>Ga0098035_1000782_pt1 | contig 15753 bp, 12 predicted proteins | sample 3_EtaG_FD_75046 | JGI IMG/M metagenome (GOLD analysis project Ga0098035, IMG submission 75046) | Marine viral communities from the Subarctic Pacific Ocean - 3_ETSP_OMZ_AT15126 metaG | ecosystem: Environmental > Aquatic > Marine > Oceanic | place: Pacific Ocean | collected 2015-01-07
AAGTTGAGTGTTCTTGGAAGTTTGCTTTTAGATCCGAGTGTACCTGTGGGAGGAGGTGGGAGTACGGCAACGGATGAGCAACAAGCGGAGCATATGGCAGAATCAGGTAATGTTTCCAATGCAATAAAGATGTTAGGCTATTCAGAAACGCATAGCAGGAAGAAGTCCCCTAATCCGGGAGATGATTCGACAGGAGACATGATGCGTAAGGTAGGGCAAGGGGGGTACTGAATGCCTTATGCAAGTGACAAGCAACGGAAGTGGATGCATCATAACCGTCCAGAGATAGCAGAGAGGTGGGATATGGAGGAAAGGGCTTCCAGGAGTGCGAGAGGTAGGCGTAAAGAAACGATTCTTACTGGACCCACCACTTATGGTCAATTGAAATAAAAATGCGGTAGCGTCTAATCTGAGAAGAATATGGCTGAAGAGAAAAGACAGGGGAGAAGGAAAGAATACTACGATGTAAAAGAACACTACAATCGAAAGAACTGGCTTCCTTCTGGACGTAAATGGTTTCAGACAAGACAAACCCTCCTAGAGGGGTCTTCTGAACAGATGCCTGTATTCCTGACTCCTTCAAGAAAGAAGGTTACAGGAGGTTCATGGACTGATCCTTACACAGGAATCAACACTTCAGACGTTAAATCCCTTCATATCGATCACACAGTTGCACTTAGAGAAGCATTCGGTTCAGGAGGATTCCGATGGAGTCCTGAAAAGAAACAGAAATTCGCACATTCTCTACGCAGAGGTCATCTCAGACCGATTGGGGCCGATGTCAATATCCAAAAAAGCTGGCATGATGTCTCAAAATGGCTCCCAGAGAAAGATCCCATCAAATATGCTCGTGAAACAGAAAAAATCAAAGGACGATGGGGGTTGAGTGCTGATCCTAAAGAAGCAAAATGGTATGAAACCCTTCTTGGACGTAAAACCCGACTGAAAGTCGGACCTGCGGTTGAAGACACCTTCTATTGCAAAAGCTGTCATGGTGGAAACCCCTATTCCAACAATAAACGTGGTAAAAGCCTTCTAACAAGATGATGGAACTTGCACACATACGATCTCCGAAAAGAATCCGTTTCATTGAAGAGTATGTTACTCATGGGAATGCAATACGTGCCGCAAGAGAGGCAGGTTACGACAGAGGTGATCCTCTCAAACTGAAAAACCATGCAAAGACTCTCAAAAACAAACTGAAACTTGAAATTGAGGCATTATTCCGTGACCGAATGGAAACAGGAGGCCCAAAAGCCTACAATGTCATGGAGGATCTTCTGAATTCCGAATCTGACAGTGTTCGATACAATGCCGCAAAGGATTTGCTTGACAGAGCAGGGCATAAACCGATAGAAAGGATCGAACATACTCATGAACATCGATCTGTTCAAGAAATGGAAGCACATTTGGTTGCATTGGTTGGTTCAGATGGTGCAAAACTACTTATGGGATCTGTTAAAATCAAAAACAATGACTCACCACAGTTTTTGGAGAACTAATGGCTGAACGAATCTATACTTCGACAGGTAAAGTCGTAGAAGTAGGAGATGATGCTCCTAAAAAGAAACTACGTAAAAAATTAAAAACACCTGTTTATGACGATTCAGGCAAAAAGATTAAAACGATTGAATATACAGATAGTCTTACGGCAAAACAGTCACGTGCAAGAATCCAAAAACAGGCACTTCTCTCAGAAGAAGAAATAAAATCCAATTTACAAAAAAGAAAAGAAATTAAGGCAGGATTAAGAGATCCCGGATCTGTCAGAAAAACTCTGAATCCTGGTGATCCTGGATTCTTCCGAACTCCTCCATCTGCGAAATGGGATTTCAAGACATTTCCGACTAAACCACTAAAATCTTTTCATGGACCCAATGTCCTTGCTCCTTCAACTGATATCCACTTATATCAAGAAGGTCAATATGAGGCACGTGTAGCTAAAGATAAGGCATTAAAGACCCTATTAACGAGTCCTCAGATTGGAGATGCACGACCTCATTCTGATTGGGGAAGATATTCATCAAGGACTGTTGGAAATGTTGAACAAGGAGAATTTTTCCCAACAAGCCGCAATCTTGTAAATATAACCACAACTGATATTCAACGTGGTCCCCACTCAAATATAGGTACTAATATATATCAAAAGAAAGATCCAAGAAGTGTTACTGTTGGAGACTCAAAAACGACTCTACCTAAAACACTGCCTATCGCTGATACATCCGGGAAACCTCAATTTCTTGGAAATCGAGAATTGTTACTACCTTCCAGTGTTACAATGCCGAAAGACCCCAAAGAAGTTGCAATGAGGGAGTCTTTAAGCAAGCTAAGAGATGAAGGAGGTGTTAAAAAATCCACAAGAGGGTTTTCGCCAATAGCTGAATCTGAAGCAGGAACATTACGGCAATATCTTAAAACTCAGGTGTCACAACTTGCTAAAGCAAAGTCAGGAAAAGCGGTTGAAGGCAACTATGGAAGTCAGGCAATAAGGCATATAGAAAATCGTATAGTAAATTATATATCTAAAGGTAATCAATATGTAGATATACCTATAGAAGGCTTTGATAGAAAGATACGTGGTACTAAAATGGGGCATATGCTGGCTCAAGCCGCATTGAATGACCCTGATATCCAAAGTCAAATGAATCCTGCGGACAAGAAACTATTCGGAGAGTTCGGAGGAAAGGGTAAAGCAGGGTTTGCAGGTAAATCCTCTAAAGCATCATACATCTCTGAACATTGGGCTTCTCCCTTTGGGAGAGATCGAAGTCAGGTTGCCACAGAGGTCTATTCCTTAAATGAAGAAAAGGCTATTCCAGTTTCTTCTGGAAGTAGATTCAGACCTACTCTTAAAAAGCCGGAAGGTGCTTTTAATACAAAAATAAATGCATTGAGTGGTGTAGAACTCAGTCCTAATCCAAGATTAATAGGAGAAGACCCCGGATCAAGACTACCACCTTCATTAGGACAAATGGTTATGAGAGGCCATTCTCCTCTGTCTGCTGAAGAATTCACTTTAGGCTACCAAATGCCAACTGAGGCTCCTTCACCAACAGGAGAATTACATGGGTCTTTTTCAGGAGAAGGATCAACTTATGAGGCTCCTCCTCATCATACAGAGATTGAAGGGAAAATACTCCATACAGAACCAACTCAAACAAAATTATCTGGTCATTCTGGAGCACTTCAGTGGACTCCTCAGACATCTCTTATTGCTGGAGTCTCCAGATCCCAATTAAAACATTATTATCCCCAAGGTACTGTCCTTACAGTTGCATCTCCTACCAAAAAAGTACCGTTAGGAACAATGAGTCAAACAGGCCATTTTATTCCTGTTGGATTAAGAGGTGATATCAAGAAAAAAACTTTAGCACCTATGGAAATGCAATCGCCTGAATGGAAAACCATTATGCAGACTTCTGCAGGATCAGGTCTCTATGGACAAGACGTTCCAGAAGGCTACTTATATGATGACCCTCAAGCACGTGCAGTTCAGTCTGCAACTGGACCAGAAGTTGATGCTCCTCATAAAACAGGTATAGATATAGAAGAAAAAGGTATTAAGTTCTCAGGATTATCAACTCAAACAAAAAAAGGGCGAATTGCTGATCCTGCACGTACTGGAGTTGTAGACATGGAAGCAAAACAACTGATGGAGCTTGATGTCCTTGATTTGGATGCAGAAGAGACAAGATTAAGGAAACAACAGGAATTGAACCAGAAAATAATGCATGAAGGTAATAAAATTACAGGACAAACTGAAGAATCTTCCTCAGACTCAAGGAAAAAGAAATTAAACGAATTGAAGAAAAAAGGTGTAAAAATATCACATGGTGATAGACATCCTTCCAAATATATAGATGAAGGGAAATCTCGCAGGGCTGAAATAAAACAATATTCTCCTGAACTGGAAAGAGAAGGTGTAAGAAGAGATTCTGCTGATCTTGAAGGGCAGGAAAGAGCTTGGGTTAGAGTTAAGGATAAGAAAGGAAAAGAAAGCTGGAAATACAGGAAGATAACAGATAAGAATTTCACAAAAACAGTAGAAATCGTTGATAAAAAAACAGGACAGAAAAAGCTGATAGAAAAAATCGACTATGAACGGCATGGGAGTTTCAAGAAAGTCTCACGAGCATTAAGACGGCAAAATGTGGAAATAGAACTAGCCAATGTGAAAGAAGGTAAACCTCCTGATCAAGGGAAAAAGACTTTCTATCAAGACCCTGAAGGTAAATTCCATGTCATGGATGTTCAGGAAGCATTTGAACGGAGACAAGGTACTTTTAAAAGACCAACTCCGCAAGTAACAGGATATAATAGGCAAGGTACTCTTGTTACTTCTACTGCACCTAAAGTTGAAGGTAATGTTGCAAGTACAAGTGCAGTTAAAGAAACAAAAACTAAAGCACAAAAGAAATGGGGTGTAGGTTCATTAAGAAGCAAACTAACCTTTGGAACAAACCTTTTTGTTCTTCCTGATGTGATACATGCACTAAGGGTTAAAAAAGATACAGAGAAAACAGGAAAAGAATTCAATATAGGTTCTTTTATTCCTCCTTATGCAAGAAAAATTGTTTATGGGAAACCAATCCCACGATCATGAGCAACACTAAGACTCTTGAAAAAGCATTAGTACTTGCGGAAGCAATACAAGAGAAAAAGGATACCAATAAGGTTCTGTATTACGAACCATATGAGTATCAGTTGAATTTCCATGCGGCACGTGATTCAGGTGGTAGATTGGCACGGCAACGTCTTCTCATGGCGGCAAACAAAGTAGGGAAAACTTTCTCTGGTGCAATGGAGTTGACAATGCATGCTCTTGGAGATGCTTATCCTTCTTGGTGGAAAGGTGCAAGATTCAAAAAACCAATTAAGGCATGGGCGGCAGGTAATACTACTAATAATGTTAGAGATATAGTACAAGCAGAACTATTAGGAGAACCCGGAGATGAAGAAGATTTTGGACATGGAACTATACCAAAAGATAGAATTGTGGGTTTTGAACGTGCTCCCGGAATCCCGAAAGCATATCAGTCGGTTCTTATCAAACACTCATCAGGAAAGAACTCAAAAATCTGGTTTAAATCCTATGAACAAGGACCACAAGCATGGATGGGTAAGGCGTTGGATGTTATTTGGTTGGATGAAGAACCTCCACAAGACATTTACTCACAAGCACTCAGAGGAACGCTAAAAAGCGGTGGTCTTGTCTACATGACCTTTACTCCTGAATCAGGAATGACTCAGGTTGTGGCACAATTCATAAATGAACTTAAACCTCATCAGGCGTTATTTAATGCAACATGGGATGATGCTCCTCACTTATCCCCTCAAATCCGTGGAGAGATTCTGGCGGCATTGCCTCCGCATGAAAGAGACATGCGTTCAAAGGGTATGCCTGTCTTGGGATCTGGTCTGGTATTCCCGATTCCAGAGGATCAAATCAAGGTTAAAGCCTTCCAAATACCTGAATACTTCCAACGTATCTGTGCTATCGACTTTGGTTGGACTCATCCTACTGCTTGTGTGTGGCTTGCTCATGATACTGAAAATGGTAAGTTCTACTTGTATGATATATATAAACAATCTGCTGAAACACCTGTGGTCCATGCTCATGCAATTAAAGCAAGAGGTGAATGGATTCCATGTGCATGGCCTCATGATGGAGAACAACATGACAAAGGGTCAGGGAAATCACTCGCAGAACAATATAGGAAACTTGGGATCAACATGTTGGGAAGGCATTTTGAAAATCCAGATGGTGGTATGGCAGTGGAACCGGGGATTATGGAAATCCTTCAAAAGATGCAGTCAGGTAGTTTCAAAGTTTTTGAACACTTGACAGACTGGTTTAGTGAGTACAGGATGTACCACAGAAAAGAAGGTAAAATTGTAAAAGAAAGAGATGATTTAATGAGTGCTACACGTTATGCTCTTATGTCTGCACGATTTGGTAAATCCATCTTCATGAATATGGGTAGACCTAAAATTGCAATAGGTGCAACTGATAAAGAATATCCTTATTTCCAAGAATGGTCTGATAGGAGTCATTATGGGATACGCTAGAAGCACATTACTCACAAGACAGAGGAATAAGAAACGTTCATACTACCAGTCGGTTGGAGATTACAGAAAAACAAAACAACAGTATGGGTTGGCAAAACAAGAAGAAGAAACTGCTGAAAGAGAAGGAAGTATATGGGATGCAACTGAAGCAGAAGCAAAAAAGAAATACGAAGTATATGAAGGTGAAGAAGGTATCCTTGGTAAAAGCATGAAAGGTTTCTATGGTGAAGGTGGTGAAGGTAAAGGAGTTTATGACATTTATGAAAAGTTGGGAAAGAGATTCGGTTTCACTCGTAAAATGGATGAATTCAATAAAACACTTCAGACAACTGGAGGACTTAGTGCATATACAAATCTAGGTGATGATTATATGTCCAGTGATATAGGAAGAGCAGTTTATGGAACTCATTGGGGTAAAAGCAGTATTAACGAACATTCAAAATGGAAAGGGATAAGGGATCTTGCTTCACAAGGAAACGCAAGTATAGACACTGGTACAGATGATGAGACATTTACAAGCGAAGATGCGGCATCTCACTTATATGGAATATCTATAGGCAAAGCTGGAACTGACTGGAGGAATCAAAATCTTGGTGGTGGAACATGGGATCGTGGAGATAGATTTGAATTTAAAGGTGGTCGTTGGACAAGACAAGAACATAGAGTAGGCAAAGACGTTTGGAGAGGTTCTTTGTGGGGTTGGAGGTATGATCCTAATAAAGAATGGTGGAAAGAACATGATATTCATGACCAAATCATGGGTACAGGAGACAAACTAATAAATAAAGCATATACAGAGAATATATGGGGGGAAGATTACTCTTTGTCTGATATAGATACTGATATTAAGACTATTAAAGATTTCAAGGCTGGTGATCCATATCAGCAATTCACTTCATCATATGGGGAATCATATGGAGAATATGAAACATCCAAAACAGCATGGGATACTATGACCCAAAGAGGCTCGGATTATCAGACTTCAATGCAACGCAGGAAAAAGGCAAGAAGTGCTGTGCCTAAAGCATACTCTGCAATGACAGATGCAAGTAAAATGCAAGCATCTGCATATAAGTCATTTATGGGTGTAACAGGAGGAATAGGTACAGGTATGGGTGTAGACTATCAGGGTCGCAAGGCAGGGTTCGGTTATGGTGGAACAGTTTAATAAAAGGAAGATATGAGTCTATTATATGATGCCCTTTTTAAGAGTGACAAATTTAGTAGCTGGAAAAGAAAGGAATGGGACAAATTTGTCGATAATCCTTTTGGAGACACACTTGGCAAGTCAGCCTTAGTACAAAAACTTGAGGCAGGAGCATGGGGAAAAACCTTTGGCCTAGACCCTCATGGAGAAGGAATTGGTCCCTTTGCTTCGGATTTCCATAAAGATTGGGCTGGTGATGCATGGCAGGATCGTACTGGGTTTAGAGGAAGTGATTTGGATAAACCGCACGGAAGTACTTTTGCAGATTTGTATAGTGGTTCAAACCTCATGGAAGGACGACTTGGAATTGGAACAGATCCTTGGGCAAGATTTAATGAATCATATGGTGCTGGAGCATGGGAAGATAGATTAGGAAGTAACATTTATGGAACAACCGAAGATGAAGGAACATCATCCACAGTAAACACCCCTCAGACTGTATCTGATGATGATGATGAAGAAGAAGATGATGAAGGAACTATAGAAGAAGCATTAACCGAACCAGAAGGTGACTCGCCTCCTAGTGCAATGGATTCAAGAGCATATGGCTGGGCATCGAACATAAGACGTTCTTTAGGTAATGTAGGTGAGGATTTGTATAAAACAAGAGGAGAAAAGGCATCTATATTAACTCGTAGAGGATTATTAGGATGATTGCCAACGCATCACCCAACTTCAGTCAAGATGATGGGTTTGTAGAACAAATAATGAAGCGTTATGAGACTCTTAAATCAAATAGAGTCAATTGGGAGTCTAACTGGCAGGAAATAGCACGTTATATTCTTCCAAGAAGAGCAGACTTTGAAACAGAACGATCTGCTGGAGAAGAACGAAGACAATACATCTTTGACTCTACTCCAGTACGTGCCTTAACACGTTTTGCATCAGGTCTTCACAACATGATGACCAATTCTGCGTTACGTTGGTTTGAGATAAAGACAGAAAGTAGAGAATTAAATCAATATCGACCTGTCCAGTTGTGGCTTGAAGAATGTACTGTACGATTAGGAGAAGGATTCAACCGACCATCTTCTAATTTTCATCCTGCAATCTTTGAGTATTATACTGACCTTGGAGCATTTGGAACCGCAGTATTGTTTATACAAGATAAAATAGGAGAAGGTCCATACTTTCAATGCTTTCCTTTATCTGATTGTTACCTTGCATCTGATTATTATGGAAAGATAGATACTATATTTAGAATATCTAGGCATACTGCAAAAGAGCTTGCTGAGATCTATCCTCCTGAAGTCTTATCAGAAAAGGTTCAGAAGTCCTTAGAACAAGGAAAACTTTTTGAACAATTCAAGTGTATGCATTCTGTCTTTCCTCATCCGAATCCTGACATTGAAAAAGGTGATAAACCTTTTATGTCAGTCTATTGTTTGTTGGATGAGAAGCATTTACTAAGTGTTGGAGGATTTGATGAATTCCCTTATGTATGTAGCCGTTGGAATAGAAATGCATTGGAAACATATGGTAGAGGTCCGGGATTTGAAGCACTTCCAGACATTCGTATGCTCAATGAGATGGAGAAAACGTTCCTTAAAGCGTTACAGAAGATGGTTTCGCCTCCACTCATGCTTCCTGATGATGGTTTTCTTGCACCTATACGGACCACTCCTGATGCCTTGAATTACTATCGTACAGGATTGACAGGAAATGAGATGGTTCAACCCTTTCCTGTTGCAAACAGACCAGAATATGCAGATGCAAAGATGGGTCAAGTTCGTGAGTCTGTTGATAAAGCGTTTTTCTTGGATTTAATGGAATTACCCGGACCTGTAGCGGCAGATGGTGATGTGTTACGTTTTACTGCAACTGAAATTGCGATGAGACAACGTGATCGACTTACTATTCTTGGTCCAATTGTTTCAAGGCAAGAGATTGAACTATTAGGACCAATTGTTGAACGGACAATGCATGTCATGATCCGATCTGGGATGTTGCCTGAACCACCACAAGAAGTGATGGGTATGAACTTCAAGATCGAATATACCAATCCTGTGAGTATTTCAATGAGATCTGGAGACTTAACATCTGTTAGTCAATTGTTCCAATTTATGCTTCCATTGGCACAAATTGATCCTACAGTCATTGAACGTTTCAATACTCATAGAATTGCAGAATTAGGTGCTGAAATACTGCGTACTCCTCCATCAGTTCTTAAAACAAAAGAAGAGATGGAAGAGATGATGCGACAACGTGAACGAGAACAAGCAATGCAGATGCAAATGCAACAACAAATGGCGGCATCAGAGGTTCAGGGTAATATTGCAGAAGCAGAACAGAAACGAACACAAGCTGGATTGAATGTTGCTAGGGCTCAAAGCGAAGCGGCGTAAGTCTCAATATAGAGATTTATTTACTACAGATGATGGTAAGGAAGTACTGGCAGATTTAGCCAGAAGACATTTTATCCATACATCTACGTTTATTGCTCATGATACACATCATAGTGCCTTCAATGAGGGAAGAAGGTCTGTGATTCTTGATATTCTTTCCCTCGTAAACATTCCAATTGAAGAATTGGATAAATTAACAAGGAAAGCAGAAGATGGAAGAGATAGCAGAACCGACAACAGCGGAGATTGGGACAGAGAGTTCTGAGTCCGTTGCCGGGAACACTATTTTAGGTGGAAATGAGGTATTACCAGTTAATAATGTAGGTACAGATCAGAACCCTTGGGCTTTTGATCCTACCTCTTTACCTGATGATTTGTCTCGTGAACCATCACTTAGAAACTTCGATAGTGTTGATAAGCTGGCAAAAAGCTATGTCCATGCAGTACGTAAAATGGGTGTTCCTGCCGATCAGCTTATGCGTGTTCCACAAGGAGAAGATGATCCCGGTTGGAATGATATCTATAATAGTATTGGTAGACCTGAAACTGCTGAAGGTTATCAGTTTAATGAAAGGTATGCTGAATCTAATTTAGATGATTTCAAGAATATTGCTCATAATTTAGGTTTATCTCAGAATCAAGCCGAGAAAATCCTTGATATGTATTCAGAAGCTAATTATGATCAAGTTCAAGAAGCTGAATCTAGGCATGAGGAAATGCAAGCAAATGGCATCCATGCACTTCAGCAAGAATGGGGGAAATCTTACAATGAAAATGTCGAATTAGCTCGCAGGGCATTTACGAACTTTGCTTCTAAAGAAGCACTCGACATCATGGAAGATTCAGGACTAGGTAATCATCCTGAAATTGTTAAGATGTTTTCTAAAATAGGTAATCTTCTCAAGGAAGATGGTATTATGGTTGGAGAACCTGGAATTGGTGGAGCTTTATCTCCTGCAATGGCAGAAGAAAAGATAAACACGAATCTCAGTGATTCTGACTTCAATAAAGTGTACTTAGACAAGGCTCATCCGCAACATCAGAAGGCGGTTGATGAGATGACTCGTTTGTTTTCAACGGTTCATCAACGTTAAGTTCCTCCCGATCTGGAATTGCAGATAATCAACGACCTGCAATAAAGATCTTTTGGAATCCTAAGTTTTAGGACAATTCCTAGTTATAGGGACGTTATTTTATAATCTCTTATATAGGAAAGTCTTATGGCTTACGATTCTATCAATGTCGCAATGGTGAAGCAGTATAGTGCTAATGTTCAGCACATGCTTCAGCAACGTGGCTCAAGATTGCGTAATGCAGTCACATTAGAAACAGGTAAAATCGGAGAAGAAATCTTCTTTGACCGTGTAGATGCAACTGCGGCACAGAAGGTTACATCCAGACATGCGGATAGTCCGTTGATGGATGTACCCCACGAAAGACGTAGGGTTTCTCCAATAGATTATGATTGGGGTAAATTGGTTGATAATCCTGACCGATTACGTCTGATCATGGACCCAACAAGTGCATATGTCGAATCTGCGGCAATGGCAATGGGTCGTGCAATTGATGAGGAAATCATTTCTGCGGCATTTGGTAATTCTTACCAGTCCACTACAAGTTCCACAACAATGGGAGCAACAACCTTCACTGGCGATAATGGTACTGATATTTATCGTGAAGGTGCTTACTCCAGTGGTGTATGGGTTGCTGGTGACAATACTGGAACTGCTGTAGGTTTGACTATTGACAAACTCATACGAGCAAGAAAGGTTCTTGCCGCCAACGAAGCAGATGAGTATGACATGGGTGGAAGACCCCAGTTGTTCATAGCCTGTTCTGCGGCCGCAATTGAATCTATGCTTCTTGAAGATAAAGTCCAATCTGCGGACTACAACGTCATTAAAGCACTTGTTGCTGGAGAAATTGACTCCTTCATGGGCTTCCAATTCATCAGAACAGAGAAAGTAACTGTTACTTCAAATGTTGAAGAAGCAATTGCATTTACACGTTCAGGACTTGGACTCTGCATTTGGGAGGATATTGTTGCTCGTGTAACGGAACGTCCTGATAAACGATATAGTCAATATATCTATTACAGGATGACGCTGGGTGCGACTCGACTTGACGGTAAGAAAGTCGTTCGCCTCTACATCAAAAACGTTTAAAGATAGGAGCACAATATGGCGGCAACGCATAATAATTATGGGGCTAATTATACTTTGGTATATCAGCCTACTGATGGAAAACCATCAATGCCTCCTGCCTCAAAGGTTGGAGGAAGACTTAGAATTTGGCATGACTCTTACACATCAACTGCAATTGAAAGTGGTTCGACTGTGTTTGTTGCAAAAATGCCTAAAATGGCAGTGCTTTATGATGCTTTCATTACAGCAGAAGCATTAGGTGGTAGTGCCACTTTAGCATTGGGTACTGATGCCTTTACAGTATCAGGTACTACAACTGCTGAAGATCCAGATCGTTTTATTACAGCAACTGTAATGAATGGTGCTGGAAAAACGATCGCTATGTTGCCGAGGCCGACTGGTACGGCTAATGCGGCTTCAACAAATGCAAGTGGAACTGCCCATTTAGGTGTTGGGTATGAGTTTTTAACTGAAACGAATATTATAATTCGGGTTGGTGGAGCTACACTTGCGGCAGACAAAGTGATTAAAGTTGGATTGATTTATTCAATTGATTAATCCTGATGGCAACAGAAGTTGATATTTGTAATATCGCCTTAACAAACTTAGGCGAAGCAAAGATCGTTTCTTTAACGGAGGCTACAGAACGTGCAAGGTTGTCTAACCTTAGATACCCTGATGTACGTGATGCAGTCCTCCGTAGCCATCCTTGGAACTGTGCCACTAAAAGAGTTAAGTTAACTCGTTCTACGACAACACCTGCTTTTGGTTATTTATACCAATACTCGTTACCGTCTGATTATCTAAGGATACTTGGTACGCATGATTCCCTTCTGTCCTATCAGATAGAAGGAAAATATCTGCTTACTGATGAGACAACAATGTATGTCAAGTACATTGCTCAAGTGACGGATACATCCGAGATAGATGCCAACCTGATACAGGCAATTGGCTTACGTCTAGCTTGGGAATTGGCTGAACCATTAACAGGACGGATCGAACTGAAGCGGGAAATGTGGGGTAAATATGTTGAGGTTATTGCAGAGGCACGTGGTATAGATGCTTCTGAAGGCATTCCTGATCGAACAGAGTATCTATCTTGGATAGAATCACGATGGGGTTATCAGGGTCTCGACTACAAACCCATAGATGCTCCTGCGGAAGGTTATGATCGGTCCACGAGCTAAATGGCACGAATCCAAAGTGTTCAGAGTTCCTTTTCAGAAGGCAGGATATCTCCTCGTTTACAGGGGTATGTTGACCTTCCAGCATATGGTGCGGCATGTAAAACACTTGAGAATGCGATTGTATTACCTCAAGGAGCCACGACAAAGCGTTCAGGTACTTACCACGTAGCTGAAACAAAAAGCTCAGGAGCAGTACGTTTACTCCCTTTTACGGTAGGGTTGGCTCAGAACTATATCCTTGAGTTCGGGAATAACTATTTCCGTGTATTTTCTCAGGATCTCAGACTGAATTACCATGATAGTAGTTCAGGATATAGTAGTTCGGATATTTATGACCAGACAACGACCTACACAAGTGCTCAATTAGATGATCTGGACTTTACTCAAAGTGCAGACGTTCTCTTCATTGTTCATCCCGACCATAAACCTGCCAAGTTAGTCAGGACATTAGGAAGTAGTACAACGAATCGTGCAGAAGATGATTCGATTTGGACACTATCTAGCCTTACTTTCACAGATGGTCCTTATGGTGAAATAAACACTGATAAAGCTGATACTTTTACATTAAGTGGTACAGACAAGTTTGCAACAACAGATATTGGTGATTTCTATGTTGATACAACTTTGAATCAGCTTGTAAGAAAGAATCATGGGTTACTGGATGGTCAAACAATCTGGGTAAAAGATCAAGGAGATACAATCACATATGAACCTGTATCGAGTACTTCTGGTGATGGTAGTCCAGATGGTGCTACTTCAGATCACAAAAAGTATTTTGTTGTAAATGCAACATCAAATTCGATTCAAATAACAACAAGCATGACATCAGGCATTCCTGATGCTTATTCTACTTTCGCATTAGGTGATGGAGATACAGATGGAAGAGTCAATATAGAGAAACAGACTTTCTTAAAAGGAACCACTGGAGTAACAATTACCGCAATAGGGCATAGTCCTTTTGAAGCAGATGCAATAAAGGACACAGGCAAAACAATAAGAATCAATCCTTTACCAGGATCTCAGATTAAATGGGGATATGTTGAGATAACAGGAAATTCAGGAAGTTCTGCTATAATAGCTCAATGCACAATCAAAGAAGAGGTTGTTTCAGATAATCCTTCTCATGAATGGCAAAAATCAGTATGGGATACAACAAATGGGCATCCTAGATCTGTTGCACTTTATCAACAACGTCTAGTCTTTGCAGGAACAAAGGCATATCCAGCAACAATATGGTTTTCCAATTCAGGAGGTTTTTATAACTTTGCACAATCGCAACTTATTGGTGTCACAACAGGTAATCTTGACTCAACAGGTGCAAACATTGTTGGAGAACAAATCCTAGATACAAATTCGATTGTTTTAACCATTGATTCTGACACAGTAGATCAAATTGAATGGTTGAAAGAAGGTCAGAAACTAACAATGGGAACATCTGGTGGTGTTTTCAGTGTCTATGGATCTGAAAATGATATGACTATAACCCCTTTCAATTTCACTATTCAGAAAGTTGCTGATTGGGAAACTGAATCGGAAGCATTGCCTGTTTCAGTAGGCAATCAGGTTCTATATGTCCAGAAAAATGGACGTAAGATTCGTGAATTGGCATATGAAGCACAAAAAGAAAACTTTGAAGCAACAGATATAACATTAAGAGCAGAAGATATTACTTATAGTGGTATAAAAGAACTTGTATATCAGGATTCTCCAAATGGAGTTGTTTGGGCAAGACTAGCAAATGGAAAATTAATTGCTGTTACATACAATAAGAATCTCAACCTCTATGGATGGTCTACTCACACAATTGGAGGAATAAAAAGTGGAGATTCAGATGACACGACTTATGGAACACATGCAAAAGTTGATCGAGTTGCAGTAATTCCACGTGGTACTCATGACCAGTTATGGATGGTAGTAAAAAGGACAATAGATGATTCAACAAAACGTTACATTGAGTACATGAATCCATTTTATGATAAACAAGAGACAATACAGGAAAATGCTCATTTTGTTGATTCAGGAGGTCAAAAAATTTCAACGAATACGGATTCTGCTACCAGCAGTTCACGTTCATTCAATGCAAGTTCAGGTGTTAATGTAGGCACAAATCTGATCACAACAGGTTCTGCACATGGATTGAGTATTGGTGATGCTGTTTATTTAACAACGGCAGGAACAATACCTGTTGGTTTGACTGCCACCACTGCATCAAAGACAAGCACTTACATTGTGAAAACAACTCCAGCAACAACAACACTGACTTTATGTGAGGATGTTACAGAAGCTGGTGCATTAGGTACTGATATAGATATAACTGCTACTGGTAGTGGTACTGTGTATATAACTAAATCGGGTTTCAAATATGTTACAGGATTAGATTACTTGGAAGGACAAACTCTATCCATTCTTGGTGATGGTGCAATCCAACCTCAACGAGTTGTCTCTGGAACAGGAACAATTGGGTTACAAACCATCTGTTCAACCTATGCAAGGGTAGGATTGCCCTATACAAGCACTGTAACTACACTACCTCGTGTTAAAGGTGTTGGTGGCTCCTTTGCAGTCACAGGAACAAAACGTTTGCTGACGGTCAATCTGATGTTCTTGGAGACATTAGGAGTTACATTCGGTATGGAAGGTGGTACGCTTGATGAAATCCTATTTAGAGATCCTTCTGATTTTGTATATGGTTCAGCAGTACCTCTATTTTCAGGAATCAAAGAACTTGTTCCTGCTGACAGATCCTTTTCCGCAGAAGGAGTTACAATTCAATCAACTGATCCTTTTCCCATGACTTTACT
>Ga0098035_1000785_pt1 | contig 15743 bp, 15 predicted proteins | sample 3_EtaG_FD_75046 | JGI IMG/M metagenome (GOLD analysis project Ga0098035, IMG submission 75046) | Marine viral communities from the Subarctic Pacific Ocean - 3_ETSP_OMZ_AT15126 metaG | ecosystem: Environmental > Aquatic > Marine > Oceanic | place: Pacific Ocean | collected 2015-01-07
ATTAAATGTACAATACAATTCACTTCTTATTTCATTATTTGCAAATACAAATATTCTATGCTCTGGTATTGTAAAATTTTGTTTGATATATTCTGTTACTATATCTAAATTATTTCTATGAGCAAATGTGCAAAGAAGTTGTGTTTTCACTGTTTATCCTTAAAATTTCTTTGGCTGTATCCACATCTTAAAAACAATAGAAATATTATTACCAATATCAAATTGTTTTTGAAATTCCCCAGTTTCACCAGTTGTTATCGAAGCTATAAGTTGGTTTTCAAAATCTAGTTGTTTTAACCCGGCTTGTATTTGTTGTTGTAATATTTTTGAGCTTTTATTGCCTGATTGCTGCATTTCGTTATATATATCTTCTCCAATTGATATTCTCCGTAATAATTGTGATGATATAATATACACTGGGTCGAACATTGTAAATTCATACCCTGGTTGATCTCTTTTTGCAAAAATATAATATTTATTAGGATCATCAGTAAAAAATGTTGTATTTAACAATAAATTAATGCTCGATTTTGTTGTAGTTTTGACTTCGTATGTTATATTTCCATCTTCTCCATCTTTACCTGGCTGTTGTGATTCAACATGTTGTATATTCATACCATATTCAGCATTTAAATATGTAAATATAACAGCTTCTGCGGCTATTCCAGGACTTGAGTATCTAGAAATTAATCCAGTTTTTTTATCTCCTAAAGTGTATCTGCCCTCTTTTATGTGATCATTGATATCTCTAATACTAAATTTAGCTGGAAGACTTACTGGCATATGGGACGATTTAAAATAATGGTCTTTTGTATACTCTGCTAATAAAGAAAATTGATCGTGTTTAGTAATTTTATTTTCAGGTCCGTCTTTTAATGACTTTAATAAATCTGCAAAATCATCTTGTTTTGAATTTGGGTTGTCTGATACAAATCCTATATTTTCAATAGGTACTTCATCTTCCTGTAACCCTCTAGCTCTATCAACTATTTGGTGTATTTTGGATTGATCAAAATCAGTGGATTCTTGCAATATATTTTGCAACACTATATAATCTTCATCTTTTTTTGGGTATCCTGATTCTAACTGATATGTCCACTCTGTTAAAATTTCGTTTACTTTATTCATAACGATATATTATTCATTTTACTATAAATATTTCCGACTTTACATTTAACCGGAAAATCTCCGCCTTGGAGAATGTTTTTAACCTTAATTAATACTTCTTTTGCCTCGGTAACCGGAACATCAAATAATAATGAGTCATAAGTATATAATATTAATTTGGTTTTATAATCTTTTAATGTGTTTTGTACTTGCATCATTCTTCTAACCGAAAACTCAGTTTCCAATGCTTGTAAATAATAATTAAACAATTTATTTTTTGTCATATCTGGAAATGTGCTTGAATTAATAGGTCTTCTTTCAACGGGAGTATATATAACTCCTTGTTTTTTCCAATCGACCCAAAGTTCACTTATATATTTATTTACTTCTGCAAAGAATGGAATACTTAAAAATTCCTTATCAATTCCTCCATATAACAATCTAAATGTTATTTGTTTACTTTTTTCATATTCTTCATCTGTCAATTCTTCTTTCCCAAAATATTGCTTACCAAAATATCGGTGAACTGATGTGGGTGGTAAATCATATCCAATTAACCTAGCTATCAGTCTAATATGATAAGCATCAAAATCCATTTCAATTAATGCGCCATTTTCAAATCTGCTACAAAATGAATCTCTTGTGCCATCTTCTTTATTCATTGCTGCAAAGTTGAATCCTCGGAATGCATTGGATGGCCTCCCTGTTGTTGTATGATAGTGATATTGAGAATAAACTCGACCATCCGTTATTAAATCATTCATTTTGAACGACCCAGTAACCTGCATCCCGTTAGATTCAATTTCAGCAAAAAGTTTTGGATATATAGAATTAAATTGATTGTATGATGTAGTTAATTTTGAATTGATAATCATTGGCCAAGCATACTTGCGAATTTTCTGGCACATTTCTAGATGTTGCATTAGTGGAACTACTGCATTAATATGGTTTAAATTGGTATGTCTTCTCCAATAAAAATGATGTGCACTTGTATAATAATAATTCTCATCATATGCCTCATTATACGTGTACCACCACAAAGATTTGACATCGTTTACGGCATCATTACCGCCCATTTGTAACCATACCTTTTTGTCATGGACAAAGATAGATTCTAAGTTGAGAAAGCGGATTAACTGGTCTTTAAAGCCCCGTATTTGTTCGGTATGTTGCATAGGAATGATGCGCTCTACGCCGTCTTCTGTATATATGTATATACACGATATATTATTTATGATTGGGTGTAATTTATGGTCGGAAAGAATGGGTACTACGAGCACCGTTTTATCTTTCATGTAATCGAATATTACATCTAGTTCTTGAATATCATCAACTATCATACAATACTATAATAATTAATAATTTTCAGAAATCCAAGAATTATTTTGAATTAATGTCAGGGGGAACTATAAATTCTGTATCTGCGTAAAATTCTAATAGATTGGTTAATTTGGCAGATATGCCTGGAATTGTTGATTTTGCTATTGCTTTTTGATTTTTAGTTATAACTCCAGGAATAAATATATTTCCATGGAATTCGTCTTCAATATTCCCAGATATAGCCCATTGTAAGTTAGTAACTATATTTACATTTGGATCTATTTTTTTAGAATTAAAATCTTTAAATTGTTTTTCATCAATTTCTATAATATTATTACTATTTACACGTTTAATAAAATATCGTGTTATTGTTCCAGACTTTCTTTCTTTTGTACCAATTACTGGATAGTCTGGCTGTATTGAATTATACTCTGTTTTTATATTTGGTTTTAATATATTATATACAAATGTATTATTATTTATTTGTACAAATTTAATTAACTTTTTTGATGTTTTTCTATCCCATTTAGGTTCTGTATATACTTCACCGGTTGTATATGTATGATACAGCCCTATATATTCAGTATAATCTTGTAACATCCACTCAGAGCCAAATGTATATAAATTATTGGTTATCTCACTTAATGAATATTTAGATTTTATTCTCATTATACTTTTGGCCTCATTATACACGTGAGCTCTGTAGTCCATAGTCCTGAACTACCAACTGTGTGACTTATGTTTATAATACTAAATACAGTTTGTGTACGATACCTGTATGGCAATGCGTTAAATTGTAAAACATCGCCATATCTAAATCCATTTACGCCATCAATTGTTATACTTGCATCATAAGGAAATATTGGTGTATTTAATAAATTACTTTTATCTATTTCTTCTGTTGGGTATTGGAGATATTTTTGTAATGCAAGTCGTAAGGAATTTTTTTTCTTATAAGAAGTGGGGTTATGTGAGTAATCTTCTTTTGCATCAGTTAATAACGTCAAATATTTGTGATGAGTATTCAAATACGTTTGAAATAATTTTTTTACATTTTCTTCTTTATCTTTATTTGAATACATATAACTTAAAAAAGGGGCGATGTCAGATTGAGAAATGTCTGTTCCTTCGTTTAATACATATGCTAATTGTTTTGCACGTCCAGGCAATTTTGCACTCAATTTAAAATCTCTAACAATTGTGCCATTTGAGTGGTTTGCAAACATTGGTACTGAAAATGGTTCTACATCTTTCTGTACGTCTTCCTGTCCGATATAGTTGCTATCATAATATTTTAATTCTAATCCTAAAGGATCTTTTGGGTCTGTTATTAAATTCATTTTTATGGCACCAGCAGTGTTCATTGTTATTACAGCTCCAATACTAGAAATAAATTCTTTTATTTGTACTCCTTTATTTGGTTTTATTTTATTAATAGTTTCTGGTATTATCTCTATTTTATCTAACCGCAAAACTATATCTTTAATTACATTTAAATTAATAAAAATTCTATTTGCATATGCTTTACCATTATTATGAAATCCAGGGAATTCTTCATATGAACTATTAGGTTGTATATGAGTATTAGTATATACATTCTCATACCAAATTAAGCTTGGAGTTTTAAGTATTACTATATCTATTTCTTCATCTTCTTCAACTATTTTTCCATCCACTTCTTTTTTAACTTTAGTTATTATTGTATCTTTAATATCTGCTGTTTCTGATCTCCCATATTCTTGTGTCGAAGTAGTTAATCCATTTCCCAACAATAAAATTTCATATGGGTCTGCAGAAACTAAGTTATTATAATAATTAGATAGTGATGAAGAATCACAAGTAATCTTACTACCTGGTAGTTTTCTCAATACTCTGTCATTTATATAATTAATTAAATAATTTAATGTAATATATGTTTGTGATTCATGTAACTCAAATCCATAACCTTCATCACTTGCGTTGGTTTTGATAGTAGCATTATTTGTGTAGTCTTGCGAGAATGGCTGTCCGGTTAATATCCAATTCTCATCACCACCGGGATATTCAGAATAATATTCACTTTGTATTAAACGTTGGTCTTGCTGACTTTCATTTTGATTTTGTACTATTTCTGAATTAACTTGATGTAATAATTCTTCATAAAATGTATTAACTACTGCAGTTACATCTTCGGAATCAGCTGCATAATGGGTTTTTCTTCCATCTGGGAGTGTATAAACTGTATGTCCCAGATTGAAGCTTTGAGGATCAATGGGTTCAGTTCCATCTTTTTTCTTTTGCGGTTCTGTTTCTAAGAACATAGATAAGTCAGTATATACATTACTAGTGCCGGTTATGTATATAGTTGCCTCTACTGACCCATCTGTTTGGTAACTAAAATCAAAAGATGTTATTAATCCTTCAAATCGTACGGAATTCATTGTTGTTATTTGGTATTCTAAATCGCCAATGTCCGGATAATTTTTTTTGAATTTTTCTGTTTGTCGAGTAGCATCGTCTAAAACAGTTTCTGGATCTAGAGACTTCTCTGTTATGACAGCAGAGTCAGGGTGTTGTATCAATACATATGCATATTTTCCTGGCCTAAACCAATATTGTTCTACCCAATCTAAATCTCTAATTGGATCTGGTATTTGTATTTGGATAACTGCTTTATTTAACAACCCTCTAGAATTATCTGCTATTGATACTTGACATGATGTAATTATGGGTGGTATCCTTAATGAAGTATCTTTTATTTTTACTTTATCTTCAGTTATTTTAACACTAGAAACTATTTTTCCTTCAATTTTTGGATCAATCTCAATCCCTTTTATAAGTTCAATATCAGGTTTATTTTCATTTAAAAAACCGTGTTCACCAGACGGCATAAATTTTGGACCTCTAGTTTGTTTTCCTCCGATTATGCTATCTTTTTGAAGCGAATTTGTTCCATCGAATCCATTTGTGCCCCTTGTGTGTGTATATGTACCAATTTCTATATTTGCAATTTTTTCTAACATATATTGCAAATCTTTTTGATTCCTTCGGTGCCCAGAAATACCTCGAGCTTTTAATTCCTCTTTTAAATTTTTATCTACTTGTGAATAAAATATATCTCCAGCCATAACTTATCTACTAATATTAACATTGTTAATTACACTTAATATATTTTCTATATCAGGAATTCGTAATTTTGTATTTTCTGGTACTGCAAATGTTCCTTTTCCTAATCCATTAGATGCAGCAATTGCCCACCACAAATTAGAATCCCCATAAAATTTATTTGCCAATAAATCTAATCGTTCTGGACTAACTACTTGTATATAAATATCATTTTCAGATAATGGCATTGGTGGTATTATAGTAGTACCTGCTATCCGTACACTATTTTTGTCTTTAATTTGTTTTGTTGTTTTATATCTACTTGCCATAAATTAACCTCCTTTGCCTGTTCCTCCAGGTGGTCTCGCTGCTGGATCAAAAACTATCTTATTCTCTTCGTCAATGACAGGATTTTTTTCAAAATCAGATAACCAATTATCATTTCCGTCTACTGGACCATCATCATCAAAATTATTAGCTAACGTATACATCTTGCCTCCTTTTTGTGGTAAATAATCAGATATAAGTGTTAGCCCCATTGAAATATCTATTTTGTTTGGAACCTCCATTCTCTCCGGATCATTTTCTACATTGATATCCCATGTTGTTTCTGTACCGGCTAATGTATAATATAAATTATTAATTATTGCCGGTTGTTGTTTATACAAATCTCCAATTGTTATACGCATCCATGGTCCTTTTAATCCAATTGTGGTATTGTTTTTATAATCTGGTGCTGTATATGATGCTAGTGCATTTAATTTTCTCCAGATTGGTTTTAATTCATCCCTGTCTGTTGCAACCACAGTAAAATCTAGATTTAAATCTCTAGTATATGATGTATAATGATAATTTGGATCTGCTCGTCCTATCATTGTAACATTTGTCCATTGTGGGTTAAATGAATCAGTTAAACTATTTATGATAGCACGAAATACCATTATATCATCTCCTTCTGCAGAAGGTTTGTTAAAGGTTAATGATGGTCCAGTAAAAAAGAATTTTATAAAATCTTGTGTTATTCCTGGGTCATTCATTACTCCGCCGATTGCAGAATTAATACTAGCCATGGCACTTTGTAATGCGTTGTCTTCGCCCGGAATCCATCTATATGCTTGTTCTTTTATATCCTTTATTTTTCTAAAATCTATAACAGATACTTTATCACCACGAAATGCAGTAACTTTTGCTGTTGGGTCTTCTAAGAAATTTGCTTTCTTCCACTTCTTCCCATTCCCATTCCACACTGTAGCTACATGACTTCTTGCAGTAAAATCATTTCTCAGTGCATTTTTATTTCCATGGTCTCCCCAACCATACAACGTTTCTCTATTAAATAAACTATATGCTCCCACTGTTGCACTTGCTGCGGCATACGCTATTGCTCTATGTTTCTTTAATCCTTTTCCTATAAGCCTTAATGAAGTTGCAGTGCCATCTAATCGCTTGCCGATTAAATCACCGGCGCCCCATCCTCTCCTAGCTCTAAAATCTTGAAATGGAATTGCCGGGAGTGGTTTTAGATTTAAAAAAGGTGATGTATTATATATCGAACCATCTGGTGATTCTTTTGCTCCTATATCTCCAATTAATGAATTACCAATGTTCATGACAGCTGGAGCTGCTGTAAATCCTGAGGCAAGTCCTAATGCTGCAGCTGCACCTGCCCGTTTTGCTGCAGATTCAGGTGTAATATTTGTATCTTTAAAAATTGTTTTATTTGATTGTACTGATGGGTCTACATCTATCTTGCTAACTTTTACAGTCCCAGGCGGTGTATTCCATTCTCCTAATTTATATAAATTTTCTCCAAATCCAACATCTTTTTTAATATAAACTTCTTTTAATTCTTCTCTTGACAATTCAGATAACTTAGTATATTTATCTGCGCCAGCAATTGTCGGAAATGAATATGGTGATGCGACTTTTGCTACTTTTGGATGATCAGGAAATAAATTACTAGTACTTATTTTATTATTTTGTGTAGTAAATACAGTAGTGCTTCCTTGATAATATGGTGGATATTTCAATTCGCCAGATAAATATGGATATAATATTCCACCTACCCAATTAGAATAAGTATTACCTGGAGTCCACTTATTTGAACTTTGGAAGTTATTTGGTGATGGTGGTGGTGTTATTGGCATTATATATCCTTTTATTTATTTATATGATAATCATTGAAAGCTATACTTGCTTGTACTTCATTGGGCGAAACATATAAGTTAACTCCTTTTAATGCTGTAGCTACAGCTACTGCTATCTCTGCGGCTGATGCTCCTCCTCCGCCTGTCATTGTATTTGCAGCTTGATTTAATTGACCTTCGCTCGTTGAAGCTAATATTTTAAATTTGTCTCTTGGATTAAATAGTACAGCATCATTAACTTGTACTATCGCATCATCTTTATCAGGTTTCGGACCCGAACCTGGCCACGCCATCCAGCCGGTTAAAACTGTATTTGCTACTTTATTCAATACAGCTGTAAACTTTGTTCCTATAATAGGAATTATGTCTATTACTTTTTGTAATTCCGTACGGAGTCCTCCAGAAGCCATAAGTGTTGCGAAGTTTTCTAATTTTCCAAATGTGCTTGGGTTTACTTTTTGGAACACATCAACCATATTTGTAAACTCGTCGAATACTTTTCCTTCTAATTGTGTACGAGCTCCGGTAATTATTTTTTTTTGTGTTGTCCCAGCTCTTTCAGACTGTACAATTATTCCTTCGGTATACATATTAGCTAATAATTCTTCTATTCGTTGATCTGTGGTTCTTGTATCCATTGTATCTAACAATGTTTGTAAATCTTCTTGTTCTTCTTTAGAAAGATCATCGCCGAATTGTGTAACCGCTTCATCAAAAGAAGTTATTTTTAAATCTAAAACTTTTTGAGCATCTGGTCCTAATTTATTTAATAATTCTCTCTGTTGGACCATTCTAGATACTTTACTTTCTTCTATTCCTAATGTTTCTGCTAACTGCTCTCTTGCAAATAAGTTATCTTTTAGCGTATCACCTTGCGTTTCAAGAATTTTATTTAAAGCGTCTGCCTGTGCATTTGCGTCTCCTTTAATTGTTGCCATACGATATTGTTGTGTAAGACTATTGCCTTGTTTGTCGACTAATCGTTTGCCACTCAATAATTGATACTCCATCTCAGAACCAATTGAAGTTTCAATATTTAATAATTGATTTCCTATCTGGTGTAAATCACCCATTGTTGCACCCAACACTTTAGCTTTTACTACTGCTAACTCTAATGCCCCTGGAATTCTAGAATATTGTAATTGAATGTTTGCTGATAAGCTAGCTATGTCAGAAGTAATTGTTTTAAAAACTCCTGTTAACTTAGTAGTGTCTTGTATTTGCTTTGCAATTGCTCCTTGTGTTGCTAAAACTGATTCTGATGACTTATGGCCTTCATCTTGGCTGTTTTTAAAAGTTGCTGCATATAATTCGTATCCTTGTGCTGCTTCTTCTGTTAATCCTAATTGAGTTTGAAGACCCCGTTGGACGACTAACATCGACTCTCCTTGTTTGTCAGTATACTTTATATTTCTTTGTTGCATAGGAAGAATTTTATTTAATGTTTGTGCATACTTCCTAGTATACTCTCCGCCGGTGTTCATTTCTCTTGCAGCGGCATCTAATTTTTCTCCTAGCTCTGCAGAAACTTCACTACTAATTCCTAATGTTTTATTTAATTGTTTATTTCGTTGTTCTAAAAAAGTATTTGCTTTGACACTTTTCATTAAAGCGGTGCCATATCCTTTTAATACCGAATTTAATTTTGATATTCCTGCTGCTGCATCTAAAGTGTTAGTACTAAACGATTGTATAACATTATTGAAATCGTCCATTATCTTGTTATTCTTTAGGATACCTTGATAGAGGTCATTCAATTCTGTACTGAACGCTCTTGCTTTACGGCCTTCATCTGATGGGTCGTTGACATTTGGATTTGGCTCATTATCTGGCAGGCCATGTTTAGGTAAGCTACGAAGTTCGTCGATTATATGTATATAATTTTGGTATTTCATGTTAACAGTATATCTTTTTAATATAAATATTTACATTGGAGGTTTTATGACTTTTGAAGTAGATGGTTTTTGTTTTGACTTTTCAAGCATAGCCATTCTTTTATCTGCTATGTTATTTAATTTTCGAATCCAAAATGTTCTTAAGAATATAGGCATTGTATATAATGTGTTCCAATCCCATCGGCCTTCGCCTACCCATAGTAGTTCAAATAATTGATCATGTAATTTTGGTCGGTGTTCTGGTTTAAACCCAAAAAAGGTCTGCCCCAACTTGAAACCCAGCCGTGAAGGCGCTCCCATCTTCACCTTCGAATTCATATGAATATTCAAAACCCGGTGAATTTTTTAATATATAATCACGGAATGATTTGGAGTCTTTAGCTAAAAATGTATATCGAATAAAATGTTCAATATCTGACTCTTTTCTTGAATCATTTACTTGTGTTATAGCGTGTAATAAAAAAGATGAAATTGCATTATTTTCTTGTATTTGATCTGTCATATTTTTTGTTAAAAATTTAAATTTAATTGATGTGTCTGAATTAACTTCATAATCAAATTCTCCGTTGTCGTCTGGAATTAAATTAAATTCTTTTGGTTTTAGCTCTTGTAAATTTACCGACCTGTCTAAAGATTTTTTTGTTTTTGGATCTGTTACTTTGACCGGATATTCTGCCCCGTAACTAACAATCCTTGCTGTTATTATTAATCCATCTTTGTCCACATCAGGGATATCTGCAACATCTACATCTGTAACAATTAATGATTCTAATAATTTTTCTATGACAACTCCTTCTCTAATATATGACGCATTAGTTAATATATCTTCATCATATGCAGTCATGTATCGCATTTCAAGTTTTCCAGACCGTAGTGGGTGGCTTTTAGGGTAAACATTCCCTTTAGATGCTAACTCTACAATTTCTGTAGGTAGTGTATTTTTTTGTGTTTGGTCGTAATCTTTTTTTGCTAGAGTAATGAGATTTTCATTGTCATAACGATCTGTGTGTTTAGCCATTTTTTTATTTCCTTTATAACTTTATTATAAATATAAGAACACAAAAAAAGACCCCGTAAAGGAGTCTCTTTATATCCAAACAAGGGATATTATTAATATTCTAATACTGCGTAATCATATTTAAGTGTCACTTCAATTGTAACGGCATCTGCTGTAGCCCAATCCATTGACCCGAAATTTGAATCTAGAATAAATGCACCTTTTAATGTCCATTCTTCTATTTTTTCTCCTGTGGGTGAAAGTGAATGAAATGTAATATCTTTCTTATATTGTGAACTATATCCATCTCTGCCTGTTAACGACTCATGGTGTATTCTTATCCATTCCATTACAGACTGTGCTCCTGATGGAACAATTGGATCATATAATGTAATAGATATATCATTCCAATCTGATTTGCCTTTTAATTTTCTTTTAACGTTAATATGATCTAATACAATCTCACCATTTGTCATTGATGGTTTAGCAGCTGCTTTGATAATATATGCTGGAATTCCGTCAATATACATAATAAACCTATTAGTATATTTCGGTTCCCAATCAAATGCACTATCAAATAAATCATTTTGATTGATTCCTGGTAAATTTTGTTCTAATCCCATTTTCTAATTTTCCTTTTTATATAAATATCGCAACATTTAAATTTTATTCAGGGAATGCAGCCCCGGTTGGTTGTATATTAAAGTCTAATACGATAAATTCTGCTGTCCTGGTTGGTTGTAAGAATATTTGTCCATATAATATATTTTGATCTATTAAGTCTGGTGTATTATTTGTATCGTCCATTACTACTCTAAATGCACTTAGTCCTTGTTGCGACCTAACACTTTCTAAATATGGATTAGCTATATTTAAAAATCTATTTCTTGTTGCATCTGTATTTTGTTCAAATACTAAATATCTTGTTGCAGAAGCAATAAATTTCTTAACTGTAATTAACAGTCGTCTAACATTTACTCTATCTAATGCAGATGGTCTTGCTTGAAGTGTTTTTTGTCCCCAAATAACAATTCCCTCATTTGGGAAGTTTGCTATAGGATTAATTCTAGCTTCATATAAATCATCTCTATCACTTTGAGTTAATTTTTCATAAGTATTAATTACACTTGTTAATCCGCCCCTATTCAAACCAGCTGGTGCATACCAAGGCGCTGCAACTGCATCATTAAATGACAATGCTCCTGGTACAACAACTGAAGGTGGAACCCACATTGGTTTGTTTTTTGCTGGGTCTATAATTCTAACCCAAGGGAAATAAGTTGATGTATAATTTGTATCTAAACTATTAACTTCATTTATTGTAGTCGAAATACTATCTGTTAATGCATTTGTATCCATTACATAAAATGTATCTTGTCTGTCTTCTGCCATTTGCCATGCATCAGCTGTTACTGCACTATGTAATCTGTGTATAATACCTGGCGTAATTAACATATTCATATCAAAATAATCAGTGTTGCTTAATGCTGCAAATGCTTTTTGATATGCCTTAGTACCTGTTGAAGTACTTGTGTTACAATCAAATCCAAATGTATTAGTGGCTTTAATATTAGTTCCACTTAATTTAGGTAAATTTGGTTTTTCTCCATCAAACCCACCTTGCGCAGGCACCATAAATTTCCTGGTTGCAGTTGCAATATTACTGGTAAATGTTGCTCCTACTAATGCTGATTGTAATGATCCTGTATATGGACTCGCTATACTAGGAAATCCTGATTCACTATCTTGGTCCATGTCTCCTAAATAAAAGTCTGCGTTGCTTCCTGTATTTGATCCTGATGTTGGTAGTGGTGATAAATATTGTAAATTTTGAACATTTGTATAATCAAATCCGAAATAATTTTTACTATTATATGCACTATCAACAACTTGTGAAGTATTATATGATATTGGCTGTAGATTTAAATTTCCTGCTGAACCAGATACATCTGGAATTGGTGAATTTGGAGATCTAAAACCAAATGGTACTAATGTTTTATTATTTGTTTTTGCGCTAACGCCTTCTGTTACTTCAATTCTAATATATTTTGATATATTTGGATAATCGCCATTATCAAATATTTTACCTACGCTATTAATTGTTCTATATTGATCTCCTATTCTTCTTACAATATAATTTTTAGAATCTGGATCTAAATTACACCCCGTAAATGATTCTACTATATCTGGTGTTCTATCAGTGTCGCCTGACTCAAATGGTGAATTAGGAAGATTTATATTATTAACTCTTCTTACTTCTACTGTAAATGTTCCATAGCCATTTGGATCTGCTACTTCAGAATCGATTCTTATATCTCTAATTCCAACTTTAACATCATAATTTTCAACATCGCCATGAGATAGTGTATGAAATTTAAATAAGTTAATAGCGGTTGTTCCTATTTTTTGTGAAGTAACCCATGGTGTTGATGCGGCTTGATAGTCTTGTAAAAATTCATAATTATCAATTATTGCTAATGATGTAGTTACTTCTCCTAGATTATTAAATAAATCATCTGCAGCCGAGTTTTCGTATTGTACGTATATTGGATAATTTACACTTTTTGGACTAGTTCCAAATACTTTGCTTAAATAATCATTTTCTGTGTTGAATATTGATGATGAAATAAATCCAGTTGACAAATATGCTGAATATCCTGGTATGCTTGTATCTGTAGCAAATGACCCTGATACTTTAATTGCGAAACTTCCAGAGCCTGCATCTGAAAATAATGAATCTTCAAATACATTGCCTGATCCATCTGTCGATACTGGGATGGTTGGATGTAATAAATGAGTTACATATTGCACACTTGCGGATTCTGCTACAACTGCTAATGCTCCATTTGTTAATTTATATCCATCTTCATATAACAATCTTGTAATTGTCATTACTCCAGCATTTTTTAAATATTCTTGTACTGTAAATGGAACATATGATTCCTCTGTATATGAACCAAATATTTCTTCAAACTCTGAATATGAATTTACTTTAGTTGGAATTAAGGCCGGGCCTTTAATTGTTGGACCTACTATTGAGGCTCCTATTTCACTGACACCTCGCTGTAAAAAGCTTTGGTCTTTTTCTTTGGTAAATACACCTGGCGATACTATTCTTTCGGCCATTCATTTTCTCCTATAATTTTTTTATTATAAATATGGATTAATACGGCCAAACTTACTCGATTGAAGTAAATGTTCCTTGCTCGATATTGATTTGACCATCTCCATATTTTTCTTTTAAGTTTTCTATTAATTCAAATTCCTGTTTTTTTAAATTTTCCAGGCTAGAAAATACTTCTTCTTTTGCAGAAACTATTTGTTGTAATTGTTGATTTATGTTATATTCATCAACAGATACCATTCCTAATTGCATACTATTTTGAGAATAATCTTCTCTTAATTTATTGATTGATTCTAAATCAGTTTTATCAATCTTTTTTGTCGTTGCCATATTATAACTCCTTTTTAATTTAATAATATAATGAAAATTTTTGTAACTTCCTAGGACATTCTAATTTTTATATCACTTCCCGTACGATACAATCCTCCTAATGGAACGCCTCCTATTCCCGCAGCAGAATCAGATGCATACTCTAAGCTAGCTGATACTTGTGTTAATGTTATATATCCTGTGCCATTTAATGTTCCAGCTAATGATCCTGCAAAGCTTCCTGTTCCGGAAGTTGCATGGCTTGATGTTACTGCATATGAAGAAGTTACTGCATATGAAGAAGTTACTGCATATGAGCTAGATATAATTCCTGTTATTCCACTACCTTCTGCGGACATTGATGTTGCTGTTAATGTTCCTATTACATCGGTAGAACCGGTAACAATTAATGATCCAGATATTTTAATATCATATGCTGAAACTTTTGAAAATGCATCGGTTATTTGTGTAATATGAGATGCAACAATATTGCTTCCATCTGTTATTCCGGTACTAGAAATTGAATTTGCCATAGTTGATTATATTCTTTCTATTATAAATATCGTATTGTATACCAAACCTAACTTATATTGAACCCGAAGTCCAAGCTTCTGTTGCCATTAAGGTTAAACAATCCGCATGACTACCAGTCCAAGTAGGAACTACACTCCCAGAAGGAGTTATAAAGGATGGCCAATTTTTTGTATACCATTTTAATACAAATTCTGTTTCATCTATTGATTTTCTAACTGTTGCTGCTGATGTCTCCATTACTTGGGAAAAATCAACTTCTCCAATATCTGCTGTTAATGCTGTTGCATATGTTCTATCTGAGTAATCCATTTTATTATAAATATATTAAAGGTTAAGTAAACCTATGTTTAAGTGCGTTGTAGTTGTGTAGGACTTCGTTTGCTGATAAGGCGCGGTTGTAAATTAAAGAATTAGCAATATTACCCCCAAAATATGCATTCGCTGCTACTGGTTTACCAAAATATTGGAATTTAATTTCATAAGACCAATAAGAACTGTATGATGAATTTGAATATTGATTTTGTCCATCTACATACAAATTTATAGCTGCACTTGAACCAGCACTACCATCATAAGTCCAAACTAAATTATGCCAATTACCATCATTTACAACAATCCCACCTGAAGCAGAAGTTTGACCATAAATTATAGCTCCAGCAAACATAGCAATGTAAGCATCATTTGTAGTAGTAGGGGAATCTGCTATTATAAAATCTCTACCGTGGTTATAATCATCATTACTTGATAATGATTGCCTTTCATTTACCCCAAAGTTTCCTGATACTTTTATCCACATAGATAATGAAGCAGCAGTATAAGCTGAGGTTTTTGTAGTTTCTATATAATCCTCAGTTCCATCAAATGCAAAGCTAGGTGAAATAGTACTTGAGTCGAAAAAATTATCATTTTCAAAAGAACCACTTTGAGATAAATCTACAGTATTAAATGTTTCAGTAGTACTCGTACTAGGTATAGTACTTGCCCTATTAGCAGCATCCATATTGAATATTAACCCATCAGCTATTATATCTGTTGTTATGCTACCTACTCTTCCACTCATAGTCCGAACCTTGATTTTAAAGCGTTGTAGTTGTGTAGGACTTCGGATTGGGATAGTTCACGATTGTAAATGTGAATAGCTCCCATTTCTCCATCAAAATAAGTAGCAGCATTAGTATAAAACCCCTGATAGTTCTTTTTGCCTATTTCTTCTATGAAAACTTGGC
>Ga0098035_1000790_pt1 | contig 15677 bp, 16 predicted proteins | sample 3_EtaG_FD_75046 | JGI IMG/M metagenome (GOLD analysis project Ga0098035, IMG submission 75046) | Marine viral communities from the Subarctic Pacific Ocean - 3_ETSP_OMZ_AT15126 metaG | ecosystem: Environmental > Aquatic > Marine > Oceanic | place: Pacific Ocean | collected 2015-01-07
CACGGATTCTTTCCTTGCCCCGGCCCCGAAAGCGCGGCATATCTTTGGACAAAACCAGAAGTACTAAAGGGAAGTGCATGAGTATTTCAGCGAAGATGTCCCGACTTGGGACAGAGACCGCCTTCGACGTGCTGGCGCGGGCCAACGCCCTGGCGGCAAACGGCATGGATATCATCAATCTCGGCATCGGCCAGCCGGATTTTCCGACACCGGACAATATTGTTGAAGCGGCTGTCAAAGCCCTTCGGGACGGCGCGCATGGTTATACGGCGGCGAACGGTATCCCGGAACTCCGTGAAGCTGTGGCCGAGGACATCGCCAAATATCGTAACGTGACCGTCAACCCCGACCATATTATTGTTGTGCCGGGCGGCAAGGTGACCATGGCCTTCGTCATCGAGATGTTTGGAGAGGATGGTGCGGAGATCATGTATCCCAATCCCGGCTTCCCGATCTATGAAAGCATGATCCGTTATACCGGCGCGACACCGGTTCCCATCCCCCTGATCGAGGAAAACGGCTTTTCCTTCGATGCGGAAACGGTGCTCTCAAACATAACGGACCGGACACGGCTGATTATCCTGAATACGCCGGCCAACCCGACCGGCGGCATCGTGCCCGGGGCTGAACTCGAGAAACTCGCGGCGGGCCTTGAGGATTTCCCGGATGTATATGTTCTATCCGATGAAATTTACAGCCGCATGACCTATGACGGCGAAGGTCATTGCAGCATGTTGAATTTCCCCGAGTTGCGGGATCGACTGATCATTCTCGACGGCTGGTCAAAAACCTATGCCATGACCGGATGGCGGATGGGTTGGGGTCTCTGGCCTGAAAAACTTGTTCCCCATGCACAACGTCTCTGCGTAAATTTTCATTCCTGCGTCAATGCTGCGGCACAGTTCGCCGGGATAGAGGCGCTTCGGGGCGATCAGGGGCCCGTCGATATGATGATGGAGGCGTTTGACGCCCGCCGCAAACTCATTCATGCGCGCCTCAACGCTGCGTCGGGGGTAAGCTGCGTGATGCCGAAGGGCGCGTTCTATGCCTTCCCCAATATTTCGGGCACGGGTCTCTCGGCGAAGGAAATGCAGGACCGACTCCTCAACGAAGAAGGGGTGGCGGTCATCGCCGGTACCAGCTTCGGCGCCTATGGCGAGGGATATGTCCGCTTTTCCTATGCCAACTCACTAGAGAATATCGAGCGCGCCATGGACCGTTTCGATACCTTTCTGAAAGGGCTTTGACTAGACTATGGAGGACAAGCGCTTAACCGATTTGGAACTCAAATTCATGGAGCAGGACCAAGCGATTGCCGAACTCAGCGATATCGTCAATCGCCAGTGGCAGGAGATTGAGCAGCTCAAGCGCAAGCTTTCGCATACGCATGAGCGAATCATTTCTCTGGAGGATGCCGTCCCTGCCCCCTCCACAAATGAGAAGCCACCGCACTATTGAATGAGAGGGCAATTGTCACGATCCTTGCATTATTGATTCTGTATCTATAGAACCGCCTTTTCCTGAAATCTGGGAGACGATATGACCGACGAGACCAACAATTCAGACAATGCCGGAAAACCTATAGCAGAGGATGATCCGATCGTGGACTATATCCTTCGGGCGGTCGACGCCGGTACAGATGTGTCGCCGCAGGAAATTGCCCAGACTATTGCCAACGACCGCGCGAAACCGTCCGCCCCAAAGGATGTTTGGCGGAAATACATGACGGCAGTTCGCCAACAAGCCATCCATCTCGCCCGTGAGGGTCGCCTGCATATCATCCGCAAAGGTGAAATCGCCGATCCGAATAAGCTTAAGGGTCTCTATAAATTACGCAAGGTCACAACTGATCAATAAATAGTCATTTGCCTATTTTTTAATCGCCTATTTTTTGACCAGCCTGCACACGGCGGCGCTAACTCCACAAGAATTCGCAGTTTTTTGCGACTCTCGCCTGCGACAATATTACTTCCCAATTCTGGCACGCCTCATGCTATAGAGTGGTCATAGACACCTTGGAAGATATGACATCTACAATATGAGACCTGCCATATGAAAAAAATTGAAGCGATTATTAAACCGTTCAAACTCGATGAAGTGAAGGAAGCCCTTCATGAAGTCGGGCTTCAGGGAATTACCGTCACTGAAGCGAAGGGCTTTGGCCGCCAGAAAGGCCATACGGAGCTCTATCGAGGCGCGGAGTATGTGGTGGATTTCCTGCCCAAGGTAAAAATCGAGATCGTTCTGGAAGATTCGCTGGTTGAGCGGGCACTTGAAGCCATTCAGCAGGCTGCCAGAACTGGGCGGATCGGAGACGGCAAGATATTCGTCTCCACCGTGGAAGAAGTAATTCGTATCCGGACGGGCGAAAAAGGCTCTGAAGCGATCTGAATAATACGCAGCCCGGCGAACGGGCGGCGACTGAATTTACCCCTGAATAGTTATACAGAGAGACGTTAAAATGGCTGCTGATGTTCTTAAAATGATTAAGGAAAATGAAGTCGAATATGTAGATCTTCGTTTTACCGACCCGAAAGGTAAATGGCAGCATCTCGCTATGCATGTAGATGTTGTTGACGAAGATATGTTCGAAGACGGCGTGATGTTCGACGGTTCATCCATCACAGGGTGGAAGGCCATTAATGAGTCAGACATGACCCTAATGCCTGACGCCTCCTCGGCTGTCATGGATCCCTTCGCAGCGCGGCCGACACTGATTGTCTTCTGCGACATTCTCGATCCGCTCAGCGGCGAAAGCTATGAACGCGATCCGCGCTCCGTTGCCAAAAAAGCGGAAGCCTATCTTGCCAGCACAGGCATCGGCGATACCGCTTATTTCGGTCCGGAAGCCGAGTTCTTCATGTTTGACAATGTCCAGTTCGCAAACGGTAGTCACCACACTTTCTACAAGCTTGATGACGTGGAAGCCCCGACCATGACCGGTGCGGAAATTGAAGGCGGCAACTCAGGCCATCGTCCGCGCGTCAAGGGCGGCTATTTCCCGGTACAGCCTATCGATAGCGGCGCAGACATTCGAAGCGAAATGGTAACCGTCTGTAAGGAAATGGGTCTTTCCGTTGAAAAGCATCATCATGAAGTGGCGCCGAGCCAGCATGAACTGGGCATGAAGTTCGCGACTCTTGTTAAGGCCGCTGACGAAATGCAGAAGCAGAAGTATGTTGTTCACAACATTGCCCATGCCTATGGCAAAACCGTCACATTTATGCCGAAGCCAGTTTCCGGCGACAACGGGTCAGGCATGCACACGCATATGTCCATCTGGAAAGGCGGCAAACCGACGTTCGCCGGTTCCGGCTATGCTGATCTGTCCGAGTCGGCGCTCTACTATATTGGCGGCGTGATCAAGCACGCGAAGGCAATCAATGCCTTTACCAATGCGAGCACCAACTCCTACAAACGGCTGATCCCGGGCTTTGAAGCACCGGTCCTGCTCGCCTATTCCGCGCGCAACCGTTCTGCTTCCTGCCGTATTCCTTACTCTCCAAGCCCGAACGGCAAACGCGTTGAAGTTCGCTTCCCCGATTGCACGGCCAACCCATACCTCGCCTTCGCCGCGATGATGATGGCGGGCCTTGACGGTATCCAGAACAAGATCCATCCGGGCGATGCCATGGACAAGGATCTTTACGACCTGCCGCCGGAAGAGTTGAAAGACATCCCTACGGTTTGTGGCTCCCTTCGTGAAGCGCTCGAAGCTCTTGATGCGGACCGCGAGTTCCTGAAAAAAGGCGGCGTTTTCACCGACGATATGCTTGATGGTTATATCGCGATGAAGTGGGAAGATGTGTTCAAATTCGAACATGCGCCGCATCCGGTCGAGTTCGATATGTACTACAGCGTCTAAGCGCCACCCATAACAATAAAAAAGGCTGCCGGGAAACTGGCAGCCTTTTTTATTTCAACTGGCTAAAGCTATGACATGTCGGCCATAGCGCGATTACCGGTCAACGGGTCGCGGCTTGCCGTTATCGTCAATGGCCACGAAGACATAAATACCTTCCGTGACTTTAATTTCTTCAGGGTCCAGTTTCCGCGTGACGATAGTAGTTAGTTTCACGGCAACGGAAGTCCGCCCCACCCTCTCGATCTCGCCATAGATACTGACGACATCGCCAACCTTGATCGGCTGGTGAAAGGTCATGGCCTCGACTGCGACCGTTACAGTACGCCCCTTCGCCCGACGCGCCGCCATGATGCCGCCTGCCATGTCCATTTGTGACAATACCCAGCCACCGAAAATATCGCCATTGTTGTTACAATCACTGGGCATTGGCGCGGTACGGATAACGGGGTCACGGAATTCGATACTCATGATCTTTAGGCTTCCTTATCACTGTAGATTAAGAGTATAACCTATACAGATTCAGCCCGTGGGGCGAACAAATTTTAATGCGTGCAACGTTTCAAAACAGTCAGTGAATTGTCTTAATGTCCGATCTTTTTCAGCAACCAAAATCAGAAAGTGCAGATTATTCCGCCAAGGACATCGAGGTCCTTGAAGGACTGGAACCGGTCCGGTTACGACCGGGCATGTATATCGGTGGTACGGATGAACGGGCGCGCCATCACCTGGCGGCCGAGGTCCTGGATAATTCGATGGATGAGGCCGTGGCTGGCCATGCAACACGCATTGAGGTGGAGCTGTTTGCGGACGGCTCCCTCAGCATCCGGGACAACGGCCGGGGCATTCCCATTGATCGGCATCCCAAGTTCAAGGACAAGTCCGCCCTTGAAGTCATTCTGACAACGCTCCATTCAGGGGGCAAATTCTCCAACAAGGTATACCACACCGCAGGCGGCTTGCATGGCGTCGGCATTTCGGTCGTCAACGCCCTATCCGACCGCATGACGGTTGAAGTTGCCCGTGACAAGGAGCTCTGGCGGCAGGAATTCTCCAAGGGCGTTCCCGTGACGGCGCTCGAGAAGGTCGGGGCCGCGCCTAACCGACGCGGCACTTCCGTCCAGTTTCACCCCGACCCGGAGATTTTCGAAGCCGGCACGGCCCTTCGCCCGGCAAAGCTATACAAGCTGGTTCGCTCAAAGGCCTATCTGTTTCGCGGTGTTGAAATTCGCTGGAAATGCGACGAGGAATTAATCAAGGATGAGACACCGGCCGAGGCAACGCTGCACTTTCCGGGAGGCTTGCGCGATTTTCTGAGTGCGTCTCTCGACGGCATCAAGTCCGTTACCCAGGAACCTTTTGCCGGTCGCGTCGAGATTGACAATGATCGGGGTCGCGTCGAATGGGCCATTGCCTGGCCGCTGACGAATATGACCTTTCTCAACTCCTATTGTAATACCGTCCCGACGCCGGAGGGAGGCACCCATGAACTCGGCTTTCGGGGCGCGCTGTTGCGCGGGCTCAAAGCCTATGGGGAACTGATCAACAACAAGAAAGCGGCACAGATTACGGCTGAAGATATCCTCTCCGGCGCCGCGGCTGTCCTTTCCGTCTTTATTCCCGACCCGCAATTCCAGGGGCAGACGAAGGAAAAGCTGACCACGACGGAGGCGAGCCGCCTTGTCGACCTCGCCATTAAGGATCACTTTGACAACTGGCTTGCGGCCGCCCCGGATCAGGCGAACAACCTGCTTGCCTGGGTGATCGAAAAGTCTGAAGAGCGCCTTCGCCGCCGCCAGGAAAAAGAAACGAGCCGCAAGACCGCGACCAGCCGCCTGCGCCTGCCCGGCAAGCTCGCCGATTGCAGCAAGAGCGGACGCGACGGCACCGAGATTTTCATCGTTGAGGGCGACAGCGCCGGTGGTTCCGCCAAGCAGGGGCGCGACCGCAAGACACAGGCAATTCTGCCGCTCCGCGGTAAAATTCTCAATGTCGCCTCCGCCACTAATGACAAGATCAAGGCCAATCAGGAATTAAAAGACCTGGTACAGGCGCTCGGCTGCGGCCTGCGCGAAAAATACAGAAGCGAAGATCTGCGCTACGACAAGGTCATCATCATGACGGATGCCGATGTTGACGGTGCCCATATCGCCTCCCTACTCATGACGTTCTTCTATCGCGAGATGCGCCAGTTGATCACTGACGGCCATCTCTATCTGGCGCAGCCGCCGCTCTACCGGCTCTCGCAGGGCGGGAAAACCTTCTACGCCATGGATGACACTCATAAAGACAAACTCATGGAAACCGAGTTCAATGGCCGCGGCAAGGTCGATATCAGTCGCTTTAAGGGCCTAGGTGAAATGCCTCCGGCACAGTTGAAGGAAACAACCATGAACCCGGCGAAGCGGGTCCTTCTCAAGGTTGATGTGCCGATGGAGGAATTCGGGGAAACGGCCGATCGCGTTGAAAGCCTGATGGGTAAGCGGCCGGAACTCCGCTTCTCCTTCATCCAGGAAAATGCCCGCTATGTAGAGGATCTGGACGTTTAATCACCGTTTTACGTCCGGGCGAGCCAGTGACGCATATATTTGCTGGTCATCTCCGGCTCTTCCATGGTTGGCAGATGACCGCAATTGGGGATTTCGACATATTGCGCCGTCGGGATTTCAACGGCCATTTCCCGCTGGATTTTCGCCGGTATCAACTTGTCATCTGCACCTGCCAGAACCATTGTCGGGCAGGTAATCGTCTTCAGGATATCCCATAATACGACGCGATCCAGCAAAGCGCGTTCCTGACGAAGGAAAGCCTCTTTTCCGACATCTTCGGCCATTTTGAATATACGATCGACAAGCTCTTCATCTTCCAGACGCGATTCATGGATCAGGATTGGCAGAAGGCTACGGGTCACACCCTTGAACGCAGAGCCCTGCTCCACCAGCTTAATGAAATCAATCCGCTTCTGGCGGTCCTCCGGCGTGTCCGCCACGGCGCGCGAATCCATAATGGCCAGATGCGTTACCCGCTCCGGCGCCTGATGCATTATCTCCAAAGCGATATAACCGCCCATCGACAATCCGGCGAGCGCAAACTTCTCTGGCGCTGCGTCAAGTATTCGGCGGGCAATTGCCGACATGCTGTCGTCCTGCGTATGATCCCCGATGGTAATTTCGGCGATATCGGAGAGCGCACTGATCTGGTCGCGCCACAAATCCGCCGTGCACAACAGCCCCGGAACAAGAACAAGTGAATGTTTTTCTGTCATTTTTGCGCGCTTTGCTGTAATTTGGTGGAGATTTTCGGTTCTTGGCTCAGTCTTTCTTTTACAGATTGGATTTCAGCTTGAGAACCGTTAACTTTAAAATACAGCATATTTGGTGTAATACTCCTGCTGCATGCCCGGTTTTACTGGGCAAATCGCAGGAATCATTTGACAGAATGCGCATATTCACTAGATTGCGCACAGTTTTAAGATGATTTTATTTTTTTTACGAACGGTAGTTCTCTCTATATGAAATTTGTAGATCTCGGCCTTAGCCCCGAAGTGTTGAAAGCGGTTGAGGAAACCGGTTACGAAAACCCGACGCCTATTCAGGAAAAAGCCATTCCCTATGTACTGATGGGGCGTGATGTTCTGGGTACGGCGCAAACCGGCACCGGCAAGACGGCAAGCTTCACCCTGCCGATGATTGATATTCTCGCCTCCGGTCAGGCGAAAGCGCGGATGCCGCGCTCCCTGATCCTGGAACCAACGCGGGAACTCGCGGCGCAGGTCGCGGACAATTTTGAAGTTTACGGTAAATACAGCAAACTCTCCATGGCGCTTCTTATTGGCGGCATGTCATTCGCGGATCAGGATAGCAAGCTCGACAAGGGTGTGGACGTGCTGATTGCAACGCCGGGTCGCCTTCTCGATCATGTTGAACGCGGCAAGGTTCTTCTCAATGGTGTGAAAACCCTGGTGATCGACGAAGCCGACCGGATGATGGACATGGGGTTCATTCCAGACGTTGAGCGGATCGTCTCCCTATTGCCGCCGCTTCGCCAGACGCTCTTTTTCTCCGCCACCATGTCGAAGGAAATGCGGAAACTTGCGGACAAGTTCCTTCTCAACCCGAAGGAAGTGGCCGTCTCCCCACCGACATCAACCGCAGCTACGGTGACTCAGGGCCTGCTTCTGGTGCAGAAGGCGGAAAAGCGTCCGGCTTTGCGCAAGCTTCTTAAACAGGAAAAAGTGAAGAACGCCTTTATTTTCTGCAACCGCAAGAAAGATGTAGATATTCTTCTCGGCTCCCTGACCAAGCATGGCTTTAATGCCGGCGCGCTGCACGGCGACATGAGCCAGAGCCATCGCATGGAAACGCTCGACAAGTTCAAAAGCGGCGAGATCAAATTGCTCGTTTGCTCCGATGTTGCTGCCCGCGGAATCGATGTCAGCTCCGTCAGCCATGTGTTCAACTTTGACGTTCCGACCCATTCTGAAGATTACATTCATCGCATCGGGAGAACGGGACGCGCGGGTCAGGAAGGCCACGCCTACACGATCGTCACGAAAAGCGAGACCAAGTATCTGGACGGGATCCAGAAACTGGTAGGCCGGGACCTTCCGATCATCACCCTTGATGGCATGGAAGAAGTCGCCGAGGAAGCTGCTGCCATCGCAGAACGTGAGAAAAACTCGGGACGCGGTGAAAAGAAGGGTCGTCGGCGCAAGAGTGAGGATTCGGGCTCGGCAAGACCTCCGCGCAAGAATGCTCCCCGGGACGAAAAAGCCCCTTCAAAGAAGAATGAGGCAAGTGGTTCCGACGCAAAGGCAAAGGACGAGAAGACCAGGGACAAAAAGCCCCGCCGTTCGCACCATCAGGCAAATGACGATCAGGATACCCCAGTCGTCGGACTCGGAGACAACGTTCCGGCGTTCTTCAAAATTCCCTTGCGAAAGACGGCGCAGAAATAATCATTCTTCGCACCGGGCTTCCTGAAAAAGGAAGCCTTTTTTGTTTTCATACAATTGTGTAATTTGTAGTATTCAGCAAGTTTTACATGCCAGAACATGAGCAGTAGCGACACTGCGGGAAAGGTGGCTTCTCTTGAAAACGATTTTTATCATGGTGAAATGTGAACTCGGCAAGGCATATGATGTTGCGGCAGAAGGCGTCGAAAATGTAGAGCAGGTCTCAGAGGTTTATTCCATTTCCGGAAAATACGACCTGATGATGAAATGCTATCTCGATGATGACCAGGACATCGGGCATTTCGTCAACGAACAGATTCAGACCCTGCCGGGCATAAAAGATACCTTCACCATGATCACATTCAAGGCATTCAGTTAATCTTTTCAATCGACTCAGGATACGTCGCCGGAAAACATTTCCTTTGCGCGCCTGTCAAAATTACTTAATCTATAGATCGCTTTAGGGAGTAGAGCGGGACAACCGTTTCTGAGACTGCACAGGGAGACTACATTGTGAAAAAGAAATTTATCAGCCTGATTTCTGCGGCCGCCATGATGGCGGTGCCAGCCATGGCAAACGCCGCGGATCCCGTTAAAATAGGATTTGTCACCACCTTGACAACCGGCGCTGGCGCGATCGGCAAGGATATGCGCGAGGCGGTGGATCTTGCTGTCATTCATCTTGGGGGCAAGATGGCAGGACGCGATATCGACGTCATTTATGAAGATGACGGCTTCAAGCCGGAAATCGGCAAGCAGAAAACCGATAAGCTGGTCAAGAAGGACAATGTCGACTTTATCGCCGGCTATATCTGGAGCCATGTACTGATGGCGTCCTATAAAAGTGCCGTAGACAGCGGGACATTCCTGATCAGTTCGAATGCGGGCCCGAGCGCGCTTGCCGGCAAGCTCTGCCATGAAAACTTTTTCTCGACCTCCTGGCAGAATGACCAGACACCGATGGCCATGGGCGAGGTGCTGAACCAGCGCGGCGTCAAGCGGCTGTATATCATGGCCCCCAACTACGCGGCGGGCAAGAATATGGTGACCGGCGTTGAACGGACATTCAAGGGCGAGATCGTCGGCAAGGATATGACGAAATTCCCGGCCCAGCTCGACTTCTCTGCTGAATTGGCCAAGGTTCGGGCTGCAAAGCCGGATGCACTCTTCGTCTTCTATCCGGGTAAACATGGCGCACAGTTCATGGCCCAGTATGCCCAGGCCGATCTGGCGACATCCGTACCTCTTTATACGACCTTCACGATCGACTCGATCAGCCTGCCCCGCGTTGGCGAACAGGCAGAAGGCAGCCTGATGACCATGTTCTGGTCTCCGGACCTCGACACCCCGGCCAACAAGCGCTTCGTCGGCGACTTCATGGCGAAATACGGCCATTACCCGAGCCATTACGCTGCGCAATCCTATGACTCGATCATGCTGATCAACAGCGCAGTGGAAAAGGTCAAGGGGGACCTGAGCAACAAGGATGCTGTCCGGGCAGCGCTCAAGGCCGCCGAGTTTGAAAGTGTCCGCGGCAAGCTGAAATTCGGGAATAACAATATTCCTATCCAGAATTTCTATCTGCGGCAGGTCGTCAAGGATGATAAGGGACAGTACACAACGAAAATTGTTTCTACAGTCTATGAAGACCATCAGGATACATATGCTAAAGAATGCAAAATGAAGTAATCCCATTTGCGTTTTCCAACACTGAAAAAGGTGCGTAAATCGTCATGATCTGCGCACTTTTTTTCACATGCCAAACAAAGCGACACGGTAAGGCTAATCGATGAACTGGTTATTACTGCTGGAACAGATATTGAACGGGTTCCAGCTTGGCCTGCTCCTCTTTCTGCTGGCGGCGGGTCTCACGCTCGTCTTCGGTATTATGGATATGGTGAACCTTGCCCATGGCTCGCTCTATATGATGGGCGCGTATTTCTGTGCGACCTTCACGGGATGGACCGGGTCCTTCCTGCTGGGTGCCCTCCTCACTTTGCCTGCGGTCTTTTTACTCGGCATCATCGTCGAGGTAGTTGCCCTGCGCACCCTCTACGCCCGCGACCATCTGGATCAGGTAATGGCGACATTTGGCCTGATCCTCTTTTTCAATGAGGCAACACGCCTGATCTGGGGCCCGATCGGCCTGGTCATCCCGCTCCCGGACTTTCTCAACCAGACAGTGGAGATAATCCCCGGCGCGCCCTACCCCGCCTTCCGGCTGGCGATCATTATTGTCGGCTTTCTGATCGCCGGGCTGCTGTATCTGATAGTCTCCCGGACGAAGCTCGGCATGTTGATCCGCGCCGGTGCGAGCAATCGCGAGATGATCGGCGCACTGGGCATTGACATCCGCCTACTTTTCACGCTTGTCTTCGGCCTCGGCGCGGCACTGGCCGGCCTTGCCGGATTAATGGCGGGGCCTATCCTCTCGGTCGAGATCGGCATGGGTGAGGGCATCCTGATCCTGACCCTCGTCGTGATCGTTATCGGCGGAATCGGGTCTATCAAGGGGGCCTTTATTGCGGCCATCCTGATCGGTCTGATTGACACGGTCGGCCGCTCCTTCCTGCCGGAGATACTGGATCTTATTTTACCGTCCCAGACGGCAGCAACTGCAGCCCCGGCCATTTCCTCAATGATGATTTATCTTCTGATGGCGCTGGTCCTGGCGATCAAGCCGCAAGGACTGTTTCCGCCGAAGGGAGTTGGCCGATGAGCTTGTCTTCCCGCCAAGTGATAAACGCCGCCCTTCTCGTTTTCCTGGCCGCCCTGCCCTTCCTGACGGACTGGGTCGGCGACAGCTTCTATACCGGGCTGGTCGCCCGCATTCTTATTCTCGCGATCGCGGCCTTAAGCCTAAATCTGCTGATCGGATATGGCGGCATGGTGAGTTTTGGGCACGCCGCCTATATCGGTATTGGCGCCTATGTGGTCGGCATCGGCGCGTTTCATGCGTTCGAGGATGGGATTGACTGGATGCTGAACGGCTATGTTCAGCTTGTTGCGGCAATTCTTGGGTCGGCTGTGATTGCCCTTATCATCGGCGCGATCAGCCTCCGGACCCGCGGGGTCTATTTCATCATGATAACGATGGCCTTTTCCCAGATGCTGTATTTCACCGCCGTTGGAGTTGAAACCTATGGCGCGGACGATGGCCTGTCGATCTACTCCCGGAGTGACATGCTGGGCCTGATCGACCTGAATGAGGAGAAAAGCCTGTACTACCTGATATATGTCTCCCTGCTCATCGTCCTCTATCTGATGCATCGGCTGGTCGGCTCGGCCTTCGGGAACGTTATCCGGGGGAGTAAGTCTAACGAGGCACGCATGCGCGCAATTGGCTTTTCCCCCTACAAGTACCGCCTGACGGCTTTTGTCATTGCGGGGGCGATTGCCGGATATGCCGGATTTCTCATGGCCAACCTCAATGATTTCGTCAGCCCCGATGTGATGCACTGGACGCGATCGGGCGACCTGATCATCATGATACTGCTGGGCGGGATGGCGAGCCTGTTTGGCCCTTTATACGGTGCGCTGGCCTTCCTGATGCTGGAGGAGCTTCTCTCATCAATCCCGCTTACAGTTGGGGGACTCCGCGTCGGTGAATATTGGCAACTGTTGTTCGGTCCCCTTCTTATCCTGGTCGTGCTTTACGCCCGAAACGGCGTGGACAGCTTCTTACCCGGTGCAAGGAAGGGCTCATGACGACACCAGACCTCCTGATCGTTGAAAATCTGGTCAAACGGTATGACGGGCTGCTTGCCACGGATGATCTGTCCCTGACGGTGCGTCAGGGGGAACTGCACGCGATTATCGGCCCGAATGGTGCCGGCAAGACGACCTTGATCAAGCAGCTCACCGGTGAAATACGGTCTGATGCCGGCCGGGTGATATTTGCCGGTCAGAATCTAAAGCGAGTGTCGGAGCCCGGCCGTTCCCATATCGGACTTGCACGGTCGTTTCAGATTACCTCGCTATTTCAGAATTTCACGGTACTGGAGAATGTCTGCCTCGCCGTTCAGGCCCATAGCGGACACTCTTTTCGTTTCTGGAAAAAAATCAATAATGATACAAATTTGACAGAGCCCGCCCTGACCATTCTCCAGCATATGGGGCTAGAGCAACGGGCCCATACAGTCACCTCCAGCCTCAGCCACGGGGAACAGCGTCAACTTGAAATAGCGGTAGCCCTGGCAACAAAACCCAAACTGCTGTTACTCGACGAACCTATGGCGGGGATGTCAAAAGAAGACAGCGAGACGCTAATTGAACATCTTCTAGAGTTGAAAAACCGCTATACCATCCTTTTGATCGAGCATGACATGGATGCTGTCTTCAGCCTGGCGGACAGGATCAGTGTCCTTGTATATGGACGGGCCATCGCCACCGGAACGCCTGATGAAATCCGTAACAACGAGGACGTCCGGCAAGCCTATCTTGGTGAGGAGGCCTAGCATGTTGGAAGTGAATGCCATCGACAGCTTTTATGGCCAAAGCCAGGTGTTGTTCAACATGTCCCTGACCGTGAAAGACGGCGAGGTCGTCACCCTGATGGGCCGCAATGGGATGGGAAAGACAACCACTATCCGCTCGATCATGGGACTCACGCCGGCCCGGCAGGGAACCATCAGGTTCAAGAAAAAAGATATTACCTCCCAATCCCCATACCGGATCGCGCGGCTGGGAATTGGCCTGGTGCCGGAAGGCCGGCTGGTATCACCAAACCTGAGTGTGGAGGAAAACCTCGTCGCGACCGCCAATGCGGGTCCCGGCGGCAAGGGACGCTGGGATCTTGAGTCTATCTGGAAAATGTTTCCCAAACTCCGCGAGCGAAAAAGCAGCATGGGCAATCAGATTTCCGGCGGCGAACAGCAAATGCTCGCCATCGCCCGAGCCCTGATGACAAACCCGGAACTTCTGCTGCTCGATGAAGCGACGGAAGGACTGGCCCCCCTCATCCGGCAGGAAATCTGGCGTTGTCTTCGCAACTTGAAAGACGAAGGTCAGTCCATTCTTGTCATCGATAAAAATATCCAGGCTCTCGCCGAGATTGCCGACAGACATTACATCATTGAGAAAGGATCCGTTGTCTGGGAGGGAACGTCTCAAAGACTGCTTGAAGACCAGACGGCGAAACAACAGTATTTAGGCATATAAGGGTAATCTATAATTGTATTTAGAAATATAGCGCCCACAAGTTTAGAAAATTTTCACGCTTTCTATCTATTATATTTACATTTCAGAATATTTTTTTTAATTATACGTCGCCAATAATATTTTATACTGACAGAATACCATTCTTGGGAAAAACCGCAATTAATATGGAGGCTTGATGCTTTGGCAGTGACGGAGGATTATCGGAAAGTACGTGTCATAGCCAAAAAGACACTTGCCCTGATCGAAGAACAAGGCATTCGACCGACACCCCATAATTATGCTGTCTGGTTTGAGTATTTGCAGGAAACTAATCCGGATTTAACTCGGGCGCTCAACGAGCTGTTGGCAAAGAACGGCAAATATTCCGAAAATATGGGAGTTGAACTTTTCAAACTGTTCTTTACCCGTGAAAAAGAAGGGCGGATTGTCCAGGAAACTAATCGCCTGGTCCAGAAATCAATGGACAATGTAATGGGCAACCTGAAAAGAACAACGGCGGATTTTTCGACCTACGGTGAACAGCTAAATGATTTTGCGCTTAAAGCCGAAGGGATGAACGGGCAGGATCTGCAGGACATTATTAATGAAATTGTCTCCCAGACGAATTCAATGTCTGACAATACCTCTTCCCTCTATAAAGGCCTTGATTTTGCTTCGCGCGAAATAGCGGAACTGAAACGGCGCCTCCAGCATGTCCAAAGAGAAGCCTATACCGACTCCCTAACTGGCATTCCAAACCGTAAAAGTTTTGATAGCGTGTTATCAAGGGAGATAGCGGTCGCACGTGAAAACAAATCAAACTTGTGCCTTCTGATGGCAGATATTGATCATTTTAAGCAATTCAATGACCTCCACGGTCATACATTTGGGGATCAGGTCATCAAGCTTGTCGCGTCTACCTTGGCAAAAGGCATAGGGAAAAATGCATTGGCCGCAAGATACGGCGGTGAAGAATTCAGTGTGATCCTTCCGGCGACCGACCTTGCAGATGCTGTCAATCTCGCTAACGACCTGCGAATGGCCATTGCGGCAAAAAGACTGATTCAAAGATCGACAAAAAAGGATGTCGGAAAAATCACCATGTCATTCGGTGTTACGGCGTATACAAATTCGGAAGATCCGACCGCCTTTATCAATCGGGCGGACCAGGCGCTCTATTCCGCGAAAAATGCCGGACGAAACTGCGTAAAGCATCTTCAATCCAGCACCGATTTTTAAGACCCAATCCTTACCCAGAGACACCTGCGACATAGGTGTTACAATGTGAATTCTTGCGTCGCCTAATTTTCAGATGCTAGAGAAAATCCTGTTCTCCCCGCTGCTATTCGACTAATCTTGTTGGATATACACTCTCAAAAAAACAACAAAGTGCGGGACCTAATGACATACGCAACGATTAAATTCGATATAAAGGACGGCGTTGCCAGGATAACGCTGAACCGTCCCGATAAACTCAACTCCTTTAGCGACGAGATGCATGAGGAACTTCGGTCCATCATGCCCGTTCTTGAAGGCGACGATGTGCGCGCCGTTCTGATCACCGGCGAAGGCAGGGCCTTCGGCGCCGGCGCCGATCTTTCCTCAAGCAGTGCGTCCGGAGGTGTCCTTGATGCCGGGGAAACACTGGAAAAAAACTACAATCCGCTGATCCTGTTTGTCAGGAATCTGGAAAAACCTGTTATTGCGGCTGTCAACGGCATC
>Ga0098035_1000792_pt1 | contig 15654 bp, 16 predicted proteins | sample 3_EtaG_FD_75046 | JGI IMG/M metagenome (GOLD analysis project Ga0098035, IMG submission 75046) | Marine viral communities from the Subarctic Pacific Ocean - 3_ETSP_OMZ_AT15126 metaG | ecosystem: Environmental > Aquatic > Marine > Oceanic | place: Pacific Ocean | collected 2015-01-07
CTTTGCTGCCACTTCCTTTTCTCGCTTGCCTTTGGGTCTAGGATCCGCGGTGAACTTCGCCCAGTCGGCCGGGCCGCCTTCCTCAAGTTCGTCTTCACCAACTTCAATATCGGCAACGACTTCTTCGTCGCCTCCGGGAGCGAAGTCATCTGCGGGCTCTGGGCCGAGATCGTCTTCTACGGAAGGCTCGCCGGTGGACTCCACGTCCATCTCAAGACCTTCGACTCCAGCAGCGCGGGCAATAACCTGCAACGCAGCGAGTACCTCTTCCTCGGAGGGAGCCTCTTCAGCTTCCACTGCATCAACAGCAACGTCAGCCTCTTCATCACCGACCTTTTCAAGATCAACAGCAGCCTCTTCGTCTTCCTCGGGGGAGCCGCCGGCCAAATCATCAGCCGCGTCGTCCTCCAATTCACCGACAGGTGCCGCTTCGAACATGCTACCGTCAGCTGCTTCGCCTTGGCCTCGGCCGTGGCCCAGGTTAGCAGTCCCTCCTTTGGGACCAAGAGCACCGGTGCGCCCAGTGCGCAACTCGTCAAGCTCTTCCTTGGCTCCAGCTTCTCGGCCGCGCTCGGTCAGTCCATTAACAAAGCCGGGAGTAAGCGGCTCCAGCTTAGCCAGCTTCATAAACTGGCGGATTTGTGATTCATTCAATAGATTCTTTTTGTTTGACATCGTCGATTATCTCCTAACATATCGCGAATATGCTACTTTTAAATAGTATTTTCCCTTAGTAATGTCTTTTTTAATTTAAGAAGAGTGGCGTCCACAATTTGTTTTATTCTAACGGTGCTTACCTTATGTCTCTTTCCTATTTCTTCCAAAGTCATGGGCCCATGCTTCTGAACTGCGAGAAGAGTGCAGTTAAGATCCTCTTCGTACTCTATAAACAACCGGCATTCGCTATTTTTGCAACTTGTTTTTGCTAGATAACATTCTTTTAAACATTCTCTCATAATTCTGGTAATTCCTCTTCTAGTATATCAAATATATTTTCAACTTCGGCCTCGGTCAGTGCTAGATCTTGGAGTATTTTTTCTCCCTTTAATCGTAACTGACGCGATTTGGTAGCTCTTGTTTTAGATTGAACTTTCTTGTTAACTTTATAATCATCCAGAAAGGCCATAAAAAGGGAATCCCCCTCTAGATAGGATTCTACGCAGTATCTAAAAAACTCACTTTGATTTCGAATTTGATCGTAATAGAGTCTTATTTTTAGATTCTCATGTAATTTGGAATCCAGACCAAAACTCAAAATTGAATAATTTTCTCTGTGGTCACTCATTGTTTTAAAATATGTGTCGAACTTTCCAGTTGACCGCTCCCCGTTTGTCTTATAAATCGTGCTTTCTTCTGGAGTTCTTTGATGCTCCGCGCACCCGAATATGACAGCCCACTGCGAATGCCGCGCGCTAGTTCCTCCAGGACATTTCCTACCGGACCTTTGCACGGTACTGTGGTGGCAATTCCCTCCACCGACGAGGTTTTCCCGCGCCATTCCCTCTGAGCATCGTTGCTGGCCATCCCACGATAAGACTTAAACTTACCATTCCGGGTGTTTATTACCCCGCCAGGAGTTTCGTCAGTACCTGCAAGCACAGACCCAAGCATAACGAAGTCAGCGCCAGCCGCCAAAGCCTTGACAATATCCCCGGCACTCCTGATTCCTCCGTCGGCAATAATTGGTACTTTTCGTCTTGCTTTCGCGCAATCCAATATTGTTTGAAGGCCCGGGACACCGTGGCCAGTCTGAATCCGAGTTGAACAAATAGAACCGCCGCCAATATTGCAGCGAACACTATCGGCTCCCCAATCGACCAAGTCATTATAACCCTCCAAGGTGGCGACGTTCCCCGCCATGATATGAATTGCTTGGCCAAAAATGCTGCGCAATTCGTGAAGTGCCTCTTTCATTAAAATGTGATGACCGTGGGCTACGTCCACACATAGAATTCTTGCACCAGCATCATACAAAGCCGTTGCTCTATCTAAATAGTCACCAGAAGCGCCTATTGCTGCAGCGGCATTCGCATTCTCGCCAACCACAACTTCGTGGACGAGTGTGGCCTGGTGGTCAATTGTGTTATAGCGATGAATAACGGCCAAGCCTCCGTGCTGCCACATCGCAACACCCATATTTGTTTCTGAAATGGTGTCCATTGGGCTCGCAATAATAGGGAGTACAAACAGGACGGTCGCATAGCGTCCTCGAAAAGAGTTTCCTATATCAACTTCTCGACGGCTTTTAATGTCCGAATATTGAGGTATCAATAATACGTCGTCATAAGAGAGGGCTTCTTTAACAGTCAATGTCCGTACTTTCGATTAAGGTATAAGTAAAGCTGTTACCAAAACGCTTTTCACTAGCGCGAATCGTCGTCATAAACTCCTTGAAATCTCCGTCGTTCTTAAAGACTTGACATCCGGCGCTCCATTTATCTACTTGAGTTGAGCTTCGGCCGGCCTTGTGAATATTAACTCCAAAATAGCCGGTCGCTATGGTAGTATCACTCATATCGTGAGTGCCGTCGAGGTTGCCATCACGCCATACCGAAATTGGGGCGCCCAGCTGACACAAAGCATCATATTTACCGCGGTGTTTATCGATTTGATAGGCACTCCGATATTGTCCCGGACAAAGTATGGCGGTACCGTTCACATTCATCGGCTTTTTAAGCCAATATAAACCAGGATCAGTTGTAATCTGATAAGAATCTGCCAGCCACCTTTTGTGGGTATCCCGATAGATGGCAAGTAAAATGTCATCAAACTTGTTAACACGCCCAGCCATATTCCTAATCCCAATAATATTTACGTTATGCGGAAGGGATCCATCAAAAAATTCATAGTCCTTTTCACCTTCTAGTATTCCCTTAAATCTATCTTTGATGATCTCGGCATGAAAGCCTCTTATTCTTGACATTGTATTACCTCATTTACTGCACTCCAACACTCGGGACATGTCAAACGCACAGCTTTCTTATCTTCTATTATAGTAACCATCCAAGTTTTAATTGTTTGATGGTCCCTCTTAAATAGTTTCTTACAAACACAACACTCTGTGGGATGATTCCTCATTAAAGAAGTTTTCGCCTCCAGCCGCTCCAGTGCATTCTTACGCTCCCGTTTCCTTTTAGTTTTATTTACTTTTCTTATCTTTGGTCGGCTCACAATTTTTCCAGGGGATAAAAATTGGGCATCAGAACGGGCGTCGCTTTGTAAAGCACATCAGAATGAAACACAACCACCGCCGATGGGAACGGGGCAGCGTTCTTAGAGCCCCCAAACTTTAAGCGCCCTCGGACCAAATGAACTTCTTTTGCCTTCATCACATAGTCGTGCCACCACTTGGTATCGGTTCTGGATGGAATTAGCATTACGACGACAGTGTTGTGCTGTTTTGATTCTTCGTACCCTTTTTTGAGCCACGCCCCGATGCCGCGGCCATAGGGGGGATTAGCAAATACTGTGTGGCCTTTCCAATCTTGCGCTAAGCCATCATCATCCTCAGTAAAATATTTCTTACACTTGGCACTCGCTGCCGTCGCACATGGATCAAGCGTAAACTCAAACTGTTCATTTAATTTGTCGTAAAAAGCTTGGGGTGTATCCCACTCGCTCGACTTCGAACTGAATCCAACAGCGCCGGCCTGTTGCTTCCATAGACCTCCAGCTTTAAGAGGTTCCATCTGTACTCCCTAGTGCGCCGTCGCGTCGCTCCGAAATTGTAATTGGGTACCAGTCATAAATATTGGGGTCTTCAGACGCCATAAAACGAACTGGAATGGCGGGCACCACTACTGCTTGAGCCACCTTGTCCCCGGGTTGTAAAAGTTGGGTTTCTAAACCAACATTGTGAAGGTTAACAAAAACCTCCCCTTCGTATCCGCTGTCCACCACACAAGCTCCCACTAACAGTTGGCGCTTGTGAGCAACTCCAGACTTGTTTTTTATCTCCAACATATAACCGTGCGGGATAGCAAACGTGCACCCCGTTGGAATGAGAACGCTTTCGCCGGGGGCGATCTTGAAAAACGTCTCGGACTCCTCAGTGGGAACCCATCGCAAATCTAATCCAGCATCGCTGGGATTTGCTCGAACTGGAGGGAAATCATTCCCTCGTAACATATGGTATTGTAGTATCATTCTAAATCCTTTCTGGGCTTTCTGAAAATATGATATTAACTCCTGTATCTTCTAGATACTTTTTAAGATATTGTTTCCACGCTTGCTCGTTTCCTGTTTGTATGAAAATACGATCGTCGGTATAGGAACGCAAGTTCCATTTTCCAACTTCGCGTAAGACGTCTACTTTGTTAATGATCAAATCAGTAACCCCGTTAATGATGATTGCTTTTCTCAACATTCTGGCGTCAAGCCAGTTACATTGTCGTGGGCGCCCCGTAGTAGCGCCATATTCGCCGCCAGTTTGTTGCAAAAGATCGAAGGCGCGGCCTTGGCCATGAAATTTCTTGGACCCCACATAAGTATCATAAGCTTTGGTGACACCAAATACGCGGCGGACTGCTTGAGGGGGGATACAATTTAAAAGCGCGCCTGCTGTGGTGCAATGACTTGAAGTGACAAAAGGATAATTCCCCCAGTCAATGTCGAGGCCAAAGCCTTGCGCTCCCTCACAAAGAATCCATGGGTCCACTACTCCGTTATAGAATTCAGCATACAAATCAATAAGATAAGGACTGTTCTTTAACTCGGGAACATCCTGAGCGCGAGTACCTGTGCGGTCATACTTATCTCGGTAAGCTGGTCCGTTGCCGCGCTTAGTTGTGCCGATGGCAGTCTCGCGCCCATCCTCTTCTAAATGGGCGTCCATAATAACATGAGTATTTTCTGCAATAAAGACGAGCCCAGAAGTCTGGACGCCGTTTGCTTCCAAGTGGTCGATCTCCTCTTTAAATTGCTGCAGGTTTACCACACAGCCGGGTCCGATGATTGAGCGAATGCCAAAGAATACGCCTGCAGGAATATGATGTGTTACAAACTTCTTCCCCTCGTGATAAATGGTGTGACCCGCATTACATCCTCCATTAAATCGCAGGCAGTGGCTGTAGCCTCCCGCCTTAAGCAAGTGGTGAGTTACTTTTCCTTTGCCCTCATCACCATAAGACAATCCTATTACTATATCAGCTTTCATGTTTATCCTAACAATCTCAAATTTCTTTTAATAGATCTCGTTGAAAATCCCCACGCCGGATCAAAGTCGAGACGAGCCATGTAGGGGCGATTAATATGTACCCTATCCTTGCCCTCTCTGATACCCCAACACCGAAACTTTGTTAACACAGAATTTGAATCAATCACAGACACAATCCAGTAGGGTTTCCCATGTTTTGTTTTCTTTTTAATAACCTCACGCGGGATAAACCACACAAGACCCAGCTCTGGGTCATAGTCCGAGACTGGGGGCACGTAGTGGTTCTCCAGGCGCTGTCTTACTTCATCGGTCATCACCAAGTGCATTGGAAAAATACCAGTTAGCGTTGTAAGATTATCAATTTCTTCTTCGTTGGTGAAATCACCTTCATCTTGATAGGTCTCTATGTTCTCAAGAAACTTCTTCTTGCTATAGACGCGATCAACTGCGACCGCAGACCAGAAGTGCTTACGTCCGGTGAACCTCTCGTCCATTAAATTATTTAGCGCACCGGACCGAACGAGTACATCCAACGCTTTCTTATTCAATTTCGAATATATAATGTCATCATGGAAGAGAAACTCCTCAATATCATTGAATGGGCGGTTGTTAACAATCTGTTCAATGGCAGCGTCCCCGAGGCCCTTCAACGCACTGAGGGGTTGGATCAGTCGTTTGTCGTCGGTGGGGTCAATCTCCCACACGAACGACGAAGTATTGACGTCGGCTTCCACAATTTTAAACCCGTTCGACTTTGCAATATTAATGGCCTTTTCCTTTCGCTTCTCGGGCTCCTTATCAAGGAACGAAGCCATCCACTCAACGGGATAGTAGTTATAAAGCCACGCACATTGGAATGAGATTGCCGAGTAAGAGACTGCGTGTGACTTGTTGAAGCCATAGCCGGAGAAATACTCAAATCGTTCCCACATATCTTCTGCTTCGCTGTGGCGAATGCCCTTCTCTACGCATCCGTCGACAAACTTCGTGCGGAGCGCCTTCTTAACCCTGGCTTCCTTCCCCGTTCCTTTCTTGGTCAGCACTTTCCTCAGTAGGTTTCCCTCATCTAGGGTTAGTCCCTTCCCTAACTTGTGAGCAAGGAGAGCAATCTGCTCTTGGAAGATAAGGAACCCATAGGTTTCTTTGGTAACATCCTTCACGTGCTCATTAATGTAATCGATACCGCCTGCGTTCGCCTTGGCCTGAATGTATTGCTCGTGCACATTGGCCGATAGTGGCCCCGGTCGATAGATCGAAGTGATGGCAGAGATATCAATCAAGGACTTCGGCTTGGCGTTCGAGCAGAACTCCTGTGCCCGTTGCTCTGTAAATTGAAAAATACCCGCGAAATTGCCTTTCTGAAAAATGTTTTTGTATACTTTCGGGTCCTCAAAATCAATGACATCCGGATGTAGGAATTCGTTATAAAATGCCTTTACATCTGCGAAGGTCGGATCGGGGTTCTTCCCATGGCGCTTCAGAATGTGACGAATGGCACCTTCAATCATACGAAGCGTGGAAAGCCCCAACAGATCAAACTTGATGAATCCGAGTGGCTCCAAGTGACGAACATGTTGTCCCTCGGCCCATGGCGCCTGTCGCACGCCGCCCGAACTAATGATAGGCATATGCTCATTAAGGTCGTCGGCGATCAGTACGCCGCCCGCGTGACGAGAGCAGGAACGAACCTGTCCGACCAGCGCCTCAACGTGTGTCTTGATATGCGGATACTTTATTAGGTACCCGCGCAAGGAGGGAGACAATTCCATAACCTCTTCCCACGTGGGAGCGTAGACTCCTGCCTTAATTCCGTGTTTCATCTTTGCAGCAGGGGTTGCCTCAGCAATCATCGTCGATGTTACCGTATTGACTTCTCCGAACTCCACTCCGTAGAACTTTGAAATATCTTTAATTAGAGATTTCAACTGAAGCGTGTTCCAGTTTGAAATCGGAATGACCGAGTTCTTGCCCCAATCCTCCATAAGCATTTCCTTAAGTTCCATCGGCTCCGCAACATCATAATCAATGTCGGGGTAGTCCGTCGCGTCCTTGCGCAGGAACCTCTCGAAGAGGAGCCCGTACTTGATGGGGTCAATCTGGGTAATACCCAGGACGTATGCCGCCAGTGAACCTGCCGCCGAGCCGCGGCCAGGGCCCGTCAATTGGACCTCATTGGCCTTGTCGGCGATCGCCTTCATCGTTAGGAAATACTTACTAAACCCTCGGTCCTCGATAACATCAAGCTCCATCTGAAGTCTGGTGGTGTATTCCTCATTCTCGTGAAGGCCGCGGTCACGCAGTCCTTCCAGCGCATAGTTCACCAATGCTTCCGCATCTGTGAATCCTGCGGGGACCACAAAGTCAGGAAGCTTTACCGTTGTGTCGGGCGTAAAATCCTCGACGCGATTGAACGCAATGTTATGCGTTTCCGTAATGGAGTCCATAACCAGTTGGTCGTCATATTCAAACCCCCCTGTCTTAGAATAATACTTATAGGCATCCCACATCTGGTTTCCATTCTTGGGATACAACTCATAGCCGATCTCTTCTACCCCGGCGGGAAGTTCTGTGTTATCCTCGGCCCAGGCGGGTGTTCCCTTCCCAAGCCAACCTAGGCGTTTATACAATTCCCGGTCCTTCCAGGCTTCGTTATTAGGATAATGACTATCGGCTGTTGAGATCAACGTGATATCAAACTCTTTACACACCTCAATAATGTGTTGATTCAGTTCATGTTGCTCCGCGATATTGTTCCACTGAAGCTCTCCGTACCAGCGGTCCCCAAAGATCTCCACAAAGCGACGACTGGTTTCCCTCATCGCTTCCCTCACAGCTTCGGGTCCTTCCTCTCGGTTAGCCCAGTAGTCCCCTGCATAGGGACCACCCAGACAAGCGGACGAAGCGATGACACCTTCGGAGTATTTGTCGAGGAGCTTGTAATCTACGCGTGGATAGCGATAGAAGTTCTCCTCTCGGTATGAAGCCGAGATCAGTTTGAACAGGTTGTTAAGTCCAGTCTGGTTCTGCGCTAGAAGGACGAGGTGTCGGCGCCGATTGATAACCGACTTGATAGCCTTCTTAGAAGCGTCTTCATCCTCAACGGTTGCGCCGGAGGTGTCTCCTTCTTTTGCCAATGATTTGGCGAGCTTCGCGTCTTCTTTAATACGATTATAATCCTCGCGCCACTCATCAATGGAAGGCAAGAAATATGCCTCGACACCATAGATTGGCTTAAATTCTTTTCCTTCGGCCTTCATCTTCTGCCAGTGTAAAAACTGGTGTGAAAAGCCATTCATATTCCCGTGGTCGGTCAAGGCGAGAGCTTCGCCTCCGTTCTCATAGCAAAAATCCATATGCTCATCCGGATACCCAATGGCATCGAAGATTGAGCCAGCCACACTGTGGGCATGTAGCCCCACGAAAGGAATCTTTTTATCTGTCATTTCCTTCTCCCTCTATACATAGTTTTAGTTCCAGGACGCTTAGTTCTTTTTCCTAGATCCGATGATATAAATTTAACATATTCAGCCCATGTTGTCAAGTCATAAAACTCCTTAATTTCTAATTCATATCCTTTAGGGCCGTCTCCAAAAACATCCTCCAATGAAAAGCTGAGAGATTTGCGTCTTTCCTCGGGCGGGAGCTTCTCGCTCGGCATTTCGCCCGGTGGAGGGAGTTTGTATAAAGCTGCGTTTGTGGTAATCATTCTTTTTGCCCGGCGCCACTCGTCGGCTTCCAAGACGAAACTAAGGGGGAGCCCGTCTTTAACTGTTTTTCCGTTATGTGAAAAATAAAATGGCACATTCTTTTTAAGAGTTGATTTATGTTTGTACACTTCTCTAGGATCGAGGGCACTCAGAGGAAACGACACATAGTATTGATCAGGCTCAATCCAGCGACCCATCTTAATCATAAGCCAGTAAGCAACATTAATCCCATAAATTATAGACCAAGAATAGCAATCTACTTTGTCTCGGTGGCGCGGGTGAATGGGAACGTAATAAACAGGCACTTCTTTATGCTTTTCATTACCAAAACGAATATATGTGCCGCGCTCAATACTCTCTACATCCGTAGCCCATTCGCCAATTCTATACTTAATCAGAGGAGCTATATCATCATTGGCCACAATCCAAATAGATGAACAGCCAGCGTGTAAGCACTCATAGATGGTTGCCTCAATTGCTGTATAATTGGGGCCCACTGGCATCAAAGAGGAATCCCACTCCATACCAAACTCCGTATTCATTCCGGCCACCGGTATGATCGCAGGCATATTCAGTTTACTCATGTAAGACTATCCGTTTATCCAGAGGCCCAACCACATTAAACGAAAATTCGTTTTTCGACGCGTGTCTGACGGAGTGGCGCAACTTAAGACTACGGCCGTTAGATTGCTTGATATTCTTTTCGCGTAGTTTGCGTTCTACCAGAAGACGGACGACCGTTTCAGAAAAATCAAAATTTATAATATCTTCATCGCGCAGCACACTCTTAGTTATAATGTCTTTAAAGTCCCCCCCCGCATTGCGATCGATTCTGTTTGATGTTACAAATTTTATAACCTTAAGGAAGCTATCGTGGAGAAAAATACTAAGATCAACACCCAACCTCGAGCCCTGCACTACATCAAACATGTCATGAACTATATGATTTTCAACAATTTCTTCCACATTTAGATTGGTAAAGTTGTCTGCATCAAAAAGATGAAGCTCTTTAAACTCCAGGAGCACCTTGGTGTTGTTCTTGATTATAACCTTGAGGCGCCCCTCCTCGAAACCCAAACTTTGGACATCAAAGGGAATAGGTAACAGAGATCGCATCCCTAAATCAAAAATGCCCTCGTACCATTTGCTCTTAACGTCTTGGAGACCAAAAGAATAATAGAAGGGGCGCTGGTCGCTGTTGACAATTAAATGATAGCCACGTGCGCGCGCGAAGGAAACAGCTTCCTCTCGCCAGCCCACCACAACATTGTCCAGAGTATATTTAAGAGGAGGCAGTTCCATCATAGTGCTAGTATAGCACCGATGAAGGGTTAGGTCAAGGGATTACTTTTTTCTTTTTCTTACCCACTTATATCACTCTTCCGATAAAATACCAATAACGTGGTTTTCCTTGATGACCGTGAAGGTCTCGCCGTTGTGCTGAATGTCTCGGAGCATTTGTGCTTCCACGACAACCCGTAAGCCGGTGCCCCATAAGGTCCCCGATTCACCGGAGCAGTTGACTACCTCAACCACTGCAAACGGACTTTCAACTGCGCGGTAGTCCTGTGGTAACAAAATACCGCTATCTTCTGTTTCAGTGTCCTCTACTGTTCTCACATAAAGGTAATTATTAACTGGTGTAAACGTCATTTGCCCTCCAAATCGGCGATGGCCGCCTTAATGGCCTCTTCTGCTAACACTGAGCAGTGTATTTTAACAGGTGGTAGGGATAACTCCTCCACAATATCTGTATTCTTAATCTCTGCAGCTTCTGATAGGGTTTTTCCCTTGATCCATTCGGTAGCCAAGGAAGAGGCCGCTATCGCAGAGCCACACCCAAAAGTCTTAAACTTGGTCTTACAAATACAGTTATTTTCATCCACCCTAATCTGTAATTTCATAACGTCCCCGCATTCGGGGGCGCCCACAACTCCGGTTCCTACCTTCGGGTCGTCTTTATCCAACGATCCCATATTCTGTGGATTTTCGAAGTGATGAAGTACTTTTTTAGAATATGCCATAATTTTCTCCTTTTTTAACTAAATGATGATCCGCAACCGCAGGTTGTATTGGCGTCTGGGTTGTTAAAAACAAATCCCTGCTGTTGTAGGGTAAGATGATAGTCAATGACCGTATTCTTTAAAATACCAGCACTATGAGGGTCAACACAAACCTTAACCGAGGTAATATCAAGCAAGATATCTTCTTCGTCGATTTCACTCTCGATATTTAAACAGTAAGACATCCCGGAGCACCCACCTCCCTGAACGGCGACCCGTACCACTTCATGCGACTCCACAGCCTTTGTTAACTCCTCTATCGCTCTCTCTGTAAATCGTATCATGCCTTTATAACTAGCCGCATTTTGCAAAACCGCAATTATTGCAAGTTATACAACCCTCAATATAAACGAGTCCCTCAGTCGTACACTCAGTACATGTTTTCTCGGTTGCCTTTTGTCCATCGGGAATATAACCCTTTAAAATACGCGCGATGCATTTGGCAAAACTAAACAAATCACTATCGCGATCCTTTTGCAATTGCTCTACGGTAAATTGAATATTGGCGCCGTGACGCAATCCCAATGAAATAATGCGTGTGAAAGCTGAATGATTCGGATTATCAAATGCCTTCACCAAATCCTTGATAATAACTGTATCACCATTCTTTCCTACTTTTAAATCATAAATAGAATTTATGGTTTTACGTGGGTTTTTCACTAAAATCCCCTCCGCCTTATCTCTGGGAATCTCGATCAAATTCGAAAGTCCTCCCATAACCTCATAAGGTTTTCCTTCCATAAGACCCACCAGAATGATCCATTTCTCACCTTGGATGGTTGTGTGATGAATATTACAGCTTAACTCAAGAGGGCGTTTGGGGGCGCGGTGCTGAGGGAATACTTTCCCGCGATTTGGCGCCGGAGACACAAGGACACCACTCCGAGAGCCTTCAACATACACCGTCAATCCCTTGAGGCCTCGCTCCCATCCCTCGGTGTAAAGAGCGCCTACAACATCGGGGGACGTTCCTTTCGGGAGGTTAATGGTAGAACTGATGCTGTGATCTATATGCTGTTGGATCGCGGCTTGAACGGCAATGCGCGACATTCCATCGATATTGTTTGATTCAACAAAAAAAGCAGGAATTTCAGAGCTTTTGTCGACCTGTAAATCCAGCCATTCTTGTACATTATGGTGTAATACTTCATACTCTACCCATTTGTCTCCCAAATCGTCAATAAAGTCAGCTTCCAAATGCTGTTCGTTGTGAGAGAGCTTACGCCTTCTAATATACAAATTACGAAATACCGGCTCGAGGCCAGAAGAGGTCTGACTCATAATTGATACGGAGCCGGTAGGGGCATTTGTAAGAATGGAGATATTGCGACGACCAAAAGTCTCAATTTTTTCAGAAAGATTTTTCGGGAGCCTTTTTATATATGAGTTTTCTTTCTCCTGAGCCCAGGAGAATGCGGGGAACGCGCCGCGCTCCTGTGCCAAGTACACGCTTTCTTCATAGGCCGTATTACGAATGGTAGCATAAATTTTGTCGATAACCACAATGGCCTCTGGTGAATCGTATGCTAGATTCAGCCGAGCAATCGCGTCTGCTAGGCCATGAGTACCAAGACCCGTACGGCGCCCGTTGTAGGCAGCCCCCCACAGCTTTTCCCATAATTGTTTTTCATCTGTACTGTCGGCAGCGCTGCGTATTCTGTCTAATTTCTCCAGCTCCAGTTCCACCAAATCATCAGAGAGACGCATCCCCATAGCTGTTATTTCCTTTAGCTTGTTGAAATCAAACTTGGCTCCGGGGGTGAAGGCCTCCTCCACTAAGTGCTTGAGATTTAAAGAAATTAAACGACAAGAATCATAAGCTGAGAGAGGGATTTCCCCACACGGGTTGGTACAGATAGTTTTAAAGCCGTCATACTCGTGCGCGGGCAGGTTGTTTATAATATTGTCCCACATGAGAAGACCCGGCTCAGCTGTTGTGGTGGCGGACTCAATAATTTCGTTCCACAAATCAGCAGCGTCGATGTCATGAGTAAATTCTGGCTTCCCCTCAACTGGAAATTGTAAAGTGAACAATTCTTTGTCTCGCACAGCCTTCATAAAGTTATCGCTTATTTTCACCGAGACGTTGGCGCCCGTGACTTTAGAAAGATCCTGTTTCATCTTTACAAATTGAAGAATGTCAGGATGGCGCACATCCATTGAGATCATGAGGGCGCCTCGCCGCCCGTTCTGGCCTATCATACGACAAATATATGAATAAAAATCAGCAAAGCTCCAAGCCCCGGTAGTAGTACGAGCGGAGTTCTTTACGGGAGCCCCTTCGGGACGCAAATTAGAAATATCGAGACCCACCCCGCAGCGCCGCTTGAACAAGTTAGCAAGGTCGCGGCCGGTGTCCACAATGGAGGAGATATTATCGGCCGGACTCTCTACCACAACACAGTTGGACAAAGACACATTAACATGGTTATTCCCAATCCCCATCATGGGAGATCCTTGGGGGACAATATACTTAAAATCCTTAAGATAAGAATAAATCTCCTCTTGGGTAAGCTGTGCATTCTTACCACATTCAAATTTATCTTCTATGCGCGCGAACTCTCGGGCAATGCGCCGATGCATGTCGTCGGGGGATTTTTCCATAAAAGTACCCTTCTTATCACGCAAACAATATTTCGTCATGAATACGTTGGTAGCTAACTCATCACCATTAAAATAATCGAGGGTGGTGTCCCTCACCATACTTTCATTATACATCCCTATCCTCCTTTGGTCTGCTTAAACTTCTTATACTTCTCAAACAGATCCTCTTTTTGTTTCTTCGCGTTCACTTCCATAAATTCATCGTCCTGGGAAGCTTCTAATACCTTAATACATACGTTGGCGGTATCCATGAATAAGGGATAGACAAGACCGTCGGGGCCATTGCGATTCTTGGCTATAAATAGGCGCCCCCCGTTGGTTCCTTTGTCCTCAACGGTGCGTGATATGCTGAAAATAAAATCTGCCACAAAGCATTTATTAAACGCTTCGGAGATTGACTCCATTGTAATTACTTCTGCGTTGAGTCCAGACCGATTAGTCTGAGATGCAGTCCACACGGGCGCCTCGTATTCTGCTGCGATACCGCGCAGCTCTTCATAAATAGACTCCAGTTCATTCCTTTTCTCTTTTAGATATCGAACAGGACGAAGTAAATCACCGTAGTCAACAATAATCATGTCTACTGGGGTGCTCCTCATTCGCAGCTTTTCTAAATGATTCCGGATAGTTTGGGTACTGGCCGTCTTTGTAGGATATTCTTTTATAATAAGTCTACCCTCGATGTCTTGAACCTCTTCATAAATTTGTTCTTTAAAGGCGCTCAGGTTTTGAAGTGGAATTTTCGTAAGGCATGAATCATAGCGGGAAGCTACCACCATGTCTTGTAGTTCTAGAGTATAATGAACCACTGTCTTCCCCTCTTTAAGAGCCTGCGTACCCAGATGAACAAGGGCCATTGACTTGCCAGCGCCCGTAGGAGCGATCACCACTCCTAACTCTTTCTGTCCCAAGCCTCCCTTGCACACGTCATCAATTAGATCCCACCCGGTGGTCATAGGATTGCGAAATCGAGGCTTAAACCGCTCCTCAAAATCCTTTTTATAATCATAGCCAGCATCATTGTTCATGCCAAGCTTAAGTGACTCGTTAATAACTTGAGATATTTCGTCAAATGATGAATTCCGCAGAAGCCCAATGGATTTAACCATCGCTGATTTTAAATTTTGTTTCTTGCAAAAATCGAGAGAAGTATCCTTGATGTATGCCACATCTGTGAGATCTGTGATTTGGCTCCGAACATAGAACTCGCGTGTTTGTTTAGCGGTAAGTTCATTTTCATCATCAAGCTCTGAACGAAGGATCGTTTTCATGATATCTCTAGATGGATGAACTTCATACTTCTTGCGGTAATCAAACACTTTGTTCAAAAATAATTTAAGATAGTTGAGCTCCAAGAAATTTACATCGAGGACCTCTTCAATTTGATCAGCGAATGCGCGATCATCCAGAATTACCATACATAATTTCTCCTGGAAGGACTTCCCATACTTGGAAAAATTCATTGGCTCAGCGTTTATTTTCATGGTTTCTCTCATGACTAATGGTACTATTCCTTAAGTGCTTTGTCAACACAAATTCTATTCATTGTTGAGTGAAGGTCATCCCAATTAAATACGCCAAAACCATCCTGGTTCATCATACGAATAACTTCCGTTTTGTTATAATCATACTCAAAATTATCCAGTGTATAATGTACCTTATCCCGACATTGTAAAGAGAGTGCCGGAGCATACAATTGCATCAATTTATAGTTCTCTATAATTATATCTCTGTGAGCCAAAACGTTCATGAAAAATTTGGCTTTGGAGTCGCTTTTGAGACAGAAATCGAAAATCTCTTGCAATGTCGCATCCTTATCTTCTCTAAGAAATTTTAAGTTTTTTGAAATACTTTTCAAGCCTGCGCGAGGGACTCCTTTGAGGTTGTCAGAGGGATCGCCGGCGATAGCTCTTGCCATTGCAAAGTTACGTGGATGGATATCAAAATCCTCCACAATATTTAACTTATTATGAACCTTCTTTTGAATGGGTCGGAATAAAACTGTCTCGTCGTTGCATAACTGAATAAAATCCTTGTCGCTAGACACAATTACCTTTTGCCAGCCTTTAAATTGTTCAACCTGGGTGGCATAGGCGATTACATCATCTGCTTCTACTTCATCAAA
>Ga0098035_1000797_pt1 | contig 15601 bp, 14 predicted proteins | sample 3_EtaG_FD_75046 | JGI IMG/M metagenome (GOLD analysis project Ga0098035, IMG submission 75046) | Marine viral communities from the Subarctic Pacific Ocean - 3_ETSP_OMZ_AT15126 metaG | ecosystem: Environmental > Aquatic > Marine > Oceanic | place: Pacific Ocean | collected 2015-01-07
CGGCAGATCCGAAACAGCGTCTGCTCTGGGTTGGCCCAAGCATGAGCGCGCGATCCAGTATCTCGGCGCGCCTGATGGAGACCTGGTCCCACGCGCAGGAAATTTACGATTTGCTGGGTGTTGAGCGGGAAAACACGGATCTCATCAAAAGCATTGCCGTGATGGGGATGAATACCTTCGGCTGGACCTTCATCAATCGCAAAGAAGATGTGCCTGAGCCGGTTCCCTGCGTCAGGTTGACCGCCCCATCGGGCGAAATCTGGGAATGGAACGTGGAGAATGAGACGGACTTGGTTGAGGGCGATGCCGCGGAATTCTGCCAGGTGGTCACGCAGACCCGCAATATTGCCGATACCAAGCTGAAGGTCCGCGGCGATATCGCGATACGCTGGATGTCCATCGCACAATGTTTCGCCGGGCCACCGCGCAATCCGCCCGCTCCGGGAACGCGCCACGCCTAGGTTCGGATAAAAATTGGATATAAAATGACCGCACATAAGAAATACCCAAATCTATTCTCTCCCCTGGATCTTGGTTTCACCACACTCAAGAACCGTGCGTTGATGGGCTCCATGCATACCGGGCTGGAGGATGTTGAAGGGGGATTTGAACGCATGGCCCCTTATTTTGCGGAACGCGCACGGGGTGGGGTTGGGATGATTATCACGGGCGGCATTTCTCCGAATCCGGAAGGTGGCGGGCGCGCAAAGCTTTCCAATGATGAAGAGGTGGAAGACCACCGCCTGGTAACAGAGGCTGTCCATCAGGCCGATCCGGATGTCAAAATCTGCATGCAGATTCTGCATATGGGGCCACTCGCCCGCAACGACAGCCCTGTCGCGCCGTCAGCGGTGCGGTCCCGTATTGCCAGTAAAACCCCACGCGAATTGGATGCCGCAGGGGTAGAAAAACAAATTGCGGATATTGTGAATTGCGCTGTCTGTGCGCAAAAAGCCGGCTACGACGGTGTCGAAGTGATCGGTTCCGCCGGATACCTGCTGAGCACGTTCCTTGTTGAAAAAACCAATCTCAGGACGGACAAATGGGGCGGCTCGTTTGAGAACCGGATGCGGTTTCCTGTCGAAGTGATGCGCCGTGTGCGAGAGGCAGTTGGTCCGGACTTTATTCTTATTTTCCGGATTGCCGCAATGGATATGCTGCAGGGCGGCATGTCTTGGGATGAAGTGGTAAAACTCGCCAAGAAAATCGAGGAAGTCGGCGTTAATATCATGAGCACCCATTTCACCTGGCATGAATCGGCAGTCCCGACGATTGCCACGATGGTGCCCCGTGCGGCCTTTACCCAAGTGACAGGCCGCCTCAAAAAAGAGCTCAATATTCCGCTTATCACCAGCAATCGTATTAATATGCCGGATGTCGCGGAAGAAGTGCTGACGCGTGGTGACGCGGATATTGTCTCGATGGCACGTCCGATGCTCGCGGATTCCGACCTTGTCCGCAAAGCCTTCGAGGGGCGAGAGGATGAAATCAACACCTGCATCGCCTGTAATCAGGCCTGCCTTGATCATACATTCAATGGAATGGAAGTGAGTTGCCTCGTCAATCCGCGAGCCTGTCATGAAACTGAACTGAACTATGAACAGACGGTGGCGCCGAAACGGATTGCCGTTGTCGGGGCGGGGCCTGCGGGACTTGCTTACGCAACGGTTGCGGCTGAACGTGGTCATAACGTCACGCTTTATGATGCGTCATCGGAGATTGGGGGGCAGTTTAATCTCGCGAAGCGTATACCGGGCAAGGAAGAGTTTCACGAGACGATCCGGTACTTCAATAGCATGATCGAGAAGCGGGGGATTGAACTGAAACTGAATACCCGGGTGAATGCCGATATGCTGGCAGCGGAAGGCTTCGACAAGGTAGTCGTGGCGACAGGAATTTCGCCGCGTGTTCCTGACGTCGAAGGGATCGATCACCCAAAAGCCGTGAGTTATATTGATGTGATCAAGGGGGTGAAATCCGTCGGCAAGAAAGTCGCCATTATGGGGGCGGGTGGTATCGGTTTTGATGTGGCGGAAAAAATTACCCATGAAGGCAAGTCCTCCGCACTTGATGTCGATATTTTCGCAAAAGAATGGGGAATCGATTTCAAGAACCATCCGCGTGGCGGCGTTACCGGCGTTGAGCCAATTGTCGCGAAAGCGGATCGGGACGTCACGTTGCTACAACGGAAATCGTCACCGGTTGGGCGCGGACTTGGCAAGACGACCGGTTGGACGCATCGCATCACCTTGGCGCGGCGCGGCGTAAAAATGATCAATGGCGTCGAGTATCTCAAGATCGACGATGAGGGTCTGCATCTCCGTATCAATGACCAATATGAGATCATGGATGTGGATACGGTCATAATCTGTGCGGGTCAGCTCCCCTTGCGAGGTCTTTATGACGAGCTTGTAGCACAAGGCGTGGATGCCGAACTTGTCGGCGGTGCGTTCGAAGCAATGGAGCTGGATGCCAAGCGGGCCATAAATCAGGCGAGTTATCTCGCCGCCGCTGTCTGACGGGGTATAGCTGACGTATTTGTTAGCCCCTGTAGGTCCGCCGCGAGAGCGCGTAGTTTTTCCGGGGTGCCGAGTTGGGCCCGGTCAAAACCGATGCGCTTGAACCAGAAATGCAAACCCATCAGGTCCGTGTAGCCCATGCCGCCATGCACTTCCGTCGCCGTACGGGCAACGAACCGGCCAATTTCATCCATATGGGATTTTGCAAGCAAGCCGGAAAGCTGTGCCTCTTCTGGCAGGCAGTCAAAGGCATAAGCTGCATACCAGATAAGGGACTGGCATGTCCCTAGTCCGGGGATATGCCCATCAGCTTCGTAATGACTTTCAGCATGACTTCATCAGCGCCACCGCCAATGGAGGTCAGTCGGAAATCCCGGAATTTCCTGGAGATGGAGGATTCCCACATATATCCCTGCCCACCCCAGTATTGCAGGCAGCTATCCATGACTTCCCGCTGCAGCCTGCCAACCTTGAGCTTTGCCATGGAAGCAAGCTTGGTTACATCCTCTCCGGCGACATAGAGTTCCACCGCATGATAGGTGAGGGCGCGCAACGCCTCTACTTCCGTCTGGAGTTCGGCCAGTCGATAGTTCACAACCTGATTGTCCAGTATGGCTTTGCCGAAAGCCTTGCGTTCCCGAGTATATTCAATCGTTTCGTTAATTGCTTCTTCCATTACGCGGGGACCCCGAGCGGCTGCGAACAGTCGTTCTTCCTGGAACTGCTGCATCTGGTATATAAATCCGCGCCCTTCTTCGCCAATCCGGTTGCGCTGGGGCACGCGAACGTCATCAAAAAACAGCTGCGCCGTATCAGAGGACATCATGCCAATCTTGCGGATTTTATGCTTGGTAATGCCTGGGCTATCCATTGGGACCAAGATCAGCGTTTTGTTCTTGTGCACGGGGCCGTCGCCGGTATTGGTAAGGAGGCAGATCCAGTCCGCCTGCAGCCCGTTTGTAATATACATTTTGGAGCCATTGATCACATAGTCATCGCCGTCTTTCCGGGCTGTTGTCTTAAGGCTCGCGACGTCTGAACCGGCGGCGGCTTCGGTCACGCCGATACAGCCGACCATATCGCCGGCGATGGCGGGGGCAAGGAATTCACGACGCAGTTCGTCCGAACCATGTCGGGCGAGAGCCGGGGTCGACATGTTAGTCTGTACGCCGATTGCCATCGCGACGCCACCGCAAGCAATATAGCCCAGCGCCTCGGATGCAACGGCTTCATAGGAATAGTCGAGACCACTGCCGCCGAACTCTGTCGGTTTGCTGATGCCGAGGAATCCCATATTCCCCATTTTCTTGAACAGTTCGTGGGCCGGGAACTGTTCCGCCTCTTCCCATTCGTCGACATGGGGGTTTATTTCCGCCTCGATAAATTTTTTCAAACTTTCGGAAAGTTCCCGGTGTTCCTGAGTGAGCTGCATGATTTTCCCCGTCTCTTTTATCCGGAATGATTTGAGTTTCCGGCCCCCTAAAGGGGATTGTTATTTTGGTTGGCTCATACTAACATTCATGCATGAATGTTACAAATAAATATTATGGGATGACGATTGCGGATGCTTTTGCCGTGAATATTCGGGTGCGTGTTCAGGCTCCGCGAAAGCGGGTGTGACCATGATTGAGTCGCCTAAGAATGGAAAACGTCGACGGCAGGAAGACAGGCGAGTGGAAACCCGCCGGCGCCTCGTTGACGCAACAATTATGTTACTGCATGAAAAGGGGGCGGGACAGCTTACCATGGCGGATGTCGCCCGCGAAGCCGGGCTGACGCGCGGGGCAATCCAGTATCATTTCGAAAACCCCAAATCCCTGTTGATTGCCAGTATCGAGGAAATTGCAAGTCGGCTAAGCCAGCATCTGGATGCAACCGAACTTGCGAGTCTTCCGCTAACGGAGCGGATCGACCGGATTGTCGATGATTACTGGCAAGGGTTTCGCGGATTTAATTATACGGCTTTTATTGAAATTGCGGTACGCGGACGGCAGGATCCGGATTTCGAGGAAGCGATTGCGACGACGCTCGAAGAATTGGAAAGGCAAAGAGCGGATGTTTGGCAGGCAATCTTTGAGGATACCGGCCGAAGCCGGGCGGAAATTCGATCTTGGCGGCATATGCTGCTTGTGACGCTCCGCGGCCTGGCGTTGACAAATATGATTCCAGGGGGAAATGAAAAAGTTTCGCTGCAAATTGATCAATTTAAGGCTATGTTCAAACGATACCTGACCGACGCATAAACGGCAGGTGATGCGATAAGAAGAAAGAAAAAGAAAATGCATGAACTACCGGAATGTGAATTTTTAAAGCTTGAAGTCGCTGAGGGGCGCTTGAACCTGTGGTTCAATCGGCCCGACCAGAGAAATGCCATCAACAGTCAAATGGGAGCGGAATTTGCGGCTGTTGTTGATTGGCTTGAGGCGACACCGGATGTGAGGGTCGTTGTCCTGCGTGGAGTGGGAGGGCATTTCTGTGCGGGGGGAGATATCAAGGAACGTCGCAACATGGCCGAGGATGTTGTCATCAAGGACAGCGACCCGATTATGGAGCGTAACCAGGCCGCCGGTATGGCCTTCCTGAAGTTCGAGCATTTGCCACAGACGACTATCGCTGTTGTAGAGGGATCCGCGTTCGGGGGTGGCATGGGCTACGCCTGTCTTGCCGACATTACAATCGTTGCGGAAGGCGCCCGGATGGGTATGCCTGAAACGACACTCGGCGTTGCGCCAGCGCAGATTGCGCCGTATGTGGTGAAACGTATTGGGCTGACACGTGCCCGCCAGCTCGCGCTCACGGGGGAACGCTTCGACGGCGCAAAGGCGTATGAGTATGGTATCGCACAATATCTCTCCGCCGATGCAGACATTGATGCGATGTTGGAAGATGTGGTGGCCCGGGTACTGCGCTGCGGCCCGATGGCCAACGCGGCGACCAAGGCGATTATGCTGAAGGTCGGATCGCTCCCGGAAGAGGAAATGGTGCGCTTTTCGGCGGCAAAATTCTCTGAACTCAATCGAGGTGGAGAAGGCAAGGAAGGACAGACCGCCTTCGCGGAAAAGCGAAAGCCGTCCTGGCAGATCACCGACAATAACAAGAAAGGATGAAGGACATGGCAAGTTCTAAAACCATTCGGATTGGTGGAGCATCGGGGTACTGGGGCGATTCTCAAGAGGCGCCCCGCCAACTTGTCCTGAAGGGCAATCTTGACTACTTGGTATTCGACTATCTGGCAGAAGTCACCATGTCTATTTTGGTGCGCGCGAAAGAGAAATCACCTGAACTTGGATATGCGCGGGATTTCGTCGATCTCGCCATGAAGCCATTACTTCACGAAATTAAGGCGCGTGGCATAAAGGTTGTCGCCAATGCGGGCGGTGTCAATGTTGCGGCATGCGCTGCGGCACTTGCGAAAGTCGCTGAAGACGCCGGCGTGGACCTCAAAATAGGGACCGTCGAAGGCGATAATCTTACCGATGATATTGAAAACTTGCGGGCAGAAGGGACGACCGAGATGTTTTCGGGCGCCCCGATGCCCGATGGAATGATAAGCGCCAATGCCTACCTCGGGGCATTTCCGATTGCCGCCGCTCTCGATCAGGGGGCAGATGTAGTGATTACGGGGCGCTGTGTTGACAGTGCCGTTACGCTGGGTCCGCTGATCCATGAATTCGGATGGACGGTCGATGACTATGACAAGCTTGCCTCAGGTTCACTCGCCGGACATATACTCGAGTGCGGCGCGCAGGCGACGGGCGGAAACTTTACGGACTGGCGTGATACCGTCGATGGTTGGGATGACATGGGCTATCCCATCGCCGTGTGTCGGGAGGATGGTAATTTTGCTATTACCAAGCCAGAAGGCACCGGCGGCCTTGTTTCCCGACTGACGGTGGGAGAGCAGATCCTCTATGAGATCGGCGATCCAGAAGCCTATATCATGCCGGATGTGATTTGTGATTTTTCCGGGGTTACCCTGACCGAGACAGGGAAAGACTGGCTGGAGATCGCAGGTGTTAAGGGCCGCCCGCCAACGGCAACGTATAAAGTATCCGGTACCTACAAGGATGGATTCCGCGCGACCGCAATGACCGTTGTCACCGGGTTTGACGCGGCGGAAAAGGGGCAGGCCTTTGCCAATGCCTTGCTCAAGCGGACGCGCCGTCTTTTTGTCGAACGTAATCTCGGCGATTATCGCGATACGGCTGTGCATATTATCGGTGCGCAAACCCTATGGGGAAAGAATGCAGATGAACATGCGGCCGCTGCCCGGGAAATCATTACTCAGATAGACGTCCGGCATGATGAACGGGCAGCATTGGAGCTTTTCTCCAAGGAAACGACTGGTGTCGGTCTTTCCATGACTACAGGTCGCACCTCCGCCGGAGCAGCGGGCCGACCCAAGATTACACCGGTTGTGGCGCAATTCGCCTTTCAGATCGACAAAGCGAGAATTCAGCCAAAAGTATATATAAATAATAAACCGGTTAAATATGAGACAAAGGTTCCGAGCGAATATTCAAACTTCCCGAAAGTACGTCATGCCGCTCCCGAAACACCTTTGAAATCGACGTCTGACACCATGATCGAAGTTCCCCTGGTTGCTTTGGCCGCGGCACGCAGCGGAGATAAAGGGAACAATGCCAATGTCGGCGTCATTGCCCGCAAGCCTGATTACCTTCCCTGGATTAAGCAAAGCGCGACGGAAGAGGTCGTGAAGGAATATTTCGGGCATGTCGTGGAAGGAGACGTCATGCGGTTTGATTTACCGGGTATGAATGCGGTGAATTTTCTGCTAACGAATTGTCTAGGGGGTGGCGGAACCTCCACTCTGCATCTCGATAATTTGGCGAAAACATATGCCCAGCAGCTTCTGGCCTTGCCGATTAAAGTGCCAGGCGACCTGATGGAAAGCCAAGTATAAAAATTAGTCGTAGGGATAAAAAAGGAAACAAGAATGACCCATCAACTTGAGCCCATGCTGCGGCCTAAATCTGTGGCGATTATCGGTGCCTCGAATACGCCATCCCGGATCGGCGGCCGACCAATAAATGCGATGAAGAACGCGGGATTTAAAGGCGAGATTTATCCTGTAAATCCAAATTATGAAACCATCCAGGATTTGCCAGCCTTTGCCAGCATACAGGATGTCCCGAAAGGCGTCGATTGCGCGATCATTGCCGTTGCCGCGAAAGTGGCGGTGCAGACATTGCGTGACTGTGCGGACCAGGGAGTGAAAAGTGCGGTCATGTTTACGTCGGGCTTTGCCGAGCAGAGCGACGAAGGCGCCCGTGCCCAGCGTGAGATTACGGGCATTGCCAAGGAAAGCGGGATGAAAATTATTGGGCCCAACTGCCTTGGTGTCTTTAACATCAGTGCAGGCTGGTATGGAACTTTCAGTAATGCCCCCGGGGCTTTGCTGCACCCACCCGGATCGATCGGCATTGTCAGCCAGAGTGGCGCTTATGGCGCACATGTCTTTGCCGTTTCGCAGCTCCGGGGTGTTAGGTCGAACTATTGGGTAACGACGGGCAATGAATCTGACGTTGATGTTGCCGAGGTGATTGAGTACTACGCCCAGAACCCCGAAGTAAAAGTTGTCCTTGCCTATGCGGAAGGGATGAAGGATGCGGACCGGGTTTGTCGGGCGCTTGAAATGGCGCGGGACGCAGAAAAACCGGTTATTTTTATGAAGGTCGGTAAAACCGATGCCGGCGCCGCCGCCGCTGCGTCTCATACGGCGTCGCTTGCCGGTGCGGATGCGGTGTATGACGCCTTGTTTAAGCAATACGGTGTGTACCGTGCAGAAACGACCGAGGAATTCGTGGATATCGCCTATGCCTGTCAGTTTGGCAACTACCCGAAGGGCCGCAAGATTGACTTGCAAACGATCTCCGGCGGGGTTGGTGTGCAAATGGCGGATGCCTCTGTGAAGTACGGTCTGGATGTGGCCCCGCTTCCCAAAGCGACGCAAAAGAAACTAAAGGAGCTGATCCCGTTCGCCGGGGTCAATAACCCGGTCGATTTCACGGCGCAGGCCCTCAATGATCCAAAATTGATGGAAGCCAACATCGAGATGACGATTGAGGAGGCCGATTTCGACAGCCATATCGTTTATCTCGCCGGTGTTCCGGCATCACCCTTTACGCGTGATGCCTGCCGGGAGATTTTCGCGAACATTCGCAAGAAATATCCCGATGAGGTCATGATGATGAGCCTGATCGGACCGCAGGACATTGTGGAACCGTTTGAAAAAATGAACATCCCCTGTTTTGAGGATCCGTCGCTCACCGTTCGGGCCATGGCGGCGCTCACCTATTTCGGTGAGGTTTTCTCGCGTGGCCGGCCGGACAAACCCTCGGCATTGCCGAAGGGAGCTTTGCCGGCCCCAGTTGAACCGATTGCGGAACATGAGGCGAAGAAGGTACTAAACAGTATCGGCGTGCCTGTTACCCGCGAAGAACTCGTTCAATCCGCGGAAGAGGCGGTTAAAGTCTGGCAGAAAATCGGTGGCGCTGTAGTCATGAAGATTGCCTCTCCAGACATTCTCCATAAGACGGAAATTGGTGGTGTCCTTCTCAAGCTCAATTCAGAAAAAGAAGTGGCGGAAGGATACGCGACGCTTATCGATCGCGCAAAAAAGGCGAAGCCGAATGCCAAGATTGACGGTGTGATCGTTGCTGAGATGGTTTCGGGCGGTGTCGAGACTGTCATGGGGGTTGTCTGCGACCCGGTCTTCGGTCCCGCCGTTATGTTCGGGCTGGGAGGTGTCTTCGTTGAAGTCCTGAAGGACGTAACCTTCCGCCTGGCGCCTTTCGGTGTGGATGAGGCGCATCGGATGATCAATGAAATCCAGGGTCGCGCCATGCTTGATGGCGTGCGTGGGGCGCCACCATCTGATTTGAATGCGCTGGCGGAAGCCCTATCCAAGCTCTCCGTTTATGCGGCTGAAAATGCTGACAAGATTGAAACGATCGATGTTAATCCGTTTATCGTTCTTCCGGAGGGGGCCGTTGCCGTCGATGCTCTGATCGTTCCGAAGGGAGACGCATCATGAAGGCGTATGAGGGACTAAAAGTTGTAGATTTCACGCAAGTATTGGCGGGTCCGATCAGTACTCAGATGTTTTCTCTATTGGGTGCGGATGTCATCAAGATTGAAGCGCCGGTAAAGGGCGATCAACTGCGGACTACTCTCTCGGACGCGGAAATGGTTGCCAAGCGCCTGTCTCCGGCCTTTCTGACAGCAAATCTGAACAAGCGCAGTCTTGCCATTGATTTGAAATCGGAAGAGGGACGGAAGATTGTCTATCGTTTGATCGAAGACGCCGATGTGGTTGTCGAGAATTTTCGGCCAGGTGTCGCAAAGAAGCTGGGAATCGACTATGAGAGCGTGAAGAAGCGCCGGCCGGAAATCGTCTATTGCTCGATCAGCGGATATGGCCAGCAAGGGCCACGAAGCTCTGACAAAGCCTATGATTCCGCCATTCAGGCAGCCTCGGGGCTGTTCACCCTTAATGGCAGTGAAGAGTCGGGACCAATGCGTATTGGCATTATGGTGATCGACATGTTTACCGGCGTTAATGCAGCCTTCGCCATCTCGTCCGCGCTTCATCGCAAGGAAAAGACGGGCAAAGGGCAATATGTCGACGTTGCCATGTATGACAGTGCCATGTTGCTGGCCGCCTCTCAGATGGCTGATTATATGGTGCGCGGGAATGTACCTCCGCTGATCGGAAATGCATCGCCGACGCGTCAGCCGACGGCGGGTGTATTCGAAACGAAAGACGGAAATGTATTGATCGCAACGATTACGCCGGATCATAACATTGCCATGCTGAAAGCATCGGGAATGGAACATCTGCTTGAAGATCCGCGCTTTGCCACCTTCGAGGCGAGGCAGGAGAATTTGCAGGAAGGGTTGAAGATCGTTGGCGAGGCGATGAAAACAAAAACGACAGCGGAATGGGTGGAAATCATGAGCAAAGTCGGGGTCGTCGTTCAGGCGGTTCGTACCCTGGCGGAAGCAACGTCCGATCCGCAACTGGAACATCGCGGTATTGTAGTGCAGGGCGAGAATATCACAGGGTTCGATCAGGCCTTGCGCCTGGTTGGTGTGCCGTTTATTGCAAATGAAGATGGCCCGAAGAAAGTGGCATCGTCACCTGGCAAAGTAGGCCAGCATACGGAAGAAATCTTGCGTGAACTGGGGTATACTGACGGTGACATTGCAAACATCATTGCACCCAAGTAAGCCTGAAATCCGGTCTGCGGGGGATTATATACTGACTACTTAAAGGATAGCTGATCATGATTACGGTTCACCACCTCAATGACTCCCGCTCTCAGCGTATTTTATGGCTATTAGAGGAACTAGGAGTTGATTATGAGGTGGTGCGCTATGAGCGTGACGCCACGACTCGCCTCGCGCCGGACACATTGAAGCAAATCCATCCGCTCGGCAAATCCCCCGTGCTGTCGGATGGTGAGCTTCGGCTACATGAATCCGGGGCAATTACGGACTATCTGATCCGGACCTACGGTGCGGGGCAACTCGCGCCGAAACAAGACAGTGCGGAATATGCATCCTATGTGGAATGGTTACACTATGCCGAAGGTTCCGCCATGTTGCCGCTTCTCCTTAAGCTTTATACAAGCCGCCTTGGAGATGCTGCCGCCCCGTTAATGCCCCGAATTGACAGTGAAACGGAAAATCACTTTTCTTTCATGGATCGCGAAATGACGGGGAGAGAGTTTTTTGTCGGCTCCAGCCTTACCGGCGCGGACATTATGATGTCCTTCCCGTTGGAGGCCGCGCGGGCGCGCGGGATCCTGTCAGACTATCCAGCGCTTACTGCATTTGTTGAGCGCATTCAGGCACGCCCGGCGTATATTCAGGCGCTTGAAAAAGGCGGCAAGTACTCCTATGGTCCGGCAACAACATGATTAAACCGGGTTAGATCCGCGTGACAAATGAATCCCAGGACCATGAGCCAGTCTTCAATGTGCCTCCCGTAACTGTCTATCTGGTAGCGGCGATTATTGGTGTGCATCTGCTGCTTACAGTCACGGCGCCCGAAACGCTGAACTGGGTCTACAGTAATTTTTCATTCCGGCCCGCCGTTATCTCGGCCATTCTCGACCAGCCGTCTGTAGGTGGCCTGTTACATATATTTATGACCCTCAACACCCATATGTTCCTTCATCATGACTGGAGCCATATGGTCCTCAATGCCGGCATGTTGCTTGCCTTCGGGACGATGACTGAACGCCGGTTCGGGGCCGTACGCTTTCTAATTTTGTATTTCCTGTCCGGCTGGGTCGGAGCCTTCGTTGAGTATCAGGTTGCCGAACCGAATGTAGATATCACCCTTTACGGCGCGTCTGGGGCCGTCTTTGGCGCCATGGGCGCCACAATTATTGTCTTGTTACCACGTTACGGGTTCAGGGGTGTTGTCACGATGATATCAGTATTGCTCGGCATCAATCTGGTTATTGGCGCGACCCCGCTCGGCACCCTTCTTGTGGGCCCGGGGGCGGAAATAGCCTGGGTTGCGCATATCGCCGGCTTTGCCGTGGGATTGATCATGGCCCTCCTATACTCAAGCCGGCGGATTTCTTCCCCTTAACTGTTCACGCCATTGTTATTGAATGTGGCTGGCGGGGAAGGCAGATATTATTATCTTGAGAATGCATAGATAGGCTTTTTCTTTAATGCAAGGAAGGAACATCTAGATGATAGCCCGTTTGACCGGCCTTCAAGGCCTTGCGATTGCCCTGTTTGTCGCCCTTCTCTCATTTTCAATGATACAGACGGCTTCCGCGGAGAAGCTCTACTACAGCACGCTCTTCAGAACGGCCGTTGAGGGCTATGACGTTGTTGCCTATTTCACGGACGGAAAACCAGTTGAAGGCAGTAAGGACCACAGCGTCGAATGGAAAGGTGTGGACTGGTATTTTGCAAATGCCGAGCACAAGAAAATGTTCGAGGCTGATCCTGACAAATATGCGCCTCAATACGGCGGATACTGCGCCTGGGCTGTGAGTCAGGGATATACTGCCTCAACGGTGCCGGAGGCATGGAAAATTGTCGATGGAAAGCTCTACCTTAACTATTCAAAAGGTGTTCAGAGCACGTGGGAAGAGGATATTCCCGGTAATATCAAGCTGGCGAACAACAACTGGCCAGGAATCGTCAAGGACCTGAAATAAAAAAGCACCTGGCTGCGGGGGAGCGAGAACCAGGTGCTTTCAAAAGAAGCCGTGTTATACGACTTTCTAATTCTTAACTGTTTATTTGTTGCGGCGCCAGAGGGGAAGCTCCTCATCGGAAGCCGGTTGATAGGTGACCGTCATTTCTTCAAAAGCTTTCAATGAGTTGGAGGCATTCTGGTCATCACGTAACTCGAAGCCGTTCATTCCACAGCGCTGCATATAGAACAGCTGGTCATACAGGACATCACCGGTCGCCCGGATTTCTCCCTTGAAACCGTAGCGTTCACGAAGAAGACGGGCCTGGGTGAATGCACGTCCATCCGCCATTTTGGGGAACTCCAGAACAACCAGGTCCAGCCTTTCCAGATCATCCTTGATGATTGCCGGATCATCCGTGTTGCGAAGGGCAACGCCCAACCGGCCGTTTCGCGTGAGCAAAGTTTCCCGGGCATTCAGCCATTCTTCCAGGGGGACATAAATGTCGCCCGTCGGCAGGGAATCGCTATCCTCCAGCCCCGTGAATGGCATCCATTCATTGCTGTCTACCTTGCGGTCCTTAATGTAGTTATCCATAGAGTCGTTCCTTAAACAAGGCGGGGCCGAGCCGCCGGTAAGCTGTAAGGAAAGTTTCCTCCGGATCCTCCCGATTTTCAAGATAAACCGAAAGAACCTTGCTGACGGCATCCACTATCTCGTCCGCTTCAAAGGCCGGGCCAATGATCTTGCCGATGGCGGCATCTTCCCGGGCACTCCCGCCGAGGGTCAACTGGTAGACTTCCGTCCCTTTCTTGTTGACGCCCAGAATACCGATGTTGGCGACATGATGATGTCCGCAGGCATTGATGCAGCCAGATATATTGATACTGACATCGCCTAGGTCATTGATGAAGTCATAATCATCAAAGCGCGCCGTGATCGCCTGTGAAATCGGGATGGAACGTGCCGTTGCCAGGGCGCAGTAATCCAACCCGGGGCAGGAGATGATATCGGTCACATGGTTATAGTTGGGCGTGGCAAGGTCAAGCGCCTTCAACTCTTCCCACAGCACGGGCAAGTCCTTGAGCTGGACGTCCGATAAAACCAGATTCTGGCGATGCGTTGTACGAATATGGCCAAGGCTATATTTATCAGCCAGGTCCGCGATGGCGTCCATCTGATCGGCCGTTACATCGCCGGGAGGTTGATGCGCGGTTTTAAGGGACAAGTAAACGATGCGGTAGCCGGACTGTTTATGCAGTTCGATGTTCTTATCAACCCAGCGGGCGAAATCCGCATTGCTGAGCATAAGATTCTCAAAATCCGCATCCTGATCGGGCAGGATGTCGTATTCAGGGTCGTTAAAGAACCCCTTGACCCAATTAAAGTCCTCTTCCTTCAGATATAGGCCGCCAGCCTTGATCTTCTCCCACTCCGCTTCTACGAGCTCGCGGAATTTTTCCTCGCCAGTTTCATGGACAAGGATTTTGATTCGCGCTTTATAGATGTTATCGCGCCGGCCGAGCATGTTATAGACCCGCAAAATAGCTTCAAGATAAGTCAGCATGTCCTGCTTCGGAAGGAATGCGCGGATGACCTTGCCGAGCATTGGCGTCCGGCCGAGGCCGCCACCGACGTAAACCTCGAAGCCGATTTCATCGGACGTTTTACTCTTGACCAGACGAAGACCGATATCATGCACAGCCACTGCCGCGCGATCCTGGGTGGCGCCGCTGACGGCGATCTTGAATTTGCGGGGCAGGAAATTGAACTCAGGGTGAAATGTCGACCACTGTCTGATCAGTTCGCAATAGGGGCGAGGGTCCTCAATCTCATCACGGGCGACACCGGCAAGCGGATCAGACGTCGTGTTGCGTATGCAATTGCCACTGGTCTGGATGGCGTGCATCTCGACTTTTGCTAGGTCATCCAGAATATCCGGCACATCTTCTAGCTTTGGCCAGTTATACTGGATATTCTGCCGCGTGCTGAAATGGCCGTAGCCCTTGTCATATTTACGGGCAATATGGGCGAGGGTTCGCATCTGCTCCGATGATAGCAGTCCATAGGGAATGGCGACCCGCAACATGTAGGCATGGAGTTGCAGGTATAAGCCGTTCCGCAGCCTTTGATGCTTGAATTCTTCTTCTGACAGTTCACCCTTTAGACGGCGTGCCACCTGTCCACGGAATTGGGATACCCGCTCCAACAGGAGCTGGTGATCCTGCTCTGAATATTGATACATGGTAAACCTTAAAGTTTATGCGGCCTCACGGCTCTCGCGAATATTGCCCTGCGGCAGAGCTATCGTCGGTCCGGCGGCGCGAATCTGTTCCCGCTTAGTCGTAGCGACAATGCCATTCTCGGTCTGAAAGACATCAATTGCGTAAGGCGCGACGACAATATTATCCTGTTCTGATTGCTCTGCAGCCGATTTTAATGTTTCCAGCGCGTCATCATTGCTCACGGTAGCTTGATGAATATCGGTTGTCCATGACGGACGGCCATTGTCGAGTGCCAGATATGCAACGAGTCCTTCTTTCAACAGCGAAGCTGTGTAAACCTGCAGTGCCATTGTCGTTCTCCTTTGAAAAAAGCCCATCATTCAGTCGAGAATGAGCCAATCAATTTATATTCTCTAAATTTAGGTGTTTGTTTTAATTTAGCAACAAAAATGTGAAATAAAATAAAAACACATAAAATAAGTGTATTATATGGCCGTTACCAAATCCGGCCGCTTCGATAGGTGAATGCCGCATTCGGTTTTATCTCTGCCAGCCCAACGGCCAGATCGAGGATCGGCGCCTTCGGCGACGCGGCTGGTGCAGGGCATGCAGCCGATTGACTTGAATCCATCGGCGACCAAGGGGTGTTGTGGCAAATTCTTCGCAA
>Ga0098035_1000802_pt1 | contig 15488 bp, 10 predicted proteins | sample 3_EtaG_FD_75046 | JGI IMG/M metagenome (GOLD analysis project Ga0098035, IMG submission 75046) | Marine viral communities from the Subarctic Pacific Ocean - 3_ETSP_OMZ_AT15126 metaG | ecosystem: Environmental > Aquatic > Marine > Oceanic | place: Pacific Ocean | collected 2015-01-07
CCTCGGTCACGATCACATGCGCCATCGCCGTAAGCATCGCGACATTGGTACCGGGGCGCAACGGCAGGTGGTGCGAAGCCTCGATATGCGGCGAGCGGACGAGGTCGATGCGGCGCGGATCGATGACGATCAGCTTCGCCCCCTTGCGCAGCCGCCGCTTCATGTGGCTGGCGAAAACCGGATGGCCGTCCGTCGGATTCGCGCCGATGACCAGGATCACGTCGGCATGCTGCACGCTGTCGAAGTCCTGTGTGCCGGCAGAAGTGCCGAAAGTCGTCTTCAGGCCATAGCCGGTCGGCGAATGGCAGACGCGCGCGCAGGTATCGACATTGTTGTTGCCGAAGCCCTGTCGCACCAGCTTCTGGACCAGGAAAGTCTCCTCGTTGGTGCAGCGGCTGGAGGTAATGCCTCCGATCGAGCGGGTGCCGTAGGCATTCTGGATGCGCCGGAATTCGGAAGCGACATGCGAAATCGCCTCTTCCCAGGACACCTCGCGCCAGGGCTCATCGACCGAGCTGCGCACCATCGGATTGACGATGCGGTCGCCATGCCGGGCATAGCCCCAGGCGAAGCGGCCCTTGACGCAGGAGTGGCCGTGGTTGGCCTTACCGTCCTTCCACGGCACCATGCGCACCAGTTCCTCCCCGCGCATCTCGGCGCGGAAGGTGCAGCCGACGCCGCAATAGGCGCAAGTGGTCACCACCGCGCGATCAGGCGTGCCTTTCTCGATCACGGTGTTCTCGATCAGGGCAGACGTCGGGCAGGCCTGCACGCAGGCGCCGCAGGAAACGCATTCGGAGGACAGGAAGTCCTCGTCCTGACTGGCCGCGATCTTGCTGGCAAAACCGCGTCCGTCGACCGTCAGCGCCAGCGTCCCCTGCGTCTCGTCGCAGGCGCGCACGCACCGCGAGCAGACGATGCACTTGGCCGGATCGAAGGTGAAATAGGGGTTGCTCTCGTCCTTGCAGCCTTCGAGGTGGTTTTCGCCCTCGTAGCCGAAGCGCACATCGCGCAGCCCGACCGCGCCCGCCTGGTCCTGCAACTCGCAATCGCCGTTGGCACTGCATGTCAGGCAGTCGAGCGGATGGTCGGAGATGTACAGCTCCATCACCCCGCGCCGCAGCTTGCGCAGCTTGTCGGTCTCGGTGCGCACCACCATGCCGGGTGCAACCGGCGTGGTGCAGGAGGCCGGATAGCCATTGCGCCCCTCGACCTCGACGAGGCAAAGGCGGCACGAGCCGAAGCTTTCAAGGCTATCGGTGGCGCATAGCTTGGGAATGTCGGTCTCCACCATGGCGGCTGCGCGCATGATCGAGGTGCCAGCGGGGACGGTCAGCTCCTGCCCGTCGATGGTGAGCGATACCAGCTCACCGCTTGCTGCCGGGGTGCCGAAATCCTTTTCGCGGGTGAATGTCATCAGGTCTTACTCCGCCGCTTCGGGCAGCGCATTGCCGCCGCCGAAGTCTTCGGGGAAATGGTCGAGCGCGCTCAGGACCGGGTACGGGGTGAAACCGCCCAGGGCGCAGAGCGAACCGTGCTTCATGGTGTCGCAAAGGTCGCGCAGCAGTTCGACTTCCTGGTCGTGCGTGCGGGCCGAGCGGCTGGCGTTGCGGATCTGCGGCATGGTCTCAAGCACTCCGGCCGCGCGCGGCGTCTTGACCACGATGCGATCGATCAGTTCGACGCCGCGCGTGGAGCCGATGCGGCAGGGCGTGCACTTGCCGCAGCTCTCGACCGCGCAGAATTCCATGGCGAAACGGGCCATGTGCGCCATGTCCACGCTGTCGTCGAAGACGGTGATGCCGGCATGGCCGATCAACCCGCCCGCTTGCGCAAAGGCCTCGTAGTCGAATGGAAGGTGGAACATCGAAGGCGGGAAATAGGCGCCCAGCGGGCCGCCGACCTGCACCGCGCGGACCGGACGGCCACTGGCAGTGCCGCCGCCGATCTCGTTGACCAGCTCGCCCAGCGTCACGCCGAAGCCCACTTCGTAAAGCCCGCCGTTCCTGACGTTACCGGCGATCTGGATCGGCATCGTGCCGCGCGACCTGCCGAAACCGACATCGGCATAGGCCTGCGCGCCTCCGGCCAGAATGAAGGGCACTGCCGCGAGGCTCAGGACATTGTTGATGACCGTGGGCTTGCCCCAGAGCCCCTCGATGGCGGGCAACGGCGGTTTGGCGCGCACCTGGCCGCGCTTGCCCTCGATGGAATCGAGCAGCGCGGTTTCCTCGCCGCAGACGTAGGCCCCGGCGCCGACGCGCACCTCCAGCGTGAAGGGCGCGATCTTGCCCGCGGAACGGGCGATGGCCTCGCGCATGGCCTCGATGGCGAAAGGATACTCGCTGCGGATATAGATGTAGCCGTGACCTGCGCCGACCGCGTGGCCGGCAATCGCCATGCCCTCGATCAGGCAATAGGGATCGCCTTCCATGAGCATGCGGTCGGCAAATGTGCCGCTGTCACCCTCGTCCGCGTTGCAGACAATGAACTTCTCGTCAGCAGGGGTATCGAGGACGGTCTGCCACTTGATGCCGGTAGGAAAGCCCGCCCCGCCGCGGCCGCGCAGGCCCGACGCCTTGACGGCATCGACCACGTCCTGCGACGAAAGTCCGATGGCAGCCTCCAGCCCCTTCCAACCGCCATGGGCGGCATAGTCGGCAAGGCTGAGCGGGTCGGTCACGCCGCAGCGCGCGAAGGTGAAGCGCTGCTGGCGCGCGAAGAAGGGATGATCGCCGATGGCGCCGATACGCGCACCGTGGCTGCCATCCAGAACGGCTGCCACGTCATCGGGACCGACCGGGCCGTAGGCCACGCGTCCTTCATCCGTCTCCACCTCGACGAGCGGTTCGATCGCGAAGAGACCGTGGGAGCCGGTGCGCACGACTTCGCATCCCGCCTCGGCGAAAGCCTGCGCCACCGCGTCTGCGCCCAGGGCAAGCGAAGCCATGTCCTTGCTGATAAAGACACGGGTCATGCTTCCACCTCGCTGGCAATGGCGACGACACGGGCACTGTCGATGCGGGCAACCGGCCGGTCATCGACCAGAGCATTGGGGCCAATCGCGCAAAGACCCAGGCAATAGACCGGCTCGAGCGCGACCTGCCCGTCCTTGCGCGCATGGCCCATGGCAACGCCAAGCTGGTGCGAAAGTTGCGCTTCGATGGCCGCACCGCCGCGCGACTGGCAGCTTTCCGCGCGGCACAGCTTGACGACATGGCGCGCCGGCGCCTCTGTCCGGAAATCGTGGTAGAAGCTGATCACCCCATGCACTTCGGCGCGGCTGAGGTTTAGCGCATCCGCGATCAGCGGCACGGCGGCCGGATCGACATGGCCGAATTCCTCCTGCAGCGCATGAAGCAACGGCAGCAGCGCGCCGCGCGTGTCCGACTGCATAAAGCGGTCGATAGCTGTCTGTATCCCGGCAATATCTGTCATGGCATCTTTCTCTTTGCCGTGACGCTGCGACATCGCGCGCGGACGGTCAAATTGATTAGGGCAATGCCTGATAGATAATCTCAATCAAGCGCCCGTCAGTCCTGCAATGGACCGCGCGCAGCCAAGGGCTGCATTCGCCACCGGATCGAGCGGCGCGCGATCCCCGACGATCACCCCGATCCGGCTGACCGCGGCATCCATCGTCAGTGGATGGACGCTGGCCCAGTCGGCTCCCTCGATCAGCCCCACGTAGCGTTCGGGCATGACTGTCGCGAGGCCGCCGGAGCGCACCATCGCGAGCAGCGCCACATACCCGTCCGCCGTTGCCCGAGGCCGCACGGAGACGCCCTGCCCGCTCATCAATGTATCGAGGATACGGCGGTTCTGCATGCCCTGGTGCAGCAGGCAGAAGGGATAACCTTCGACCTGCCCCCACGTGACCGCACCCGGCGCGGGCCTGCGTCCAGCGGCAGCAGTCACGAAGACATAGCGCTCGGCATAAAGCGGCACGCTGATGACGTTCGCCGGGCTTTCGTGGTCAAGATAGGTGATTCCCGCGTCGATCTCGTAAGCCTCGATGGCGCGCACGATTTCTCGCGAGGTCTGCGAACGTACCGAGATCGTCATGCCCGGATGCAGGCGCAGCAGCGCCTCGGCGAAGGCACCGACGCTGGGGGTTGCGGCGGGGATCACGCCCAGGCGGAACTCGCCATGGAGCGGCCCGTCCAGCGCCTCGACCGCATGGACCATGCCCTCATGCGCGGCGAGCAACTGCTGCGCCCAGGGCAACATCGCGCGCCCTTCCTCGGTCAGCCCGATGAAGCGCCGGTCGCGCTCGACAAGCCGCTTGCCGAGCTGGTCCTCCAGCGCAGCCAGCGCCGAGGAAAGTGTCGGCTGCGTCACCCCGCAAGCCTCCGCAGCCCGCGCAAAGTGTCCCTCGCGCGCCAGCGTCACGAAATAGCGCAAGGCCCTCAACTGCATCCGTCCATCCCGATCGCTTCAGATAGACGTTCTCTATCAGAAGCGGAGCAAAGGGTGAAACGCTGCAGTCATCCCGGCGAAAGCCGGGATCCGGACGGGGCCCGGTCCCTTACTCCTCGCCCATGCGCAGGGCGGCAATGAAGGCTTCCTGCGGGATGCTGACGTTGCCGTACTCGCGCATGCGGGCCTTGCCCTTCTTCTGCTTTTCCAGAAGCTTCTTCTTGCGGCTGATGTCGCCGCCATAGCACTTGGCGGTAACGTCCTTGCGCAGGGCGGCGATGGTTTCGCGGGCGATCACCTTGCCGCCGATCGCGGCCTGGATCGGGATCTTGAACAGGTGGCGCGGGATCAGGTCCTTGAGGCGCTCGCACATGCCGCGGCCGCGTTCCTCGGCGACCGAGCGGTGGACTATCATCGAGAGCGCATCGACCGGCTCGTTGTTGACGAGAATGTTCATCTTCACGAGATCGCCTGCACGCAGGCCGATCTGCTCGTAGTCGAAGCTGGCATAGCCGCGGCTGATCGACTTGAGGCGGTCGTAGAAGTCGAACACCACTTCATTGAGCGGAAGTTCGTAAGTCACCTGGGCGCGCCCGCCGACGTACGTGAGGTCCTTCTGGATACCGCGGCGATCCTGGCATAGCTTAAGGATCGGGCCGAGGTATTCGTCGGGCGTGTAGATCACCGCCTTGATCCAAGGCTCCTCGATTTCCTCGATCCGGTTGGGATCGGGATAGTCGGCCGGGTTGTGCAGCTCGATCGTTTGCGCTTCCTCGTTCTTCGAATGCGAAAGCTGGATGCGATAGACGACGCTGGGCGCCGTGGTGATGAGGTCGAGGTCGTATTCACGGCTGAGGCGCTCCTGGATGATCTCCAGGTGCAACAGGCCGAGGAAACCGCAGCGGAAGCCGAAGCCGAGCGCCGCGCTCGTTTCCATCTCGTAGGTGAAACTGGCGTCGTTGAGGCGCAGCTTGCCGATAGATTCGCGCAGCTTCTCGAAGTCCGCCGCGTCGACCGGGAACAGGCCACAGAAGACCACCGACTGGACTTCCTTGTAGCCGGGCAGCGCCTTGACCGCACCGTTCTTGACCGTGGTGATGGTGTCTCCGACCTTGGCCTGCTCCACTTCCTTGATCTGCGCAGTGATGAAGCCGATCTCGCCGGGGCCAAGTTCGGGCAGGTCGATGCGCTTGGGGGTGAAGCAGCCGACGCGGTCGATCAGATGCTCGGTACCGCCCTGCATGAACTTGACCTGCAGGCCCTTGCGGATCGCGCCGTCCATGACGCGCACCAGAATGACGACGCCGAGGTAGGGATCATACCAGGAATCGACCAGCAGCGCCTTGAGCGGGGCGTCACGGTCCCCCTGCGGCGCCGGAATTCGCGTAACGATGGCCTCGAGCGTTTCCTCCACGCCGATGCCGGACTTGGCGCTGGCAAGGACAGCCTCGGAGGCGTCGATGCCGATGATGTCCTCGATCTCGGCCTTCACCTTCTCCGGTTCGGCGGCGGGCAGGTCGATCTTGTTGATCACGGGGACGATCTCGTGATCGTGCTCGATCGACTGATAGACGTTGGCAAGCGTCTGCGCCTCGACGCCCTGCGCGGCATCGACCACCAGCAGCGCGCCTTCGCAGGCGGCAAGGCTGCGGCTCACCTCGTAGGCGAAGTCGACGTGGCCGGGCGTGTCCATGAGATTGAGCTCATAGGTCACGCCGTCCTTGGCAGTGTAGTTGAGACGCACCGTCTGCGCCTTGATGGTGATCCCGCGCTCTTTCTCGATGTCCATGTTGTCCAGCACCTGGGCGGACATCTCGCGCTCGGTCAGGCCCCCGGTGAACTGGATCAGCCGGTCGGCAAGCGTCGACTTGCCATGGTCGATATGCGCGATAATCGAGAAATTTCGGATCTGCGAGAGTTCGGTCATGAGTGCGCCGTTAGCAGCGCTTTTCGCACCTGTCAGCCTGCCTTGCGCAGGACTGCCGTTTCCTTCTTCTCGCGCGGGGGACGCGGCGGGGTAAAGACGACCGCTCCCTTTGCATCGATTTCCAGCGAACGGGCGAATTTCACGCCCATCCGGTCTTCCTTGCACCACTGTGCTTCAGCCACCACGACGCAGTTTTCGGCAAGATGAATCGCGAAACGCGTGCCTGCCGGAACGTTCCAGAGCCCCTCCACCAGCGCGCCGGTGCGCGAGATATTGCGGATCGTCGCGTGGTAGCTGTGGGATTCGTGATCGAGCACGACCTTGCGCAGCATTGTCTGGCGTGCGGCGCGCGCCGAACGCGGGCCCCTTGCCTCCGCGATGAGCCCCTCTTCGAGACGGCGGGTCGCCTCCTCGGCGGTCAGGCTGCGTTCGTAGATGTAGCCCTGCACGTGGCTGCAGCCCAACTTGCGCACGAGTTCGAGTTCGTCGAGCGTCTCGACCCCTTCTGCCGTGGTCTCCATGCCAAGCGCTTCGGCAAGGCTGACGATCGAGGCGATGATCGCCCCGTTGCGGCTTCCGGTAACAGTCGCGCCGCGCACGAAGCTCTGGTCGATCTTGATCTTGTCGAACGGCGCCTTTTTCAAATAGCCGAGCGAGGAATAGCCGGTTCCGAAATCGTCGAGTGCGAGCCGTACGCCGACACCCTTCAGCGATGAGAACATCGCCTCGGTCGACTTGTCGTCGCCCAGGAAAACGCTTTCGGTAATTTCGAGTTCGAGGCGGCCGGGGGCGATGCCGGAAGAAGCGATGGCGCTGGTGACGATGGCCGGCAACGCAGGATTGGCAAACTGGAGGGGCGATACGTTCACGGCCACGCGCACGTCATCGGGCCATGTGGCAAGGTCGCGGCACGCGGTGCGCAGGGCCCACTCGCCGATCTGGCCGACCAGACCGGTTTCCTCGGCTATCGGCACGAACTTGGCCGGGGACATGTAACCATGCTTGGGATGGTTCCAGCGCAGCAGTGCCTCAAAGCCGGTGATCTGTTCGGTCGTGGTTCGCACTTGCGGCTGGTAGTGCAGTTCCAGCGCGCCTTCGGCGATGGCGTCGCGCAAGTCCTGCTCAAGCTGCTGGCGCTCCTGCGCATCGCTATGCAGGTCCTCGTCGTAGAAGTGATGCCGCCCGCGCCCGCCGCCCTTCGCGGCATAGAGCGCAAGGTCGGCATTTCGGATGATCGCTTCCGAGGTGGTGCCGTCGTCCGGACACACCGAGATGCCCACCGATGCGCCGATGACGACGCGGCTGCCTTCGATCGAGTAGGGCTGCGACAGGTTCTCGATGATCCGCCGGGCAAGATGCGCCAGTCCCTCTCGCTGGTGATGCCCGGGAAGCAGTACCTGGAACTCGTCGCCGCCAAGACGCCCGACGCGGCCCATGTTGCCGACGGTCGAGCGCAGGCGATCGGCCACCTGCACCAGAAGGGCGTCGCCCGCCGGGTGGCCCATCGTATCGTTGACCTGCTTGAACCGGTCGAGGTCCAGCAGGAAGACCGCGCAGCTGCGGCTGTCGATGCGCGGCGAATTGAGCAGCTTCTCCAGCCACTCGGACATCTGGAAGCGGTTCGCCAGCTTGGTCAGCGAATCGAATCGGGCCAGCTGGGTCACGTGCTGCTGCGACTTGCGTGTTTCGGTCAGGTCTGTGCCCGAACCGCGAAAGCCCATGAAATTGTTGAACTGGTCGAGCACCGGCCGCCCGCTGATCGACCACCAGCGTTCTTCCTCCTCATCGGTCGCGGCGCGGACCGACAGGTCCTGGAATGAGGACCGGGTGGAGAGGTGGAAGACAAGCGTGCGCTCGCTTTCCTGCTGCTGTCCTTGGAGCAGGAAGAGACTGGTGAAGGGTCGACCTTCCAGTTCCTCCAACGGCTTGTCCAAGAGCTGGGCGATGCGCGGAGACACATAAACGATCTGCCCGCGCCGGTCGGTTTCCCAGAACCAGCCCTGCCCGGTCTGTTCGTATTCGTTGAGCAGTTCCTCGGCGCGGCGCTGCTCCTTCTCCCGTTCCGCCAGCCTGTCGGCTTCGCGCCTGGCAATGCGGCTCTGGCGAACGCCGAGATAGAGGGCGAGGCAACCGCCCAATGCGAGGAGGACGACGGCGCCGAACGAGCGCGAGACGAAAGTCCCGCTGCTCCAAAGGGCCAGCGTCGCCCCGATGATCGAGGTCGTCCGCCCTTGCAGCAGGGCGGCCGCCACAAGCATGAGAATGACGAACGAATTGACCATGAGCGCCAGATCGAAGTCCGGACTGTACTGACTCCAGCGGACCGTCCCGAAACCGAAGATGCCCATGGGCGCGGCCACGGCGAGGAGCATCAGCGGATAACGCTGCCAGGCCGTGTGATGCAGGGCCTGCTCCCAGCGCGCGAAGATCGGCGAGGCAAGGCAAAGCATTATGGCCACAAGGCCGCACGCAGATGGCAACAGGCCCGGGTAGCTGACCGACAGCAGCCCCATCGCCACCATCATCATGAGCATGACCGGGCCCATCAGTTCCCAGCGGGCCGCGATGAAGAAATGCAAGGGATCGCTGCTCGGCAAGTCGGATCGGAACAGCGCGAAGTTGCCTGTTTCCGTCCTTTCGACCGGCTGCGGCGAATCGGGGCGCTTCGCGAATCCGCTGTCGGCGCCCTGCGAACGCACCGCGCGCGCACTGGACCGCACCTTTTCCAGCGATGTCGGAAGCCCCTTGGATGCCATGACAAGTCTATGCCGTGCGGGGCCTTGCGAAACGGTTAAGTCGCCCCCCGTAGGCACAGGTCCGGCCCATCGGCCAAGCCGTTGCATTATTGCGGCAAATCAGGCGCTCAAAAGCAGGGTTTCTTGGCGATTTCTCTTGCCGATTGCCCCCCGGGCATGCTTGCTTCGGCTCAAAGCAGCTGGACAGCGTCCGCACACCCTGGGAGACTCATTCATGCGGCATATTGCGATCGTCGGTTCCGGGCCTGCCGGCTACTACACAGCGGAAGCGGCGCTCAAGCAGTGGGGAGAAGACGTCAGGGTCGACATTTTCGATACCCTGCCCGTTCCTTTCGGCCTGATCCGCAGCGGCGTTGCGCCCGATCACCAGTCGATCAAGGGCGTGTCGCGCCGCTACGAGGCGACCGCGCTGACCGACAACGTGCGTTTCGTCGGAAACGTGATGATCGGACGCGACCTGACGATCGGTGAGTTGCAGGCGCTTTACGATGCGGTCATCCTCGCCACCGGCGCCCCCAACGACCGCAAGCTGGGAATAGAGGGCGAAGATCTGCCCAACGTCTTCGGCAGCGCCTCTTTCGTCGGCTGGTACAATGGACACCCCGACTTCGCCGAACTCGACCCGGCGCTTTCGCACGATACGGCGGTCATCATCGGCAACGGCAATGTCGCACTCGACGTCGCGCGCATTCTCGCCAAGTCGCAGGCGGAATTCGCTGGGAGCGACATCGTCTCCCATGCCCTGAGCGCGCTCGATGCCTCGAAGATCAGCCGCATCGTCATTCTCGGGCGTCGCGGACCGCACCAGATCGCGATGACGCCCAAGGAACTGGGTGAGCTCGGCCATCTCGAACGCGCATGCCCATGGGTCGATACCGCCGATCTTCCCGACGAAAGCGAGGACGCAGCTCTCGACCCCGGCCAGCGCAAGTCGGTGGGGCACCTGCGCAGCTTTGCCGCGCCCGACCAGGCGGACTGCAAGCCCGGCCAGGTGCTCGTCGAGTTCGACTTCTTCGCCTCGCCCAAGGCGATCGTCGGCACCGAGCGCATCGAGGAAATCGAGGTCGAACGCACCCGACTCGAAGGCGGCAAGGCCATCGGCACGGGCGAGACCTATCGCATTCCTGCCGGGCTCGTGGTCGCTTGCATCGGCTACCAGACATCCAAGATCCCCGACGTGCCTTTCGACGAGCGCAACGGCCGCTTTGCCAACGAGGAAGGCCGAATCTCCCCCGGCCTCTATTGCGTGGGCTGGGCGCGGCGCGGGCCGACCGGGACCATCGGCACCAATCGCCCCGACGGCTTCGCCATCATCGAGAAAGTCGCCGAAGACATCGGCGAAGGCGCCGGCAAGGCAGGCCGCCCCGGTTTCGACGCCCTCGCCGCGGAACGGGGCATCAACTACATGAAATTCACCGACTGGCAGAAGATCGACGAGGCCGAAGTCGCCAATGCCCGCGACGGCTCGCCGCGCGAAAAGTTCGTGGCGGTCGAGAAGATGATCGCCGCCGCCAGCAAGCCGTAAGGTCTGCCGCGAAGGAGGCTCGCGGCGCTATTCCACGGGCCTCCTCGAATCGAGCAGGTCCTTCTCCGCCTCGCGCCCTGCCCTGCGTTCCTTCGCGATCATCTCGCTGATCTCGTCGTCTGGGGCGACGTGTTCGGCAGTGACAGGTGGGAGATCGGCCGCCGCGGGGGCCGGCTCAAGCTCGGGCACAGCCTTGCCGGTAACGTCGAGCAGGTTGAGCGGTGCCTGCTGGTCGAAGCGCAGGCGGTAGATCGGTTCGGGCAAGGCGAATCCGGCCGATTCCAGCGCCGCCTTGACGGTGGGAATGGCCTGGCTGCGCGCCTTGTACCAATCGGTCTTTTCCTGGTCGATCCAGCCCAGAAAGCGCAGGACGATGTTGGAATCGCCGACGTTTTCCAGCCGCGCGGCCGGTGGCGGATCGGTCAGGACGAAGTCGAGTTTCGTCAGCGCATCTACGCCCAGTTGCCGTGCCGCGGTCGGATCGGAATCGGCATCGATCCCCAGTTCAAAATCGAAGCGCCGCTGCGGATTGCGGGTGTAGTTGAGGATCACCGCCTTGAAGACCATGCCGTTGGGAATGCGCAGGTGGTTGCCGTCCAAGGTCATCAGGATCGTGGCGCGACTCGTCAGGCGGATGACCCGCCCCTCGTACTGGTCGATGACGACCCAGTCGTTGGCGCGGAAGGGTTGCCGCACCGAAAGCATGACTGACGAAACGTAATTCTCGATCGTGTCGCGCATGGCAAAACCCAGCGCGATACCGACGATGCCCGCCCCGCCGAGCACTGCTCCCAAGAGGGCTCCGGCTCCCAGCATCTGCAGCCCGATGACGAGGCCGCCGGTCACGAAGACGAAGCGGATGGCGCTGGCGATGAGTTCGGTGAGAAAATTGCTGGGCGCGAGCCGCCGCCAGATCCATGTCAGGGAAGCGAGGACATAACCGATCAAAGAGATGACCAGCGCGACCACCACCGCCGCCGCAACCAGCGGCAACATCTTCACGAAATCGGAGAACTTCTGGGAAAAGACACCGAGCGACTGGACACTCTGCCCAACCGAAACGTCGCGCTTTATGCCGTTCTCTACCGTGACCACACCCAGAATGCGCGATGCGATCTGCTCGGCGCGGCCGATATCCTCGACAGCCGTGACCTTGCCACCCAGGCTCACCACGCCCTGCTGCACGGAAACGGTGACGCGGTTCAGGTTCGGCACGGCCGCGAAAATGCCCTCGATGCGCCGCGCGATCCGCTCATCCGAACCGCTGTCGCTCGTGGCGTCGATCGTTTGCGCCTGCGTCGGCGCAGGACTGGGCGTTGCGCCCTGATCCAGGCTCGGCAGCAGCGCGGCACGCGCACTCGATGGAAAGGCAGCGCTTGCCCCAATAATCAGCAGTAGCATGGCCGGCATGAGGCGCCATGACCGTAGGCCGCTCACCCGACCTGGCCTCGTTTGGGTCCCCATCATGCCTCCTCGTCTCCGGCTAGCGTGCAGGATGGAGGCTGTGGCCTGCGAGCGATCCTGTCAAATGCCTGAAAAGGAAAAGGGCCGGAAGCTTGTCGCTCCGGCCCTTCTGCCTTGTTCCAGAACCTTGCGGTCAGACACGCATCGGCATCAGGACGTAGAGCGCCGGGCTCTTTTCGTCCTGACGGATGAGCGTCGGCGCACCGGCGTCAGCGAGGTGCATTTCCACGCTGTCACCCTCGATCTGGCCGAGGATGTCCTTGAGGTAATTGGCATTGAAGCCGATCTCGAAGCCTTCCGAAGCGTATTCGGCAGGGACTTCCTCAGCCGCGGTGCCGTTGTCGGGCGAGGTCACCGAAAGCGTGACGCGGTCCGGCTCAAGCGCCATCTTCACTGCACGGGTCTTTTCGGTGGCGATCGTCGCCACGCGGTCCACGCCCTCGAAGAAGCTGCGCGGATCGACCCGGAGCAGCTTGTCGTTCCCGGTCGGGATGACCCGCGTATAGTCCGGGAAGGTTCCGTCGATCAGCTTGCTGGTCAGGACGACGCCGTTCTCACCACCCAGCGTGAAGCGGATCTTCGAAGCCGAAAGGTCGATCAGGACATTGGTGTCCAGCGCCTCTTCCAGCAGCTTGCGCAGTTCGGCCACGCATTTGCGCGGAACGATCACGTCGGGCATGCCCTCTGCGCCGTCGGGACGCTTGATCGTGAAGCGGGCGAGACGGTGACCGTCAGTGGCCGCAGCCTTCAATTCCTCGTCCGAGACATGCAGGAAGATACCGTTGAGGTAGTAGCGCGTTTCCTCGGTCGAGATTGCGAAACGGGTTCGGTCGATCATCTGCGCCAGGGTGGCGGCAGGGATCTCGAAGCTCGTCGGCAATTCGCCCTCGGCGATGACCGGGAAGTCGTCACGCGGCAGGGTCGGAAGCTGGAAGCGGCTGCGCCCGGCTTTCACGACCATGCGGTTGTCGGCGGCATCAAGACTGACCTGACTGCCTTCGGGCAGCTTGCGGGCAATGTCGAAAAGAAGGTGCGCGGAAACCGTGACCGATCCCGGCGTGTCGACCGAGACCGCGCTCAGGTTCTCAACCACCTGGATGTCCAGGTCGGTCGCCATGATCCGCAGTGAACCACCCGCGGCTGCCTCGATCAGCACGTTCGAGAGAATGGGAATGGTATTGCGCCGCTCAACGACTGACTGCACGTGGGACAGGCATCGCAGGAGCGTGGAACGTTCGATCGTGGCCTTCATGATAGCCTCAGGTCCCCCTTGCTAGGCCTAGGGATCGGGTGATCCCGAATTTCAGGACGAATATCTCTAACGCACCGCAGCGAAGCGGCAAGCATCAAGTGCGGGCATTCCGGCGAATCTGGGGATAAATGCGGAGTTTTCCCGCGATTTTCGGACCTTGGTCACTTCACCCCCGATCCCTCGTCCCGAAGCAGGACGGGGTTGCCCCGGCATCCATTAGGTCACATGTACCACGCACACCGCATCGCTAGCGAACCGGACGACCGGGAAAGGAGTGACTTGGCCAACTTCCTGCGCATCGAACGCGAGACACGAGACGGAGAAGCGCGCCCGATCTCCCTCAAGGAATGGAGCGAGGCCATCGACAATGTCGATGGCGTGCGCCTGTGCGTCGGCGATGCCTCGGTGCGCAATCCGCTGACCAAGGAAAACGTGATCATCCCCAACCGGGGCGGCGATGCCGAAATCTTCCGAGAGGACTGCAACCGCTGGCTGCGGGTCCTGTGGTGGTCGCCTCACGGGTCGATCCACTTCACTGCGCCGGAAAGCAGCGACGACCCGCTGCTGGTCACCGCGCGCGCCTTGGCCGGTCAACTCGAGGCCAGGATCGTGGGCGACGAGGGAGAAATCTGAGACGCCCCCTCGCCACCTGAAACCCTGTCAGATCATCACCATGCCGCCGTTGACGTGGATCGTCTGGCCGGTGACGTAGCCGGCTTCCTTCGAAGCCAGGAACACGGTGGCGGCTGCGATGTCATCGCCCTCGCCCATGCGGCCCATCGGGATCTTCGCATTGAGCGCTTCCTTCTGGGCATCGGGCAGCACGTCGGTCATCGCGGTGCGGATGAAGCCCGGCGCGATGCAGTTCACGGTCACGTTGCGGCTGGCAAGTTCCTGAGCGAGGCTCTTCGACATGGCGGTGATGCCGCCCTTCGCCGCGCAATAGTTCATCTGCCCCGGATTGCCGGTGGTGCCGACGACCGAAGTGACGTTGATGATGCGGCCGAAGCGGGCCTTCATCATCGGCTTGGTCACCGCGCGCATCAGGCGGAAGGTGGATTCGAGGTTGACCTTGATCACCGCGTCCCACTCCTCGTCCTTCATGCGCATGGCGAGGTTGTCGCGCGTGATGCCCGCATTGTTGACGAGGATGTCGATCTTGCCGAGCGTCTCGAGGGCAGCCGGAACCAGCTTCTCGACGTCTTCGGGGTTCGACAGGTTGCAGGCGATGGCGACATGGTCGACTTCCTGCAGGTGCTGCGGGGTGTGCTCGTCCAGCTCATCGCGGAAAATCCGCAGCTTTTCGGCGTTGGAACCGGAAATCACGAGGCGGGCGCCCTGCGAGGCGAGCGCGCGGGCGATCGAGGAACCGATGCCGCCCGAGGCACCGGTTACAAGAGCAGTCATTCCGTGAAGATCGAACATTGGGGAAACTCCTTGAGACGTCGTGCCGGCACCTTCCGGCAAGCGCGGAACCGGCATCGCTGGCGCATTTGGCAGACCGCAGTCTCTTCGAACCGCCAGTGCTCCCGGGTCAAGCCCGGGACGACGTTTTCACAATACCTTTGCCAGTTCTTCGATCTCGGCCATCGAGGTAGCCGAGGCGACTTCGACCTCGCCGGCCGAACGCTTGATCATCGGGCCGACGACCTTGCCGCCGATCTCGACGAAGTTCTCGACGCCCGCTTCCTTCATCGCGATCGCGCTTTCGCGCCAGCGCACGCGGCCGGTGACCTGCTCGACGAGCAGGCGGCGCACTTCCGCGGGATCGGTGACGACGCCCGCAGTCACGTTGGCGAAGAGCGCGACCTGCAAGGTGCCGGGTGCGGTCTTTTCCAGCGCCTCGGCCATGGCATCGGCAGCCGGCTGCATCAGCGGGCAGTGGAACGGCGCGGAAACCGGCAGCGCAATGCCGCGCTTGATACCGAAATCCTTGACGAGGCCGATAGCGCGCTCGATCGCGCCCTTGTGACCCGAGATCACGACCTGGGTGGGATCGTTGTCATTGGCGACGGCGCAGACTTCGCCCTCGGCAGCAGCTTCGGCCAGTGCAGTCGCCTTCTCGATGTCTGCACCCAGCAGCGCCGCCATGGCGCCAACGCCCACCGGCACAGCGGCCTGCATCGACTGGCCGCGCAGCTTGAG
>Ga0098035_1000807_pt1 | contig 15450 bp, 8 predicted proteins | sample 3_EtaG_FD_75046 | JGI IMG/M metagenome (GOLD analysis project Ga0098035, IMG submission 75046) | Marine viral communities from the Subarctic Pacific Ocean - 3_ETSP_OMZ_AT15126 metaG | ecosystem: Environmental > Aquatic > Marine > Oceanic | place: Pacific Ocean | collected 2015-01-07
AGAGGGCTCGGAGCCATATACTAATCTTGTAGCCGCAGCCGCAAAGCTTTGGAAGAAAGGCCTCTATAAACCAAATAAAGACGAAAAGCGAATTTTTCAAAAATTTGCACTCAAAAACAAATAAAATGAGAGACTTTAATAAAAATTACAAAAAATTTAATACTAAGCGAAACAAGCTTGATGAGAACGCATTTGATTTGACTATGAAGGAACAACTGCATCCCGGCCTGTGGGATGGCGATTTATTAAAGCCAGATATACGACAAAAACTATTAAAAATAACTATGGATTTTAAAAATTATCTTGAAATTTTAAAGGATGAAGATATAATAGATATTCGCCTTACCGGCAGTTTGACAAATTATAATTATTCTGAGCATAGCGACATCGACGTTCTTATTGTAGCTGATTTTAATAAATTGGGTCATGATCGGCGTATGCTGGAGACTTACTTTAGAAAGAAAAAAATGGCTTGGATTCAAAGCAGCGACATTAAAGTAGAGGGATTTGAGGTGGAAGTTGGTGTTGATAATGTTGATGGATCTGTGGGAGGGACAAGGTCTATGCGCGTAAATTATCGAGGCCATTATAGCCTTACGACAAATCAATGGATTACAAGGCCAGAACAATTTGATGGTTTAATTGATAAAGAAGATGTCTATAGAAGGGTCCAAAATATCACCAAGCGGCTTAGACAATTAGTCGAGAAAAAAGCGTCCAAAGAAGAATTTAGAAAATTATTTGTGGAAGCCAGCAAGACAAGAAGAAGCGGAATGAAAGACGAAGGGGTCTGGAGTTCTAGAAATATTGCTTGGAAAGTGTTAAAAAGATCTGGGGTCATTAAAGAAATAACATCCTTTTTTTAATAATTAATATATGAAAATTAAAGTTAAAGATGATTTATTTGACATCTCAATTAAAAAACAACTTCATCCCGGCGTCTGGGATGGAGGATCACTTAATTTTGTTGTTCGCGAAAAACTATTAGAAATAGCAAAAGACTTTATAGGCCATCTTGAAATTTTAGACCCTGAAGATGTTGAAGATATTCGCTTCACGGGAAGTCTGGCGAATTATAATTACACCAGCTATAGTGATTTGGACCTTCATGTTGTTGTTGATTTTGAAAATCTTTTAGGTGATAATAAATTTATCGAATCTTTTTTTAGAGCAAAAAAAACAGTTTGGAATAACAAGCATGATATTCGAATAAAAGGGTTCGATGTGGAGCTTTATGTTGAAAATTCCAACGAAGAGCATTATGCTACAGGAATTTACAGCGTCCTTAAAGATGATTGGGTTAAAAAGCCCAAGCGCCAATCAATTAAAATTGATAAAAAAACGGTTATAAAAAAATATGAAGATCTTGTTGATCGATTTAAGCGTCTTGTTAAAAAAAGAGCCACAGAAGAAGATTTTAGAAGCCTTTTGAAAAAAATAATAGAAATGAGAAAGGGTGGCTTGGAAGAGGGCGGCGAATATTCCACAGAAAATATTGTTTTTAAATTATTAAGAAGATCTGGCATAATTACTAAAATAGTAAATGCGTTTAGTGCCATGTACGACAAAAAGCTATCTTTAGATGAGCAGAAACTACTTATAGAAGATGAAGAATACTAAAGAAGTTCTTATAAATGAAATAAAAAAAGCATTGGCCGAACAAGCTATGTTAAATTTTGGCGATGGCGGTGAATATATTGGTTATAAAACCGGCAAAGCTTATGAAAAAGATAAAGAGTCAGAAGAGAACTTTCAGGAATTTTCTGGTATGCTACCGCAACCTAGAACTAGAGTTCCGGATATAGACTCTTATAACCCTGTCTATTCTTTTTTGATGGGCCATCCCGGCGACGCGGTGTCGATGTCATTAAGAGAAATAATGGAAAAAACAGAGGTGGGTGACCCTGCTTCAGCGGCTCAAGCTGTAGCTGATTATTTGATAGACCGGGCTAAAATTAAATGAAAAGCATTCATGACAAACCATATCATAAGAAAGTATATAAGAAGGCTACCAAAAACCTTAGAATCTTAATTGGTCACGGCAGTAAACCGCCAAAACATGCAAAAAAGGGCGGTCCTTATAAGATTAACCCCTCTAAAAGAAGACCTGTCAACAAATTAAGTGCGCCGCCCGGTGTCGGTGGGCTGGAAGAAGGCCGACTTCTTGTTGAAAATCAAACAGACGTTCAAAAATTAAAGACGCTTATAAGCCAAGCTCAGCCCGGGGATTGGGTTAAAATTATTCCTTTACAAGAGATTGATCCGGATGGTCCCGGGATGTTTTGTAAAGGCTGGGACAAGGCAGGGGGCTATAAAGTAGAAATTACAGGACCGCCCGGAGAGGCCGAAGTGACTTACCAAGGGCACCTTGCTGTGTGTAAAATTCCTTTAGCAGACGCGTGGGTGCCGGCAATTTCTTCAAAAGATAGCAAGGCCAATATGCTGGGCAAATTAGGAACCACTATAGCAGCCTTGGGCGGTAATTTTCGCAGGCTTGTTGATATTGATCGCTCCATGGCTAAAATGGGCGCAGAAGTTGCCTCTCTGCGTAAATGGCTGGACAAGACGAAGTCAAAGCCGACGCCGAAGGTAAAAAAGACAAAGCTAAGAGTTCGTTCTGACAAGCCTGCTGTTTCACAGGCGCCAGTTAAAGTTGACATGCCCAGGATGTCCACTCCTCCAATTCCCACGAAGACGGGGGGAGGGCCCTTATATAACAATCGTGTGATTAACACTATTAATAATTCTGTTAATGGCGTAAATGCGACCGCAGAAGCAGCAGGGGCCATTGTACGTTCACCCACCTTAACACCTGATCAGAAGGGCGGCGCGGTGGCCAGAATGGTCAAGGCCCATGCAGAAACAGCCTTGCCGCGTGAGTTTTATAAGAAGCCAGAAACTAAAGAGTTTATTAAAAATTATGCCGAAACCATGGGCGAAGTTTTAACGGCGATTTCTCAACAAAAAGACCTAAGACCTGATGATCTGCAATATGAAAAAGATATGGCTGCTTATAGTATGGCAATCGTCGGAACAATGTCGGCGTATATGATGGAATTGGGCTATACTGCTTCAAGTGAACTGCCAACCTTAGAAAATCTCAAAAAAGCGTTGCCTCCAGAATGGCAGAAGAAGATTGCGGAGCTTGAGGCCCGTGGCGAGCGCGTTGCAGCAAAAATACAAAAACTGGAGGCCATGCTTGAAGCGGCCGGAAAGGTGGCTAAAGCGGTTGAAGGCGGCGATGACCCGGTTGACACTCTTTTAGATGTCTTCGGGGTGTCACATGATTTAACTAAAATTCCAAAGGCTGCTGGCAGCAGAACAAAATTTTTAGCTTTTGGAGACAAATGGCTAAATGATGCGTTCGATCGCAAGGCGGGCAATGCTGTGATTTCTGCGATTAAAGGAAAAGGATATTCTATATACAAGCCGGCGCCGCCGGTGGATGTAATTGTTGACTCTACGACTGGAGGGCGAGGATCAGCCTATCATGATCCAGTATATTGGGCAACAGAGGCGGGCAGAAGCAAGCTTGAGCTATATGTTGCGCCTAAGAGCGGGCCAGACGACGATGACGAAGATAAAAAGATCGACATCGAGATTCTTAAAGAAGCAAAAAAAATTGGCCTAGTTTTAATAGGCTTGGGCAGTCATGAATCCTATGGCATCGCGGCGACGACGAGGAAGTGGGGTGTTGGCGCCGCCAATTTAATTAATTATATTAGGAAAGATCTTAAACTAAATGTGCCAATTGTCTGGACTACTGCTGATGAGGCTATAATTTGTGAGGGCAAGAAGGGCTGCGAAAACCTTAAAAGTGCAGAAAGAAATGCGCAGGCGGCGTTGGCCGGGGTCAGTGGGTTGACTAATATTACATTTATAAATAATCTTAAAGCAGCTAAAACTCGGTCATCGAGAATGCAGGATATAGAAGATCATCTTAGCGGCGATTATAAAAAGCTAACAGATGATTTCAAATATGAACTTATTAAGCTTTCTATGGCCGCCAAACAATATGTTGGCCCAAATGTCAAAGTAGAAGTGAAGAGCGGCTATCGGCCCAAGGGCGTCGGCGAGCTTGGAAATCACCCCACAGGAAAAGCTGCTGACATACGAATAACGGGCTTAAGTGCTCAAGAAACTTATGCTTTTTTAATAGTTTCAATGGCCAAGGGGGCTATAAAAGAGGGCGGCGCTGGTTTTTATGCCAATGGCACGCGTGCCAAGAATTGGAACAGGGATGAAAGCTACGCCGAGAACGAAAACCCTCATTATGATCTAGCTCACGGTGATACAAAGTGGTTTTGGTTTAAATGTAAGAGCAGAGAGAAATGCGAGACTGATATTGGAGCGTATGCCCCAGCGGCAGTGGGAAATTTGAAAAAAAGAACGGAGAAGGTTAGTAAAGACGCTACGCCTGCTGAAATCACGAACAAGAAGTGTGGCGGCAAGCGCGGGAAACTGAAAAAGAAGAAATGCTTGAAAAGAGTGTGGTCGCCGGGGCAATGGCAAACGTCGGGTGGAATAGCGTCGCATCGTGTAATTGGCGGCAATAATCCTCTTGCCTTTCCGGAAGATGTAAGAGGGGAAATAACAAAATACAACGAAGCCATCGATTCTACTTGGGCCGCCAAATTTGCGGAAACAGGCGGTGACGTGGGGGATTATATTAATAACATTATTAATAGAGCGGTGGAAAAGTGGAAAAAAGAGCACGGTGAGAAAAAGGAATGATGTATACCATACAAGATAAATCTGAAGGTGGGATTTATAATAACAATAAAGATATTTTTGATAATTTTATGAATTATTCTCACAAAAGATTGGGCTATGACAAGCCGGTTGAGGTTCATTTGGTCTCAGACGAGGCGAATTCTAAAGACCCGCTGGGCAAAACAGGACAATATGACATTGACAAGATGTCTATTACTATTTTTATTGACAACAGACATTTTAAAGACATTTTAAGATCTATCGCTCACGAGTTAATACATCACAATCAGGCCTGTCGCGGTGAGCTTGATTTTAATGCCGACACTGAAGAGGGCTACGCTCAAAAAAACCCTAGAATGAGGCAGCTTGAAAAGGAAGCTTATGTAGAGGGCAACCTTACTCTTAGAGATTTTGAAGATACTAATTACAAAAACAATGTAAAAATAAGGATTAGTTAGGATATGAGTTGTTCAGACTGCAAAAAGTTTAAATTTGAAATTACAGAAAGCACTCAACTGTTGGAGCAGGGGCAAACTCATAGTGATCAAGCTATCGCTAAACTTGTTGAGAAAATTCCATTTGATCATTTCAAAGCTGACGATTTTAAAGAGGCTCAGACGAATGGACGTAATGCAGCCTTAGAATTAATAAAAACGAAACCTCAATCAATAGACCTAATAACAGATTTATTTTTTGCCTCTTATAACAAAAGCCAAGCTGCGGCCGAACAGGCGATAAATACTTTTTTAAATGATAAAAAACTTTTATCTCTTAATGACGTAAAGTCAATATACAAAAAAAGTATTTCCAATAAGACCTTTCCTGAAGACTCGAAGGAGACCATGGCTTTATATAAAGCCGTGGAGTTGAGGGCAATAATTTCCGGAGCGACCTCGGTGATTGATGCCATGCCCGCATATGGCAGTGGTGTGGCCATTAGGCTGCTGGATGATGGTATCAGAACTGGCCTCTCGCCGAAAGGTAAAAAACAACTAACCAAGGAAAGTCGCAAAGAAATAAAAAATAAAATTAGAATTTTAATAACAGAGTCTTCTGATACGCTGAATGAACAAGATCCCGGCTGGGGTGATTACGTTGATCCGGAGGAATTTAAGCGGGGCTCGCTCACGTCAGACGTTATTGTTCCAGTGGCCAAGTTTATGGCTGGCATTCCTCCAATGTTATGGAAATATATGAGCGTTAAAGAACATTGTTGGCACCCGGACGATGAAGCCACTAGGATGGAAGAATTTGCTAAGAGCAAGTGGGGCACAATAACAACTAAATGTAGGCCGTTATCCGACGAGGATCCAAAAGTGCAAGCAGTCGTAAAGGCGTGGCAAGCGGCAGAAGGTAAAGCATTTCTTCGTTGGATGGCCCAATATCAGATGCCGACGCAGGTACCCGGCGTTCAGACTCTTGGCCATCCTCTTTTCGGAGGATGGCCAGCGGTACCATCTGGTTTTACTATGAAACCCGGCCTAAAAAATGAAAAGGATATAAAATTCGATGATGGGGATTATGCGCCGGCGGGGACTTTGACGGGAAATGCGATTTTTTCTTACTGGCTGCAGGGTAAAAAACCAGTAGGAATTATTACACAAAACAAGGGTAAAGATCCATCGGCCGAGCGAAAGGTAAGAATACAGTGGAGCCCTCGTTCGCCGTTTCCGCGCACCATCGAGGCAGCAACGTTTCCGACAGTAGGGCATTTTATTCTTGATATGGTCGGAATAGTTGACCCGTGGGGTTTGGCAGACGGCGCAAATCTTCTCTGGTACGCTCAAGAGGGCGATCCGTATGGAATGATGTTCTCGGCGATAGGTATCGTCGTGCCATACCTCGGCGATACTCCCAAGTTTGCCAAATATTTTGCATCAGGGGCGGCGCGCAAGATGATGCAATCCGACTTAATTGTTGGCACAGTATTAAAAAATAAAAATTTAATTATTCCAAAGTTAGAAGCACTTAAAGTTCGTAGAATGAAAACCGCGATGAAAACCACCGATACTGAGCAGGCAAAGGCTATCGCTGCTGGTGTAGAGGCTGACAAGTTTCTTCGGGCGCTTAGGGATGACACGGGTGGCGCACTAAAGAAGTGGATCGGCGGGCGGCGTGCCCAAGATATAGTCACATATGGTAGTAGAAGAAAGGCGACGAAGGCGCAGCTTGCTCGCTGGGCCAGAGCTAAAAACCTTGCGGCCTTCTCAGCGGCGAATATAACATTGCAAGGTGGTGTTTACCTTGCTTTGATTGGATTGATAGATCAATATCCAGAAGAAACGCAGAAGGCATTAATGACTGGGTTTTCTTGGATAATAAAAAATCTAACTAATTTGGTTGCAGAAAACGGGTATAATAAGTGGAGAAACGGCGTGTTGGAGTCCGACTATTATATGAACTCTTGCTGCAAACATACCCCTGCTTCAAAAAATCATCCTTGTCGCGAAATACAATGCGCGCAGAAAGATAATATTGCTAGATTTATTGTGGACGTGGACAAAGAGGCTCAAAAGCTAAGAAAAGAATTCAAAAAAGCTCCGTTCTTGCCGGCCAAGGACGGTAAGCGAGCCAAATGTCCTGCGAATTCTATTGAAAGTAAAGCTAATCAATGTATAAACAGTGAAGGTAAAATAACTGCGTTTCTTGGGGATCCGCCGGTCTCGCAGGGAGTTCATGAAAATAAATTAAATGAGGTGACCGTGTCGCCGAAGCTCAAGGCTGGTGTCGCCCACATCCGCAGCGGATGGCAGACCTTCAAAAGATGGCGCGGTCGAATCGTTCGTGGAAGGTTTGAGTGGGCTTACGGATCTAGAGCCAAGCTTAATGAGTTGGACAGAGTCGCAAGGAGTGCGGCAGGCCCAGAAACGGGCGTCGTGCCGAAGATGGGGGCAGGCGGCGCTGCGCTGAAACCGGGCAGGATGATAGATTATCATTCAGTAGAGGACGTATTAAACCAAACAAGGAAAGCGCTAGATGCTGAATTAAATAAACATTTAAGATTCACCACAAAACAATTAAGGGAAATTGATATAAGAGAATATAATGCTACTCATCCGAATACGGCCGGTGGACGAGGCCTGTCGGATGTGGCGCGGGCGAATCTTAGGAAGACTTACGCTGCTGAGCGGCAAGAGGTTCTCCGATACGCCGCTAAAAGTATTGAGGAGAATTTTGCTCGTCGTGCGCGTGCGTTGAAGACCATCGAGGGCTTTAGTGAAAATGCTGCGGCGGATCTCAAAAATATAGCTTCAAAAGCCGGTACTCTTAAGGGGAGGCGAGTTGCGGGGAATCTGAAAAAAATCAACGAGCATGTGGATAACATAGTTAAACCAATTCAAGACTTCAATCCTTCAACACATGTGTTCGAATATAATCACCCGTCGATTTCGGTCGGGAGGGTCAGGTGGACATTGGAAGACGGGCATTCTGTTAAGATACCCGATGTTACTGATACATCGGGGTGGAAAACCACTCCGCTGCAGGTTCCGAAGAAGGACGCACGCGGCAACCTTCTTGACGCCAGCGGCAATAAAATCGACCTGAAGGCCGATCCGGACGCCAAGCCGGTTATGATAGATGATCCCGGCGGGAAGCGAGTTCCGGTTCGGGATGAGATTCCCGGCTGGCGAGACGGGAAAAGGGACTACAACACGCGGAAAGAAGCTTACGAGGGTTATCGGAAAGATTTTGGAAAATCGGTTATTAAATACGACCCGGTCTCGGGCGCACCGATATACAAGCATGGGAAGTTGCATCCCGACAAGACCATGGAGGCCCTACGAGGCCCGAAGCGGCTGAAGGTGATTGAAGACCCGCCTCCTATAAGCGCCGTTGGCCGCAGGTGGAGGGAGGCGGAAGCGGTCTTTGGTGGGCAGCCAACCTGGCTTGGCAAAACAATGTATAAGAGGCTACCTACGGTACCGGCAGTACATATTAGTATATTAGAGGCTGCGATCAAGACTATTGGTGTGAGTTTGGTTTGTGGCTCAGCAGGCTCTCTTGAAGTGTGGTCTCAGTTGGGGAGGTGGCTGCTGCCAAAACTTGGCTTAGACGGCCTCTCGCCGGCATCCCCCCTTGGGATCCTTGGCAGCGCCTTGTTTATGCGCTGGTCAGTGGTTGGATTCAAAGGCCAATTAAGCTTTCGCGGAGCTTTGGGTCTCTGGGTTTTTTATGAAATTTGCCACACAGCGTATTTCACTGGAGTGGGGATATCCTCGACGGCGGCGGTGTCCGATGACCTCACCGAGCTTTGGGAAAAGACCAACCTGAAAGGATTCTTGGACCAAGCAGCAAAGGGAAGCCAAGGAGATCAACTTGCAATAAATAATAGAACGAAGTATATTGATGAACGGTATAAATTGCTCATCGCGGAGATTGATTATCAGCGCGGTCGATATACTCACAAGGTACAGGACTATAAATGTAAGAAAGGCGAGCGTCACGGCGACGCTTGCGGCCCATCTGGAGAGGCGGGCGAGAGAGGAAAGTGCCCCGGGGGATCGTGTGAAGGAAGAGAAGTCGAGACTGTGACTGATATCGGCGGATTTAAAGCAAAAAGAAGGAAATTATATAAGAAATTCCTTAATAGTCTTGTATGTGATGAATCTAAGAGGGAGAAGATCCAGACCCCCGGTGGTGTTGTTGAGCTTGTTTGTAAAGATAAGAGGCTCGTAACTAAAAAGACCATGGACGAGGCATTAAAAACATTTGGAACAGAATTTACAAAACTGGAACATGTTTTTACTAAAACAGAAGTGAAAACAGATGAGTTCGAAGCCTATAGAAAAGGGGGGTTCGGCCGATGGGCTGCGCTTATTATGTCACCGGCAAGAGTTGTTTCAGATTATGTAAAAAAGTGGGGGTTGTTTGATGATGACAGAAGCACTGTTCGGGCGATCTTGAGCGACACTGTCAGTTTTTCTACATTATTGGATTTCATCTTTAGTGTTCGTCGAGTCGGTGTGGCAGCGAGGCCGCACGAGCAGTTGAAGGCCGAGTTGCCGCAAAAGATACCAACTGGATTAGCTATTGCAAGGAGGCCAATTCAAGACTTCTTGGAAGAGTTTGATAAAATTACAAAATTTACAAAAGAGCTTACTAATAATATAAAAAATTGTGATCGTGAAAGTACAAATGCCATAGTCAATGAGTTAGAAAACTTACACAGTGGGCAGTTGCACGAGAATTTTAGGTTACTGATTATAAAATGGCTCAGACAAAGCAAGATACCTGACGTTTTGCCAGGCAGCAATTTGTTCGTCGCATTGAAGCATCTTGCAGCGGCTTGCTTAATGGAGCGGTATTTTAAATATTTAAGTCGTCTCGGTGGCTCCGGCTTGGCACTTTTTAGTGGGGCGGCAAGTACTGAATCGTTATTGGATTTAATTAGAAAGCTAAGATTTGCCGAGGCCAAGAATATCGTTATTCTGAAGGCGGCAGAAGAATATCAGGTTAAATATATTAAAGGACTCCGGGCAAGGCCCGCGATTGGCGACAAGCCCGCGAGGGCGGCGGCAGAAGAAAGTCTAAATTTAGAATATGTAACAGGGGTTTGCGAGCTTTATAAAAAAATAGAGGAAATTATTGGCAAATGCAAAATTGTGCCACCTATTCCATGTGAAGGCGAGAACGCTGGGTCCGAAAACTGTCCGTGTGATGAAGGTGGTGACTGCCTCGATGGCCTTGGGTGCGTTAAAGTGGGCGGTGTTGGCAAATGTACGCCCGAAACCGAACAAGTGGGTCCGTCAAAGCTGAGCTTTGATAAGGCGGCCGGTTGGTCGCGAAAGGCCGTCAAAGAGGGTAGAATTGTTAACATCAGGTTAAAAAAATGATTGTTATATCACAATTATCTATTTATAAAAGAGTTGTATTATGATGAAAAAAGAAAGAAGCATAAACGAATTAGAAAAACTCTTAAACGAAAAGGTTTCTATTAAGCCCATCGCGCCGGGCGGGTGGTATGTAGCAGATGAACAAAGTAAAGTGAGTGCGCGGAGATATGGCGATGTCGCGCTATTACAGGCATATGACAGCGGTGACCTAGTTGGATATAAAGTCTCTGCGGGCAAGGGCTATAAATGGAAGCCCATAGTTAGCGTGCTTATGGATCTTAATCCACAATTTAATATTTGTTTTCGGCTGGTAGATCGAGAACGCAGAAAGTTGAACGACATCATTTATGATACTGGCGTTCAGGGTGCTGATATTAGGAAACACAAGAAAGATGGCGATAAAATAGAGTGTTTCAAAAATAAAAAATGTCGGGCTGAAGTGTTGAAGGCGTGTAAGTTAGAAAAGAAAAAAGCTTATGATGCCTGCATTGAAAAACTAGAAAAGAAAGAAAGTGCAGAGGTGAAAATATTTGCTGAATTTGAAGCGAGTAACGCAGATGAATGCTATGAGGATCCGAAGTGTAAAGAGGCAATAGAGAAGACGTGTAAAGGCGAGAAGCGGGAAACGAGCGCGGTGGCGAGTGCTGCTGGCGGCGGTGAGGTCGAGCCGTCTGCAACCGTTTCGAAGGCGGGGAAAGGAGAAGTGTATTGGTGCGTCGACCCGGAGCAGCCTGAGAAGGGGGCATACGAGATGGGCCCCGACGACGAGGAGTTTGCGGCTCGCAAATGCATAGGAGGAGACCCAAAGTATGCCAGTGAGTCAGAAGCCAAGGCCGCGATCCGCAGTTTCCGCGCCAGCGCGGCGGATGAGCCAGAAGCAGAGGCCGGCGGGGGTGGTGCTGGTGGTCAGACCGAACAGCCGACCGGAACGGAGTTCAAGTGTCGCGAGGTAACACCGTTAAACTTGTCTACGGGCAACAGTAAGTTAAATGTCTCTAGGGGTCCGCGTTATAGAAAGTGGTCTGGTCCATTAGTTAAGCCTACCCAAAAATTAACAGTTAATTATCTTAAAGAGAGAACCGGTCTGATTAAGGCTTTGAATCTTTTTAAAACAGCCCCATTGGCGACTGGCTCGGGCTTGGATGATAGATATGGTTACCGAAGCCACAACGCGGCGGTTAAGATTATTGATGATATTTTAGATATCATTGGAAATATAAGGAAGAATTGTGGCAATCCGGCGGCGCCGGCGGAAAGTGTATTGGAATCAAGGCACCATAAATTAAACCAAAAGTTATTAAAGAGTTTTAATCTTCAAAAACAAACTATAAATGAATCCCTTAAGGTGGACTGTGCGGGGTGTTGTATTGATAAAATTGAACGGCTAGCAAGGACACTAAAGCCGACTTTTGATGATATTCAAAATAAAAATCCCGGTCCGAGATCCAAGGGGAAAAGCCCCAGAGTATACATTAAAGCTGCCCGGGTTCAGGATTTTCATAATCTCTTATTATTAGTTGATCTAACTTGCTTGTTTAAATTACTAAAGAAATCGACCGTGCCGCCGGCGGGGGAAGAGGGAAAACCGGAACCACCAAAGCCGCCAGATGAGGCACCAAAGCCGCCAGATGAGGCACCAAAGCCTAAACCGCCGCAAAAAGCAGTTGCTCGCGGGGTTGGAGCTTGTTTTGATGAGAGATATCGATCACGCACTCAAATTTTTATGAAGCCGACAGAAATCTTTAGAGGTGCGGGCTCATCTTGGGAAAAACTATATAAGGATTTACTTCGTAATGGAATCTTTCGTGTACAAAATACTGACTTCTCTTTTGGCACCGGCAGTGTCGGGTATATGCCTGCCCAACCCGGCATTTTCTCTTATATTAATATAAAAAAGAGAGAAAGTGGGAATATTCAGTGCCTAAGAGTTTATCTTGAAAATTTAAGAGGTATCCTTGCAAGTCTTATTAGAAGCTATCAAGAGGAAAGGGCCACTGAAGATGTCAAGGCTATGTACGGTGGCGGCAGTAACTCGATAGCAAGACAAGCTCATCGAGAGCTTTCAAAAGCGGTAAACAATATAACTCGTCTGTTAAAGCGGGCCGAAGAGTTGGCAGATGCACCGAAGAGCGCATGGCCAGCGGTCGGGTCTGCGGGGGAACTGGAGACCCGGCGGCTGGTTCCACCAGCAGCGCCAGCGGCGCTACCCGCAGGCAGAGGTGCTGTTCCGAAAACTGAAGCTGAATTAACTCAATGGTTCGTTGATATAGTTAAGCGCGAGCGAAAGGAGAAGACGTGCACGGAGCCAGCACCGGTGGGTGTTAAGGGTGAGTACGCTGCTCGCCATGTGCCCTGCGCGTTTGAAAAGAGGCTAATAGCGGCGGCGTTGCCCGGGGGCCACCAATCTCGTGTTGGAGTTGGGTCGACCGCAACGCCGCTTTTGGTGAAGATTGCTGCTGCCATTTATGGACAAAAAAGGGCCAAAGACACGGCGGTGCTGGCGATGGTGCACACTGCTGCTATGAAAGCAATAGAAAAGCTGCCGGTGCCGCCGTACCCAGCAGTGCTCAAAGGTGAGCGCTACACGACGAAGATAACATCTCCAGCGGGATCACCTTCGACAAAGGTGACGACGATTGAGCCGCGAAGTCTAAGAAACGCGAACGAAAGACGATTAGAAGCGTTGAACAAGGCACTGTTCAAGAAGCTGGTGAAATAAATGGCAAATCATATTTTTGGCTATGAAAAAAAAATAACAAGTGCCTCAACTGGAACACTGTACGATTCTGGTGGGCCGTCAGGCGTTTATAACGCTAACGAGTTTGATTATTTTATTATAAGAAGAACTGCGGATGATTATGGCGCCAATAATCGTATATTATTTGAGATAACAGAGTGGTCTGTGGCTGATTATAGTGTTTCGACAACTGATTATGATTATATTGATGTTTATAAAAGCGATGATGGTTACGACCCATCTAATTGGACTTGGGTGGACAGACTTGGTGGGTCAGATATTAATAGTGGCGCGGGTCTGCCGGCGCATACCAGCCCCGGCGAATTCCATGTCGTAACAAGACATTTAAAATTTGTTTTTAGATCAAGTTTCAGACAGAACTACACTTATTCGGGCTTTAAAATATCTTGGCAGTCAGCAAACGCAGCCCTGGGCACTGTTGATTTAGATGGTGTTGCTGCAACTACCTACACTGACGAACAAAATTTAAAAGAAAATGCTATGGATTCTGAAGATACTGTGGACACTTATGTTGAGAGAGATCCCGCAAAAACAAATTGGGATTTTATACCAGAAGGCCAATTTAACGAATCGAGCGGCATAACTGTTTTAAACCATAGATTTACTGATATGGATTACGCCAAGCCAGCCGATGTCAGCGTACCACTCTCGTATACTTCGCCAGAAAGACAACACCATGCCATAAATGTTGGCAATATTTCTATTGAGGATTAACATGTTTTCCTATGAAGATCTTACATCTCTAATTGAAAAGACCATCGAGGCGTCTAAGCCGACAGAGTTTTCTTATAATGATTTAAGAAATATGATCAAAGAATCCTTAATAAAGGAAGGTGGAAACGTCTTTGTTGATGATGAGGGTGGCGTGGCCACAATAAGAATTGTTAAAGGAGATGTTCAAGCTACTTTAGAGTGGCTTGAAAAGATTGTTGGCTTACCTCTTGTTGGCAATGAATTGGGCACTACAGGCGTGACGGCTACGTCGGGCGACTTAGATGTTGCTGTTGACGAAAAACAACATGAAAAAGCCGCAATAGAAGAAAAACTAATTCAATGGGTCATCGAAAAACACCCAGAATTAGAATTAAACAAGCTGCCGGCGGCTGAAAAAGAGTATAAGCGCTGGTCGTCAATCAACTTAAATAAAGTGCCAAAAGAAGATCGGGAAGAAATAAAGACAAACAGAACGACAACGAAAAAAGAACTTGGAAGGCTTAATAAAAACAAAAGAAAGTGGGTGGCCATGACAGGAGTCTCACTTCATTTTAAAACTCCAATTAGGGGCAACGAAGGAAATTTTGTCCAAACAGATCTCATGTTTGGAGATCCTGAATTTATGAAATGGGCCGTTAAAGGTGAACCAGCAGGCGAATATAGAGGTGTGCATAGACAATTATTAATTAATTCGATTGCCACTGCACGCGGCTATGCTTGGAATTCGTTTCAAGGTTTAAGACATCGAGAAACCGATGAGAAAATAGTAAACAAAGAGGCGATCACGGAGAAGTTGCTTGGTCCGGGGTACAAACCAGAAGACCTTGAATCCTTTCAGAGGTTAAAAGAAGTTATTGAAGAGATGGACGATTATGAAGAGTTGATCGCTGCTGCGGTTGAGTCGTTCCCAGATCGAACCGGAATAGAGTTCCCCAAAAAAGAAGAAGAGCCTGATTTATTAGAAGAAGCTAAAAAAATTGAGCCGCGCATTCAACATGCCGAAGACCTTATATTCTTTGAGGGTAGTCGTGGTGCTTTGGATGTGGTTAATGTTCTCTCAAGGATGAATGATGAGCAGGACAGACCAGAAACAAGCTTGAAGTGGGATGGTTCGCCAGCGGTTATTTTTGGTCGTGATTCTGAAGGTAGATTTATCTTTACCGACAAGGGTGGTTTTGGTGTTAAATCATATAAAGGCAAGGTAGAATCCGAAGAAGAAATGGAAGCGATGTACCGAGCTAGGGCGGAAAGAGCATCCGAAAAATCAGGTGTGCCATCAGAAAAAATTCTTCAAGGGCGCTATTCAACAATTTTGTCTCAAATGCAAAAAACGTTTAGAATGTTAAAAGATTCTGTTGATGAGGACCACAGAGGGTTCTTTTTTGGAGAAGTTCTTTATTTTAACACTCCGGAAATGGAACACGACAAATA
>Ga0098035_1000808_pt1 | contig 15436 bp, 14 predicted proteins | sample 3_EtaG_FD_75046 | JGI IMG/M metagenome (GOLD analysis project Ga0098035, IMG submission 75046) | Marine viral communities from the Subarctic Pacific Ocean - 3_ETSP_OMZ_AT15126 metaG | ecosystem: Environmental > Aquatic > Marine > Oceanic | place: Pacific Ocean | collected 2015-01-07
TTAAATACCCGCGTAGGAATAACCCCAGGCTCCCGGAACGCCCGAAATGCGCGCCGGGAACCGCTTTATTAATGTAACAGGAAAAGGCTGATGGATCCGGATTTCCACCGAATAAAACGCTTGCCGCCATATGTATTCGAAGAAGTGAATCGAATGAAAGCAAAGGCGCGAGCGGCCGGAGAAGACATCATCGATCTCGGTATGGGCAATCCCGACAGCCCAACGCCGCCGCATATCGTTGAAAAGCTGGTGGAAACAGTGCGCGACGGCCGCACCCATCGCTATTCGACCAGCCGGGGCATTCCCGGGCTGCGCCGCGCCAACGCCGCCTATTATAAGCGCCGCTTCGATGTCGAGATCGACCCGGAGACGGAAACCATTGCGACACTTGGCTCGAAAGAGGGGCTGGCCAACCTCGCCATGGCGATCACCACGCCGGGCGATGTCATTCTGTCGCCGAACCCGAGCTACCCGATTCACCCCTATGGCTTCATCATCGCCGGGGCCGTTGTCCGTCATTTCGAGGTCGGGCCGGGAATTGACTTCTTTGCTGCGCTGGAGCGCGCAGTGCGGCACTGCATCCCGACGCCGACCTGCCTGATCCTCAATTTCCCGTCGAACCCGACGGCAATGACGGTGGATCTGGAGTTCTACAAGGAAGTCGTGAAATTCGCCAAGGAGCACGGGATGTACATCCTCTCCGACCTGGCCTATGCGGAGATTTACTTCGGCGACGTCAAGCCGCCGTCGATCCTGCAGGTGGAGGGCGCGCGCGATATCGCGGTCGAGTTTACCTCGCTCAGCAAAACCTATTCCATGCCCGGCTGGCGCATGGGATTCGCGACCGGTAACAAACGGCTGGTCGGCGCGCTGGCCCGTATCAAGTCCTATCTCGATTATGGCGCCTTCACCCCGATCCAGGTGGCGGCGACGGCAGCCCTCAACGGCCCGCAGGACTGTGTTGAGGATTTCCGGCAGCTTTACAAGCACCGGCGCGACGTGCTGATCTCCGGCTTTGCCGCGGCGGGATGGGAGGTGCCGTCCCCGGAGGCGACCATGTTCGCCTGGGCGCCAATCCCGGAACCCTTCACGCATCTGGGCAGCCTCGAATTTTCGAAACTCCTGCTGCAGGAAGCGAAAGTTGCAGTCGCCCCCGGCCTTGGCTTTGGAGAACATGGGGACGGCTTTGTCCGTGTTGCTATGGTCGAGAATGAACAGCGGATTCGCCAGGCGAGTCGCAATATCAAGAAATTCATGGCGAATGCAGATCAGCATCTCGCCAGAAAAGAGGCGTCCTGATCGTGAGTACAAATGTAAGAATTGGTATCGCCGGGCTCGGCACTGTCGGCGCGGGTGTGTTGAAGATCATCAAGGAGCATGGCGACCTGCTGGAGGCGCGCTCCGGCGCGCATCTGACCGTGACTGCCGTTTCCGGGCGTGACAAAACCAAGGATCGCGGGGTCTCGCTTGACGGTATTACCTGGCATGATGATGCGCGCGACCTTGCCGATGATCCAAATGTGGATATCGTGCTTGAACTTATCGGCGGAAGTGACGGCGTTGCGAAAGATCTCTGCGTGAAATCCCTTTTGAACGGCAAGCCGGTCGTCACCGCGAACAAGGCTCTGCTCGCCGAGCATGGCAACGCGTTGGCTAAACTCGCCGAGACGCATAACGCCCAACTCGCCTATGAGGCAGCGGTTGCGGGTGGCATCCCGATCATCAAGGCGCTGCGCGAAGGGCTGGCGGGCAATGCGATTTCCCGCGTTTATGGCATCCTCAATGGCACCTGCAACTATATCCTCACCGAGATGGAGGAGACGGGCGGCGAATTCGACGCGATCCTGAAGGACGCGCAGGACCTCGGCTATGCCGAAGCCGACCCCGGCTTTGATATTGACGGCGTCGATGCGGCGCATAAGCTCGCGATCCTGACCAGCGTTGCCTTCGGCACTCCAGTTGATTTCGCCAGCGTCTATATCGAGGGGATCCGCAATGTCACCGCCGCCGATATCACCGCGGCGAGTGAACTTGGCTACCGTATCCGCCTTCTGGGTGTGGCCCGGCGGACAGAGAAGGGGATCGAGCAGCGGGTGCATCCCTGCATGGTCCGGCATGAGACCACCATCGCCAATGTGAACGGCGTCTTCAACGCGGTTGTCGTGGATGGCGATTTCGTCGACGAGACGTCCTATGTCGGGCGCGGTGCGGGCGAGGGGCCGACGGCCTCCGCCGTGGTCGCTGATATCGTTGATATCGCGCTTGGCCGCCACACCCCGACTTTCGGCATTCCGGTCTCGAAGATGACGGAGATCCCGACGGTTCCGGTCGAGGATCATGTGGGAGCCTATTACGTCTGTCTCACCGTCTATGACAAGCCGGGCGTGATTGCCGATGTGTCGGCGGTATTCCGCGATGAAAACATTTCCATCGAGAGCCTGCTTCAGCGCGGCCGCTCCAAGCAGGAGGCGGTTTCCGTCATCCTCGTCACCCATGAGGTGCAGGAGGCGGCGTTGGTGCGGGCGCTTGGAAAAATAGAGAAATTCGCCCATAGTGTGGCAAAGCCGCGTATGATTCGCATTGTGTCACTATAGGTGTTGGGTAGCAGTGAGCGTGACAGGATGATCGCGCCAAGAGTAATGGAAGAAGAAATATGACTAAGTCCTCGCATTTGGATAGAAATCTCACCCTGGAAATCGTCCGTGTGACGGAAGCCGCCGCGCGCGCCGCCTGTAATTTGGTAGGCCTCGGCGATGAGAAGGCCGCCGATCAGGCCGCCGTGGACGCCATGCGGACCGCACTCAACCTCCTGAATATTGAAGGCCGGATCGTCATCGGTGAGGGCGAGCGGGACGAAGCGCCGATGCTCTATATCGGCGAGGAAGTCGGCACGGGCAAGGGCCCGAAGATCGACATCGCGCTTGACCCGCTGGAAGGCACGACCCTGACCGCCAAAGGCGGGCCGAACGCGCTGGCCGTGATCGCCTTCGCGGAGGAAGGGAACTTCCTGAACGCGCCGGATACCTATATGGAAAAGATCGCCGTCGGCGGTGGCTACCCCGAAGGGATCATCGATATCAACAAGTCAGCCGGTGAAAACCTCCGCGCAATTGCCGAGGCAAAGGGCGTGCCGGTCAATCAGACCATGGCCTGCGTCCTCGATCGGCCGCGCCATGCAGAAATTATCGCTGATATCCGCGAGACGGGCGCGCGTATCCAGCTGATCTCCGACGGTGACGTGGCCGGCGTGATGGCGACTGCAAATCCCGACACGGGCATCGATATGTATGTCGGCACCGGCGGCGCACCGGAAGGCGTTCTCGCCGCGGCGGCGCTTCGTTGCATCGGTGGACAGATGCAGGGTCGCCTGGTCTTCCGCAATGACGACGAGAAGGCCCGTGCCGCCAAATGGGGCATCACCGACCTGCACCGGATCTATAACCTTGAGGAACTGGCTGCCGGGGAAGTCATCTTTGCGGCAACCGGCGTAACCGACGGCTCCATGCTGCGCGGTGTGCGCCAGCGGGGCGACCGGGTCTATACGGAAACCATCGTGATGCGGTCCTACTCCGGCACGGTGCGCTATATCCGGGGCGATCATAAAGCTAAATAACGGGGACTGATTCATGGACGCGCCTTTCGCGCCGGCCTTTCTGGATGTTGAAAGTTCCCTGACGTCCCGGCGCTGGCGATTGCGGTCCGAGAATGAACGCCTCGGCCTTGCCATCTCCCAGCGGCTGGACGTGCCAGAAATCGTCGGCCGGGTGATGGCGGGGCGCGGTGTCCCGCTGGAGGAGGCGGAGCAGTACCTGACGCCGCAGCTGCGCCACCTGCTGCCCGATCCGTCCAGTTTCAAGGATATGGATGCGGGGGCGGCGCGCATTGCGGCGGCGATCCAGGCGGGGGAGAAGGTCGCCGTCTTTGGCGACTATGACGTGGATGGCGCAACTTCCTCCGGTCTGTTGAAGCGATTCTTTAACGCGATTCGCCAACCCCTTGAAATATATATCCCCGACCGCATGAAGGAAGGCTACGGCCCGAATGCACCGGCGATGGACACGCTGAAAGGGCGGGGGATCGACCTGGTCGTCACCGTCGACTGCGGGATTGTTTCCTTCGACGTGTTGAAACATGCCCGGGAGCTCGGGCTGGACGTGATCGTTGTCGATCATCACCAGGCCGAAACGCGCCTGCCCGAGGCGGTGGCCGTCATCAATCCCAAGCGCCATGACGAGAGCCAGCAATTTACCTATCTTGCCGCTGTCGGCGTCACCTTCCTGCTGGTGGTGGCGATCAACCGCGCGCTCCGGAACGCGGGCTGGTACAACGAAGCCCGGCCGGAGCCGGACCCGCGCCATTGGCTCGACCTGGTGGCGCTCGGTACCGTTTGCGATGTGGTGCCGCTAATTGGCCTTAACCGCGCCTTCGTGGCCCAAGGGCTGAAAGTCATGGCGCGGCGGGGCAATGCGGGCCTCGCGGCACTTGCCGATGTGGCGGGGCTGGATGAAACGCCGGGCACCTATCACGCGGGGTTCCTGCTAGGCCCCCGGGTCAATGCCGGTGGGCGCGTCGGGCGTCCTGAATACGGCCCGGAACTGCTGTCCAGCGACAGCCCGGATAAGTGCCGGGAACTGGCCGGGCATCTCGATCGCTATAACAAGGAACGCAAGGAGATCGAGGCCGAGGTGCAGACAGAGGCGCTGCTGATGGTGGAGAAAAGCAGTCTCAAGAATGATTCGGTAATTGTCGTCGCCGGGGAGGGGTGGCATCCCGGCGTGATCGGTATTGTCGCCAGCCGCCTGAAGGACACCTATCAGCGCCCGGCGGTCGTGATCGCGCTGGACGGCGGGACGGGCAAGGGCTCCGGCCGCTCGATTCCCGGTGTGGATATGGGCGCCGCCGTGGGGGCCGCGCGGCATAAGGAGCTTATCGTCGCTGGCGGCGGCCATCTGATGGCTGCAGGGCTGACCATTGCGTCGGACAAGATCGACGCCTTTCGCGCCTTTCTGAACGAGCGGCTGGCAAAGGACGTGAGCGACGCGGCGAGGACGGCCAGCCTCGGCCTTGACGGCGCGCTCTCCATCGAGGGGGCAACACCGGAGCTTGTGGCGCTGCTGGAGCAGGCGGGGCCTTACGGGGCTGGAAACCCGGAGCCGAGATTCGCATTACCGCGTGTCCGGCTGGTGCAGGCGAGCATTGTCGGCGAAAATCATGTGCGCTGTATCCTCACCGGGACGGCCGGTCGCGGGCGTTTGACGGGGATATGCTTCCGCGCACTGGAAACGCCGCTTGGGGACGCCCTGCTGGGCCATAACGGCGGCAGTTTTCATATTGCCGGGCATCTGAGAAAGAATAACTGGCGCGGAAACGTCTCGGCCCAGTTGCTGATTGAGGACGCCTACCGCCTCGCATAACCCTGTCCATGGTAAAATTTGAAAAAATTCCAATTTTTTACTTGATATGTCGGGCGAAGATCGGTAAATCCTGCCCCTGCGACCGGATACGTGTCCCCTTCGTCTATCGGTTAGGACGCCAGATTTTCATTCTGGAAAGAGGAGTTCGATTCTCCTAGGGGATACCATCCGGTCCGCGGCTGTACCCTTACATTGCGTCCCCTTCGTCTATCGGTTAGGACGCCAGATTCTCATTCTGGAAAGAGGAGTTCGATTCTCCTAGGGGATGCCAACGCCGCGGCGGACAGATCTATTTGCTCTCTTCCATTTTTCGTCCCGATCACTAAGTATAGGGTAATCGCGCCTGCTGTGACTTTAACTGACGGAGATATTGATGAATTTGCGCCTGTGTTTTGAACATAAAGCCGGAGTGAATATCGACGAGGCCACCGTCTTTCGTCATTACGCGGAGAATTACCTGAACGGGTTTAACGTGAAATGGGCCGGCTCGATCAGCATCCCGCACCATGATACGAAAACCAGCCCGATGGAGCCGCTCTGGCAGTATATAATCCCGGATGCCTCCACGGCGGCCCGCGACTACCTGATCGAGTATCTCGATCGCAACCCGATGGCCGGCTATTTCGTCCATGTCTATGAAGTCGACAGCGGCACCGGCGACCAGAAAATTCACTAGACCTTAAGGGGTGTTACTAGGCGCTGGCTTTTGTGTCGAAGCGGGCGTCTTCCATGTCGGCGCCGTCAAAGATGGCTCCGTTCAGTTTTGCGCCCCTGAAATTGGCGTCGATGAGGTTGGCGTCGGTCATGTTCGCGCCTTCGAGGTTGGCGCCCACAAAGCTCGCCGCTGACAGGTTGGCAGGCCATTTCTTGCCCAGGGGCTCCCCCTTGGGCCCCTTGAGGTCCACGGCGGTCAGAATGGCGCCCTTCATCTGCGCGTTCTTGAGGTTGGAGCGGGACAGGTTGACCCCCTCCATCATCGCGTCGGTCAGGTCCACATCCTCCATGATGCATTGCGACATGTCGGACATCACGGTCTGGCAGCCGCGCATGATGGTGCCCTTGAGGTTGGCGCCCTTCATGGTCGCGCCACTCATGGCGCAGCCGGTAAAGTCCATGCCTGACAGGTCCATGCCCGACAGGTCGGCCCGCTCGCCCTTCAGGCCGTTGGTCTCGACCCAGAGGAAATGCTTCTTGAGGATGCCCTGCAGGTTCGGCGGGAGCGGGGTGGATTCCTCCTCTGGAATCAGATGCGCGGCGGCGGCCTTGGATTTGGAGAAGTCGACATTCTCCAGCTTCGCGCCGTCGAGTTTGACATTATCGAAATTGCAGCCCTCGACCTTGGCACCGGACAGGTCAACATTGCTGAGATCCGCCCCGGCAAGATCGGCGCCGGTCAGGTCGCAGCCCGCCATGTTAGAGCCCATGAAGCCCGCGCCATGCAGGTCCGCGTTTGATAGATTGGCCCCGCGCAGCTGGGAATAGGCGAAGTTCGCATTGCCGAGCGCCGCGCCGGACAGGTTGGCGCCGTTGAGATTGGCTTTTTCCGCGACCACATCCTCCATTTCCGCATCGGACAGGTCACTGGCGGGGAAGGTGACGGTCTCGCCGCCGGACAAGATGAGGGAGCCGCCGCGAAAATCCGCTTCCTGCAGGTTCGCGCCATTGAGTTTCGCGCCCTTCAGCTCCGCGCCGCGCAGGTCGGCCCGGATCAGCAGGCTGTCGCGCATGTCCGCCTTGGTGAGGTCCGCGGCGTAAAGATCGGCGGCAATCAGGTTGGCACCCCGGAAAATGGTCCGCGAGAGCTTGCAGCCTGAGAGGCAGGATTTCTGGAGTTTCGCCCCGGCAAAATTCGCCCCGGTAAAATCGGCATGCTTGAAATTCGCACGCGCCCCTTTCTTGGAGTCGGCGAGCCATCGTCCGTGGTCGGCAAGCATTTGCATAATTTCCTGTGGCGTCATTGTTGTCATGCGGAGCTCTCTTTGGTCGAACCCTGTCTTGTCCGTGATAAGACTAGATTAACATTTTTCACACATACTTCAGGGGCAGTAACGGCCTGTCGTCTGGCTTTTATACCCAGACAAGGTTAATAGTTAGTTGCTATCTGCTGTTAAATGACGAATCAACGCCGGGGACGAATAGAAATGTTTCAAGTGACGCAGGAGCAGGTCGATGCTCTTGAAATTTGGGTAAAGGACCGCCGCGAAGCCTATGTTCGCAAGGGGTTCCATCTGGCGGCGAACGCAGGGGCGACGCCGCTTGCATCATTCTCGGTGGATGGCGGGCTGAAGCCGGAGGACCTGGAAAAATCAATCATGGAACTGCGCAAGGAATATGAACTGGCGGAAATGTTCCATAAGGACGCGAAACAGATGCTTCACGCCGGACGGCAGGGCGGCTGACGTCAGTTAACCACGTGGAAGCGTTCGCGGCGCTTCTTGGCCAGCAGGCCGGAAATCTTTTGGATCAGCGCCTGCTCCTTCTCTTCTGAAAACGCAAACTTCACCCCGACGCCGTTCTCCATCTGGCGGACGATGCGGGCGGGGATGATCCCGACATTCTCGATCTCGAGCGTAATCTCGGTCGCGTCGGGCAGGCGCATGTCCATCTGCAGCCCGGCCCCGCCGAGCGAGATATTGAGGATACGCGCGTGCAGGCGGCGGCCGTCATGGGCAATCTCGGTCTCCCGGGCCAGTTCTACGCGGCGATGGGCGCGGCGGTTCTCGATATCGGATGCGGTCATCTTGGCTCCTGCGGGTGGGCCCGTCTTCACGGGCCGCAGCTGTTGTTAAACGGGCAGTCTCGCCGAGATTGGTTAATAAGTCGTTTGCAGTGCCGCTAAATCGCCATAAAGCAGGGATAGGAGGGCGGGCGTTAACCTTTCATTTACTCTCTCGCTTTACTCTTGGGGAACAATTATCAGGAAAGGGTCCGTTATGCGGCAACAGGAACTCACGTCTCTCGTCGAGGGATTGAAATCCGAATTCTCGAAAGCGCCCCGGCTTAACCGCAAATCCATCGCGGACCGGGCAAACGGCGCCAACATCGCCGCGCTTGACCTGATACTTGAGACCACAGGCACGGAGCAGGAGGGGCCCGCGACGCGGGAACTGGCACAAACCCTGAAGGCACTGTCACATGAATTCAAGGAAATATCCGGCATCCTCGGCGGACTTCGCACCCGGTAATCCGGGGGGCAGGGTCCCTGCGCGCAGAATTGCGGCCCGCGGGCCGGGAATAGGGTTAAAATCTGGTTTGGCAAAGCTGCCGAATATGTTACATCTGCTGTGCATATTCCGGATAGTCGGCGCTCGTCGCGTTTCCATTGAATGTTGAATAGTAGAAAATGCCGCTCGTATCTGACCTAAAAGAAAAACTGACATCCCTTTGGCAAGCCGGACTCAACCGCGCCAAGACCAGTTCCTGGACGGAGCGGGCAATTGTCGCCGCGCCGGTACTGGCGTCGTTGCTGGTCGCCGGGGCGACATTGCTGCTCGATATCTTCCTCCGCGGTATGACCGGGCTGGGGTGGATCTTCTCGCTTCTCGGCACGGCCGGGCTTCTCCTCGTCTTCTTTGCACCGCTGGCCTATGTCGGCGTCTACCTCTACAAGCGCGTCTGGCACCGGTTGAAAGAGCGGCGCTTCATGGATGCGCTCTGGATCGGGCTTTATCTGCCCCATGCCTTCGCCGTGCTGATCGTCGTGATTGCCCAGCTGGAGGGATCGGAGAATATCACCAGCCTCTCCGCCGCGATCATCACCTGGGCGATGCTGAGCCTGTTGCTCTCGCCGTTCAGCGTGCTGCTGACCCTGCTTGTCTGGTCCTACCTGCCGAAGGAAATCCGCCTGCCGAGGGAGCTGCTGCAGCTCCCCTCGCGCCTTAACGCCCGCGGCCAGAACCTCCTCGCCCCGCCTGCACCGAAAGACGACAGCGACGCTTTGCGGACCTGAAGTCGGACGTTTTCATCATAGTTCGTGCAATTGGGTCCGCCAGCGTGGAATTTTATAGAATTATCGCAGCCCTGCCGCCAATTCCTCCCGCTGCACTTCCCGCTTTACTTTGATCGCTAATATGTGCAGAATTTTGCGTCGATAAAACAAGAACAAGCAGACGCAAAAAACTGCATAAATAACAATAAATTACAGCGACGTCCGGCGACCGAGACAGGGGCCGGGTGACGTTCAAAATCCCGAGAAGAAGGAGCAGGAAAATGGCCGCAATTGCGTTCGAACTCCCCGAGTCAGTGGAACAGGTACGCGACGGAATTCGCGCGTTCGCCGAGCAGGAGGTGATCCCCCGGCATGAGAGGAACCGTGATCTTCTGGAAAATCCGCGCCTGAAATATGACGAGGACGGGCGCCTCTCCGCGCCGGTGCGGGCGCTGATCAAGGAAATCCGCATGGCCTCGGCCGAGGCGGGCTATTACCATATGTGCGTGCCGGAGGCGCTGGGTGGCGGCGGTTTCGGGATGCAGGTCTACTACGCCTGCTGGGAGGAGCTGTTCCACAGCTGCGGGCCACAGAACTGGATGATGCTCTATGCGCTGTCGCATTGGGCCTTCGGGCCGAGCCGGCTGCTCGAGAAGGTGACCGACCGCGCGCGGGACGAGATTCTGGGCCCGCTCATGTCCGGCGAGAAATCCATGTGTTTTGGCCTGTCCGAGCCGGGCGCGGGCTCCGACGCCTCGATGATCAAGACACGCGCCCGCAAGGACGGGGACGGCTGGGTCATCAACGGGCGCAAGATCTGGACCTCCAACGCGCCGATTGCCGATTACTGCGTGCTGTTCGCGGTCACCGATGCGGAAAAGGCGGCGGCGAAAAAGGGCGGCATTTCCGCCTTCATCGTGCCGACGGACGCGCCCGGCTTTGTGATGCAGCGCGTTGTCAAGCTGTTCGGCCATATCGGCGGGGACGAGGCGGAGCTGGTGTTCGAGGATTTGCGGGTCGAGCCCTGGCAGGTTGTCGGCGAGCTGGACAACGGCTTCGGCGCGGCGCTCTACGGGGTGTCGCTCGGGCGGATCTATAACTCGGCCCGCGCGGTGGGTTTGGGGCGCTGGTCGGTGGAGCTGGCGCTTGAATACGCCAAGCAGCGCATCGCCTTTGGCAAGCCGATCGCGGAATATCAGGGGGTGAGCTTCCCGCTCGCCACCGCCGCGACGGAGCTGCATGCGGCGCATCTGATGGGGCTGAACGCGACGAAACTCCTCGATCAGGGGGAGGCCGCGATCAAAGAACTTTCCATGACCAAGGCCTATTCCGTGCAGGTCGGGCTCAAGGCCGTCGACCAGGCGATGCAGGCCCATGGCGCCATGGGGCTGACTAACGAGATCGGCCTCGCCGAGGCGTGGCAATATTTGCGCATTATCAATATCGCCGACGGCTCCAACGAAATCCTGAACAAGACCATCGCGCAAAGACTGCTGAAAGGTGACGTGGACTTATAGGGTGGGAGAGGGCAGCGAAAGTTGGCTGGGGAACCAGGACTCGAACCTGGATTGACGGAGTCAGAGTCCGCTGTCCTACCATTAGACGATTCCCCATCCTGAAAAAACCGGATGTGATTTTCCAGAACCTAATAACGAACATTGAACACTGCGTCAAGCGTTGTGGCTCTCATCCTTTTTATATCTGTCCGGTCGGGTTTCTTTTGGATTTGTGATATCGCCTGCCGCGCAGGTCGGGAGTGGTTTTCGCGCCAATTGTTCCGGCAGGCGCTGCGGGTTTCGGGCTTTACATATTGATTCCGCGTCGGAAAATTTCTGATGCGGTGCTGTCAAGCTGGCTGGCACAGGCGGCAAAGCACGCCAGCCAGTCCTCGCCAAGCGATCGCTTCTGCGTGATCAGGTAACGGGCAATATCCCGTAAAATGGAGATGTCGACATGATCAATGTCTTTCGTTACCACGGGCTTATGCTTCCCGTCATAGCGATAGGACAAGGCGCAGGAAAATTTTTGGCCGATATCTTCGTTGAAGGCTTCCACAGACTTTCTGTATTTCTCCTCGAGGGTTTGCAGCGTCGCTTCCGTGGCCGCGATTTCGGTTCGTTTGTGCTTATAGGTATTTACCAGATAGCGGGAGGCCAGCCCCGGTGCCGACTCGGGCCCAGTGTAGAGATTGCCGGTTTCCGCCATCTGATCCAGATGCTGATCCCACCATTGTCCGATAACTCTGATGACGGCCATTTCGTCAATATCCAGGGAACGATTGACCCTGATTGGCAACATTTTATCCAGCTTCTCATAATCGATGCGGGTTGCGTTGCAAAAGGCCCGGGCTATGTCTCTTTTGTGCTTATTATAAGAAATAAGCTCCACATCCGCGAAATTATTCACCAGAAGGTAGGAAAGGGCGATGTGGGGGTGCTCTCCCCTGTCCCGGATATAGGTCTCGATGGATTGGGCCTTTAAATTGCCTTCCAGCCTCATTTCATGGGCATAGAGAGAAAAAAGAAAGTCGATTGGGTCCCGGACATAGGCAATGATTTTCAGCTCAATATGGTATTTTTCAACGAAGGCCTTTAACGCGGCAACGGTAACATCATTGAGGACGATGGCTTCGCTGGAAATGATAACCGTCTTGTACCGGTTTTTGAAATAGCGATGATATAGTCTTTTCTCCCTTGCAAATTGATGTATCAGGCGATGCAGTCTCCGTCCCGTTTTCGGGGGACGCAGGAAATGGTTCAGATAAAGCCGTAATCTTTCGCCGTTTCCGGATCCAATATTATACTTGATACTCTCCGGGTTGCCTTTCTCATAGAAGATGCCCTGTCGGGCAAGTCCCGCTGCATTATTGGCAAGCCAGGATTGCAGCGCTGAAGAGCCGGTTTTAACAAACCCGACATGCAGTATCAAACGCCTGCTGCTCGGGCCTTTGACCAAATTCAATATCACAACTGGAACTCACGTAGCTATTAGTCCAGGTTGTTTCTATTTTTTTTAAAGTATATCATAGTTGTGTGAAATATAAAAGCACAGGTTGATCCTGAAAAATTCTAAACAACTCGATACCGGATCCGGACCGGAACCTGTCAACACCCTTAAATCCGGGCAGGGCAAAAATATATATATGAACCTTCAGTCGAAAACTGCTAACATTGGGAAAAGGGAGTGCGGCCTTAGCTGTCGCGCCCGCAGATTATTTACCTGGAGGTAGTCCTGGGTGGCAACAACACAACCCCGGAGAACAGACAAGAGTGACCGCAGAAGATATCGACGTAATTTCAACAATGGCAGGGATTCCTCGTCCGACATATTCGGAGCGCTGGATCTTGGGACCAATAACTGCCGGCTGCTGATCGCGAAGCAGCAGGGCAAGGGATTTCGCGTCATCGATAGCTTTTCGCGGATCGTGCGGCTTGGCGAGGGCGTCAGTCTCACCGGCCAGCTATCCGAGGCGGCGATTGAGAGAACGGTAGAGGCGCTCGGCATCTGCGCGGACAAGATGCGTCGTGCCGGTGTCACCCATATGCGCTGCGTCGCGACGGAGGTCTGCCGCAAGGCGGACAACAGCGAGGATTTTCTCGACCGCGTGCGCATCGATTGCGGGATCGAGCTCGATATCATCTCAACGGCGGAAGAGGCGGCGCTGGCGGCGGAAGGCTGCGGCCCGCTTATCGATTACCGGCATCAGAACGCGCTGGTGTTCGACATCGGTGGCGGCAGTACGGAGCTGGTCTGGCTCGGCCTCAAGGGGCGCAAGCAGAGCGAGGTTCTGGGCTGGATGTCCATTCCCGTCGGCGTGGTCACCCTGACCGAGCGGCACGGCGGGATGCAGGTTTCCCCGGCGGCCTATGCCGACATGATCACCGACGTCTGCCAACATGTCGATGAGTTCGAGGCGGCGCACGGCATCGCCGGGCAGATTCGGGACGGCCGTGTGCAGATGCTGGGCACCTCCGGCACGGTGACGACACTTGCGGGGGTGCATTTCGGGCTGGAACGCTACAGCCGGCGCCGGGTTGACGGGGCGTGGCTCAATACCTCCGCGATGATCGATATCTGCCACCGGCTGTCGACCAGCGATTACGAGACGCGGAAGAAGGAACCCTGTATCGGGGAGGAACGGGCCGATCTGGTCGTGTCCGGCTGCGCAATTGTTGAGGCGATGCACAGCCGCTGGCCAGTGAAGAAACTGCGGGTTGCCGATCGCGGACTGCGCGAGGGAATGCTGCTCGGCATGATGCGGCGGGCCACGCGGGACCGCCGACGAGCGGCAGAGGCAGCAGCGCGACAGCGTAAACAGAAGGCGGCGAGGGAGCCGAAGGCAGCGACATGAGTAATGGACCGAAACGACCCGGCGGCAAGAGTGGCAGCGGCACCGGCATGACCGGGCGGCTGCTCCATACCAAAGTGAAGTCGGCGCGGGGGCGCAAGACCTCCTCCACCAACTGGCTGCAGCGGCAGCTGAATGACCCCTATGTGGCGGAGGCCCGGACGCGAGGCCTGCGCAGCCGTGCGGCGTTCAAGCTGATGCAGCTTGATGAGCGCTACAAGCTTCTCAAATCCGGCGATTCGGTGGTCGATCTCGGCGCGGCGCCGGGCGGCTGGACCCAGGTCGCGGTGGATCGCGTCGGCGCCGAGAAGGGCAAGGGGCAGGTGCTTGCCGTCGATATCCTGGAAATGGAACCGATGTCCGGCGCCCAGATCATGCAGCTCGACTTCACCGAGGAGGGCGCCGATGACAAGGTGAAGGCCGCCCTCGGCGGGCCCGCAAATGCGGTTATCTCCGACATGGCCGCGCCAACGACGGGCCATAAGCAGACCGATCATTTGCGCATTGTCTTCATGTGCGAACTCGCGCTCGCCTTCGCCATTGACGTGCTCGCGCCGGACGGGGTGTTTATTGCCAAGGTTCTCAAGGGCGGCACGGAAAACGACCTTCTGGAGCAGATGAAGAAGAATTTTACCCATGTCCGTCACGCCAAGCCCGAGGCCAGCCGCGCCGACAGCCGCGAGGCCTATGTTATCGCCACCGGTTTCCGCGGGAAAAACGACGCGGAAGAGGACGAAACAGCGTAATTCCGCAACTCCCAAAAAAATGCAATTCCGGTAATTTTCGCCCTATTAATTTTGAAATCTGCCTGTATGATTGCGCGGCAATTCCATAGATCAAACTGTTGGTAGCTGTGTAGTTCTGCACCGGCCGGGAATGATCACCACCCTATATTTTGAGCCCTTGCGCTCCTGGAGTTGTCATGAATATTCGCGAAGCCTTTACCTTTGACGATGTGCTGCTGCAACCGGCGGCCTCGGAAATCCTGCCGACGCAAGTTGATACGACAACCCGGCTGACCCGGGAAATCTCGCTCGGCATTCCCCTGATCTCCAGCGCCATGGACACCGTGACCGAAGCGACGATGGCTATCGCCATGGCGCAGGCCGGCGGCATCGGGGTGATCCACAAGAACCTCGATATCGCGGAGCAGGCGAACGAGGTCCGGCGGGTCAAGAAGTTCGAGGCCGGCATGGTCGTCAACCCGGTCACCATCGCCCCAGACGAGCCACTCTCCGAGGCGCTCTTCCTGATGCAGGTCAACAAGATCTCCGGCATTCCGGTGACCGAGCGGAAAAGCGGCAAGCTGGTCGGCATTCTTACCAACCGCGACGTGCGTTTCGCCACCGACAGCCGCCAACCCGTCAGCGAGCTGATGACCCGGGACAACCTCGTCACCGTGCGCGAGATGGTGACGCAGGACGAGGCCAAGCGCCTCCTGCACCGGCACCGGATCGAGAAGCTGCTGGTGGTCGATGACGAATATCGCTGCATCGGCCTGATCACGGTGAAGGATATCGAGCGCTCGACACTGTTCCCCGATGCCTCCAAGGATGAGCAGGGGCGCCTGCGCGTCGCCGCCGCCGTCGGTATTGGCGATGACGGGATTGCCCGGGCAGAGGCCCTGATCGACTCCGAGGTGGATGTGCTGATTGTCGATACGGCCCACGGACATTCCAGCCGGGTGCTGGAGGCGGTCAACCGCATCAAGAAACTCAGCAACCGCACGCAGGTGATCGGCGGCAA
>Ga0098035_1000809_pt1 | contig 15419 bp, 16 predicted proteins | sample 3_EtaG_FD_75046 | JGI IMG/M metagenome (GOLD analysis project Ga0098035, IMG submission 75046) | Marine viral communities from the Subarctic Pacific Ocean - 3_ETSP_OMZ_AT15126 metaG | ecosystem: Environmental > Aquatic > Marine > Oceanic | place: Pacific Ocean | collected 2015-01-07
CGCATCCCGGTAGACGGCGACCACGCCGTGTCTCTCCCTCACGGCAACCCCGAAGCCGCCCGTGTCCGTCCCGGCTCCACCGTCACCTGCGTCGGGGACTTCGGCCCCGGGGAGACCCCGGATCGCCGCTGGGATGATCTGCGCGAGATCGCAGATTTCCTCGTGAAAGTGGTCAGGACGACGAACTGCCTAGACCCGTCTGCGGTTCCGCGCGGCGGGGCTGTCTCTGTACCACCAGGCGCACTCCCCGGTAGCTACCCCATGCGCGAGTACGTTCGCTCTACTGGCGAGGGGTGGCAGGACCCGGTCGCGTTCTCGCACGGGTTGATCCCGTGGTGCCAGTACCACCCGCGGACGCGGACGCTCCGGATTTGCATCCGGCCTCGCGGGGATGTTGGCAGCGTGTGGGACTACTACGAAGTCCCGGAGGGGGTCTTCGAAGACTTGGCCGCGGCTCCGAGTCGGGGCGCCAAGTACAACGCCCGGATCCGCCGGCGGTTCCGCGGAGACAAGGTCACCCGGTGATCCCAGCCGGGAGGAGCATTGACTACGACGGCGACGCGATGTGGGTGTGGACGTATCACTGCGAGGAGTGTGGCCACCTCGGAGAGATGTACTCCCCGAGGCCGCAGCCGCGGCGGTTCGGATGTGAGATCTGCGGCTCGCTACGTCTCTGGCTCGAGGGGGGTGATCCTGGGGAAGGCCAGCAGGAGCTGTTCGGAAAATCAGGGACATAGGGCTCCATGAGAGTCCTGCGGGCACTTAGGCCCATGACAAGGAGAAGGGATGAGAGCAATGACAATCAGGGAGGCGCGTGCGGTCGCCGGCATCAGGGTCCGGCGGCCGGCGGATTTCGATAACGAGAAGAACCCGGCGGCGCGGGCGTGCTTGCAGGCGCAGTTCTTCGACGCGGGCGTACCGGTGCCCGTGGTCAACGTGGGGGGGTCGGTGGTCATCCTCCCCGAGGAGGGAGCTCCACCGATCATCGATGGAGCGATCTACTCTGCGCGGCACACGGTTCGCGCTGCGCCGATCGGGGTTCGGGTTCCGGTGCTGCTGGATGCGACGGCGTCGTCGCGGTACACGCTGGTGCTCATCGACACGGATGAGTTCTTCAGCAAGTTCGATGCGCCCGTGGAGGGGTGGAGTCGACGGATACGGAAGCTCCACGGGAACCCGATGTTCAAGTCCATCATGGACGTCGACGCTCAGACTACGGCGCTCTGGGATACGTGGTACAACACCGAGACTGCCCTCGTCTCCTTCAGTGCTGGAGACGCAGTCGAGATCTTCGACGAGAAGGTCAAGTACTTGGAGGGCGTCGAGTTCGACGGGAAGCCCGTCGTCGAGGAAGCCAAGCGAGCGCGCGTGTGCGTCGTCGGCCTCCAAGGCGTAGCGCTCAGGGTCTTTGACCCGACGACGTGGGAGCGCCGACGAGCTCGTGTCCTGCGCGGCAGCGATCGGGAGAGCCCCGACCCGCGCAACACGACCAGGGTCTGACCTGCAGGGGTGCGGCTTCGGCCGCACCCCTGGCCGTCTCGGAGCTTAGCTAGCCGCGGGCTAAGCTCCGAGACGACGACGACCCCCGAAGGGGTCGTCGTCGTCTCGGGTCACCTGCAGACCGTGGGTTCTACCCCTCGGCCGGCGCCGTCGGCTCCTTGGCCTTCGTCGGCTCCTCGGCCTTCGTCGGCTCGCCGGCGATGGCCGCGAGAAGCGCATTCTGACCGTCCCGCATCTCCCGAAGGAGGGCGGTCTGCACGTCGGCCGTGGCGCGGAACTCTGCCTCAACCTGCGCCTGCGCCTTGGCGGCGGCCTTCGCCTCCTTCTTGCGCGCCTTGGCGGCGGCCTTCGCCTCCTTGGCGGCGGCTTCGGTGACCTCCTCGCCGAGCGCCTTCACGGCGTTGTCCACGAGCGCCGTGGCGGCCTCGGCCCCCAAGGCCGGCGCCGTCTGCTGACCGACGCCGAAGAAGAAGGGCTTCGGGCCCGCGTTGCGCTTCGCGATTCCCGGAGCCAGCGCTCCTTCGAACGCCTCCTTGGCGGCGTCTCCCGTCTTCGCGTACTGCTCGTCGGACAGGGTGTCGTTCATGGCGGCGTCGATCGCCGAGACCCCGTTCGCCCAGTTCGCCGCACCCTTGGCGGCATCGGCCTCGGCGCTGTTGGCGATTCCCCGTGCGCCCTCGCGGACCAGGTGGCCCGAGACGAACGCACGCGCGCCCTCCGGCGCGTAGCCGCTTCCGGCCGCCTTGACGCCGATGTACGTGGCCCCGACTCCGACGACCGCGCCGGCAGCGAGCTTCTGACCGTCGCTGAGACGCCCGAAAGCGTCCCAGCGCCGGTCGAGCCAGCTGTCGTTGCGGTTGCCGAAGATGGGGGTGACGTCAGCTTGATGTTCCTCGTTCATTGGTACTCCACTCGCGAGGTTGGTAACTCCCAGGATAACTATTCCTGGGCAAAGGTCTCATGGTGGGAAAGGTCCCAGATTTGCTATTCCGAGATCGGAGGTCTGACCACCCGGGGCGCGCCCGAAGGCGCCACCTCGCGAGTAAGGAGTGGAGTCCCCCGGATGGCCAGGCCTCCGATCTCGGAGGCGTTCACTTGTGCTTGCGCCCCCTCCAGAGTGATCTGGCCGACGGCATCCCGTCGGTGAGGCATTCGATGAGGTCGCGGAACAGCTTCCACTCAGTATAGGCGGGCCACTCGGGGGACCGCGGCATATCAGCGGAGGTGGCCTCGAGGTCCAGGACGAGGAGCTCGGCGTCGACCCGGCGAGTCGACCACCACCCCTCCCACGCGTCCTCGAATAGCGCTGCGACCTGCAACGCATCGCCTTGGGACGGCCAATCGGGGTGGATGCGCAGCCCCGTCCAGATGTGGGTGATGGACCAGTGCTGCGTACCATCCGAGCCTTCGACGGCCGGCTGGGAGATGGATGGGTGGACAGCGAAGGTGTCGAAGGTCCTTGCGAGGATCTTCGTAGAGCTGCCCTCGGCGAAGCGGAGGTGGATCTCGCGGCCGCGGGACGTCACCGCCATCCGCAGGCCTTCGCGATCTCAACGGCTTCGTCGTGTGCCATTACGTAGAGGGTGATGTCGGCGCCGTTTTGCATCCAGCAAGCGTTGAAGAGGGCGACCAGGTCGTCGATGTCGAACTCGTAGTCGCTCAGGTAGTTGAGGAAGTCGATGCGCTCCGTGATATCGAAGTACCCCGGCTGGAGTACGCAGAAGACCACGTTGAGCTCCACTTCCATCTCGGTGAACACCCACTCGGGCATGTCGCCGAGGTCAGTGCACTTGAGGGTGACGTAACCAGTGTGTGGGTGTGGGGGGATCTCCACGTCGAAGGCGACGCTGACGTTCCAGTTGTTGTCCGCGACCAGGGCGAAGACCCTCGAGGTCGCCGCGGGTACGGTGGGAGTCCAGCCGAAACGTAGTGACGGAGACAGGCGTCCGTGGATGTCTTTGTCCTGCTCCAGAGCAACTGGCTGTATCGCGAGCCCCGTACGCTCACAGGGCTCGAGCACGAGCTGCTGCCCGTACTTCGTGATGAGGTCAACCCACTGGGCGAAAGGGTCGTCGTCGATGTCGTCGATGTCGTCCCACCCGTCCGGAGTCGAGCTGCGGGGATCGTTGGTGAACGCGGTTCTGTTCATATCCTCCCTACTTAGTCCGCCAATACTCTGATGCTTGCGTTCCGTCGGTTCTTGCAGTTAGATTCACTCCGTAACCCCCCAGCAGAGAGCAGAAAATGCAAACTGACCCCGCCTACACGCCGCTTCACCCGGACAGCTCCCGAGAAGTTCTCGGAGCCATGGGCACGGACCCCGGCGGGAGACACCACAGGTTGGTGTATCCGGTCGTCGACACGGCGCACCTCACTCGCGCACATGGGGCGCTCATCGAGAGGGCACGCCACTCCGGCGTCATCGTGGAGATCCCCGTCGCCCAGATTCACAGCGTCACAGAGCTCGTCGGGCAGATGCTCGCGTACACTGGGCGCCAGGAGAAGGACCCCAACGCCGAGCTCGCCCAGCACATGCGCGAGCACCCCGAGGCTTTCGACCGCGCCCTCGAGGTCCGCACCGGCTATGTCAGCTTCGTCGACGGAAACTTGCTCGTCCGGCTCTCCAGCGGTGAAGAGATCGACGTACAAGTGTCGGGGAGCGTCCACGGCCCCTTCGAGCTCGGCGGGTGGGTCTTCGTCGGCGACGACTTCCCCTCGGCCGAGCTGCGGCCGGAGTGGGCCCCGGTTCACGTGCCGGAGATCCAGTTCTCCGGCGTGACGGAAACCGGCCTATGGGTCCTGTATGCGGAACCAGGCGAGGCGCCGCTCACCTTCATCCCCGTGCCTACGCACATGTCCACCGAGCCCGGAGAGATCTACTTCATCGGCCCACATCTGTCCGGGCGGGACATCCTCCTCATGGAGGGCGGCCTCGGCCCGGTCGTGCTCACCGATGAAATGCGTGCGACGATCGAGGCAGGGCGGGCGTCCAGCAGACTCGTTGCGTCCCTCATGCGGGAGAGCCGGCGGCAGTCCATGCTGCCTGAGGAGCCGTCCTTGGAGGACTACGCGGTCATCTACGGGGTCTGGTACACGCAGCCCCTCCGCATCAGCCGCTACGTCCTCGGAGGCTGTGCCGTCGACTTCGGGGCCAGCAAGCCCGTGAGGATCGACAGCGCCAGCAGTGCACCGACCGACGCCGACGACCGGGACGCCAAGGCCTGACCCATCTTCTGGAGCCCGAGCTTCTTCGCTGCGATCTGGGCGTCTGCATTCTCGAGCAGGTCGAGAACGGTTGCAGTGGAGAGTCCGGCCAAGAGGTCGCTACGAGCTCGGCCGTAGGACTCAGAGTCGCCGCTCTCCCTGGCCGCGGCCATCAGGTTGATGAAGGGGCGGCTCGCGACGAGGGCTAGCGGGTGTGCGGCGACGGGGAGCCGCATTGCCCGAGCCTCGTCTGGGATCGCACCCAGCGTCGCCAGGGCTACGATGCCGGGGATCTCCTGAACGATGTTCAGGCCTCCCATCGGTACGAGTGCGTCGGTCATGCGAGTCTCGTGTACTTGTAGCGGTGGCGCACGTGCCGGTGCATGTATCTGCCGGGCGATACCGACGTCAGCAGCTGGGTGTGGATGTGCTCGGGCACGACCTCATACCTGTAGGTGCTGCCGTTACGGAATTGTACGTCCATCGTGCTGTCGGACGCCCGGTAGCGTACCTGCAGCACGTTGGACGAGGCCACGGTCGTCCACGGCCCGAAACCCGTATTATCGGCCCGCCCAGCAGACGGGGCAGTCTGGACTCGGCGGCCGTTGATGTTGATGTTGACCCGCATGCCGTGAGCGTACCGGGAGCGCGCTCCCCCGGCAACTACCCGCGCGGGGGGCCCTTCATGTCCATGTTCACGTGGTGAATGACGGACCGGAGCCACATGGCGCCCTTCTCCTCGTCCGATACATCGAGTTCGACCTCCCGGCCCTTCACGATGTCGAAGACCGACGGTTGGATCTCGATGCTGACGATGCCGGCGGCGCGCATGAGCGGCGCGACGACGTATTGCGCCAAGACACGCTGAGAGTCGGAGGCCTGCATCTCTCCGCTGATCTTCGGCACACGAATCGCCACGGAGCTCGGCGCCTTCAGCCCGAGATCCAGCACTGGGTAGTGCGTGAGCCACCCGAGAATCTTCTGGGTGCGCGCGTCGAGGAGCGCGAGGAGAGGGTTCTCCTCTTCGGGCTCCGGGATGGCCGAGGGCGTGTTGGCCACCTCGAGGGCAGGATTCGCGGGGTCGCAGGCCACGGGCTCTTCGCCGATCGGCGTATCGACGTAGGAAGCGTCCGGCTCCTGGGGCATGTCGATCTGCGCGGCCAGGTTGTCAGTCTCTTCCCGGAAGGCAAGGACGACGAGAGCGTAGTCACGCTCACCCGCGTTGCCGGAGTCGAGGAGTTCCCGCATGGCGGTGACCCGCCCGAGGTCGTTGAGGAACTGCTCTGGGGATTCGATAGTGCCGTTCGACGCGAATGCGGCGGCTGCGGCGGCGATGCGGTTCGTGAGGTCGGCGTGCCCTTGATCGGTCGTAGTAGGCATGGGAGACTCCGGGTATGGACGAGGTTGCAGAGCTTCTGAAGATTGCTGAGGACTGGGTGGTTGGCGCCACTCAGACGCCGAAGCGGAAGTCCGTCTTCGGGGAGAGGCAGAAGAAGACCGGCTTCGGGTCAGAGTTCTCTACTCAAGGGAACAGGACCAAAGGCATCGTGGACCGGCCGAGGCCGAAACGGAAGTCCGACGACTTCAAGCCGATGCAGAAGAAGGCTGCCCCGGTTCCTGCGCCCGGGAGCGCCTTTCTCCAAGGAGTGCGGAAGGTGCTCGTGGCTCCGCCGGCCGCACTGTGGAGAGCGACTCCGCGGAAGGCGCGGATGTACGGGTTGGCTGCCGCCGGCGCCGGGGCTGGGGCCCTCGGAGGCACTGCCCTCTACCGGAGCATGCGGAACCTCCAAGAGGAGCAGAAGCGGATGTCCGACTTGAACCTGGCGAAGAACCGGTTCCAGAGCGGGCTGTGGCAGGACCAGGGGCATGTACCGGATCTGGTGGGTTAGCTGAGGAAGTCGGGCCTCTCTGGCCCAGCCATGACTTCGAAGCCGGCTGAGGAGTCGAAGACGTGCTTGTACGCCTCCATCTTCTGTACGAGTTCGTCGCTTCTTTCCGACTGGGGGCGGATGCTCGACGGGTCGACGAGCCGCTGCCAGTACCACATCATCGTCATGACGAGCTCTTGCTGCTTTGGGTCGACGGTCGCGTCCTTGTGGGCGTTGGTGGTGACCAGGGCTAGGAAGGTCCTGTAGACCTCGTGAGCTACTGCGATCTTGGCGTCGAGCTCCTTCAGGCGGATGAAGATCTGGAGGAGTACTCCCTCGAGTCCGAAGGATCGCTCCGGGACTCCGCGACGCACGCCGCCGTCTTCGTCGCGGGGCCCGAACTCGGCTTCCCACAGCCTGTAGTATCCCTCCCCCGGAATCAGGAGGAGGCTGATCGGCTCTCGGAGCTGCGACATGTCGCTCGTCTTCTCGTAGCGCATGCGCGCCACGGGGAGCCAGACGGGCGACTTGATCAGTTTCCCACTTCGCTGGCGACCCATCCGGCGTGCCCGAATGCGTTGCGCACTCGAGACGTGAAGAGGGCCTGGTGCGCAAACATGTCTTGAAGTGCTTCTGGCGGGAGCGCGAGCATCGCGTCCATGTACTGCACAATCAGCCCCTGCCGCTTCTCCCGCTCCTCCTCTGCGTGGATCTGCGCAGCGTATCTCGGCGCCCCGCAGAGGGCCGTCATCCCGCAGACGAGCCGGGAGAGCTGCTGCATGAACATCTGCGTTCCAGGCTTCTTCCCCTCGTTCTCCCAGCGCTGCGCGCAATCGACGCTGGCCTCTGCAGCGTCGAGGTCGACGTGCGTCGCGATCGTACGGAAACCGAGGCTGTAGTCTTCGGAGATCTGGACGGTGTCTTCGACGAAGTCGTTCAGGAGGAGTGAAGCGATCGAGATCGGCGGCTGCTGGTCGTGCAGGTGTCGGTTACGCTCGACCGTCTTGCGCAGGTTCTCGAGGTCGATGAGCTCCTGCTCCGCGTGAAGCCGCTGAGCCCCGCGAAGCATCTCAGCGATTTGCTGGAGGGACTCGTGATTCTCTTCGGTAAGGCGGCTCTCGACCTTCGGAGCTTCCTTCTCCTCCTCCTCCTCTGCTGGAGTGGATGCCTGAGCTTCCGCCGCCGCAGAACGGAACCCCTCCACGGCCGCTACGGAGGACTCCGGCCGGCCGACGTCTCCACGGGGTGCCGTCAGGTCTACGGAGGAGAGTGGGTCTTCGATGCGAATACCGCTGATCGGGGGGGCCTGTGCTGGGTCTGACATATTTGGTGTGTAAGTGTCTGCGTGTGCGGGCGAAACGCGGGGGGGTAACGCACGATGCCAGACTGCGCGGGAGGCTGCAAGCCTCCCGCGCAGTTGGGGTCAGTTCTCCGTGCCCCGACCTATCCACTTGGCCCGTGCGGCGAAGAGGTCCTCCAGGATTCCGACCGGCGTGTCCCGAAGACCGGATGCGGCGTGGTCTCCGGAGAGCTTCATCGTCGGGAGAAGCCTCTCGGCGCGGGAGTGGTCTCCCTCATACGCACGCCGCAGAGCTTGGGCCATGTCTCTGAACGGAAGCGTTCGCAGCCGTTCGGCCGAGATGAGAATCGGCACCGGAAGGCGCGGATCTCGGCGCAGCGCGAAGTCCAGTGCGCCGACGTCCTTCGGGATCGTCCTCCGCCGAGGCCTCCTCTGGTCCGGCCCGTCGCTCTCCTTCTTCTGCTTCCTCCGCCGCGGCCTCTTCTTTGGGGCCACCTCTGCCTGCACGGGTTCCGGCTCCGGGGCAGCCACCGGCGACTCCGGAATCGGCGCGTCCCCTTCTTCGAGGAGCTTCGCAGCCGCGGCCCTGAGGGCCTCTCTTATGCTCATGGTACCTCCCTACCTGAGTGATGGGCGTTGTGCCCGCAGATCTCTCATGGCCGTTGACAGGCCGTATTTGCCACATGTACTCTCGGCGGCCTCGGCGTTAGAATTGACGCGGAAGCTGCCAAGCTACCTGATGATTTTCGGTGCCAGGTGATCAGACACGTAGGTGGTTGCGCCTCGGGGAAGCAGCAACGCTTCTTCAGCGTACCCCAGAGGTCACCAGGAAGTTCGTCGACAGACACGGAGTACGGACCTTGCGGACGCGCGGCAACCATCGACACATCGACCGAGAGGATCTGGTGAAAGCCGCAGAGGCTCACGGGCTCGTCACTGGGGAGGCCTGAGTGTTTCGGGAACATGCTAGCGGTCTGAACGGTGCCTACGTTGACGTCGACACCCTGCACGAGGACCAGTACTACAAGCCATTCACCACCCGCCGTATCCGCTCGCCGATCCTCGGTGGCGGCCTGAAGCAGACCGACCTCATCCAGCGATTCGGCCTGCGCGGCATCCAGCGTACTGGGCTATTGGCCAGCTTGGTACTACCGAGCGTCCGGTACGGGCACGTCTACGACGAGTGCCGGATCTCCAAGGGCCTCAACCACCAGCAAGCTCACGAGATCGCTTATGCCGCCGCTCACGAGGAACTCGACCGTTCCCGTGACTACGAGCGGTTCTATCCCAAGGCCCAAGCTGACTGGGGCCGACTCACTGAGAGGATTCAGATGCAACAAGACCCCGTCCCGACCCCAGAGAATCAGGGGCTCCACCCCGGCGCCTCCGGCCCCCGTCCCGGCGGAGTCCAGGAGACTCCCGGCAAGGTGAAGATCTCCGGTACGGGCACGAGCCCGCACGCGACTTCGGCGGCGCAGCGCACTCCGCGCACGCAGGCAGGGGTCGAAGCCGAGTTCATGACCTTCCGAGCGGCCGACGGGAAGGACTACTCCTTCCTGCGAAAGGAGGGCGGCGTCCCGCACCCGCAGCTCCTGCCTCTGGTGGCGCTGATGGCGGCCATCGAGATCGAGAACGGCGGGTCTGCGAAGGCAGTCGCCGCCGCCGCCGGTATCACCCTCGAAGACGTGCACGGCGAGACCTTCTTCTCCCACGTCGAATGGGTGGAGCAGAACGCGCCGGCGGCGCCATCGGCGCTTCCGACGGGAGTCTCGGTCAGCTGATGCCAAAGCCACGACGAGGAGGAAAGCCGCTGCTCGCTGCCAAGAGGTACCGTGCAGCCCTCGAGAAGCTCTCTGCCGGCATGGCCGGCGGGGAGCTCGCCATGGATCTGCTGAAGGGCCACGGCGAGGGCACCGGCTTCTCCGACTCTCTGGGCGGCGACGCCGGCGGAGCCCCCGTCGGTAGGATGCCTTCGGTGTCCGCCGGCGGCATCCAAGCGCGCCCCGTCCGCATGCGCGACTTTACGGGTGACCCGCGCGTCACTACCGAGAGATCCCCGTACTCCGCCACCATCATCCGGAAGAGCTCCCCTGGCGACTTCGGCTTCATGGTCGGGCAGTACGAGGCCACGTGGGGTCGCATCCAGAGCATGGACGGCGAAGACGTCAACTGGTTCGTCGACGTCATCATCGACCTCTCCGAGGAGAAGATGAACCGGGCCGTCGGCATCTTCCTCCTCAGCCCAGAGGTCATTGCTCCGGACTCCGACGCGCGTTCGATCTCCGCGCACCTCGAGATGATGCAGGAGCGCAAGTCGAAGTACTCGCGCCTGGTCGCCTCGTGGACGTACCACTTCGCTGAGAAGTCCGAGCGCTTTGATGGGAAACACCTCAGCCGAGGTGCCCAGGACAAGAACATCAGCGTCCAAGGCCTCACCCGCCTCCTGCGTGAGATCCGGACAATGTCCGGAGACGGATTCGCAGTCGACGGCGACCCCATCTTCCGCGTTGGCTTCGCCTCCGCGGCCGGTCTCGTGTTCCGAGGGCACCACCTCGACGACGAGCTCCCGTTCGACCTGCTGACGGCATGGCTCTACGACATCGTCGAGTTCACCGACGGCGTCGGCCGGGAGTACATGTGGAACCCGCTGCAGCGGCTGTTCGTACGCGTGAGTCGGGACCAGCGCAGGCAGATGCGCCCGATCAACAACGCTCTTCGGGAGCTCTACTCCATGGAGGAGAGGCATTGAGGCAGGGACTCGACAACCCAGCGTTCTCGAAGTTCGTACGGGACACCGTCGACTTCGAGGACAAGGTCAACCTCAGCCTCCTCGAGTACGCTGGCATACTCGAGGTGCGGCTCCGCGTAGAAGTGCCTGACGACCTGCGCCCCATGGTCCTGCGGCTGGTGGAGGGCATACTCACCGGCGACAAGCCTGGCCCGAACACTGCCAAGGTGGCCGAGGAGCTGGCGAAGGTTGCAGGGGACCAGTTCGCGGATCGGATGGAGGAGCAGATGCGAGTTCGCCTAGCGGAGCGCGGAATCGGTCCAGATCCGAAGGTCCGCCTGCGCCCAATCGACGTCGAGCAGACTGCAGTGCAGTCCTTCGTACTCGCGAACCTCATCGAGCAGCTGACGAATCTTGACGTCCGCGTGGCCGATCTGATGAGGGTGGAGACAGGCATGGAGGGCTAGATGGAGCCCGTAGCTCCAGCATTCGTCAACATGCGGAGCGCGGATTTCCTCTACCAATTGGGGCTCCGCCGCATGCGTGTCGTGGCCCCAGCGTCCGACCAAGCGTGGTCGGGGCGCGACGCTTCGCGTGCCCAGAGACGCTCCCGCGCCTACCGTGCCTCGGACAAGCGGATGGTCGTGGTGCGAGACTGGACCGTCACCCTGGCTCCGCGGCACCCTGAGGACTGGGACGGGCACCCCTGGGCGTTCCGTACACTGGATATGCTGGGGTATACGGCGTCCGGTCCGATGTCTCCGGTGGGCATTTCTCCGTACCAGGTCAACGTCCTCTTCTTCGCAGTTGGCCGAGAAACCGTGAACAGGATCTTGAAGGGGGGGGTGTCCGTCGACTACTTCTTGGATCACCTCGACGGCCACTGGAAGTCCCCGGTGGGCGACGCTAGCGGCACAGACGTGTAGCTGGCATTCTAGGAGCAGCACCTGGGAGCCATGCCGGTACTCGACCCCTCACAACAACTAGCGCTCGCTGCAGGTCAGTTCCAGCAGTCGGTGACTATCCCCGGGCAACACGGGCCCGGGCAGCACCCCGCATTCGCCGAGCGCGCAGCCACGGGACTCACGCAGGGGCTCACGCAGGGAGCCCTGGTCGGCGGCGGGCTCGCCCTCGGAGCAGGGTGGTCGCTCGCTCCAATGATGCTCGGCAAGAACGCGAGCTGGGGAGCGAAGGCCCTCGCAGCCGACCCCGGCGCCTGGATCCACGCGGCTACGGCTGGCCGCGGCATGGGGCCTGGCGCTTTCCGGGGAGCTCGGATGCTCTCTGGCGCGGCCGCCGGCGCGGCTTCGTTCGGAGTTCCGCTGCTCGCCGCTGAAGCTGTGATGTACTCCGGTCGTCGCATGGTCGAGGGGCAGCGCGAGTTCCTGGCTACGCGGCAGCTGATGCGGGAGCTCCCCGGACAGGGCGGCTCCGTCCTCGGCGGCGGCGGCGCCGGGGTGTTCGGCGCGTCGTCTGACCCAATGCAGGTCGCGAACTTCCAGTCGACGCTGTCAAACGTGGGCTCGTCGTTCGGAGCGGCGCCGGCACAGATGAGGAATCTGGTCGGTGGCTTCGGGCAGATGGGGATGCTGGACACTTCGTCAGTGCGCAGTACGTCGGCGTCGCTCAGGAGCTCGATGCGAGAGCTCCGGTCGGTAGCGCAGACCATCAACTCCGACCTCGAGGGAGCACTCGAGGTCTACGGCCAGCTGAAGCAGATGGGCTTCAGCTCCAACCGGTCGCGCCTCACGGCTCTGAAGCAGATGACCGGCGCGTCGTCGATGTCGGGCCTATCTCTGGGGCAGGTGTCGCAGATTGGCGGCGGAGCAATGCAGTCCAGCATGGCGATGGGGCTGTCCCCAGAGGCCGGCTTCAACGCTGGAATGGGCGCGATCTCGAACGCTGCGTACCGGATGTCCACCGGAGCAGCCGACCCGATGTACGTGCAGCGGGTCGGTGGGCAGGCGAACTACGCTGCGCGGATGGCAGAGATCAACCTCGGAGTAGCCGGGTCCGAGGGCGGCATGAACATGATGTCGCGGATGTTCACTGAAGGAGGAGACTTCGACGCCTCGGGGTTCACTCGACAAGTGGGGCGGGATCGTCTTCGAGGTAGCCGCAGCCACTTCAGAAACGTCGACCCGTACCAGATGGGGCGGATGCGTCGGGAGTTCTCGGAGATGGCTCCCGGCGTCATCACGGCGCAGGTCGCGAGCATCCAAGCTCGCCACTCCGACGACCCTACCCGAGCCAATCGCCTGCAGTACGAGCTGCTGTCGCAATACGGCATCCAGGACCCCGACGAACAGCTTGAGTTCCTTGGCGGCCTCCGTACTCAGGGGAGGGCGAACGCCCTGGGGGCCGGGCAACGCATCCAGAACGCTGCCCTGACGTCGCAGGGAGACCGAGAGACTGTAGGGGTGGCTGAGCGTCTTGGGGAGGCACTGAGGGGCCTTACGCGGCGCGTCATTGGGTCCGGGGAGGAGCTCGAGCGGTACGGAGCGTCACTACAAGTCCGTCTCGAACGGCAGATCCGCTCGGCTACCGAGAGCCTGGTTGGGACTCCGCGGATGCTGGCCACCGGCGACTACAGCGAACAGGCCATCAGTTTCACGCGGAGTATCTTGGAGGACCCGTCCAGGGGCCGGCTCCGCCAGAACGACCCGCTTGGCGGGCTGTCGTCGTTCCTGCAGGGGTCTCCGGTGTCGCGTGCAGCACTAGGGAGGTCTTCGGGGATTACCGGGATCACGAATCGGTCTCGGCTAGGGGTTGCCGGCACCGCACTCACGATGGCCGGCGATTTCATGAGTAGGGCCGGGCTGGAGCCCATCAGCAGCTTCGCCACGGACTTCGGCGGCATGACCGGCATGACCGGCGACGCCGCGAGTGGGATCTACGCTGGGCGCCTGAATGGTCGCGATCAGTTCATGACGCCCAGCGAGTACGTCCAGGCCACGGCACTGTCGTTCGGCCAGGTGCTCAATCCAGAGACCGGTATGTTCGCTCAGCCGGACATGGGCGTAGTGGCCGACCTGCAGTACTCGCATCAGCGTCCGATAGCCGCGGCCGAGCGTCGCATCATGGACCGTATCCGCCCCGCACATACGGGGGTCCTCGGCGGCTTCAACCGGATGATCGGTCGGGGCAACGACGAGACGCTGGGGGACACCCGCAACATTCAGCTCTCCGACACAGAGCTTCGCAACATGATGGAGGGCGGCGGTCGCGTAGACGCGCTGAACGAGTTCTCCCAAGCGATGTTCGGCTCGCGAGTATCGGATCTGGCGCCACAGCAGTTCGCGGAGATGCAGGAAGTACTGCGGCGGCAAGGTGGGCAGATCGCTACGGAACTCGCCGGGGGCGATACGGGGATGACTCCTTGGGGTACCGCAGCCTCCGCGTACCAGCAGATCGGTCAGTCGATCTTCTCGAACTTGCTGGGGGGCGGCACCGCTGGGCTCGAGCAGCAATCGGTTCTCGGGTACCACGTAGATGCGCAGACGCTCCTGAATCTTCAGGGGAATGACACGTCGATAACGAGCTTCATGGCCAAGCACGACATGACGGGTGCAGGCCCTTTCACGAATCGCGTAAATCGCTTCTTCGGCACGACCGCTAGCGCGATTGACCGGGACCGCACGTTCAGTCTGGAAGACATCCACTCTCGGATGCTGGCAGAGGGGGAAGTCGGGTTGGCTGCCCGCCTCACGGACTACGCGACTGATGCACGCGCTGCAGGTAGGCTTGATCTGGGTGGGAGGTGGAGTGTCGCGAGGTCTGCCGGGGGGCAGGCGGCCGGTGATTCCCTGTCACTGGCCGTCGACATCCCGGAAGAGGCAAGGGAAGCCCTCGGCGGCCTCTACGCGGACGGGAGGTCTCTGCAGGCAATTGGTACCGTCGCTGGGGTACTCGCACGTGCCGGTGGGCAGACCATGCGAAGCATGCTGGAAGAGTACGCCAGCGGGAAGTCGGACTACGGGTCGCAGACGGAGGCCATGGCTGCGCTGCAAGCCGGAGCTAGAGCAGGTTCGAAGTCCACGTCGTTGAAAGCCTCGGAGGTGCTGGAGCGCTACATCATCAACCTCCGAGAGGAGTACGCTGGGGACGACGAGGCCCTGGCCCGCATCAATACCGCATCGCGCTCGCTCCTCCGGAACGGGCGCCTGAGAGAGGCCGCGATCGACCCAGGCACCATCAACGACTTGTACGTCGGCTACGCCGGAAGCACTAACGCAGACGCGCGTGCGGCGGCCGAGGAGCTGGTCGGGGAAGGGCGCGCGGTGACTCACCTCGCGTTGGAGGCCGGCGGTAGGGCTGTCGCCGGGGAGGTTGCCGCAGAAGGGCTGAACACTATGCGGAGGGGGTACCTCCGCCAGCTGTCCATGGCGGGGGTCCAGCAGAGCTTCGACCTCGGAGACCGAACAGTGAACGCTAGCGAGCTCCGGGAGATGGCCGCGAGCGGGGCCATCTCCCTCGAGCAGGCAAACGCCGCCTTTGCGGATATCGACAACAATGCACTCAGCGAGCTGCTTGGCGCGGCGAGGGAATCTGGCGATACGGGGACGGCTAACATATTGCGGAATATCCAACGCCTGCGGCAGGGCACGGGGAGCGCCCAGGGCGGCCAGTCTGCCTACGAGATCATGCAGGGAATGGTTTCGTCGGTCTTCGGCGCGGGCGGCCAGGTCACTGAGGACGACATCTCAATGTTCTCGGGCCTACCGGCCCTGCAGTCGACGATGACTCTAGCGGCTCAAGTGCAGCGTACTCCTGGAGATACCGAAGAAGACCACAGGCTGCTCGTGGAGATGTTCGGATC
>Ga0098035_1000816_pt1 | contig 15364 bp, 11 predicted proteins | sample 3_EtaG_FD_75046 | JGI IMG/M metagenome (GOLD analysis project Ga0098035, IMG submission 75046) | Marine viral communities from the Subarctic Pacific Ocean - 3_ETSP_OMZ_AT15126 metaG | ecosystem: Environmental > Aquatic > Marine > Oceanic | place: Pacific Ocean | collected 2015-01-07
ACCACTTCTGCCTTACCGGTGCCAACGCTTCCTTCGGTAACATGATCGGGCTGGTCGTTCCAGAGCCCTGCTTTAAGGTCCTCCACGCTTTTCGCGACAAGGACCCGACGCTCGGAAAACTCACGGCGGCCATGGCGCAACGTAAAGGCAGCGTCGGCAAGCTCGGGCATTTCCGGCGACGCAGCAAAATCCCGCCATTTCTCCTGAAGGCCGTCCAGCGCCTTCCTGTCCCGCGCCGAAAAGGGAAACAACCGCCAGCTTTCCGCATGGGTAACGACGGGGCGAAGCGGGGCCTCCTCGATTATCGCATGGGCATTCGTGCCGCCGACCCCGAGTGAATTGATCCCGGCGCGCCGCGGAATAGAGCCGCGCGGCCAGGGTTTGGTCTCCGCCACCACATAAAAGGGGCTGTTTGCGATATCAAACCGGCTGTTCGGTGTTTTGTAGTTGAGCGAGGCCGGCAAGATTTCATGGCGCAGCGCCTCCACCACCTTGATCAGGCTGGTGGTGCCTGCCGCCGTATCAAGATGGCCGATATTGCTCTTGACCGACCCGATCCCGCAAAACCCTGTTCCGCCTTCACCATACACCTGCGACAGCCCCGCAAGCTCGATCGGGTCACCGACCGGTGTGCCCGTGCCATGCGCCTCGATATAGCTGACCGTTTCCGCCGGGACACCGGCAATGGCGAGGGCCTCGGCCGCCGCCTCCGCCTGGCCGTCGACGCTGGGAGCAAGATATCCCGCCTTCTGTGCGCCATCGTTATTTACCGCAGAGCCGATCAGCACCGCCTTGATGTCATCGCCATCGGCCAGGGCATCCTCTAGCCGGCGCAGGACCACAAGTGCCGCACCGGAGCCAAATACGGTTCCCTCACTGTCATTATCAAACGGGCGACAAAGGCCATCCGGCGACTGGATTTCCCCCTCGGCGAATTTATAGCCGTGGCGATGCGGCAGCTCCACCGTCACGCCGCCGGCAATGGCCATGTCACACTCCATGGAAAGGAGGCTGGCCGCGGCCTGATGCACCGCGACGAGCGAGGTGGAACAGGCCGTCTGGATCGCGACGGAGGGGCCCTGCAGATTCAGAAGATAGGACAGGCGGGTGGTGAGAAAATCCTTGTCATTGCCCGTATGCCGGAGCAGGAACAGACCGATTTCCTCCACGAGATCGGGATTGGTGAGCAGATTATATGGCAAATAAGCCTGCATGCCGGAGCCCGCAAAAACGCCGATACGTCCGTCGAAATTCTCGGGCATATGACCTGCATCCTCGAAGGCCTCCCACGCGCATTCAAGAAAATGGCGGTGCTGCGGATCAAGGATTGAGGCCTCGCGCGGGGAAAAACCGAAAAAACCGGCATCAAAGCATTCCATGTCGGAAAGGTAGTTGGCCGCCTTCACATAATTGGGATTAGCCAGCTCCTTCGGGCTGACGCCGTTTTCAAGCATTTCCTCATCGGTGAACCAGCGCGTGCCGATACGTTCGTTTGCCAGCAGATTCCATAGCTGCGCAACAGAACGCGCAGACGGAAATCGCCCTGCCATGCCGACAATAGCGATCCTCTCAGAAGCCTGAATTCCCTCATTGCTCTCTGTCATTACTTCCGCTCATTCCCGCCGTATTCGGCGGTGTCGTTCATTGTGACAGGTCTATATCCTGCCAAAAATCGAAGTTACTGTACAGTCGTCCCGGTTCGTCGTGTCATGCGGGCGCGCCGCGCCGCTGCCCGCTGAGCGCCACGCATGGCTGCCGTCGATTCTCCCTCTGCTGTGCCACCGCCATCGAGGTGACGGGCCAGTGCCTGTATTGTGGAGAAGCGGAACATGTCCGTAATGGCAACTTCCTTGTCGAACAATTCCTTTAACCGCCGCTGCACCTGCACCACCAGAAGGGAATGCCCGCCAAGATCAAAGAAATTGTCAGTAACGCCTACCTCGGCAAGACCAAGCGCCTCGCACCAGATTTTGGCAATCGCGGCTTCCGTATCGCTCTGGGCCGCCTCCGTCGCAACACTCGCCTGCCCTTGCGGTTTCGGCAGTGCCTTGCGGTCGATTTTGCCGTTCGGTGTCTGCGGCATCACTTCGAGCACGATCACCTGGGACGGCGTCATGAATTCCGGGAGCATGGCGCCGAGTTTCCGACGCACTTCCTGCGGGTCGATCTTATGTCCCGGCGCAGTTGTCGCGAAAGCAACAAGACGTTTATCACTATCGCCCGTCTCGAACACGGTGACGGCAGCGTCCTTCACCTCGTCCAGGGAGCCGAGTTTTGCCTCGATCTCGCCCAGCTCGATCCGGTGGCCACGTACCTTGACCTGATTGTCCATGCGACCATGGAACTCAAGCCGGCCGTCCGGCATATGACGAACCAGGTCGCCGGTCCGGTAGAAACGTCCTTCCGCCGTATCGAGGAAACGCTCCGCCGTCAGTTCTTTGCGGTTCCAGTATCCGTCCGCGACACCATCACCACCAATCCAGAGCTCCCCGGCAACACCGCTCGGCAGCGCCTGGCCGAATTCATTGCGTACAGAATAGATTGTGTTGGCAATCGCCTCGCCAAGGGGGATCGTCTCGCCTACTGTTTTGAGGTTCGCGACCGAGGACCAGACAGCCGTTTCTGTCGTTCCGTACATATTAAGCAAGGTTCCCTTGAGATGGGAGCGCAAATTCCGCGCAAGATCGGGCGGGAACCCCTCCCCGCCGACCATCATCACATCGAGTTTGCCAAGCGCGGTCCGTCCGGCCTGCTCGGCCACCAGGAAGGACGCCATTGACGGCGTGCATTGGAAATGGGTGATGTCATGCTCGACAATCTGCTCCGCGACAGAGGCCTGGCGGGCCACCCCGCCTTCGGCCAGCAGATTGTTCTTCAGGTCATTGATATAAGGGAGATGCGCCAGCACCATATCCGTATCGACGCCAAAATCAATCAGGCAGGCTATCTCGTCTACGCCCATGCGGGCGATTTCCCGCACCAGATCCTGACAGCTGTCGGGGGTTCCGAACAGGCCGCTCGTCTGATAATAGCGTTCAAATGCATGATCAAGGAGCGCGTCTGTCTCTTCTTCTGTAAGCTCTTGTTTTTCAAAGACTTCCTGGGGGGTCAAACCCGTTGCGTCAGCCTTCTGCTTGAAGGTCGGGGAGCTCCAGGACGCCCGGCGGAGAAGATCGACCGAACTTTTAAGATATCCCTTCATTGGCGCACGCACGGTTTCGCGCACCTGATCCTCGTCCTCCCCCACGAAGGTATGCAGCATCAGAGAGACCTTGCCGTTACCGGGATGACCGGCCTCGCGCCAGGCCATGCGATAGGCGCGGATTTTCTCGGCCACATCCTCAAACTTTTGTCCGAGCAGATGGGTCAGCACATAACAGCCTTTTCTGGCCGCCGCGGCGAAGGTTTCCGGGTTCCCCGCTGCCGTCAGCCAAAGGGGAATATCGCCTTTCACCGGATGCGGAAGGGTGGCAACCTCGATCTCCTCTCCCTTGTGATTTGGGAGCTTGATACTCTCGCCGCGCCAGAGCTTGCGCAGTGTGTCGATGCCGTCCAGCATCACATCCTTGCGATTCTCGAAATTCTCCGGTTGCAGCACAAAGTCATTCGGCTGCCAGCCGCTGGCAATAGCGATCCCTGCACGCCCGCCGGAAATATTATCCACCAGCGCCCAGTCTTCCGCGACCCGCACAGGATTATGCAGCGGCAGCACACAGGAGCCAGCGCGGATATCGATATTCTTTGTCATCGCCGCAACAGCGGCGGAGCTCACTGCCGGATTGGGGTAGAGGCCACCAAAGGCATGGAAATGCCGCTCCGGCGTCCAGACCGCCTCGAACCCGTTGTCATCGGCGAATTTCGCGCCCTGCAGCAGGAGACGATAGGCCTCCGGCCCGCTTCCCGCCGCTTCCGAGGCAAAGTAAAACAGGCTGAAACCTGGAACCGCAGTCGAGGCAGCCCCATCCGTTTGCAGCACGATGGTGAAACCGCGCGCCAGCGTCCAGAAAATTTCCAGCACGGAAATATCAAAGGAAACCGACGTAATGGCGAGCAGCCGGACCTCCCCGTCATGGGGTACGGTCAGGTCGGTGCCGGTGAAGAAATTGACAATATTCCGATGGGTCAGCATCACACCCTTCGGCGTACCGGTCGAGCCCGAGGTGTACATCATATAGGCGAGATCGGACGGCTCACCGGCGGGTTGGGTGAAATCACTCTCCGTCGCGTCCGGATAGACGATCTTTTTCGGATCGAGCCGGAACTTGAACTCGGTCGTCGGGCTGGCTACAATCAGCGGCGCGTTGCTATCCTCTATCATGAAGGCGACACGTTCTGCCGGATAGGCGGGATCGAGCGGCAGGTAGGCCGCCCCGGTTTTCAGGATCGCGAGCAATGAAACGATCAAGTCGGTCGATCGTTCGAGACATAGTCCGACAATCACACCCCGTCCCGCACCACGAGCTGCAAGAGCGGCGGCGAGCGCATCCGTGCGCGCCTCCAGCTCCGCATAGGTCAGCACATCCGCATCTGCTTTGAGCGCGATCGCATCCGGTGTTTTCGCAACCTGTTCGCGTATTACGTCATGAATACGTTTGTCACGGGGATAATCGACGCCCATGGCGTCCATGCCGGCCTGTTTCACATCTGGATCGGTCAGCGGGAGGTCTTTCAGCACAACTTCCCCGTTGGCGACGAAGGCGTTAAGGAAGAACGCGAGATCCCGTCCCATGGCGGTAAGGATATCGCGCGCATAGAGCCCCGTCCGGGCGATAACGCGGGGGCTCTCCCCAAGCGCAAGGATCAGAAGACGGTCGCCCAGAAGATCGACATCTACCCCTTCTTTCGTGGTGACGGCAATATTCAGCGACCGCAAAGCGACGTCACGCGCAGCTGGATCAGGCAGACGCGCAATCAGGTCTACACTGCGTGGGCCTGCGGCCACGCCTTCCGCCTTAATTCTGGCGTAGGACTGCATCGTCTCCGTAACGCTTGAGGCCGCATCGACGGGAAGCGTGACCAGCAGATTCTCCGCGATCAGGGGATGCGCCGTGTTTTCTGCGTCCGTACCGCAGGAAACCGTTTTCGCCCCCATCAGGAGAGAATGCCAGACAAGAAGGCCGGCCGTGGCCTCGTCCACATCCAAAGGTTGGTTTAGTTTAAGCGGGACGGATACCGCCCCGGAAGCTGTATCCCGGTTTGACGGGTAGGGGGATTGCAATGGCTGTGCCGAGACAAGAGACCTTTGCCAGTAAAGCTCGGCATTAGCGATCGATGTGATTTCGTCATCGGATAGCGGAGAGAGAGCGGGAATCTGCGATCCTACCTGCAGGCCGACGGCGTTTGGATGGCGGGGTTCCCCGGCGAGGCAGCGAAACGCGCCAAGCGTGACGTCATGATCGCTTGCGGAGATAGTGATTCCGGCATCATCCAGCGCGACCACATGTCCCGGTGCGTTGGCGGCCGTGCCATCGTGAATGGTGAGTGAGCCAACCAGGGAAATGGCTTTCCCTGTCCAGAGTTTCGCCGCGCCCAGAGGGTTGGCATAAGTCCCGAAATCAAGCGCCCGGACAAGCCGGTCCAGCTCCGCCGCCGGCTTAGTGAAATCAAGCGCGCCGAGATTTTCGGGCCGTTTCTCGGCGTCATAGCGGGTTTTTTCGCTACCCTGTTCCTGCGGGCGGACAGAGTCAGATTTCAACTCCGCGACCAATTCAGTGAAGGAAGCAAGCCCGGCTTCGTAACATTTCGCGTTGAGACTCATGGAGGTTTCGTCTGGAGCAATCTCGACCATGCGCGATTTCAGGATACGGCCGGAATCCGGAGTGTCCTTCATTTCATGCCAGGTAACCGCGTGGGAGGTTTCCCCGTTCATCAGCGCCCAGGACGTGACATTGACGCCAGTATATTTCGGCAAGGGCCCGTCAAAAAAGTTGATGGCAAATTTGCGCGGACGCTGAGGCAGATGCTGCGGGAATATTGTCAGGTTTACGATGCTGAACAGATAATCATAGGCGAGGGTCTTAAGGCCGTCGCCATTTGGATCATCAAAAACCGGCAGACCTTCCGCCTCCGCCCAGGCCCGAACGCGAGGTTCACGGGTCAGGATCGCAGAAATTTCTCCGCCGGCACGCCGAAACTCCTCGGCACATTGAACAAGAAGCGTTCCTTCACCAATGAATAGCCCGTTCATTTTTTAAAACCAGGTCCTTCGCCTTCGTCTTTTTGTTATGTTACTGAACTCCTTGACGTCACTTTAAAAATAACCCGTTTAATAACCCTTAACAGGCGGAAATTTTTCCTTGTTATTCACGTCATTAGCCCGGCTGTGGAATGTCCGAGACGTAATGGGGAATGTGATACCCCTTCTGAACCGCCGGACGACCCGCAATGCGGTTGTACCAATTCTTCACATTCAAATATTGATTGAGATCAATTGTCTGCCACTCAAATCTTGAAATCCACGGCCAGATCGCGATATCGGCGATGCTGTAGTCCCCCGCGACATAGTCACGTTCGGCAAGAGCCGTGTCCAGGACGCCGTAAAGCCGTTTAGCTTCATTGAGATAGCGTTCCTCCGCATATGGTGCCTTGCCCGTATTAAAGCGAACGAAATGGTGCACCTGTCCGGCCATCGGTCCAAGCCCGCCCATTTGCCACATCAGCCATTCCATCATCTGCCAGTAGCCAACCTCATCAGAGGGAACCAGCTTGCCCCCCGCCTTCTTTGAGAGATAGAGCATGATTGCCCCGGATTCCATCATCCGAATGCCCGTATCATGATCAACAATCGCCGGAATGCGGCCATTAGGCGAGATTGAGAGGAACTCCGGCGTTTTCTGATCCCCGGCCGTAATGTCGATCGGCATTACCTGATAGGGCAACCCCAACTCCTCCAGCAGGATGGAGACTTTCCGGCCGTTCGGCGTGCCCCAAGTATAAAGATCAATCATGCGTTTTGTTCCTTCTTCAAGTGGTTCAAGGTTTCTGCCCCTGCTTTCGCGCGGCCGAAAGGCTCTGTTCCGGGGTTAATACCTCCGGATCAACAACCACCTCGATCACTGCCGCCTTGCCTGAAGCCTGCGCCGCCGCAAAAACAGCTTCGAAATCTTCCGTGCGGGTCACCTTCTCGCCGAAGGCCCCATAGGCCCGGGCGAGTGCGGCGAAATCCGGATTGGCGAGCGTCGTCGCATGTACGCGGGCGGGGTAGGTCCGCTCCTGATGCATGCGGATTGTGCCAAGCATGCCGTTATTGACGATGATGAAGATAACCGGCGCATTAAACTGCATTGCCGTTGCCAGTTCCTGGCCCAGCATCATGAAACAACCATCACCGTTAAAACTGACCACGGTCCGTTCCGGTATGGTGAGCTTGGCGCTGATCGCGGCAGGCACGCTATAGCCCATCGCGCCGCTGGTGGGTGCCAGCTGCGTGCGGAACGACTTGTGCTGGAAAAACCGATGCGCCCAAACCGCATAATTCCCCGCCCCAGCGGTAATGATCGCATCCTCAGGCAGGGTTTCATTCAGGTAAGAGACGATCTTGCCGAGATTGACCGGCCCCGGCACTTCTGTCGGCTTGATCCGCTCCAGATAGTCTGCGCGGGCGTTCATAACCCAGCCTTCCCGGGCCTTCACACCCCCTGGCGCCATGGCGCGCGCGGCGGCAGCAAACTCCGGCATGCGGGCATTAATCGCAATATCGGGGAGGTAAACGCGACCAAGTTCCGACGCGCCCGGATGCACATGAACCAGCGTCATCGCCGGATTCGGCACGTCGATCATCGTATAACCCTGCGTCGTCATTTCACCGAGACGCGGTCCGACAACGAGAAGAAGGTCGCTATCCTTGATCCGCTGGGCAAGCTTAGGATTGATGGCGATGCCGACATCCCCCGCATAATTGGGATGGCGGTTATCGAAGCAATCCTGGGAGCGAAGGGAAGCTCCGACCGGAATGCCGTGGCTTTCCGCAAACGCCTCGATATCCTTGACAGCCGCCTGGGTCCAGGTCGCGCCGCCAACAATCATGAAAGGACGCTCCGCCGCCGCGAGCCGTGCCTCCAGCGCCATCATATCGGCGGGCGCAGGGGCAATGGACGGGGCCTTTGCCGGGTGGGCGATATCCGCGGCCTCGACCAAATCTGTCAGCATGTCTTCGGGAAGCGCCAGCACGACGGGGCCCGGCCGGCCCGACAATGCCGCATGGAAAGCACGGCTGATATATTCCGGGATACGGCGGGCATCCTCAATCTCCGCGACCCATTTCGCCATCTCGCCAAAGACGCGGCGATAGTCCATTTCCTGAAAGGCCTCCCGGTCGATAGCATCTCGCCCGACTTGCCCTACGAAGAGAATCATCGGTGTGCTGTCCTGAAAGGCGGTATGCAGGCCAATCGACGCATTGGTGGCGCCGGGCCCGCGCGTCACCATGCAGATGCCGGGACGACCGGTCAGCTTGCCATAGGCCTCCGCCATGTTGGCCGCACCGCCTTCATGACGTGTGTTGATCATGCGAATACTGTTGGCATGATTGTAAAGCCCGTCGATCACCGCGAGATAACTCTCTCCCGGGACACAAAAGACGGTGTCCGTTCCCTGAATTGCGAGCTGATCGGCGAGGATTTGCCCGCCCGTCCGTGCTTTCATCGACCCTGTCATTCCTATCCCTTGATCATGCATGTTGTATAGTTGCGTGATCCTAGCAGATTGTTTGGGTAAACCAATGGCAAGATTTACCCTTTTATCGCATTGCGGGCATTCAGGCGCGGCGGCGCACTACCGCAAATGTCGAGAAGAGCGCGAACATGATCGCGGCTGCGGTGACAATGCTCGGCCCAGAGGGTGTGTCGAACTCGACGGAGCCGGAGATCCCGGCAATCACCGCTATGAGACCGAAAACCGCCGCCCAGATGGCCATGCTTTCAGGAGAGGTGACGAGCTGCCGCGCCGTCGCCGCCGGAATGATCAACATCGAGGTGATCAACAGGATGCCGACAATGCGAATGGAGACAGCGACAACGATGGTCATCAACAACATCAGGAGAATATTTGCCCAGACCGTGTTCACCCCTTCTGCACGGGCGAGATCCTCATGCAGGGTCATCAGGGTGAGCGACGACCAGTTCAGGATCAACAGCCCTATCACCATAAGCCCGCCGCCATAGATCCAGTAAAGATCGCTGATCCGGACAGTCAGGATATCTCCGAACAGATAGCTGTAGAGGTCAAAACTGACATTGTTGAGAAAGCTGAGTGCCACCATCCCGATCGACAGCGCCGCATGGGCGAGAATCCCGAGCAAGGTATCGGTCGCCAGTACCCGTCGTTGCTGCAACCACACCAGCAAGAGCGCGAATGCGGCGCATACGATGACCGTGCCGAGATTGATATTGATGCCGTACAAGAGCCCGAGGGCAATGCCGAGAAGCGCGCTATGGGCCAGCGAATCACCAAAATAGGCCATCCTCCGCCACACCACGAAGCAACCGAGGGGCCCGGCAATCAGAGCAACGCCGATCCCCGCGGCCAGCGCCCGCAGGATAAAATCATCAACCATCTAGCTTTTCCATATGTTCGTGGTCGTGGGAATGCCCGTGATCATGAAGAGGGGCCGCCTCGTCAAGATTGTGGTCATGGTCATGACTGTGGTTATAAACCGCCATCAGCCGCGCCATGTCATTGCCGAACAGGCTGATAAACTCCGGGTCACGGGTCACCATGCTCGGCTCTCCGTGACAGCAGATATGATGGTAGAGGCAAACCACTTCCCGCGTACTTGACATCACCAGATGCAAATCATGGGACACCATCAGGATACTCACGTCCCTCTCGGCGTAGATTTTCTCGATTAATTTGTAAAAGGCGAGCTGCCCGGTCACATCGAGATTCTGCGCCGGCTCGTCCAATACCAGGAGGTCAGGGTCATCCAGAAGTGCCCGCGCCAGCAGGACCCGCTGCAGCTCTCCACCAGAGAGGACATGGATCGGCTGATCAAGGATCTCCTCGATCGCGGTTTCTGCAGCCACTTTCATCAAGGCATCCTTCGCCGCCCTTTTTCGCAGGGTCAGGAACCTTCGGACCCGGATCGGTACCGTGTGATCGGCCACAAGCCGCTGCGGCACATAGCCGATTTTCAGTCCCTCCCGGCGGGCCACGTCGCCCCTGGACGGTGCATAAAACCCCATCATGCATTTCAGCAACATTGATTTTCCCGCGCCATTCGGCCCGATAATGGTAATAAAATCCTGCTTGCCGATGCTGAGCGATACATCCTCAAGGATCGTCTTCCCGTCGCGATACACACTGATGTGATTAGCGGAGAGCAAATCTGTCATGGATTAGTGAACTCCGCGACAATCCCGGCATTCGCCAGTGATCTCTAGGGTGATATGATCTGTCAAAAACCCGTTTCGACGGATTGTCTTCGAGATCACGTCGGTGATTTCCGAATTGCAGCATTCCTTTGCTTCCCCGCAATCCGAACAGATCAGGAAATAGCATTCACGATGCGTCAGCGGATGGCTGCAGCCGACAAAGGCATTCAGGCTGTTGATCTTGTGGACAAGGCCGTTATCGGTAAGAAAATCAAGGGCGCGATAAACTGTCGGCGGCTTGGTCGCCCCAATCCGGTTGTCCAGCTTGTCGAGAATATCATAGGCCTTGATCGGGCCATGGCTTTCCCACACTAGCTCCAGCACTTTGCGGCGCAATTCGGTAAAGCGCAACTCCCGCGCCTCGCAAATTTCCTCTGCCCGGTGAAGCGCGTCGGCGATACAGTCGTTATGGGACGTACAGTTATGCATCTCGAATTTTTCCAGAAAGGCCGATTGACAATATTATGTTATAATATAACATTCGCGATCCTTCGCAACCTGAAACTTGAGACATGACCTATCATGATGCGTTTTCTTTTTCGCCTGATCCTTCTTTTTCTGGTTCCTGCCAGCGCCCTCGCCACGGAAACAAACGCAGTTGTCGTGACCATCAAGCCGCTGCACTCGCTGGTTCAGGGCGTGATGGGCGAGACGGGAAAGGCGACCCTGCTGATCTCCGGAACCGCATCACCGCACGGCTTTTCCCTTAAACCGTCGCAGGTGCGCGGCCTGCAAGATGCGGCTGTGGTGTTTTATATTGACGGGTCGTTTGAGAGTTTCCTGAAAAATGCGCTGGCTGCCTTGCCTGAGAGAGTGCGCAAGGTCTCCCTTTCTCATGCAAAGGGAGTTGAACTCCTTGCGCGGCGTGAGGGCGGCGCCTGGGAGGAGGACGATCACGGACATGAGCACGGCCACAGCCACGCGCATGGCGTTACGGACGATCACGGTACAGAGGCGGATAACCTACATCTCTGGCTCGACCCGGTAAATGCAATCATGATCACCCGTGCCATTGCGGCGGAGCTGGGGCGCCTCTATCCGGAAAACCAGCCGCTCTATGTTCAGAACGCGGAAAACCAGATTGCCAGGCATGAAATTCTCGACGCGGAACTGCGCACCCGCCTCGCCCCGTTACAAGACAAACCCTATATCGTCCTGCACGACGCCTACCCCTACTTCGAGAGCCGCTATGACCTGCAGCCAGTAGGTTCCCTTACGCTGGAGCCCGACGCCCCGGCAAGTGCGAAAAAACTGAAGGAAATCCGGTTGAAAATTCAGGAAACCGGGGCTGTCTGCATCTTCCGCGAGCCGCAGTTCGACGACCGGCTCCTGCAAACCGCGGCGGAAGGCCTGCCGGTCCGGCTGGGCACTCTCGATCCGCTCGGCGCGACACTCGACGCGGGACCGGATCTTTATGTCGAGCTGATGAATGCGCTCGCCCACAACCTTACGGACTGTTTGCAGGACCCGTCCTGACTCGACCTTATGGACTCCCCAGGATTTTTCCGCTTCGCTTCCGCGCACAACTGATGCAGAGCGTTGTATAGGGGAGCGCCTCTAGCCGCGCCTCGTTGATCTGCTCGCCGCAGGACGAACAGCTTTCGTAGTTTCCGGCCTCGATCCGCTCCAGCGCCGCCTTGATCATGTCAATCTCATGGATGATGGTTTCTTCCATCCGCTCGTCGACCTCGTCCCCTTCGCGCTCGATGGCCTGTTCCCCGAAAGAGGGGCTGTGCGTACTACGCAGTCGCTGTTCGATCGCCTCCAGCCGGCGAACCTCTCTGGCCAGCTTGTCCCGTAACTGCGTTTCGGCTGCTTTGATATCCACGGCACACCCTCCTGAAAGAAGTTATTCCCGCATATTATTGGCCCGAGCAATAATTGCATTGATATGGATCAAGGGCGCGCGCAGTCAATCCCGCCCAAGCTACTGAATGGAACCGGCCCAAAGCGTATAGAAGCCGGTCGCGATAAAAACAACGGCGGCGACAATCCGCGCCGTGCGAAACGGGATATGCCGCATCAGGGCCGCGCCCAGAAATACCACCGGAACATTAGCAAGCAGCATACCGAAGGTCGTCCCAAGGGTAACGATTACCGGCAGGCTGAAATGCGCCCCCAGCAGAACCGTTGCGATTTGCGTTTTGTCACCGATTTCAGCGAGGAAGAACAGAATGGTCGAGACCAGGAACGCGCCATAGCCGTCCCAGCGTGATGTTGGCGTATCTTCCTTGTCCGGGATCAGAAGCCACAGGCCGACAGCAATAAAACTGCCGCTGATAATCCAGCGCCCTGCCTCGCTTTGAAGAAACTGCCCGAGCCAGGCCCCGGCCCCTGCCGATGCCGCATGATTGGCCAGCGTAGCAACGCAAATGCCTGAAATAATGCTCCAGGGTTTGTTGAAACGGGCAATAAGAAAGAGCGAGAGAAGCTGGGTTTTGTCGCCTATTTCTGCAAGGGCAACGGTAAAAGCAGAGGTGAGAAACGCATCCATAAAGTTCTTCCAGCGGGACAATAAACCAAAGACAAACAGCGGCCGCCCGCGGATGGGCCGTCATTTGCCTTAGGTCTTGTCGGTATTACGCAGTAACGCAATACGAACCTGCCACAAGCCTTGAGGGCTTGAGTATGTTGACAGGCCCACTCATCAGATGCTGAGCGGACTACTCCCCTATGACCGGCCGTACGTTAATTTTCTTGTCTGTCTTTGTCCATAGGCTCAGGCGCCAAATTTTGAAGAAAACGGAAAATCGAGTAGATTTATGGTGCCAGTAAGTGGAGTCCTGAGATTAACTTGAAAGGAAGCATCATGATCTGCAATTTTCTCAAAGTAATCTTGCTCTTGGTGACGATCGGCTTTGTTCCTTCAATTTCCGGGTGCGCCGCCGCAGGTGGCAGTGAACCTGGCGAACGTCAAGCTGAATGACCTAACGAAATTAAAGAACTGATTTCAGATAGTTTTACAATGCCGGGAGTGGCATGGTAGGCGCATCGGAATTTCCGGAAATGAGGGTTGAAGATGTCTTCGCGCGCCTGGGTGATTTTGCTGACGCTGTCTGTTCTTTGGGGCGGTACGTTTTTCTTTATCGAGCTGGCGCTTGTGGATTTCACGCCCTTCACCATCGTCTGCCTGCGCGTCCTGATCGCCGCGGTTGCGCTGTTCGCCTATCTCAAGTTAAAGGGCGAGGCAGTTCCCCGCGATCTTCACCTCTGGGGAATTTTTCTGGTGATGGGGCTGCTCAACAATATCCTCCCCTTCAGCCTGATCGTCTGGGGCCAGACACATATCACGGGCAGCGTCGCCTCAATCCTGAATGCCACGACGCCGCTCTTCGCCGTCATTCTCGCGCATTTCTTCACAGCGGACGAAAAGCTCAACCGCTACAAGCTGCTGGGTGTCCTGGTTGGCTATGGCGGCGTGGTCGTCATGATGCAGCCAAGCCTGGCAGAAGGGTTCAATCTTGAAAGCATCGGACAGCTCGCCATTCTTGGCGCCGCGCTTTCCTATGGATTCGCCGGAATCTGGGGCAAGCGTCTGAAGGGGACATCGGCGCTCGTCAACGCCTTCGGGATGCTCGCCTGTTCCAGCGTCATCATGTTACCCGTGGCGCTGATTGTAGATGATCCCTTCTCGGCCAACCCGAACTGGATCAGTCTCTCCGCTGTTGTCGCCCTCGCCCTGTTCGGCACCGCGCTTGCCTATATCTTCTATTTTCAGCTTCTCGCGCTGGCCGGTGCCGTCAACCTGTTGCTGGTCACCTTCCTGATCCCGGTGACCGCGCTCCTCCTCGGAGTGGGCATATTGCAAGAGGCGATCCACCCCCTTGCCCTTCTTGGCATGACAATCATATTCGCCGGCCTCGCCTTGATTGACGGACGGATTCTCAATCTGGTCCGGAAAACGGGAAAGGCATAAGAACCCGGGTTAACAATGGATCCCTACACCTTGTAATGCCCATGAACGCTGCCTTAAAAAGGCCGCTCGCCCGCGACTGTCACCCGCTCCATCAGCCTGTGCTCAGGGAAGAAATCCCCGACTGCGTAATGCTGCGTGCTCCGGTTGTCCCAGAAGGCGATGGAATGCGGTTGCCAGCGGAAGCGCACCTGATAGTCCGGCGTCGACGCGGTCCGGTAGAGCCTGGTCAGCAGCTCCATGCTTTCCTCCCTGGTCTTGCCCTTGATATTCGTCGTGAACGGGTTGTTCACATAGATCGACTTGCGGCCAGATACCGGATGAGTGCGGACGATGGGATGTTCCGACGGCGGATATTTGGCCTTGAGTTCCTTGACCAGTTCCTCGGTGCCCGGCTGGGCATACATCGCCTGACGGAACGGTTTCCAGTCATGCATCGCGGTCAGCCCCTCAATCTCTTCCTTGGTTTCCTCGTCCAGCCCGTCATAGGCCGCCTCCATATCCGCCCAAAGGGTATCGCCGCCCACCTTGGGTGAAACAATGCACCGCAGGATTGACCCGAGCGACGGTTCCTTCCGCCAGGTCACATCGCTATGCCATTCATCCGCCGTGATCGGGGTTTTCGCAGTGCTTTCCACGATCATGATTTCCGGATCGATATCCTGTGTCTTGAACCCTTCCTTATGCTGAGTAAGGGGGTGAATCTCCAGTTCACCAAACCGCCGACCAAAAGCGAGATGCTGCTCGCGCGTAATATCCTGTTCCCGGAAAAACAGGACCTTGTATTTAACAAGCGCCTCAGAGAGCTGGTCGACAACTTCCTGATCGAGGGTTTCCCGCAGATCCACACCCGATACAACAGCGCCCAGTCGCACCGTCATGGGTTCAAAATGCAGCTTGTCCGCAACGATATTCAACATCACCATTTCCCTCTCCCTCGTTCTTTTAGTGTTTAATGGGCATTAATTAATTGATATTGATTAATTGCTTGTGATTAAATTGTCAAGCCGATAATATGGTGATAGATACAATGGTATTTTGGGAAAACCGCCGCCATGACAAACAGCAATCTTGATAAGCT
>Ga0098035_1000827_pt1 | contig 15239 bp, 9 predicted proteins | sample 3_EtaG_FD_75046 | JGI IMG/M metagenome (GOLD analysis project Ga0098035, IMG submission 75046) | Marine viral communities from the Subarctic Pacific Ocean - 3_ETSP_OMZ_AT15126 metaG | ecosystem: Environmental > Aquatic > Marine > Oceanic | place: Pacific Ocean | collected 2015-01-07
AGGCGCTGAATGCCAACATGCTGACCCCGATCGAGCTGATCAAGGCCACGGTTGACGGGATGCGGGCGCGCAAGTTCGGCCGCATTATCAACATCACCTCAAGCGCGGTGAAGGCGCCGATCGACATTCTCGGCCTGTCCAATGGCGCGCGCGCTGGGCTGACCGGTTTCGTCGCCGGCATTGCCCGCAAGACCGTGGTCGATAACGTGACCATCAATGCGCTGTTGCCGGGACCTTTCGATACGGATCGCCTGCGCGGTAATTTCGAAGCTGTCTCCAAGGCGAGCGGCCGCTCCATTGAGGAAATCCGCAAAGAACGCGCCGCCGGCAATCCCGCAGGGCGCTTTGGCACGGCGGAAGAGTTCGGGGCGGCATGCGCCTTTCTTTGCAGCGACAAGGCAGGCTATATCACCGGCCAGAATATATTATTGGATGGTGGCGCGTTCCCGGGTACATTATAGGACGCTTAATCAGCCGGAGAATATTTCATGCGATATTCCTTTACAGTCCTGAGCCTTCTGGTCGCGGTTTTCTTCACTGCGACAACGGCCCGCGCGGAAGTCACCGGCGTCTGGTCAACCGTTGAAGGAAAAAGCCACGTCAAAATAGAGCCTTGCGGCGACAAGCTATGCGGCAAGATTATCTGGCTTAAGGAGCCGCTGACGGATAAGAAAATTGCCAAGACAGACATCAAAAACGAGGATATCAATCTGCGCGGACAGCCAATTAACGGCCTGGAAATCCTGAAGGGTTTTGTTCCGGACGGCGACAATGAATGGGATGACGGCACGATCTACAACCCGGAGGACGGCAAGACCTATTCCTCCTCCATGACCCTGGTGAAACCCGATACGCTAGAGGTAAAAGGGTGTGTCGTGATGTTCTGCAAGACCCAGACATGGACGAAGGTGCAATAAGCTTTCGCGTCGAAAAAAAGGAAAATACGCCGATAAAGCATGCATATTGTCATAATTTGTTGATGTAAGTCCTATATCATTCATTGGGAATGATAGCCGCGAATGGAACAGAATTAACGATGTCGACAAATATTGAACCTGCGGTTTCCACCGCGACAGACCTCCTAAGCAGCCCGGAACGCTTTATCAACCGGGAGCTTTCCTGGCTGTCGTTTAACTGGCGGGTTCTGGAGGAATCGGCAAATACGGCCCATCCATTATTTGAACGGCTTCGCTTCCTGTCGATCTCCGCGGCAAATCTCGACGAATTCTACATGGTACGTGTGGCCGGCCTTTGGGGCCAGATCAAGGCCAACATCAAGACCCTCAGCGATGACGGACTCACCCCGGCGCAGCAGCTGGAGGAAGTGGACCGCAAGGCCAACAGGCTGATGGCCGAGCAGACCCTGCAATGGAACCGGCTAACCAAGGAACTCCGTCAGGAAGGGGTTTCCCTCCTGTCCCCAAAGGAACTGACCAAGCAGGAGCGGGTGTGGCTGGAGGATTATTTCAAGCGGCAGATATATCCGGTCCTGACGCCGATGGCCCTCGATCCGGCGCATCCATTCCCGTTTATCCAGAATCTCGGTTTCGGGCTGTTTCTGGAACTTGTCCGCAAGGACTCGGAGCGTAACCTGAAAGCGTTGCTTCTCCTGCCGCAGGCCCTCGACCGATTTGTTCGCCTGCCGGGATCAAAAATCCGCTTTATCAGCCTTGAAAATATTGTGATCCTGTTCCTCGATCATCTCTTCCCCGGCTACAAGGTGGCCAGCAAGGGGATATTCCGCATCGTCCGTGACAGCGACATGGAGGTCGAGGAAGAGGCGGAGGATCTGGTCCGTCTGTTTGAAAGCGCCTTGAAACGCCGTCGCCGGGGCAGCGTGATTCGCCTCAAGGTCGACAAGGAAATGCCGCAGCAGTTTGTCGATTACCTCATCAAGGAACTCGATCTTGACGAACGTGCACTGATTATCAGTGATGGGCTTCTGGGGCTGGCGGATACGGCCAAGCTGATTACCGCCGACCGGCCCGATCTATGTTTCATGCCCTATACGCCCCGCTATCCGGAGCGGGTTCGCGACGCGGGCGGTGATATCTTCTCGGCCATTGGCAACAAGGATTTTATCGTTCATCACCCCTATGAGAGTTTTGACGTGGTCGTTCAGTTCCTGCGGCAGGCCGCGGCGGACCCGAACGTGGTCGCCATCAAGCACACCCTCTATCGGACCTCGACGAATTCCCCGGTCATCAAGGCCCTGATTGAGGCAGCGGAATCCGGCAAGTCCGTCACCGCGCTGATTGAACTGAAAGCCCGCTTTGACGAGGAGGCGAATATTCGTTGGGCACGCGACCTGGAACGGGCAGGGGCTCAGGTCATCTATGGCTTTATCGACTTGAAGACCCATGCGAAGGTATCCGTCGTTGTCCGCCGCGAAGGCCAGAACCTCAAGACCTACATGCATTATGGAACCGGCAACTACCACCCGATTACCGCGACGATCTACTCCGACCTCTCGATGTTCACAACCGATCCGCAGCTCGCGACCGACGTCACCTTGATGTTCAATTACGTGACCGGATACGCCAAGCCGAAAGGACTGGAAAAGTTGACCCTCTCGCCGTACAGCCTGCGAAACTCGCTGATTGATATGATCGAGGAGGAAATCGAGCACGCAAACGCCGGCCGGCCAGCATCAATCTGGGCCAAGCTGAATGCCCTTGTCGATCCGAAAATCATTGATGCGCTTTACCGGGCCAGTAACGCCGGTGTCGATATCCGCCTTGTTATTCGCGGAATCTGCTGCCTGCGGCCCGGCATCAAGGGCATGTCGGAAAATATCCAGGTAAAAAGCATTGTCGGCCGATTCCTTGAGCATTCCCGGATTGTTTGTTTTGGCAATGGCCATAAAATGCCGTCGGACAAGGCGAAAGTCTTTATTTCCTCGGCCGACTGGATGCAGCGCAGCTTCGACCGGCGGGTCGAAACCCTCGTGCCCGTCACCAACGAGACGATCCACCGGCAGGTTCTCGACCAGATCATGGTGGTGTGCCTCAAAGACAATCTGCAGAGCTGGAAACTCTTGGAAAACGGGGAGTATGAGCGTATTTCTGTCGCGGGAGAACCCTTCTCGGCGCATAATTATTTTATGACGAACCCGTCTTTATCTGGACGTGGCAAGGCTTTGCTTGTAAAGGAACCTGTACCCAAGCTTGTACCACCAAGCTAGAAATTTAGGTTTTCGTATTCCAGGTGTAAGGGTTTCATGGAAGATCGGGATAGAGAGCTGGATCCAGCAGTCAAGCCGTCGGATCGCTCTACTGCTATCATTGATATCGGATCGAACTCGGTCCGGTTAGTCGTTTTTGATGGACCCCAGCGGGTACCACTCCCCAAGTTTAATGAAAAGGTCCTCTGCGGTCTGGGCAAGGAACTGGGCACGACCGGGCGTCTGGGTGACAAGGCCATGGCGGATGCGCTTGCCGCGCTCCGGCGCTACGCCGCGCTCGTCCATCATATGGGAATTGACCGGGTGATGGTCGCGGCGACGGCGGCCGTCCGCGAGGCGGAGAATGGCTCCGAATTTGTTTCCGAGATCGAGCAGCAATGCGACCTGAATGTGCAGGTACTGAGCGGACGGCAGGAGGCGCGTTATTCCGGGTTGGGTGTCCTTTCAGGCATCCCCCACGCCGACGGTCTTGCCGGAGACCTCGGCGGTGGTAGTCTGGAACTGGTGGAAATCTCGGATTTCCGAATTCACGAAACGGCAACACTCCCCCTCGGCGCCCTGCGCCTCTCCTACATGGACATGCCGGAGAAAAAACTCCGCAAGCTGATCAACAAGAAATTCGCCAAGGCAGACTGGCTTGAAGACCTTTCGGGGCGGGATTTCTATGCTGTTGGTGGTGCCTGGCGCGTCCTGGCCCGGTATCATATCTTCAAGACCAATCATCCGCTGAATATTATTCATAACTATCGCCTCACCAAAGCGGAGATGACCGAGCTTCTAGATGAAATTCTCGGCATGACGATCGAGGAACTCTACAACGCCAACGGCATTCCCAAGTCCCGCGCCAACACCATGCATACCGCGGCCATCATCATGCAGGAACTGTTGATGAAGACGGAGCCGGCCAATATCATCTTTTCCGGCAACGGCCTGCGTGAAGGCATGTTGTTCTCAGAGCTGAAGAAATCTGTCCGTCGCCGCGACCCGCTGCTCGATGCCTGCCGCGACATGGCGGCCGCGGAAGGACGCTTCGCCGAACATGGCGAGGAGATTTATGCCTGGCTGCATGATCTGATGGAAACGGTGGACGAAAAAGGCAAACGCCTGACCCTCGCCGCCGCGACACTTTCCGATATTGCCTGGTGGGCTAATTCCGACTATCGGGCGGCCCAGGCCTTCCGGCGGATATTCCGTGCGCCCTTTAACGGCATTGGCCATCGCGGACGCGCCATGGTCGCGCTGTCCGTCTATGCCCGCTATAAAGGGGACTTTTCCGGGCCGGCGACCGATGACAGCCTGCGCCTGCTCACGGATGAGGAAGCAAAGAATGCGCTTACCATCGGCCTCGGGCTCCGGCTTTCCCACACGTTGAGTGGCGGAACCATCGGGATTCTCTCACAAACCCGGCTGGACATCTCGGAAACGACCATAACCTTGAACATCCCGGCGGCGCTCGCGCCACTGGTCGGGCATCACGTCACCAATCAGTTCGAGGCGTTGGCTTCCAACCTCGAACTTGAGGCGGCGATCGAGATTATTCCAGATTAATAATCTTGATTTTCCCGCCTTCTGACGAGAGGGCAATCTCGCCATTCTTGAGTTTCAGGGCGTCCTCGCCGAATACCCGGCGACGCCAGCCCTTGAGGGCCAGGACATCGGCGGAGTCTTCGGCCGCGATCTTCTCAAGATCGGCCATGTTGCAGACCAGCTTCTGCGCGACCTCATTCTCCTCGCAACGGAGCTTCAGCAGCACGCGCAAGAGTTCCATTAGCGGTCCGATTCCCTTTTGCGGCGGTGTTTTCTTTTTAAGTCGAGGAGCCTGATCGGGGGGAAGGTTCACCCCTTCCTGGACCGCCTCCAGCAGGCTGCGCCCCATTTTCCCTTCCGCGAATTTAGTGCCGATCCCCCTCACATGGGAGAGGGACCCCGCATCCTTTGGCGGGTTGGAGGAAATTTCGAGCAACGCCTCGTCACGGAGGATACGGTTGCGCGGTATATTCTGGCTATGCGCCTGACGCTCCCGCCAGGCAGCGACGGCCTGCAAGACACCCAGGAATTTCGGGTGATGATTGCGAGCCTTGATCCGCAACCACGCATTTTCCGGCGGGATATAATAGGTTTCGGGGGAGCGTAGAATCTCCATTTCCGATATCACCCACTCCTCGCGGTCACGTTCCTTCAGCTTTCCCGCGAGGAATTTATAGACATCCCGGAGATGGGTGACATCCGCTTCCGCGTAGGTGAGCTGCCGTTCCGAGAGCGGCCGGCGGGACCAGTCGGTAAAGCGGGAGGATTTGTCTATGGATTTCCCGGTAATTTTGGAGACCAGCGTGTCATATCCGACGGATTCGCCGAATCCGCAGACCATCGCCGCAACCTGTGTATCGAAAATGGGTTTCGGCACCTCGCCAAACATGTGATGGAAAATTTCAAGGTCCTGCCGTCCGGCATGAAAGACCTTCAACACCTTCTCGTTCTGCAACAGGCGGAAAAGGGGCTGAAGATCAATGCCCTTGGCCATCGGGTCAAGAATAGCCGATTCATCGTCCGTCGCCATCTGCACCAGGCAGAGGATCGGCCAGAAGGTGCTCTCGCGGAGAAACTCCGTATCAATCGTGAAATAGGGGTACTTTTCAAACCTTGAAACAAGTTCCTCAAGGTCTTCGGTTGTTGTTATTATCTGCATTGCACTTATGTGCCCTTTCCCAACAAAAACACGTCCGGGGGCACCCAAACGCTACTTGTTACATTGCAAAGCTCTATTCTTCGCAAGATAGCCGATAATTCTCGATAAAGGAAGGTTGGCGATTGGCCAAAAACCATGTAATACAAGCGCTCATTGTCAAATCCGGCCCAAGGCGGGTCCCGAAGATTTAAGAGAGTATCGATGCATAGCTACCGAACCCATACTTGCGCGGAACTGCGCGAGAGTGATGTTGGAAAAACCGTCCGGCTGTCAGGCTGGGTTCATCGCAAGCGCGACCATGGCAATCTCCTGTTTGTTGATCTGCGCGATCACTACGGCATCACCCAATGCGTGATCGAACATGACGTCGCCAACTTTGACGCGGTGGAAAGCGTGCGCTCCGAGAGCGTCATTACTGTTACGGGGAAAGTGGTTGCCCGCAGTGCGGACACGATCAATCCGAACCTGCCGACGGGCACGATCGAGGTGGATATTGAGGAATTCTCGCTGCAGTCCGCGGCAGAGGAGCTTCCCATGCCGGTTTTCGGGGAGCAGGAGTATCCCGAGGACATTCGCCTGCGTCACCGTTATCTCGACCTGCGACGCGAGCGGCTGCACCAAAATATCGTGCTGCGTTCCAACATTATTGCCGAGTTGCGCAACCAGATGCTGGGCCAGGGATTCCAGGAATTCCAGACCCCGATCCTGACGGCCTCCTCACCAGAAGGCGCGCGTGACTTCCTTGTGCCGAGCCGGCTGCATCCGGGCCAGTTCTATGCCCTGCCGCAGGCGCCGCAGCAGTTCAAGCAGCTGATCATGATGTCGGGCTTCGATCGGTATTTCCAGATTGCGCCCTGTTTCCGCGATGAAGATGCCCGCGCCGACCGCAGCCCGGGCGAGTTCTACCAGCTCGATATCGAGATGGCGTTCGTGACGCAGGAAGATGTCTTTGCCGCGGTTGAGCCGGTGCTGACCCGGGTTTTCCAGAAATTCGCCGGGGATCGCAAGGTCGTGACGCCGTTCGAGCGTATTCCCTTTGAGGAGGCGATGCTGAAATACGGCACCGACAAGCCGGATCTTCGCAACCCGATCATCATCAGCGACGTGACGGAACCCTTCACTGACTCTGGATTCGGCCTTTTCGCCAAGGCGATCAATGCAGGCTCCATTGTCCGGGCGATACCGGCACCCGGAGCCGGCGATCGTCCGCGCAGTTTCTTTGACAAGATGAATGACTGGGCCCGGAAAGAAGGCGCGGGCGGCCTTGGCTATATCATCTTCAAGGAAGGGGAGGCCAAGGGCCCGATCGCCAAGAACCTCGACGAGGAACGCATCGCCAAGATCCGCGAAATTACCGGTGTAGGTGAGGGGGACGCCGTTTTCTTCGCCTGTGACAAGGCGGCAGGCGCCGCCGATCTTGCCGGCAAGGCGCGCGTCCGGATTGGCGAAGAGCTGGACATTTCCGAAAAGGATGTCTTCCGCTTCTGCTGGGTTGTTGATTTTCCGATGTTCGAGTATGACGAGAATGAGAAAAAGATCGATTTCAGCCATAACCCCTTCTCAATGCCGCAGGGCGGGCTGGAAGCGCTTGAATCCATGGATCCGCTGGAGATCAAGGGATATCAGTATGATATCGTCTGCAACGGGATCGAGCTTTCTTCCGGCGCCATCCGGAACCATCGCCCCGATATCATGATGAAGGCTTTTGAGATTGCCGGATATGAGGCACAGGTGGTGGAAGATCGCTTCGGCGGCATGCTGAATGCCTTCCGGTACGGCGCCCCGCCGCATGGTGGCATCGCCCCGGGTGTTGACCGTATCGTCATGCTGCTGGCCGACGAGCCGAATATTCGTGAGGTAATCCTGTTCCCGATGAACCAGCAGGCCCAGGACCTGATGATGCAGGCACCGGCCGAAGTGCCCCTCAAGAACCTGCGGGAACTTCATATCCGCACCGTCCTGCCGCAGCCAAAACCGGAAGAATAATCCGCCTACAGGCGTGAGTGACGAAAAACCCGCCCAGTGGCGGGTTTTTTTGTGCAAATTCCCGGTATTTTTCTGATTTGTTAATAATTCGACGGTTATTGTAAATTGCGATTAACCAAAAGGGTTCAAGGTGACTCAGGACAACAAACTAGAAAATCTGCGGAATGACAAGGAACGGTTCGTTGCCTTTTCCTTTGCTGCGGCCGATTTGCTCATCGAACTGGACAACAATGGCGTTGTCGTTTTTGCCTCCGGTGCCGCAAAAGGGCTGACGGGTGTGGATATGGCGAACCTTAAGGGGATGCCCTTCGTCGATGTGGTTGCAAAACAGGATAAAAGTGTATTCACCCATATTCTCGAGACCATGAAGGTCGGAGATCGCATTACGCCGGTCGTCGCGAGAATGGCCAACACCAAAGTCTCTGTCACCGTCGGTGCCTGTAAACTTCCCCGCAATCATGAGCATATCTTTCTTGCGTTAACCGTCTCCGCCATGGCAGCGGCACGCCCAAGTAGCGAACACCGTGACAGCGAAACCGGCCTTCTGGACCGGACGGACTTCCTGAAACTCGCCGACAGCCAGATGGCCACGGCAGCCGAAGCCGGACAGAAAACAGAACTGACGCTCCTGCAATTGAACGGCCTGTCGGACCTGCAGGAACGGCTCGGCGAAGATGGAGTGGGTAATTTCCTTGACCAAATCGGCGTTATCCTGCGCCGTTACTCTCTCGGTGGCGACTCTGCCGGTCGACTTGATGGCGACAAATATGGTGTCGTCCATAGTGCATCGATCGATGGTAAGGACTTTGAGGAAAAAATATCCGAACTCAGCAAGGAAGTAGACCCCAAGGGCAATTTTTCCATACAAAGCAGCACGGTTGACCTCCTGAAAGGGACCTTGTCCGCCAATAACGCGACACAGGCATTGATGTATGTGATCAACCGTTTTGTCGACAGTGATACGGAAGAGTTCAATATCAAATCGCTGGCTGAGGGAATGGACAACCGCCTGGAAAAAACGATGAACCGCATGTTGGCGCTTAAATCGGTATTCCAGAATTACAAATTCAAGCTGGTGTATCAGCCTATTGTGACGATCGAGGATAAGGAACTACACCATTATGAAGTTCTTTCCCGTTTCAAGGACGGGGAATCGCCTTATGAGCCGGTCGTATTCGCGGAAGAAACCGGCATTATCCAGGATTTGGACCTCGGCGTCGCCAAAAAGGTCAAGGACAAGCTGCTGGAAATACAGAAGCGCGGCGATATTCTTCCTAAACTGGCGATTAATGTTTCGGGAAACTCCCTGGACTCAGATATCTTTATCGAGAGCCTGGTCACGCTTTTCCGTGATAATGATGAAATTCGCGAGAGTATCGGGCTGGAAATTACAGAAACCAGCCAGATCAAGGATTTGGAACGCGCGGACAAGGTTATCGGGTCCCTGCGGTCAACGGGAATGGAAATCAGCCTCGATGATATGGGCTCCGGTTCCGCCTCTTTCCAGTATATCCGCTCGCTGACGGTTGATTATATCAAGATTGACGGCTCCTATATCAAGGAGGTCCTGACGTCCAAACGCGACGCGGCCATCCTGAAAGCCCTGTCGCGGCTGTGTCAGGAACTGAGTATCGGAACGATTGCCGAAATGGTCGAAACGAAGGACCAGCTTCACGTCCTCAATGTCCTGGGCGTTAAATATGGTCAGGGCTGGTATTTTGGCAAACCTCAACCCGATATCGAGACGAGGCGGAAACCCCGCGGGATTACCCAGAACCTGAAACGCAAGGGATTTGCAACGACCTGGACATAAAAAAAGAGCATGCCTCCGGAGACATGCTCTTTTAAAAGGGAGTAAGACAAATAGGTTTAGCAATCCTGAAAGTGCGGATACGCTGCACTTTCCAACCCTTACTCATCGTAAATTTACGCTTTACGCTACTGGTTACGCTACTCTTGTACTCTACTGGTTACGCGACAAAACTCTTGATCTGCCAGATTCACAAAACTAATCAAGCTACTGAATTACCTATATTTTTATGAACACCCACTCGTACCGCCGCAGGTATCGCATTTCATGCAGGTCCCGTTGCGGACAAGGGTGAAGTTGCCGCATTCGCCGCAGCTGTCCCCCTCATAGCCCTTCATGCGCGCCTCCATGGACCGGCTGAGCTTGTCAGATCCGCCGGGTGTCCCGCCACTGACTGACACGCTCGCGGCAGCAACGGCGCCCGTGGCCCCGACACTGGCAGCCGCGGCGCTGACCTGACCCTGGCCCAGGCTCGCTGACATGGCCGACAGGCCCCCCTGAAGCACCTCAAAATTGTTTGCCCGGACATAGCCGGTCGAGGCAAGATTGATGACATTGTTGATGGCGGCCTTGTTCTCCGAATACTCATCCTCGGAGATTTTTGCCTGATCATCACCGGTGCCGAGGCTGTCGTTATGCAGATCATCAAGCGCGACATGCGCCAGATCGTTGCGGCCAAGATAGGAAATCGCCAGTTCCCGAAAGAGATAGTCAAGGATCGACGTGGACATCTTGATTGCGTCATTGCCCTCGACAATGCCCGATGGCTCGAACCGGGTGAAGGTATAGGCCTCAACGAATTCCTCCAGCGGAACGCCATACTGCAGTCCGATGGAAATGGCGATGGCGAAGTTGTTCATCAGGCTTCGGAAGGCGGCGCCCTCCTTATGCATGTCGATGAATATCTCGCCAAGGCCGCCGTCATCATACTCACCGGTCCGCAAATAGACCTTGTGCCCACCGACAACCGCCTTCTGCGTATAGCCCTTGCGGCGCGTCGGGAGTTTCTTGCGTTCAGATACGATCCGTTCCACGATCCGCTCGGCGATGACATTGCTCGCCGCCGCCGGGGAGGCCTGTACCTGTTCCTTGACCTCTTCGAGATCCTCCTCATCGAAGGTGAGGGCGGAGAGGGGCTGGCTCAGCTTGGAGCCATCGCGATAAAGGGCATTGGCCTTTAGGCCGAGCTTCCACGAAAGAAGATAGGCATCCTTGCAGTCCTCAACCGTTGCGCTATTGGCCATATTGATGGTTTTCGAGATCGCCCCGGAGATAAACGGCTGCGCCGCCGCCATCATGCGGATATGGCTTTCAACGGAGAGCATCCGCTTGCCGATCCGGCCGCAGGGATTGGCGCAATCAAAGACGGAAAGATGCTCATCCTTTAGATGAGGTGCACCTTCCAAGGTCATGGCACCACAGCAATAAGTGTTTGCCGCCTCGATCTCTTTCTTGGTGAAGCCGAGATATGACAGCATATCAAAGGTATAGTCATTGAGCTGCGCATCCGAGATGCCGAGCACGTCGCGGCAGAAGTTCTCCCCAAGAGAGAATTTGTTGAAGACAAACTTGATATCGAAGCTAGCGCCGAGATCCGCCTCGATCCGGCCCAATGTTTCGACGGTAAAGCCTTTTTCCAGCAGTGCCTGATGATTGACACCCGGGGCCTCCTCGAGCGTGCCATGGCCGACCGCATAATCAATGATATCCTTGATCTGGCTCTTGCCATAACCCAGATGGTTCAGGGCCTCGGGCACCGTGCGGTTGATGATCTTGAAATAACCGCCGCCGGCCAGCTTCTTGAACTTAACGATGGCGAAATCGGGCTCAATCCCCGTCGTGTCGCAATCCATGACCAAGCCAATCGTGCCGGTTGGCGCGATCACTGTCGTCTGTGCGTTGCGATAGCCGTGACTCTTGCCCAGTTCGAGGGCGGCATCCCAAGCGTTCTTGGCGGCTTCGGTCAGGCCCGGTTCCGGACAATTAATCGCATCGAGCGGGACCGGCTGGACTGAAAGGTCTTCATAACCGTCCGTCAGGCCATAGGCGGCATTGCGATGGTTGCGGATCACGCGAAGCATGTTCTTCGCGTTCTTCTTATATCCCGGAAAGGCGCCAAGTTCCGATGCCATTTCCGCGCTTGTCTTATAGGCAACGCCGGTCATGACCGCCGTAATTGCGCCGCACAGGGCGCGGCCCTTATCCGAATCGTAGGAAAGACCCTGTGCCATCAGCAACCCGCCGATATTGGCGTAGCCAAGGCCGAGCGTGCGGAACTTGTAGCTGAGTTCGGCAATTTCCTCGGACGGGAACTGCGCCATCAGGACAGAGATTTCAAGCGTGACTGTCCAGATCCGCACGGCATGTTCAAAGGCCTCGATATCGAAGCTCTTGTCGGCGCGGCGGAAAGTCATCAGGTTGAGGGACGCTAGGTTACACGCCGTATCATCCAGGAACATATACTCAGAGCAGGGGTTCGACGCGTTGATGCGGCCATCTGCCGGGCATGTATGCCAGTCGTTGATGGTTGTATCATATTGCAGGCCCGGGTCGGCGGACTGCCAGGCGCTCTCCCCAATCTGTTCCCACAGGTCACGGGCCTTGACAGTCTTCGCGATCTTGCCATCGGTACGGCGGATCAGGTTCCAGTCGCCGTCCTTCAGCACTGCCTCGATAAAGCCGTCTGTTACCCGCACGGAGTTGTTTGAGTTCTGACCCGAAACCGTGAGATAGGCTTCCGAATCCCAGTCCGTGTCATAGGTCGGGAAGTCAATCTCGGTATAACCCTGTTTCGCAAACTGGATCACCCGCTGGACATAGTTTTCCGGCACCATGGCCTTGCGTGCGTCGATGATCGCTCTTTTGAGGGCCGGGTTTTCCGCCGGAAGAAAGGCTTCGTCGCCCTTGATCTCGTGGCAGGCCTTGATCACATTGTTAAGATGGATGTTACACAGCTTCGATCCGGATACGAGGGAGGCAACCTTCTGTTCCTCAATCGCTTTCCAGCCGATATATTCCTCAATATCCGGATGGTCGATATCAAGCGTGACCATCTTCGCGGCGCGCCGTGTCGTGCCGCCGGACTTGATCGCGCCCGCTGCCCGGTCCCCGATTTTCAGGAAGCTCATCAGGCCGGAGGAGCGGCCGCCGCCGGAGAGGCTTTCGCCTGCGCTTCTCAGGTTGGAGAAGTTGGTGCCGGTACCGGAGCCATATTTGAAGAGGCGCGCCTCACGCACCCAAAGATCCATGATGCCGCCTTCATTGACGAGATCGTCATCGACAGACTGGATGAAGCAGGCGTGCGGCTGCGGATGTTCGTAGGAGTTGACGGATTTCTTCAGCTTGCCGGTCTTGAAGTCGACATAGGAATGACCCTGCGCCGGTCCCTCGATCCCATAGGCCCAGTGCAGGCCGGTATTGAACCACTGCGGGGAGTTCGGCGCGCCCATCTGGCGGGCCAGCATATAGCGCATCTCGTCGAAATAGGCGCGGGCATCCTCTTCACCATCGAAATAGCCGCCCTTCCAGCCCCAATAGGCCCAGGTCCCGGCGAGCCGGTCAAAAACTTCTGTCGAGGAGGTTTCGCCAACATAGCGTTCCTCTTTCGGTAGGTCTTCAAGCGCTTCCTTGTCGGCCGTCTGCCGCCACAGCCATTCCGGCACGTCCTTTTCAGACACCGGTTTCAGGCGGGCAGGGACGCCAGCTTTACGGAAATATTTCTGGGCAATGATGTCACAGGCGACCTGCGACCAATCGGCGGGAACATCAATCCCTTCGAGCTTGAAAACGACGGAGCCATCCGGATTGCGAATTTCACTGGTTGTCTGCCTGAATTTAATGGTCGCGTAAGGAGAAGAATCTCTGTTAGTAAATTGTCGCTCTATACGCATCTCATACCTTCCATTCGCCAGATCAATTTTGTCGTCATTTAAGCGGGGGATTTGGTAATAAACGCCGAAAAACGCAGGGTCAGCAACGGCTCCCTCATTTTCAGCTCCTACTAGATATAGTAGGAAAATCCCCCTCTAGGCATAGGATGATGTCGTCCTGACCCAGCCAAGTCAACAGCAAAAATACTACATTTAGTGTCTAAAATTTTATCGATCGCGAAATATGGCAGTTTCGTGACCATTGGCGAAAATTATAGTTAATAAGAAAACGGGGCGGCGTTGTACAAAAGCAACGATGAGCCGCGTTCTGGATCGGAATCAATAGAATCAGGCACCGGAATGAAGGGGCATCCACAAGCGCGCGATGAAAAGTTAGACTGGACGAACGCCCGTCACAATGCCATATTCCGGGCAAATAACTCAGTTCCTATTCAGTGAGAAGAGATAGATGGCGACGATTGGCACAAGGCTGTTTACATGGTGGCGCGGCGAACAGGTCGGAGAGGACCAGTTCGGCAACCGCTATTACCGCGAGAAGGGCAAGCCGACGGGACCGACCGGGCGGGAACGCCGCTGGGTAGTCTATAAAGGCAGGCCCGAGGCGTCGAAAGTCCCGCCTGCGTGGCACATCTGGCTTCATTACACGACGGACAACCTGCCAGAACAGCAGGACCTGCCACAGGCTGACTGGCAGGAAGAGCATTTGCCTAATCTTACAGGGACGGAATTTGCCTATCGTCCGGACGGATCAATACTAAAGGGCGGCCCGCGCCAAAAGGGTACAGGCGATTACCAAGCCTGGAAGCCGTAAATAAGACGATTTCCTTGCGCCAGTTATTTCGCGCAAGCGGAGGAGGACTAAATGAGCAGTAATATTGTGGAAACCGTCATTGGCGCCGTGGTTCTGGCGTTTGCGACCATTTTCCTTGTCTTTGCCTACCGCACCGCGGACGTCAACACCGGAAGCGGCGGGATCAACCTCACGGCATCCTTTGACAATGTAGACGGACTGAGCGTCGGCAGCGATGTCCGCATGAGCGGGATCAAGGTCGGCGCTGTAACATCCCAGACGCTGGATCCCAAAACATATCGCGCGATCCTGCGGATCAGCCTTGATGAAAGTATCGACCTGCCTGACGACAGTTCCGCTAAGATCACGTCAAGCAGCCTGCTCGGCAACAACTACCTGCAGCTGTCCCCAGGGGGATCCGACGACATGCTGAAGGATGGCGGCACCATTTCCTATACGCAAGGGGCCGTCAATATCCAGGACCTGATCGCGCAGGCGATTTTCAGCAGCAGCAACAACGGCGCCAAGAAATAGCCCGCCCGCATGCTGTCTTACCTTTGTTGGGTCATTTGACAATGTGGTTCCGCATTTCAAACCGCCGCCGCCTCCAGCAACTCGCACTCCTGTCACTTCTCGGTCTTGTCGCGGTGAACCTGCAGCCACGCCTTGGCAACGCGGCTGACTCGCTGGAAGGGGATATCGTAATCCTGCGCGCCCTCGACAAGGTGACCGCGCGCACCAAGGATCTTTTCGTTCCCATCGACGAAACCGCTATTTTCGGGAGCCTTGCCGTTCGGCCACGTAAATGCCTGAAGCGCCCGCCGGAAGAGCCGCCCGAAACCTCCGCATTTCTGGAAATTTCCGAAGTTCGGGTTGACGATGACAACCTGCCG
>Ga0098035_1000829_pt1 | contig 15214 bp, 16 predicted proteins | sample 3_EtaG_FD_75046 | JGI IMG/M metagenome (GOLD analysis project Ga0098035, IMG submission 75046) | Marine viral communities from the Subarctic Pacific Ocean - 3_ETSP_OMZ_AT15126 metaG | ecosystem: Environmental > Aquatic > Marine > Oceanic | place: Pacific Ocean | collected 2015-01-07
ACGTTCCTGTCGGACCAAGCAGCGCGCATCTGATTGTCAATGGCTTGGCAGGTTTGATGCTGGGCTGGGCTGTTTTCCCGGCAATATTCATCGGACTGTTATTGCAGGCCGTTTTCTTTGGTTTCGGCGGCATCACCGTTCTGGGTGTAAATACAATCAACATCGCCCTGCCTGCGGTTTTGATGTGGTGGCTGGTTTCACCGTCTCTGGTACGTGCCGAAGGTAAATCGATCTTGCTGGCAGGTTTTGTCGCCGGGTGCGGTGCCATTGCCCTTTCAAGCATAATGGTTGGCCTGTCACTTGCTGCTAGCGGGCAGGAATTTGTTCCAACCGCAAAGCTTGTGGTCATGAGCCATATACCGGTCATGGTGGTTGAAGGTATCCTGACCGCAGCAGCCGTGCATCTTGTCAAAAAAGTCCGTCCGGTCATGCTGGCACCCGTCGGCTCGCTTCGAAGTGCTGCCTGATCGATGCCGCGATTTCCCGTTTTATACGTATTTTCTGTTCTGATCGGCACGCTGTTCATATCCGTCAATGCCCAGGCACATAGCCTGCATGTTTTTGCGATGGGAAACGGCGACGTCATCGACGGCTATGCCTATTTCGGGGGCGGTGCCCGGCCACATGCTGCAGAAATCCAGCTTCTCGATGATACAGGTCGCGTTATTTTTGCCGGAAAGACCGATGATCAGGGTGAATTCAAACTTCGCGTCAGCCACCAACAGGATTATGTCATCGAAGCCAATTCCGGTGATGGCCATATCGCAAGCTTCGAAATCAATGGTGATGAGCTTTCCAGTCAATTGCCCTCAGGAAATGAAGGTATAGACGTTCAGGTCAGCCAAATTGGCACAGCATCCTCGTCTCAAAGCGAAAAAACACATCCCCCATCGTCAATCATTGCCACGGATAGTTCCAACACAACGGTCACCCTTTCGCGGGACGAGTTGGACAACCTGATCGATGCGGCTGTATCCCGTCATGTTCGGCCCTTGCGCGAACAGCTGGTTGCCTATGAGGACAAAGTCCGATTTTCCGATCTTCTGGGTGGGATTGGTGTCATCGTCGGAATATTCGGGGCCTTTGCATGGTTCAGGGCCGGAAAATCACGGCCCGATCAGCAGAATGAAAAACCATGATCGGCGCGACAAATGTCCTTGTACCGTCACGATCCAATTCAGTTCTGTCACGGATTGATCCACGCTGTCGTTTGCTGGCAGCTCTCGCACTGATCGTAACAGCCGTCAGTTTTTCAAGCTGGCAACCATTAGCAATGCTGGTTCTGGTCGCTGCGATCATTACCGGCTTTGCCAAACCCGACTGGTCCAGAAAACTTAAAATGGTTTTGACCATGGATGGCTTCATCCTTGTGATGCTGACCATGTTGCCCTTTACCGTGCCCGGTGATGTGATATTCACCCTTTGGGTTTTTGACGCCAGCTATCAGGGCCTCTTTCAGGCCGTGCTGATCGCGCTTAAGGCAAATGCTGCGGTCCTTGTTCTGATTGCACTGGTGGGCGGAATGGATGCAATCCTTCTGGGGCGGGGTTTGCAGGGGATATACGTTCCGGCAAAGCTGGTGACGCTTTTCATGTTTACCATTCGCTATATCGATCTTTTGCGGCGGGAATATCTGCGCCTGCGTGTTGCCATGCGGGCACGCGCCTTTGTCGCGCGTAACAATCGTCATAGCTGGCGCAGTTTTGGATATTTACTTGGGATGCTGCTGGTGCGCAGCCATGATCGTTCAGAACGCATTCTTTGGGCGATGAAATGTCGTGCCTATCACGGTCATATGCATTTCGGCTCCCTGCCCCGGCTCAGTCCTCAGGATTATCTGTTTGCCAGTGCCCTCATCCTTTTCACCGCTGCCCTGATCGGGTTGGAGGTCGCATGTCCGCCGCTGATTTGATCACAGTCAAAAACCTGCATTTCACCTTCCCCACCGGGCGCAAGGTCTTGAATGGTGTGGACCTGTACCTGCGGACCGGTGAAAGATTGGCCCTGATCGGGGCGAATGGCGCTGGAAAAAGCAGCCTGTTGCATTGTCTGATGGGTTTGGTCACAGCAGAGAATGGCGAGATCGCCATTCTTGGGTCAAGATGCGAAACAGAATCAGAATTTCGCGCCGTTCGCGGCCGGGTTGGGTTGCTGTTTCAAGATTCCGATGATCAGCTTTTCTGCCCGACCGTTCTTGAAGACGTGATGTTTGGCCCGCTTAACCTTGGTCAATCGCGCGATGATGCGCGAAAAATAGCGATGCAAACGCTAGCTGACCTTGGACTGGATGGATTTGAAGCCCGGATCACTTATCAGCTTTCCGGTGGTGAAAAGCGACTGGTTGCACTTGCAACAGTTCTGGCGATGTCGCCCGAAATCCTTCTGCTTGACGAAGCAACCAATGGGCTTGATGCCGATGTCGAGCAACGTCTGATTGCAATTTTGCGCTCTTTATCACAAGCGATGGTGATCATTTCCCATGATCATCTGTTTCTTGATCAGGTCGCAACACGTTCCGTTCGCCTTCAGGATGGCGTCATATCCAAAGCCTGACTTGCTGGCATTTGCGAGCTAGCCTATGCTGCAGCAACATTAAAAGAACGGGAAATGCCCCATGAAACCTGAATCCATTCTTGTGTTCTGGTTCAAGGAACTTGAGCCTAAACAATGGTTTGAAAAAGACACTGCAATTGACCGTCATATCGCGGAACGATTTGCTGATTTTCATGCCGCAGCAGCAGCCGGGGAATTGTATGGCTGGCGCAAAACCGCACATGGCCGACTGGCTGAAATCATTATTCTGGATCAGTTTTCTCGCAACATCTATCGCGACAAACCGGAATCATTTGCCGCCGACCCTATGGCACTCGCTCTGGCACAGGAAGCCGTTGCACATGGCTTTGATACCAAACTGACCAAGCCCGCCGAAAAATCCTTCCTGTATATGCCCTACATGCATTCGGAATCAGAAGCCATTCACGAGATCGCACTGGATTTGTTTAACCAGCCGGGCCTTGAAAACAATCATGGCTACGAAATCAAACACAAACGGATCATTGATCGTTTCGGTCGCTATCCGCACCGTAATGACATTCTGGGGCGGACATCAACGCCAGATGAAATTGCGTTCCTGAAAGAACCAAACTCTTCATTCTGAAAATAACAAAAGGGGATGGCTCGTCTCACCATCCCCTGATTTGATTTCGCAGTCACTCACCGCTGCGATTTTCAACCGATATTGCGGTCACGCTTTTCCCACCAGCCATCAACCAGTGCTTCGGCTTCGTCCATGTAGTCGGCCTTGCCTGCAAGGAACGCCCCCATTGCCGCACTGCCTTTGATGCGCGCAATCGCGGCACTGTCTTCGACCTCGCCGCGCCATACGGCCATAAAATGCTGCAAGGTCACCGGGCTGTTGTCTTCATCGTCCTTTTCAGTCCGCGCCAGAAGTGCCGGCCAGCGAACGTCGCTAAGTTCGCCATTGTCAAGCATACGAAGATCCACATGCTTGAACGGTGTACGTTCCGCCTCGCCGCCGCCGCCCTTGATGACGCCAATACGCGGCAATTCCAGAAGTTTTCCGGTTTCCCGGTGAACATCAAGAAACGCCGGATGGAATACGCCAAGAAACGCCGCACGAGCCTGCAACGGATTAAGCAGACGCAGCAGGGTATTGACCGGACTGCGCAACCCCAATAAAGGCCGCAGACCAATCAGCTCCTGCAATTTCGGATGGATGTGGCGCAGCGGCAAATAGGCAAAGCCCTTCGACGCAATATCGGAACGTGCTTCGTCGGCCGACATCGCCAAGGGCAATTTTAGCGTCTTGACCGCAACCTCGGTGCTCACACCGTTGGTCAGGTGCGAATTATAGCCATGCATCAAAACCGGAATACCATTCCGCGACAGCAACATCGCCGACAGCACAAACCACGGCAAACCGCGCGAACGCCCTGCCGCATAGGATGGCCAATCCAGCATCGGATGACATTTTTCCGGAATCAGGCTTTCATCGTCCAGCTCAAGCCGCGCGGCCTTGCGAACGGCTTCGATCATGCCTGCCAGTTCTTCGGGCGTTTCGGCACGATAACGCAGCATCAAAAGAAACGCGCCCAGTTGGATCGGTTCCACCTCGTCACGCAAGATCATTGAAAAGGCTTCAAATGCCTCTTCGCGCGTCAGGCTGCGTGAACGCCCCGGTCCACGGAAGAAAGTCCGCAGATATCCGGAAAACGGATGAGCTTCCGGCAGATGGTTGTCATCTTCAAGCTGCTCAAGATGGTCGTCGGTCATACGATCGCACCACTTCTGTTATCAGTTATGTTCGCGTGTAAATATCCACTCGTTATCATTCGACTGATCTTTTTGATAGCGATAACCGTCCATATCGAACGATTTAAGGTCCTCGGGCTTTTCCAGACGATTGTCGATCATGTAACGCGCCATCATGCCACGTGCACGTTTGGCCGAGAAACCAATGACCTTGCCAACACCGGCTTTGACTTCCTTGAAGACCGGCGTAATCACCGGACCGTCAAGCACATCTTCTTTCACCGACTTGAAGTATTCATGCGATGCCAGATTGATCAGGCTGCGGTTCTTGTGATCAGCGGTAATAGTATTGATCTGTCTGGCAATCTTATCACCCCAGAATGCATAAAGATCCTTGCCACGTGGGTTCGAAAGTCGGGTTCCCATTTCAAGACGATAGGGCTGCATCAAATCACGCGGTTTCAAAAGACCATAAAGGCCCGAAAGCATCCGGAAATGGTTTTCGGCCCAGTCGATATCTTTTTGATCCATCGTGTCGGCATCAAGACCGACATAGGTATCACCACGGAACGCGTAAATTGCCGGCTTGGCGTTTGTACGATCAAAAGGCCGTGAAAAATGGGCAAAGCGCTGATAATTCAGATCAGCAAGATTTTCACTGATCCCCATCAGCTTCATCAAATCGCTGCGGCTTTTTTTACGCGCGACTTCAATAAGTTCTTCAGTATCGTCGAGAAATTGCGGTTCTGAAACGGCCATTTCAGGTGCATCCGTTTCGAAATCAAGTTTCTTTGCCGGAGAAACAACAGCAAGCATTAAAACGCCTCTTCTCTTTCATCTCTGATCATTTTGTCGTAACAAGCCACAAGGCATGGAGAAAGTCTAGGGCCCAAGCCCATGTACACGCATATATACGCTTGTGCATCGGTTTGGACCCTTTGCATTCCCCATAGATTTCTAATCTTGCAGAAAATCCGCAGGGTGCAACCCACCTGTGGAAGAAAGGACGAGTTATGAGTGAACAAGTTCGCGCGTCGCACATTCTTCTGATGTATGCTGGTTCGGCACGCTCCAGTGCAACCCGCACCAAAGAAGAAGCGCTTACCGAAATCAACGCGCTCAAAGACCAGATCGCCAATGGTGCTGACTTCGGTGAAGTCGCCAAAGCAAACTCTGACTGTCCGTCCGGTCAGCAGGGTGGCGACCTTGGCTTCTTTGGACGTGGCATGATGGTTCCGGAATTCGATGCCGCTGCTTTCAACATGGAAGTCGGCACCACGTCCGACGTGGTGGAAACCGATTTCGGTTACCACCTGCTGCAGCGCACCGCCTGATTGGCGCTCGCCAAAACACCAAAGGGCTCGCAACATCTTGCGGGCCCTTCTTGATTTAGCACTTCGGAAATCTCATCCATCAAAAATCGACCAGTGGCGCATCAAGCTCGTATTCGCCCTTGTGATCCTCGATCTCCAGCACCCAGACATCGCGATCAAATTTCACCTGTTTGCGCCAGTATTCGTCGCAGGCGAACTCGGTCTCGCGTCCACCATCCGCACCACCGGCCACCTGCATCCAGCCCATATCGCCATCAAGTGTCGTCACCCGCGAAAAGACATAGCATCCGGCCGCAAAACGATTGAGCTTCAGCAGCACCGCACCGGCATCTTCATTGCCCATGTGCACCACCATCGCCGTAATCAGTTTTGATTGGCAGATCGCAATCTGCCCGCGAACCCAGATGCCAGCCTTAAGCCGTGGCTGCATTACTGGTCCCCCCGCTTTGCCGTCACATTTTCAGGCATTTGAAGGATCAGATTGGCATTTGGACAGATGCTTTCCCAGATTTCCCATTCCGATGGCTTTGCCGCCCCAAAATAATCTCCCTTTTTACCCAGCATATCGAAAATAATCTGAAAATGAAGATGCGGAATCCAGTCGCCATTAATCGGGAAATCGCCAAAAGCACACAACAGATGGTCTTTTTCCACGGGCTGTCCGATATAAAGACCCTCAAGCGATTCACGGCTGAGGTGACCATACAATGTATAGAAAGTCACATCCGGTTCCGGATTGTGTTCAAGGATGATGGTCGGCCCATAATCAAGATGCAGATTGTTATCGGCAAAGCTGTGGACGACGCCATCAAGTGGCACATAAACGGGCGTACCCGCCGGGGCGAAAAGATCAATGCCAAGATGCTGGCTGCGCGCCTCGCCATCATTTTTGAATTGATCGGATTGATAACATATCCGGTCTTCGCGATAACGACCGACACCTACCGGCGCGTTGGCATCCGCCATCTGCTGCCACATGATTTCGGTCTGGCGCGCCGGATCGCTGGTACCACCAATCACCACATCATCATTGCTTGAAAAGTCATAAACGATTTTAGCACAGCTTTTCAGATCGCAATCCAAGACCGACGCGAAATCAACCTGATGATCAATGATCCATTGGCGAAGTCGCGGTGCATCCGCCACCGGTTCCTGCCCCTTTGCGTAACGATCAAGATAAGACTGAAGACGTGCAGACGCGTCATCAAGAATGGCTGTGGTCACAATGGTGGCTCCGGCAAAGAAAAAGGCAGGATGAAAACACCCTGCCTTTGCCTACATGATATTTTGTCATAAGGGCAAGTCCCAAGACTTACCAGTTGGTGACTTCGTACTCGCACGCGACATCGTCATCATCGGTATCGGTCAGTGCCACCGTCAGGCGACGCATCTGCGGATTAAAGCGTTTAACGAAATTCAAAAGCACCAGCGCTTCTTCGGAAAGATCCCCGGCATCTTCATCGTCTTCATCAAGTTCGCACAGCTCTACCAATTCAAGGAACAGAGCCGCAAGCGCACGTTTGACGTCTTCGCCGCCTTTAAGACCACCGGTCAATTCACCAAGCGGGCCCAGATCAACATCAAGCTTGCGAAGCGTCTTGCTCATCTGGTCGATGGCATCTTCGTCCAGAACCATCTCGGCCGCGATCATGTGCGTACCGACTTCATTGATGTTCAGGAAACCGATAAATTCGAACAGATCGTCCTTGTTACGGCCTTCGGCCAGAAGCTGTTCGGTGTGCGCTTCGAATTCTTCGAAGTCGATGTCTTCGCCAAGATCGTTTTCGAGGTCGCTCATGTCGCTCTCCAGTGAAAATTTGCGCCGCTCATACTCTGTATCGGTGAAAAACACAACCCGCACCGGGTCAATAGGGATCAGACATGCATGGATCACAGATCGGAATGAATACAGGAAACATTAAACCCAATTGCGAAGAAACATGTATCCTCAGTAGGATGACGTTACAGGCCGCCGTGTTTTACGGTCGAAACGAATTTAAAGACGGATCACATTATGCCCGAATTTACGTTACTCGACATTGCCGCTGTTAGTTGGGCATTTCTCTGGTGGGTGGGCTATACCATCTTTGCCGATGCGAGTTCGCGACGGCGTAATTCGATTTCGGCACATATGGCGCGCAATCGGCATCGCTGGATGGAACAGATGCTTCAACGTAATCTGCGCATGGTTGACACCTCCATCGCGGGCAACCTGATCACCGGCATCAGTTTCTTTTCATCGACTACCATTCTGGTCCTGATTGGTTTGATCGCACTTCTTGGCTACACCGAAAAAGCAATCCAAACGGTATCCGCCCTTCCCTTTGCCGTCGAAACAACGGCAGCAGTCTGGGAATGCAAGGTCGTGCTGCTGATTCTGATCTTTATCTATGCGTTCTTCAAGTTCACATGGGCATTCCGTCTGTCGAACTATTGTTCGATCCTGATCGGTGCTGCCCCGGACCCAAGCGCACCGGATGCAGCCAGGGCAGCTGCCCGGGCATCACGCATGAGCATGATGTCAGCGCACAATTTCAATCGCGGCATTCGCGCCTATTTCTTCGCGCTGTCAGCACTTGCGTGGTTCTATCATCCGGTCGCGTTCATCATCGGCGCCGCATGGGTTACGCTGGTTTTATACAATCGGGAATTTCGGTCCCACGCACTTGATATTCTTGCCGGGCATCACTGACACGAAAAAGGCCGCATCAAGTGGCCTTTTGCAGTTTTCAAGCCGGTTGATGACGGCGGCGCAACGCGTATCCGGCAAGCACCAACATCACCAACCCAACCGGCAAGGCCGCCGAATACAGCAAGGTTGACCATCCCGCCCCAGCATATATCGAGCCAGCTGACAATGATGCAATGGCAACAGTACCAAACACCACAAATTCATTGATCGCCTGTACGCGGGCCTGCTCCGCCGGACGATAGTTTTCGGTCAGGAAGGTGGTCGCGCCAACGAACATAAAATTCCATCCAACCCCAAGCAGCACAAGAGACGGCCAGAAATTGTCGATCAAATCCTCCCCGGCCAAACCGAATGCGAGACAGATCAGATTCAGCACCGCCCCCACCTGAATGATGCCAAGGGCACCAAACCGGCGGATCAGGTTGCCGGTAAAGAAACCTGGCGCATACATACCCACCACATGCCACTGAATGATGAAGGCGGCATCGCCGAACTCGTAATTGCAATCAAGGATCGCAAGTGGTGTTGCTGTCATGACAAAGCTCATGACAGCATAGCCAAGTGCCCCGGCAATCATTGCAACGATCACGGCAGGTTGCCCTATCACCACTCTGAGCGGACGCGCCGGTTCATCATGCTTGGTGCCGCGCATATCAGGAAGGCGCAACTGGCTGATCGCCAGAACCAGCAGAAATTGAATCCCGATCAGTGCCAGGAAAGTTCCGAGAAATGGCACCGTATCAAACCAGTTGCGTGCAAAACTTGCCAGGTTTGGTCCGACGAAGGCAGCAGCAAGCCCGCCCAGCATGGTCAGTGAAATCGCACGAGAACGGAATTCCGGCGGCGCAGCCTCGGCTGCGGCGAAACGATATTGCATGGCGATGGCATTGGCAGACCCGATGCAGGCGCAAGCTACACACAGCAACCAGAAATTCCCCCAATAGACCGTCCCCATGCCTGCCACGGCACCGACCATGCCGATACCAGATCCGATCCAGAACCCGACACGGCGACCGAACCTGCTCATCATCAATGCCGACGGAGCGGTCGTCGCCATCATTGCAATCATGGTGAATGCAACCGGTAACGTAGAAAGTGATTTATCTGGCGCCAGCGAATAACCGATTACGGCTGCAACCGTAAACAGCAGTGACATCGCGCTCGCCGACAGGGCAACACATAAACTTAAAAACAGAACATTTCGGCGCACTTCGGGACTGGACATACGGGGCGTACTTTCATCAGGCTCTGGCGTGGTGGCGCCGTTTCAATCTGGTGTTTTTGCAAACTACAAGAACAAGGAACTGCTGTAAAATATTAACCGGGTTACGGCTTGCCCTGCTCTCTTTTGATGCTATATTGGCTTTTCAATTAACGGGATAGCATCAATGCACGGCATGGCCGACGATAAATTGATGGAATGCACAATCACCGCATGTCTTTCGGGCAACGCGGCTTTTTGTGTTGTTTCCCCGGTCGCTTTTTTCAAAGAGCGAACTTGACCTCATCCTGAAATTCCTTTTCTTGTGCCTAAAGCCCGCGTAAATATGCGGGTTTGAAAAATGCGCACATGACATTTATGCCCGCAGATAAAGCAGAGTTGAGCCAGACATGATTGCCCTGACCCTTCCGGACGGCGCCGTACGCGAATTTGACGGTCCTGTATCGGGTTTCGATGTTGCCAAAAGCATCAGTCCCTCGCTGGCAAAGAAATCCTTTGCCATCATCGTTAACGGCGAATTGCGCGACCTGTCGCGCGAAATCGATACTGATGCCGCCATCGAAATCGTGACCAAGGGGCACAAGGAAGTTCTGCCGCTGATCCGGCATGACTGCGCCCATGTCATGGCCGAAGCGGTTCAGGAACTCTATCCGGACACGCAGGTCACGATCGGCCCGTCCATCGAAAACGGTTTCTACTATGACTTTGCCCGCAAGACGCCCTTTACGCCGGACGATCTGATCAAGATCGAAAAGCAGATGCACAAGATCGTCGAGCGGAACGAGAAAATCGAACGCGAAGTATGGGATCGTAACGAAGCGATCAAATTCTTCCTCGACAAGGGCGAAAACTATAAAGCCGAGATCATCCGCGATCTTCCGGAAACCGAAACCATCACCTGCTATCGCCAGGGCAATTTCATTGACCTGTGCCGTGGCCCGCATGCCCCGTCGACCGGCAAGATCGGCAAAGCCTTCAAACTGATGAAGGTTGCCGGTGCCTATTGGCGTGGCAACTCGGATAACGAGATGCTGCAACGTATCTATGGTACCTGCTGGGAAACGCAGGAAGACCTCGATGCCTACCTGCACATGCTTGAGGAAGCCGAAAAGCGTGATCATCGCCGCCTTGGCCGCGAAATGGACCTCTTCCACATGCAGGAAGAAGCACAGGGTTCGGTTTTCTGGCACGACAAGGGCCTGAAGCTGTATCGCAAGGTAGAAACATATATCCGTGAACGTCTTGATGCCGAAGGTTATCAGGAAGTGCGCACACCGCAGCTTGTTGACCGTATCCTTTGGGAAAAATCCGGCCACTGGGAAAAGTTCCGCGAGAACATGTTCACCACGACCCCGGATGAAGACGACCCGGAAAAGGTTCTGGCTCTCAAGCCGATGAACTGCCCGTGCCACGTGCAGATTTTCCGTATGGGCAGCAAATCCTATCGTGATCTTCCGCTGCGTATGGCTGAATTTGGCTGCTGCCACCGTAATGAACCGTCCGGCGGCCTGCATGGCATCATGCGTGTGCGTCAGTTCATTCAGGATGACGCGCATATCTTCTGCACCGAAGACCAGATTGTCTCGGAAACCAAGATTTTCTGTGACCTTCTAAAATCGGTTTACAAGGATTTCGGCTTTACCGACATCCTCGTCAAATTCTCGGACCGTCCGGAAGTCCGTGCCGGTTCCGATGAAATCTGGGACAAGGCAGAAGCCGCCCTTCGCGAAGCCGCCGAAGAAGCTGGTCTGACGCTTGAAATTAACCCGGGCGAAGGCGCGTTCTATGGGCCGAAGCTTGAGTTTGTTCTGCGTGATGCGATTGGTCGTGACTGGCAGTGTGGCACGCTTCAGGCCGACTTCGTACTACCTGAACGCCTTGACGCGTCCTATATGGGCGAAGATGGTGAAAAGCATCGTCCGGTCATGCTGCACCGCGCGATCCTTGGCTCGCTCGAACGCTTCATTGGCATTCTGATCGAAAACTATGCCGGTCGCCTGCCGCTTTGGCTGTCACCTGTTCATGCCGTGATCTGCTCGATCACCAACGAAGCCGATAGCTACGCAGAAGACGTCAAAAAAGCACTTCAGGCCAAAGGTTTGAATGTTGAGCTTGACCTTCGAAATGAGAAGATCAGCTACAAGGTTCGCGAACACAGCCACGCGAAAATCCCGCTGATCCTTGCTCTTGGCAAACGCGAAGCAGAGGAAAAAACAGCTTCGGTCCGTCGCCTCGGTTTTCAGCATCAGAGAACCATGGGGATTGATGAGCTGGCCGAAAACATGGCGACCGAAATCCGTGATCGCGTAATCGAAGCCGATTTCTGATCGCCTGCCCACTTCAAGGCAAAACCACAAAGGCCCGCATGTTTTATTGCGGGCCTTCGCATTTTGCGTATTTCAGAACGGCACAGCAAAACCAAAGGTTTCAACACTCGTTTGGCAATCGCCACCTAATTCAGAGCTTTGGAATATATTTCTTTCACCAACTCGTGACTGCACTTAACGCAAAGTTGTGCTAAATCCGAAACTGATCCCAAGCCCCCAACGTATCTGGTGCATATGTTTTTTAAGGAAAAGGTAGCGACAATGAATTCCAAAGGTAAAACCCGTTATTTTATTGCATCGCTGGCAATGACGCTTGCATTGGGTACTGTATCCTCCGCAGCTTTGGCGATGGGCAGCGGCAGCAGTTGGGGCAGCGACACACCCGATCTGTCCGAAGTCGTCGAAATGATTGATGCTGGCAAATACGACACGGCTATCGCAAGCCTTGAAGGCATGCTCGAAGATGATCCGAAAAATGCCGATATCCTTAACTATCTTGCTTATAGTCAGCGGAAATCAGACGATCTTGAAAGTGCGTCCCAAAACTACGAACGCGCATTGATGATTGATCCGGAACACAAGGGTGCTTTGGAATATCAGGGCGAACTGTTCCTTCAGACCGGAAAGCCCGACATGGCGCGTGAAAACCTTGCGCGACTGGAGAAAGTCTGCGGTATGGATTGCGACGAATACAAAGAGCTGTCAGCAAAAATTCCGCAATAGATTTGCACCGCAAAAAAACCTTCCGAAACTATTCGTTAGGATAGCTTTGCAACACACACATTTGTCGCCATGTATTACCCCTCTTGTGGGTAATACATGGAACTGGACTTGGTCATGCCTGACGCTGTGCTGCGGAAAAGTTATACTGTTGTTGTCGTGCGCAGCACAGGACAGCAAATGGACCTGGAAACGCTTTCGGATTATCAAAGCGCGATCAATTCTGCGAAAAACGCATTGACCAACAATAACAATTCCGAAGTTCGCGTTGTCGAAAACAAATATGACGACGCCACAAAACGCGACAAAAAACAGGTTGTGAAAATCCTGACCCGTCAGGAAAGTGGCGCAGGAAATGGCGGCGCGGCAAAATCACGCGCAAAGGATTCCGGCGTCAGCCACGAAGTAGCCAACCAGTTTAGCAAGGGGATCGTCAACATCGTTCTGGCGATTACCGTTCTGGTGCTTCTTGCCGGGATTGTCATCCCATTGATGAACCGCTGATAGTGCATAACACCGCTAATCGTATCGAAACGACGATATCCCGCGAAACGCTGAGATAAATCGATCATCTGTTTTCTCTGACTGCTTGACAGTGTGCCGCCCGGTTGCAAAATTGGTGAAGTCCATGCAATGGACCTTCGGGGGCTCAAAGGGAAATCAGGTGCCAATTGATCAATAAAAGCGCCAAATCCGTCATATCGTCGCGCTGGAAATACGGCTGCCTGACGATTGCACTGTTCGTCCCCCTGCTCTCCGGATGCTCTTCTGACGATATGATGTCGCTGTTTGGCAACAAAACTGGGTCCAAACAAATCAAAATCAGCGATACGGACAGCCAATCGCAAACGGCAATAGCATCTGGCATCGATAGTGCTGCCTGCGGTCTTTTCTTTGATAATGCATCTGCCGGGACAGTTTCGAACCAAGCCCTGAATGACAATGCAGCAGAACCGATATCGCTGCAGGGTAATCCGGCCGATGACCTGCGTCATGCCATGGCACTTGATCTTGCCAACGAACATGCAAAGGCGCGGCGCCTTTATCTCTGGTTGACCGCAGCCGATCCGAATGCCTCAATCTCGATCAATTGCGGTAACGGCATTATGCTAAGCGGTACGATCACAAGCCTTGCACAAAAGCGCATTAAGGCGATGGATATCAGCAATCCGGATCTTGCCCGCTCGCGCGAAATTGATGCGGTGGTTGCTTCGGCAATCGTTGCGCCCGGCCCGGAACTTCCCGATCCGCCGACGGTGCAAAGAAATCGCGACTTTTACAAAAACACTGTCGCGCTCGACATTCCGCCCGAGGATTCAACGGCTGCGCGTCCCGCAATGGAAATGGATGTTAGCAGCAATACAGCACGCCTGACCTCTGTTGACCGACCAGCAAGGAAAATTGCTGCACCGTCTGTTGTCCCCCAAACAGAGCAACTAACCGCGGCAACGACACCACCTACGATCAAAGGCGATGCGGTTACGCCAAGCACGTCAAACAAGGCTCTGCTCTCGACAACGCGTCCCATTGAAAGCGGCACGCTGGAACTGGAAGATGAAACACCTGCATCGCAAAGCACCTTGATCGAAGTTCCAATGATGGATGCGTTAAATAAAGCCCAAGCTGAAGAGAGCACTGCGGAAATTCCAACCGAGCCAGCAAAGATTGCTGAGGCCCCTGCACCTTCGATCCGTGAACCGGAACCCAAGCCAGAAGCGTCTCAACCGGTTCAAACAAGCAGTTCTTCTTATTACGCGGTGCAATTGGCGGCCTATCGTTCGCGTGAAATGGCTGAATCCCGTTGGTTGAAATTTGAAACCATGGGCAACGGCATCCTTCGTGGCGCAAGCCACGAGGTCCAAAGCATTGCGATTGAAGGTCAAGGTCTGTTTTTCCGTCTTATGACCGGAAAGTACTCCAGCCAGTCCGAAGCACAATCAGCGTGTAGCGGCCTGAAACGCGCCGGAATTGACTGTCTGATCCGTCACATAAAACTCTGAAATCACATCTTCGGAAAAAGCTTCAGGGTTTTGACTTATCGTCGGGTGGCATACCCACCCCGGATGCTTTACCTGCCCAGTGACCGAATGACCGGTGCCTATGAAGCGCTTCCGGCCTTGTCTTACGACCATGCCTGCGAAGAAACCCCGGCAGGCGCTTCAGAACCGCCTCGATTCTGGTGTTGTGCCGGTAATATCGCCAACGCAAATACTGGATGAAACGCCTAGCGCGCTTTGACCCAGCCGCCAGCATCGGGATGCCAATCGCAATAAAAACCATCCCGAAAAATGGTGGCGGCAGAGGCAGGAATACGAACCCGATGAACAGGTTGATTACACCGCCACCAATCAGCAAGGATGATTTCAAATGTCTTGCGCGTCGCAAATCAGCGGCTTCCAGCGATAATGACATGCAGTATTCTTATTATCGCGTCCCGCACGACCCTTACCAAAAGAATGTTCGAAGACAATTTACCGTGAAGGCAATTGCCAAAGCATCGATCTGGGTTAAATTGCAACTCAGTCCATTAACTCAAGGCAGGTTCTGACATGTTCTCTTCGATCGCCCCAGAAAAAGTCTCTATCCCGTCTGCCGAAACCGCCCTGCCCGGTCGCGCCGAGAAATTACAGGTCGCAGACCGTCACGC
>Ga0098035_1000830_pt1 | contig 15208 bp, 15 predicted proteins | sample 3_EtaG_FD_75046 | JGI IMG/M metagenome (GOLD analysis project Ga0098035, IMG submission 75046) | Marine viral communities from the Subarctic Pacific Ocean - 3_ETSP_OMZ_AT15126 metaG | ecosystem: Environmental > Aquatic > Marine > Oceanic | place: Pacific Ocean | collected 2015-01-07
AACAACAATAGACGTAATTTCACAGAAGTTTATAGAGGGACACAAGCTTATTCGGGATCACTAGGTGGAGTAACAGCACTTAATGGTTTCATGCTTAGGTTTGGAATTGGCGATGTACGTACTAATATACTTACTGATAACGATTGCGGCCTCGCTACTTTCCTCGTTAATAACTCAGAGGGACACACGGTGAATTCTTCAAAGGGAGATATGCATATTTATTGTAATGGAGCGGGTGCTGCCATTAGTACCCATGACACTGCATTAGCTGCCGGGGCATTTGTTCAAATAATTGATTACAATACTGTTATAGGTGCTCCACAGACTGCGGTACATGATGGAGGGGACGGTACTGCTTACTTAAATGATGCAGACGCTACATTTTCAACTGCGGGGGTTCAGGCAGGGGACGTAGTTTTTAATACCACTGACAAATCTTCGGGGAAAGTACTCACAGTTACTGAGACCCGACTAGTCCTTGACACTAATGGATTAAGAGGGGGGACTGGTAACGATTTTGATGATGACGATAAATACCTCGTTGTCACACAAGCCACAAACCCTGTTGCCGCTGATGGTGTGAGCGGGACTGTTTCTGCGGGGGCGAATAGAGGAACCGTCACGGGTACTTATAAAGTAGCCCGAGTTGCCGGTGGTAGCACATTGACTGATATATTCTTTGAAACCCCCTTAAAAGAAGATTATGCGGATAACTCTTTCATAATTCCATTTACCGATGAGACCACTAGTGTATATCAGCACGTTATTACGGAAGCGAACCTACTTCCAACAATGACGTGGCACCTTAGAATGTTAGATTCTGATGGGGGAAACGCATTCATTAGGCGTTCATTGGGCGGTATGGTAGACTCAATGACTATTAATGCTGATGAAGGTGGGATGCTAACGGTTGGGTGGGATACAGTCAATTTCATGGGGACTATTCATAACTTAGAGAACCAGCTTACTGCAACAACGGATTCAAACCCACTGTATAGTGGAGACTCAGCCAGTGCAGTTATGCCCGGATTTGCCGTTATGCACGATGTTACAGATTCTGATATTGATTTTGACACCACTGAACCATATTACTTCTCAGAAGGGGCTGTATATATTGGAGGCGCTGGTGCCACTCGTAAGGAATTTGCAAGAGTTAGGGATTTCTCCATAGGCATTTCAAATGCAGTAGAGCAACGGTATTACGTAAGTTCCCGACATGGAAACGGAAGAAGGCGTGGACCTAACGAAATGCGTGAAGGTCGTCGTGAATATACTTTCACTGCAACCGTGTCACTTAACGATTCATCGGACACTACAGGTACTGACATAGGTGGCGCTCTTGAACTGTATAAGCAATTATTGTTAGAGGGAAATTATGGTAGTGGTGCCCAAGGATTCAATGTGCGCCTGACATTTACTAGGGGTACAAATGATACTATGGTAATAGACTTACCGGGAGATGCAACAGCAGCGACCGGACTAGCTCAAGGAGGAGTATTCTTACGGGGAGCACCTCATGATATAGCAGAAGAGCCTACATTGCAGACATCCATAGATTGTGTAGCAAGGAATATGAAAATTGTTATTACAGATGGCGTACCAGTGTATCCATAAAGTATAAAATGAACTAGTAAGGAGTATAAAGTAAAGATGGCAACTAAAAAAGTAGTAGCAGCAGCAAAACCTTTTGATGTGAGTAAGTATCAAACTAAAGGTGCGACTACAGAAATGGAAATTACTATAAATGAGGATAAGTTTACAATAACCACACGGCAACTTCCGTGGTTTGAAAAAAGTGATATCACGACAAAGTGTATGTCCTTTAATGCTAAGACAGGGGAACCAGAACTTAATTCGGGGTTATATTTACGTGAGGTATTGAAAAAAATTATTGTAGATGCCCCATGGTTTGTAAATGGGATAACTTCCATAACAGACGAGTTTTTAAATTCAATTGACGGGACATTAGGAAGTGCATTAGAACAGTTGGTCCCTAACGCATTTACTAACGAAATGACGGAAGTAGAGGTCATAAAAAAAGAATCCTAAGATATTTGGCGGGAATACCTGTGACAGACTCGGAAAATGTGTTGTATTCCCACTGGACATTAGTAGCTTCCCTACTGAAGCTAGGAATGTCATATAGTGATATCTTGGGATTATCAGAGTCTGAACTAACATATTTACTGTCCGCTCTAGGGGCACTGGCGCAAAAAGAACAACAAGAAAGCGAAAGGAAACATAGATAAATGGTAATGGGTGAAATGGATAGAACCCTTGCGATTGAAATCCGCAGTCAGACGGGCGCACAAACCGATGCCGCCTCCGGTGGCGGTGGTGGTGGGACAGGTTCAGATTCAAAACCCGGTGAAAAAGGTAAAAAAGACAAGGAGGACGGCAAAAAAAATGACAAAGCCTCTTTAGGAAAACTTGTCGGGATTCAATTTGGAATTGCTGCGATGTTGAAGCAGTCACAGATTTTTACTGGGTTCATTGGTTCCATTTTCCAGCTTATCGGAATGCTTGTTGATGTCATATTAGCCCCCCTTGCCCCGTATTTGTTTAAACTGGTAGAAATTATGGCGTCTTGGATTCCTATAGTTGGTCAGATGGCGCAAAACACTGTGGATTACTTAAAAAGACTTTTTGATAAAACGGTGGAATGGGTTGATAGTTGGTCTAACGTTTCAGTAAGCGCAGGTGACTTGGTAAAAAAGGGTTTCCAACTAGTAAGCATACAAGGTATGTCAGCGTTAATAGGTGAACAATTTGCCCTGAAATTCGGAACAATGAAAGGCTGGACTTTCACTGATTTGTTCAAAAAAATGGATGTTACCACACAAAATATAACTAAGGGAATATCAGAGGCTTTTACAGGAAAAAATGCTAAAGGTATAAAAGGAGCCGTAGGAGGGATTTTTAAAGCTTTATTTAAAGCCTTAACGTCTGGTTGGGGTCGAAAATTAATAACCATTCTTAAATCACTTGCTAAAGGTGCTAAAGTGTTAGGTACTATAGGAATGATTATAGGAATCGCATTTGAAATAAGTGATATTATTCAGGCGTTTAAAGACGGTAATGTGGGAGAAGCTGTTGTGAAGATTGCACTAGCTGTAATAGGTATAGGAGTACCAATTGCGATAGGTCTAGCTTTTGGGGCGATACCTGCGTTGATAGCTGGTGTAGTTATAGCTGGGTTAGCCCTGATGTGGGAGTATGCAGTTCCCCCTGAAATAAAGGAGAAAGTTTTCGATTGGATAGAAGGGTTAATGAAAGAAATCGGAGATGTTTTCAGTGAGATGTTTAATTTAGGCGGCGGCAGTCTCTTTAGTAAAATTATAAACGGGATTATACTGCTTATTAGTCTACCCCTCACTCAACTTAGGGTAGGGCTTTCCCTGATTCTTTCTGAAGGAGTAAAACGTACCATTAACGATGGTATACGTAATTTGGCGGATACTTTAGTAAACGGGATTATTAGGTTTATAAATAATTTGATATCGACTGTTGCTGGATGGATTCCAGATTGGATTCCGGGGGCTGACAAGGCTAGGAATTTCCAAATTGGTGAGGTGGACTTCTCTACTTTTAACGTAATGATGGGTACTGACAGCCCCGTAAATGGCATGTACGCAAATGAATGGGCTAGTAAAGACCTAGCTGCTGCATCTGCTATCAGTAACTTCGGAGGTTAAGTATGGCACAACAGGAACTAATGTGTTTAATATGGAATGGAGAAGACGATGGTGCCGCACGTAGATACGCACTAAAAGCGCTTTCTGTTGCCCATCAAATAGGAAAATCCCCAATACAGATTGCTATACCGAACAACACCCCCACCCTTCTAGACCTTAATATGGTTCGACCTACAATAACACTAAGTTTAGTACTTGATAAAAAAGTCACAGGTAAGACTATCACCGGTCCCAGTAAGGGGAATGGCACTACTTATAAAATTCCTACCAAACAAGATATGGAATATTTTATTACCGAGAATGGTTACGACGCTGCCTCTAAATTAACCTTGATGTTATTACATGAAGACAATAATTATGAACAATATGAATTTGCTGTCCAGCAGTTTACCACAAACCTTATACCTTCCAAAGAAGATAGATATGACTCCACTCTAGTTATGCTTGTCACAAAACGGGCGGGGACTTATGATCAACTTACGGATGATTAGGTTTGGGAGGAACTAATGGCTGAAAAACCCGGAAGACTAGAAGTTCAATATTTTGATGGTTCCAATTGGGTAGCACTTACTTCTAGCAGCCAGTCTTTAGTCCTTGACTTAGAAATAGAAGACACCCTATACTCCCCTCAAACGGCTAGGTTCAGGGTAGCTGACCTTAAAGACAATGGGATTTTTCAGGATAGCTCCACGAATGCTGTTCTTAAAGAGTTTATGAACATTAGAATTCTAGACCCTGACAAATATATAGTATATTTTAGCGGTAAAATTTTCCGTCTAGCAAAGAAATACGAACAACCATATGGAGAAATTCTTGAGGTAGTATGCTATGATGCGCTGTATACTTTAGGAAATGAATATCTAGACACTGATTCAGATAGTGTTGCTGCGAGTAAAGCTCATACTCTGATTTCAACTTGGATAGGTAACCATATACCAACGGCGTTACTTTCAGTTGCTAATGATTCAGGGGACGTAGATAGGTTTGAACCTTCAGCTTATAATCGTGCTAATACTGCCAAAGTAGTAAAAGCTGGTCGTAGTCAAATATCCGTATTGTCAGCTATATTACAAGAAACCCTTCAAGATCAGCTTCTAACTACTAAGGATCGTGGTTATGTATATTACGTTGATCCTAATTTCACCAGTACCGCTACTTCTCATAATCCTGCGGGGTTCTTCACATATTTCGCACGAAATAGAATGCCAGCAGCAGAAGCCTCAGGGGGAGCGGCTGCCCCGTCTGGTAACGGTCTAACGCTAGAAAGACCCGACGGTACCACACAAACAGAATCGGGTACAAAACACCTTATGATGAGCGAGCTAGACATTAGTTCTTCTTCCAGAGAGGTAGTAACTGATATTATAGCAAATTATTATCATGAAGAAACAGGTAAACGTGTTTCTAAAAGATTTTCCATAATACATTTCACGGCTCACAGTGGGATGGCTACGGCTCAGTATGACGACATAGGGTTTGACGCTGGACCGGGGACCGGTGGGACCGATATATCTAATTTGGTAGACTCCGGTGGTAATGTTATCGGTAGAATTCAATACGTATCTTCACTGACTGCTTTCCCCGCCTTTATGATTTTATCAGATCGGTCCTCTCATGCTCTAGTAGCTGGAGAGACGTTATCTGCGGACTCACATGGTAGTGGTGCTTCGATAACGCTTTCCTCTGTTGACACCATAGGCTCTCAATTTGTTTACGAACCTAAGGCTGTTTGGGGAGTCACAAAAACTACTAAAGCTAATTTTGATAAAGAATCAGATGCGAATGAAATACGTACTAAATTAGCAGGAATATTTGAAGGAAGACAAAACGTACCTGACCGACTTTCCTTTTCTACCTCCCAGCTTCCTTATTATTGGGTAGAGGGTCGTGCTACCAGTAGTACCACCGGTAGCACATTACATGACTCCGCTGTCGATTGGGAAACAAAAGGTGTAAGAACTGGTGCTACTTTCCTTAAATTATCTGGTACTGGGGGCACAGTAACTGCTTATGGGTATGTTTCTAGCTTAACAGATGCAGGAGTCATCACATGTGCTCTTAACACAGGGACATGGGCAGTGGACGACTATTACAGGTGGCAAGTCCGTGTACGTGCGGGACATCAGGTCTTTGTCAAGTGTGTCCCGAAAGGGATAGACGGAGAAGGTCAGCTTGTTACTCGTATTAAAATAAATCAGAATATGGGTAGTCAAACAATTACCAGCTACGAAACTCAGGGCACCGCTGCTAGAAGTATCCCATCTAATCTCGCAGAAATGACATCTTCCGCTGCCACTCACGGAGCAACTAATGTAGGGGCTAGTGCCCCAGTTCCTATAGGGGACGTTACAGGTAAACTTACCTGCGTATTTTCAGCGGGGGCTAAATCATCTCCGGACGGCACCAGACATGATACAGTAACTTGGACGGCAGGTACCCTTAAGCTCAATAAAAATCTTAGTATTGATGGTAATGAAACTGATGAATATTCAATTGCTCAAAATGACACCACCACCGCAAATGGTGGGGCGTTAACAGCGGGCGGCACTCAATACGTATTATATTTCCAACCAGATGTTTCGGCAACTGAGTTGAAGATTTCAACTTCTGCGGCGTGGGAATCCGCTGATAGAACAAAATTAAAAATTGCCACAATTACAACTGCAACTGATAATGGTGGAGTAGTAAACGGAGCGGGTTACGAAGCCGAGTGTATGTGGGATTCTGCTAGTAGTAGTATTGTTATAGAAGGACCAGCCTCAACAGCAGAAGGGCAGTCTTCGAAGTGGGGCGCAGATTACTTTGCCGTAGACGGGATTCAAGCCAAGCATATGGTGGTGATTGGGTCAGATAAAACAGCAGACGAAAGATTCAAATTTTTTACCCCTTCTGAACCCGCTGACGGAAGTACAACACACTGGTTTAGAGGGTTCACGGGCGACAGTGTTTCAGATACCACAGGAAAATGGTTTGAATTTGACGTTGCAAACAAAGCTCTAAACTTGTATAACGGGGCTGCGACCTCTCTACTTTTGTCACAGTACACAGGGTCGGCTTTAACGTTCTACGACGGGACAGGTGCTTCCGCTGCCACAGCGGATAAGTTGTCGGAATTTACTACAACAGGGTTAAGCTTTTTCGATAATTCTGCCAACGGGTACAAACTCTCAATGTTTGATGGGTCAGGTGCCCACATATATGACGGCACTACTGCTACCCCCGGCTCTGCTAATGAGCGAGTTACGCTCAATCAAGGGGGATTAGAGCTTCATGACTTTGCTACAAACGACTCTGGTAACTCCGCAACGGTAGAATTTTTTGCTGGAGCCACTACATCCATGGGAAAACTTTTTACATACCAAACAGGGAGTGGGGGCATAAACGAACTACACCTTACCACTGCTACTCGTACTGGAGATATTGGGTATAATTTTGTGGTTGGAGCGCAAGCCATAAATAAAGTTAGCTACATCAAACCTCTGTGGGATGGTTTTGCATATCTAGGTGACCCTGATAATGGCGAACGATTCAAGCAGCTTGGTGTTAAAGAAGGCATTTACATCAATGGACAAGCTCCATCCACCCCTAGTTTCGGAGGCACTACGACCCAGTACATGCTGTATCAGGATAGTGGGGCTTTGCTTTGGAATGGTAAGGGTCGTGTATTACAGATGGACAGCACAGAGGCTGATTACTGGGTCTTTGATGTAGGTCAAGATAGTGGGGGTACATACCGTAAGCATATGTATCCGTCAAACGCTACCGTAGATGGTACTGCGGGAGATTCTTATAATTATATAGGTTCATATCATAATGGTTCCACATGGACATTACGCCCCCTGACTTCAATCTACTCGTATTACCACAACGCTGGGGCTGGTTCAGCGGCTGCCCCTTCTTTTACTTTTTTCACTGATGGGTCTAACAGTGACTACGATACTGGGATATACTCAGGTGGCGCAAACATTCTAGGGTTTTCTACTGCTGGTACCGCTAGATGGTCAATAGGTACAGGTGGTGACCTAATACCTGCAACTGATGGTTCTGGGGGCGCAGGGTACGATATAGGGTCAGGAAGCTATGAAGTCGATAAATTTTATGGTTATACAATATACTTCTCTAATTCAGCATCCACCTCAGGAACAGATTTAATTGTAACTGCGAGCGGTCAGATAGCGAAAAAATCTAGTTCAATACAATACAAAGATAATGTAAAAGAGTTAGTATTCGATTCTTCAAAACTTGACATTCTAAGACCTGTAAGTTACGATTATAAATTAGATAATGCTCCAGATATAGGTTTAATTGCTGAGGAAGTTGATGAAGTTTACCCAGAATTAATTAATTACGATAAAGAAGGTAAACCAGAATCAGTAAAATATCACGGCTTATCAGTTATGTTATTAGATGAAGTTAAAAAATTACGTAAAGAAGTTAAAGAATTAAAGGAGAAAAACTAATGCCAGATGTAACCGTATCATTTACAGATGCTCAATGGGCAAGGATTGTTGCCGCCTCTTCATTTATTATTAGAATAGATGAAGGAACGGTTGATGCGACTAAATTAGCAGCTAAGTGGAAAGCTTTAGAAACTGGTAACGTAAAAGCCTACGAACAATCTCAAGCATCTATAGATGACTTCTAATGAAGAATAAAAACAGGGTAGTTCGTTTGAAGGAACGTGACCCTTTCATGTCCACCTCAAAAATTGCTTCTTTGGTAGGTACGACTCGTCAAAACGTACATAATATGCTATCTCGCAGAGGGTACATCACTAAAGCTCCCCGCCTCCGACCTATCCCTAGATGTAAGATATGCGGGGAACAAGTAGAAGATGCCAGAAAATGGCATTCTGAGGAGTGTAAATTCGCTTTTAAGTACTTGCAGGTTACATGTAGTTGGTGTAGAATTAGATTCTATAGACATAGAGATGCAATTATGCGGGGTCATAAAGAACGTTACGAAGGAATATATTGCACTCAAGAACATTTCCATACCGCTAGACGTAATAAAGGGGTAGCTATTGATAGTAAACGACGAATTAATCAAGCAGTGGGAGCCTAAAGTACAACGTTTTGTAAACAATACGTATATCCCCGGTTTCGATAGAGAAGATTTAGCACAAGAACTCAGGATAGTAATTATAAAAGCCGCTGAAAAATTTGATGCCAGCAAAAAAACAAGCTTCCACACGTATCTTCACACAAGTATGGTAAACACTATACGCACATTACACACCAAGAGTTCTAGAAAACCTAGATACATGGCGAGTTTAGGAGTAGCTGAAAACGCTGACCCAGATGATTGGGGGTTTTCGGGGTATGAAGTAGAGGATGATACCGATGATATCGAAGCGGTGCTTGATAAAATTGACCTAGAGGTATTAGACCTCTCCAACGAAGAATCTGACTATCTTGTTAAACGACTTACTGGCTTCTCTAATACTGAAATTGGTAAAGGTATTAATGGCGTATCCTTGTATAAGATCAAAAGATCACTAAAAGAAAAGTTCAATAATTATTATGGTTCTATCGAATAAACAGCTTACATCTAAAGATATTTTTGATTTGTATAAAGGGTGGTATGAAGAGAAATTCGATACTGAGTATACTCCGCATGGATTTATCGGTAATGAACTAAGCGCCATCAAAAAGGTGGTTGAGGGCGAAGGACTATACAAGACCCTGTGCGGGCTGTATGTCGGTCTGAGGGACAGTCAACGGCAAATTAAAGCCACCTATATAATGAAAGGTCACTGGAATTACCTACCTGATGTCCAACGCCCCGACCTTTATTACCTAGTTTTGACAAAAGGAACTCCCGATGATAAGCTTAATTGGAGACGTCTTATGCATGTAGAGAACAAATGGTTCCCCACTGCGGACGATGCCATGACTCAAAATGAGCTAATTATTCGATTGGAGAAATCTCTAAATGTCAAAACCGAACTCGCGAACTTATCGTCAAAAAAGAAGACGACGAGGAAAAAAGAAACCGATACAACGGAATAGCATTTCAGATATATCATTACCGCCTGAGGATAAGGTACGGTTAGTGTGTCATCTTGAGGGCGACACGCCCCAGTCACAAGAACTCTGGGACCATGGTGTATTTAGTGGTGTTCGTGAGGCACAGACTTACAGCTTAAATTGCGTAGTGACAAGCCCTGCAAAATTTCGTATTATAAATAGTGCAGGAAGAGAAGTATATATAGTTGAGAGGACTCCAAATGGATAGTGAAAGTTTTAGTTTTGTAGAATCAGCATTAGTTTTTGGGCTTTTAGAAGACCAGAACTTTAAGAAATTCAACCACCCTCTTAGTCAATTTGTGGTTCACAAGGACGCTGTAGAGTGGTCGATGAAATTTAGGGATGACTTCAAAGAGGCTGTGGATAATGGCGCACTCCTAGAAAAATACCCTTCTTTACGGGCTGATGCCAGAGATACTAATTTTGATTACGCACAACAGGAATTCAAGAAACAGGTTTTATTCAGACAGGTAATTAAATCCTTTGCGGATAATAAACCCTTACTCTCTTCTAATCCCAAGGCGGCTCTAACTTCTATAGTCAACTCCCTAGCAGATGTGGAGGTGGGTTACGATGAAGATGTTTCTCAATATGACGATGGAGAAATAGATAGGCTCGCAGAATATGAAGATAGAGTAGAAAAGCGTAGCCTTGGAGAAGGTATGATCGGGATACGCACACCGTTTAGAACTATAAACGCTACCGGAATGGGGTGGCAACCCGGAGAGTTAGTGTCATTCTTTGCAAGACCTACGGTGGGTAAGACATGGTTATGTGTAAAAATTGCCTGTGAAGCTGCGCTTCAAGGTAAGAAAACCCTACTAATTTCTACTGAGATGCCCAAACAATCAATCGGGATGAGAGTAGACGTAGTGATGGCAAACATGATGGGTATAAAATTATCACATCACGCAATACGCACAGGCTCACAAATGGACATAGGTGTGTATAAGAAGTTTTTACAGAGTAATAACCGGAAGAATCTTATGATAAGCGACAGTATCTCAGGAGAAGATAGTATATCTTTATCTGGAATTTCCGGACTTATACGTAAGTATCACCCAGACATATGTATTATTGACGGGGTATACCTAGTTTCTACTGCTGTGTCGAATCGTGCAGCATGGGAGCAAAGTCATAGTTTGTTCTATGGACTGAAGAACTTTGCGCTATCTAACAACATGACCATTGTAGCTGCTACTCAGGCTACCCGTGAAGCTGGGGCTAACCTGTTCCAACCTCCGGGTCCTAATCAGGTTGCGTTTGGAGATGCACTTATTAGAGCCAGTGACGTAGCATTGTCAATGTGCCTAGTAGAAAACTTGCCCCAACTAAGGGATGTGCAATTCCAGAAGTTTAGAGATGGGGTTCTAGGCTCTGACCTAGCCACTTTGAAGTGGGACGTCAACCAAGGGCTAATCACTGAAACAGATATGGCGGCAATTTAGTAGTGGCTAACTGGCAAGAGTTAATGATCAAGGCTGGATTCAACGTGCCTCACGGGGAGTCGCAGATGTTATGTCCGTTTCACAGAGATTCTCACGATTCGTTTTCAGTGAACACTGTCAAGGGAAAGTGGATTTGTTATGCGGGATGTGGCGGGGGAGACCTGAGATACTTTTTTAAAAAATATTTACAGATGGACGATAAGTCCGTAGATGAATATATAGGTAATGCTGCGTATGTGGTTGACATAAACGTACTTGATGACTTGATTTGGAAGGCTGACCCAGACGATGCTAACAGAGAGATGTCATTTGACTTCAATCAATCTTATGTACCAGACTGGATATTTGACAGGGGGTTCACAGTAGATACATTAAAAAAATTCTCCTGTGGGATAACCGCACAAAATGGATTAGCCGTACCCATTCCAGATAAGGATAACGTTAATGTGGGGCATCTAATTCGTAGAGTGGATGGTGAACAGCCAAAATATGTGTATGCTACAGGATTCAAAAAATCCAGAGTTTTATTCGGACAACCCCTACTTCGGGATACCAGTATGGTATGTATAACCGAGGGGTCGTTAGATACCATGTGGTTAGATCAGATGGGGTACAATTCGGTAGCATTATTGGGTGCGAGTATATCTGCAACGCAAGTTCAGTTACTACAGGATTTGCCAATTGGTGAAATTGTGTTATGCTTAGATAGTGATGAGGCTGGAAGAATTGGAACAGATCGTTGCTTGACAAAGCTTTCACCCACATGTAGGATTAGTTACATAGAGTTACCAGAAGGTAACAAGGACATTCAGGAAATTTCTGATAAAACGCTAATAGATCAAATTATTAGCAACAGAAACTACTGGTAAGGAGATAATAATGCCGGGAATTGGTGCAATGAGAAATAACCGCCGTACAGGTGGAGACGGAGGCGGAAGTCGTAGGGAGCAGTTTTGGTTGGAAGACAGCCAAGTGTTTTTAACTTCAGTAGCGTCCGGTCAAGATGATGACCCATATATGGATAGCTTCTGGGTTCACACCTTTCAGCAAACTGATGGCAGTGGAAGCTGGACTAAGGTTCTTGCTGATAAGGACGGACCACTTCGCCCTGTGCCTGAAGGTAACAGACCCTCATATCGGTTTGGGTTCTGGGCGTACATACATAATGTAGCGCATGCCACAAAGAAGAATGAGGCTTGGAATGAGGTGTTTTTAGCAGACGGTAAGACCAAACGTTATGTTGAGGAAGTTGGAGATTTTAGGTTCTGCATACTACCCTTCGGTAGAGACGATCAATACTACAATGATTTAGTAGACGTCTATAACGATTGGGGTGGCGACCTTACCAAGGGTGTCATCAAAGTGACTCGACGTGGCGCAGGAAGGAATACGAACTATTCCATCGCTGCACAATCGTTGCTAGAACTTACAGTCCCCGAAGACAGGTTAGCTAAGGTAAGTGACCTTCCTTCGGCGTGGGACTACATGATGGACAACTATGGTGTAGGGCAGTCATCCGAAACGGGTGATGTCCCAACCAGTGCCGTTAGTATTGATGGCTCTCAAGGGGGAGCTAACGAAAACGAGGTTGTTGAAAAACTTCCTTGGGAATAGTTGACTTCGGGGGCGGGTAACCGCCCCCTACTTATTTATAGGAAATGAGGCTAGTTAGTATGGAGAATGTAAAAATGGATAGGGCAGCTAGAAGACGAGCGATGAGAGATCGGTGGAAGCCAGAATATGCTCGTAAGAAAGGGTACCGAGAAGCTTACCCCAATGATGATAACCCAAAGGACAGGATAGGTGGAGTCCACCGTCCCCATTGGATTTTAAAGCATGACATGAATTCAAAGTGGGTAAACGGGGTAGGTAACTCAGAGTTCAGTAATCGTGAAGATAGAAGAAGTAAAGCGAAACGTTGGAGGCGTAAGTAATGTCGGTGGTTACCACAGAGAAAGAGTTCGATGCCGCCCTTTCGGTATTAGCTGGTAGTAATGAGGATTTATTCGTAGATGTAGAGACGAATGGTCTTGATAGATTTGGTACACATCAGAACTGTGGGATTGGTGTTGGTACTATGGAGGGCAAGACTTTTTACTTTCCTTTCCGACATAAAACCTTAGACTCTAATTTACCGTTAGAATGTTTACCAGACCTTATTTCTGTATTGAATTCTGCTAAGAGAATCTATGCTTATAACCTAAAATTTGATGCCGCTTTTTTAGAGAAGGATGGATTGATTGTTGAAGATAAGGTACTCATTGACGTACTGGTTATGATTCGTCTAACAGAGCATTCTAACGTAAGTAAATTGGGACTCACCCCTTCGATCATTAGAAGGTACGGAGTAGATGCGGGTTCGTATGACATAGAGACAAAAGCCGTTATAACTAAAAATGGTTGGGGAGAGGACTTCTCGCTCGCTCCTCCGTCTGTGCTAGGTCCATATTGTGAGAAGGACGTCTATTGGACGTGGAGACTATATAACGATTGCTTAGATGACTTACGAAGTACTAAACAGATGGACATTTGGTCACTCATGTTAGATTCAACGAAGGCTTTATTGGAAGTAGAGCGACCCGGAATTAATGTAGATGTAGAATTAGCCCAAGAATTAAAGTCACGTATAGAAACTCGTATGGAAAAGATACAGACGATTCTTTTTGAGGACGCTGAAAAAGAGTTCAACATTAATTCCGGTCCTAACATTAGTAAAATAATGAATGCTAGAGGGCTACACTCTCCCGTCCTAACTCCTAAATGCAGAAATTCGGAGTGCAAGCATCAATCGTTAGGAGAACCACATATAGAATCGTGGGCAGAAGATGCCTTAGTTCAAATTGATTCCCCCTTTACAGGCTTGGTAAAGCAGTACAGAACGTTAGCTAAACTTAAAAACACCTACCTAGAGCCATATTTACATGATTCGACCATTCATTCCACATTTTCTAATTGGCAAGCTGGCACTGGTAGGCTATCATCTCTTAACCCTAACCTTCAAAATATACCAGCCAGTGTTACTTATATATCAGAAAAGAAGCTAGAGACTCCCGAAGACTTCAATACAGTCAGGGAGCGTGTAAAGGCAGTGGCTTTGAACAAGGGTAAGATTGAAAAGCTTCCCACGTTGTCAGATGCCACCTTACAGGCGTGGTCATATTTAGGCGGGGATAAGATGATTGGAGATGAAGGTGAATGTCATGTCAGGCAACTCATAACTCCACGACAGGGGTACAAGTTGGTTTCCATGGATTACTCCCAGATGGAAGTACGTATGCTTTTATATTACCTAAACACGCCCGAAGCTACCGCTTTGTTGAACAAGCCTAACGTTGATTTCCATTCAGAAAATGCAGTTATTGCATATGGTATTGACCAAGAACATCCTGACTTCTCCTTTTACCGGCAACTTGTAAAGACTATCACCTTTGGGGTTCTTTATGGCATGGGAGAGAAGAAGTTAGCTATGACGTTACAAATAGCCAGAACAAAAGCAAGAGAGTATAAGAATAACTTCATAGAACGCATGCCGGGGTTCAAGGACTTCAAGACTAATGTAGAACGTTCGATTGAGCGTACTGGCACAGTGAGGAATAAATATGGGCGTTTATACCAGATCAATAAGGACAATGCGTATAAGGGCATTAATTTCTTGATTCAAGGCACTTCAGCAGAGGTAGTGACTGAACGCTTCATTGAATGTGTCAAGTATCTGAAAGATAAACAATCAAGACTGCTTATCCAAGTTCATGATGAGTTAGTCTTTGAAATACATGAGAGTGAATACCATGAGGTCGTGGGCGACCTAAAGGATATCATGGAACAAAACTCATTGGGTTTAACCCTACAAGTAGATATAGAAGTGGCTAATCCGTCATGGGCAGAAAAGGTGGAATACGCCCCGCAGAGTATTGACGAACCCACTACGAATTTGTTACAATTTATAGAGTAATTACTCACAAGGAAGGAGTGCATGATGAAAGTATCACAGAACATGGCTTTTACAGTTAATCTGGGCAACTATCAATCTGCAAAA
>Ga0098035_1000832_pt1 | contig 15181 bp, 15 predicted proteins | sample 3_EtaG_FD_75046 | JGI IMG/M metagenome (GOLD analysis project Ga0098035, IMG submission 75046) | Marine viral communities from the Subarctic Pacific Ocean - 3_ETSP_OMZ_AT15126 metaG | ecosystem: Environmental > Aquatic > Marine > Oceanic | place: Pacific Ocean | collected 2015-01-07
CACGAATCCATGGTGAACAGACGTATCTCAATAGCCCCGATGATGGACTGGACGGACCGGCATGACCGGTATTTCCTGCGCCTGATTTCCTCGCGCGCCCTTCTCTATACGGAGATGGTGACGACGGGGGCGATCATCCATGGGGATGCGGACCGGTTCCTGCGGTTCGATCCGGCGGAGCAGCCGCTTGCGCTCCAGCTCGGCGGGAGTGAGCCGGACGCCCTCGCCCGCTGCGCGAAAATCGCCGAAGACTACGGCTATGGGGAAGTTAATCTCAATGTCGGCTGCCCGTCCGACCGGGTGCAGAACGGCCGCTTCGGCGCCTGCCTGATGGGGGAGCCGGAAACGGTGGCGGCCTGCGTCACGGCGATGCAGGCGGCGACTTCCCTCCCCGTCACGGTGAAGACGCGCATCGGCATCGACGATCTCGACAGCTATGATTACTTCAAAAGCTTTATCGAGCGAGTGGCGGAGACGGGCGTCTCGACCTTTATCATCCATGCGCGGAAAGCCTGGCTCACCGGTCTCAGTCCGAAGGAAAACCGCACCATCCCGCCGCTCGATTATGACCGCGTCTATCGCCTGAAGCAGGAATTGCCGGAGCTGGAGATCATCATCAATGGCGGGATTTCAAGCCATGAGGAAATTGACACGCATCTTGAGCAGGTGGATGGCGTGATGATCGGGCGCGAGGCGTACCAGAACCCCTATTTCCTGGCCGAGATCGACCGGCGATACTATGGCGTCGACGATGAAAGCCCGGAGCGGCGCGAGGTAATCGAGCAGATGCTCCCCTATGTGACGCGGGAAATGGCGGCGGGTGTGCCGCTCAACTCGATCACGCGGCATATGCTCGGCCTGTTCCAGGGCCGCCCCGGCGCCCGCGCCTGGCGCCGGCATATCTCGGAAAACGCTCATAAAAAGGGCGCCGATATCACTATCCTGACCGAGGCGGCGTCGAAAACACGCTGATCTGCGGCAAAACACCACTTCCGATTACCTTTTCTTAATTCTTACGCTCCAGAATTGAGCGAAATACAGGATTTCCGTTCACAAGGAGCCCGGCTTGGCCGTCATTCCCAAAATAAAGCCCCGCTCGCCCTGGCGACGCGGCAACCGGCGGAAAGGAAACCTTGTGTCCTTTGCATTGGTCGGCGTGTTCAGCCTGATCGCGGGAACAACCCTCGGTCTGACACCCGACATGACATCATATGAAAAAGCCGCATCGCTCCCCGGCGGTGTCAGCGGCCTCGCCCATGTGGTTGATGGCGATACGATCCGCCTGAACGGCGAGAAAATTCGCCTGAACGGCATTGACGCGCCGGAGTCGGATCAAACTTGCTTTGACGATCACACGGAAAGCTATGCATGCGGCACGCAGTCCGGCGCTTACCTTAAAAGCCTCGTCGGGAAAAACACGCTGCGCTGCGATGGCAGCGAAAGAGACAAATACGGCCGCATTCTCGCCACCTGCTATATCGGGGATCGCGATATCAATGGCGAAATGGTCCGGTCGGGCTGGGCGGTCGCCTTTCGCCGCTACAGCGAGCGCTACCTGCCCGAGGAACATGCGGCGAAAGCTGCCAAGGCCGGGCTCTGGCAGGGAAATTTCCGGATGCCCTGGGTCTGGCGGCAGGACCAGCGTGTCGCCGTGCATGACGGCAACAGCTGCAATATAAAAGGAAATATCAGTGACAGCGGCCGGATCTATCACCTGCCCGGCAGTCGCTGGTACAACGCGACGCAGATTAACGAGAAAAAGGGGGAGCGCTGGTTCTGCTCCGAGCTTGAAGCGCTCGCCGCAGGATGGCGCAGCCCCCGATATGACTAGCCTTAGGCCCGGCCTGACCGGCGATCGAGGCTAAGGGCACCGGCGCCATTGGCGACGAGGAACAGCAGGCCGCCCGCGATGGCGATGTTCTTCATGAGCATGATCATCTGCATCTGGTCATCCGGCTGCAGATGAAAGAGCAGGCCGGACACCAGGGTAAAGCCCGCCAGCAGAAAGGCCACGATCCGTGTCTGCCACCCGGCGAGAATGGCAAGGCCACCGCCCAGCTCCAACAGAATAGCGATAGGGAGCAGAATGCCCGGAACGCCCATGGATTCCATATAGCCGGCCGTACCGCTATAGCCGGTGATCTTGCTGAATCCTGCCGGTACAAACAGGATCGCGATAAAAATACGACCCGCAAGGTCAAATAAAGGGTTCAGTTTCTCTAACATTGTCGTCAACTCCACCATCAATCAGGAATAATGTGCGGAATATATGTTCGATTCTTAGAATATAAATTGATTATTTTCGGCATTTATTGTCTATATTATAGACATGTTAACCGCGACACTTACCCAATGGCAGATATTTAATGCCGTCATCGACCATGGAGGCTATCTCCAGGCGGCGGAGAAGCTGAACCGCAGCCATTCCTCACTCCATCATGCGGTGCAGAAACTGCAGGACCAGCTCGGCGTCAGACTTGTCACCGTTGAGGGCAAGCAGGTCCGGCTCACCCCTATTGGCGAGGTGATGCGGCGACGGTCCCAACAGCTTATTGAGGATGCCGAAAACATTGAACGGATTGTGAAGACGGCGCGGCAGGGCTGGGAAACAGAACTCACCGTCGCGGTGGAGGGAATTTACCCGAAAGATCATCTCGTCACTGTTCTCAGACAGTTTCATGCAAAAAGCCAGGGCACAAGGCTCAAGATCGAGAGCGTCATCCTCAACGGCGCGGTGGAGGCCATCCAGGACGCTGCGGCGGATATCGTGATCAGCCCGATCGTGCCGCAGGGCTTTATCGGCACCCCACTGTTGAGGGTACCGCTCAGCCCCCTCGCCGGGAAGGATCATCCGCTGGTGGCGCGGGGCACCCCGATTGAGACCGGCGAGCTGCACCGGCATCTGCAGATCGTTATCAGCGACCGCACCCGCGCGCCACTGCCGACCACCATCGGCTGGCTGAAATCAGAGCAGCGCTGGACTGTCAGCGGCTTTTACGAGGCGCGGGACATCCTGCTTTCCGGTATCGGCTTTTGCTGGCTGCCCCTGCATATGTTCAAAGAGGACCTTGAAAAAGGCGACCTTTGTCGCCTCAACACGCAAGACAAGCTCGAGATACTGGCGCCGCTTGACCTCGTTATCCCGGCGCCGGAGAAGCTCGGCCCGGCGGGCAAGCTTCTCGCCGATCTGTTTCGAAAGGTCCCGGCCGAAAACAGGCCCTAGCGCGCCTGGGAGTGATAGGCCTCGTTCGGCATCATGTCGATGGCCATGGCCATGCGGTTGCTCATGTTGAAGAAGGACACCGTTGCCGAGATATCCCAGATATCGCGATCGGTCCAGCCGGCATCGCGCAGCGCCTGCCGGTCGCTTTCTTCCATCTCGTTCGGCGTCTTGGTCAGCTTGTAGGCGAAATCGAGCATGGCGCGCTGTTTCGCGGGCAATTCCGCCGCGCGATAGTTCATCACCATCAACTCCCCGAGGATCGGGTCGCCCGACAGCTCCCGCACCGCCGCGCCATGGGCAGTCAGGCAGTAAAAGCACTGATTGACCGACGAGACCGCGACCGCGATCATCTCCCGCTCCAGCTTGGTCAGGCCGGACTCGCCCAACATCAGTTCCCCATACATGTCCGAAAAGGCGCGGAGCTTCGCGTTATCGAAGCTGTAAGCCGCGAGTACATTCGGCACCATGCCGAGCTTCTCCTCGCATACCGCGAAATATTTCTGCGTCCCTTCCTCCAGCTCCTCACGGGCCGGAACCGGGATATCAAGGGCGTGGATATATTTGGGCTGGGACATGGGATCTCTCCTGAAAATTTTCTTGTTGATTTTGGGTTTAGCCGTTCTGGCCGCGGTGACGCAAGAGGTGATCGGCAAGGACGCAGGCCATCATGGCTTCCCCAACGGGCACACCGCGAATACCAACGCACGGGTCGTGGCGGCCCTTGGTCTGAATTTCCGTCTCGTTGCCGTCAATATCGATGGTATCGCGCGGCTTGAGGATAGAGGAGGTCGGCTTCACCGCGAAGCGCACGACGATATCCTGCCCCGTCGAAATGCCGCCCAGAATACCGCCCGCGTGATTGCTAAGGAACCTCGGGAAGCCTTCGTTACCGGCACGCATCTCGTCGGCGTTTGTCTCGCCAGTGAGCGCAGCGGCAGAGAACCCGTCACCAATCTCGACCCCCTTGACCGCATTGATCGTCATCATCGCCATGGCGAGATCGGAATCCAGCTTACCGTAAATCGGTGCGCCAAGCCCTGCGGGCACGCCGGAGGCCACAACCTCAATCACCGCACCAACGGAGGAGCCGGCCTTGCGGATCGCATCAAGATAGACCGTCCATTCCTCGACAATGCCGGGATCCGGCGACCAGAAGGGATTGTTGTCAATCTCGGATAAATCCGCGCGGGAACGGTCGATCACTCTGTCGCCGATCTGGGTCAGGTACCCCTTGATCTTGACATTGTCGCCCAGCACCTTTCGGGCGATGCCGCCCGCCGCGACGCGCGCCGCCGTCTCGCGCGCGCTGGACCGGCCGCCACCGCGATAGTCACGGATGCCGTATTTCGTCTGGTAGGTGAAATCCGCATGGCCGGGGCGGAACTTGTTCTTGATATCCCCGTAATCCTTGGACCGCTGATCGACATTCTCGATCATCAGGCTGATCGGCGTGCCAGTGGTCTTCCCCTCAAATACACCGGAGAGGATTTTTACTGTGTCGGGCTCCTTCCGCTGGGTGGTAAAGCGCGATTGCCCGGGCTTGCGCCGGTCCATCCAGACCTGCAATTCCTCGGGCGTGACCTCGATCAGCGGCGGACAGCCGTCTATCACGCAGCCAAGCGCCGGGCCATGACTTTCCCCCCAGGTCGTCACCCGGAACAGGTGACCGAAACTATTGTGAGACATAAGGACTTCCGCCTGAAAAACTTGCTTACTTGGTGATGTCGGGCGCGTCTTCCGCCTTCATGCCGACAACATGATACCCGGCATCCACATGATGGGTTTCCCCGGACACACCCGCGCCGAGATCGCTCAGCAGATAGAGTGCCGACCCGCCGACATCGTCAATGGTGACATTCCGCTTCAAGGGTGAATGATACTCGTTCCACTTCAGGATATAGCGGAAATCGCCAATCCCGCTGGCGGCAAGGGTCTTGATCGGCCCGGCGGACAGCGCATTGACGCGAATATTCTTCTTGCCCATCTCCACTGCCAGATAGCGGGTCGCCGCCTCAAGCCCGGCCTTGGCCACGCCCATGACGTTATAATGCGGGATCACCCGCTCCGCCCCGTAATAGGTCAGCGTCACCATGCTGCCGCCGTCGGTCATCAGTTCCGACGCGCGCTTGGCCAGCGCAATGAAGGAAAAACAGGAGATTTCCATCGTCATGTTGAAGTTGTCGCGGGTGGTATCGGAGAAATTGCCGCGCAGCTGCGTCTTGTCGGAAAAACCGATGGCATGAACGAAAAAATCGATCTTGCCCCATTTCTCTTTCAGCGCCGCAAATACGGCGTCCATGCTGGCATCGTCGGTCACGTCGCATTCCAGAACCGTGTCGGAACCGACGCTCTCTGCAAGCGGGATAACCCGTTTGCCAAGCGCTTCGCCCTGGTAGGTAAACGCGATTTCAGCGCCATGTTCATGCAGCGCCTGTGCAATTCCCCACGCCAGCGAATGGTTATTGGCGACCCCCATGATAAGGCCCTTTTTGCCTGCCATCAAACCCTTGTGCTGCGTCATCCGCATCCCCTCATTACCGTCTACGAAACCAAATGTACTATCTTTTTATCGCGCTTATGGGGGGCAGTCAAAAGACTTATGACCCGGCGCAGACAATGGCGGCTATTTGCTCTTCAGCTTGGAGCGGGCATCATAGTCATGCGTCTCCGCCCATTTTGTCACCCAGTCCTGAAGTTCCTCGTCCTGCTTGTCCGGCAGAACGACCTTGAGGCTGACCATCTGATCGCCGCGCACGCCATTTTTCGGCCCCCCGATGCCCTTCCCCTTCAACCGGAGCTTGGTGCCCGTGTTGGATCCGGGCGGCACCTTCAGATTGACCGTGCCATCCACCGTCGGGACCTTGACTGTCGCGCCCAGCACCGCCTCAGGCAGGCTGATCGGCAGCTCGATCAGGACATTCTGTCCGTCGCGGCGGAAAAAGCTGTGCGGTTTCACCGTGACATTGATCAGGATATCGCCATTGGGACCGCCGGCAACCCCTTCCTCTCCCTGCCCGCGCAGGCGGATCTGCTGTCCGTCGGTCACCCCGGCAGGAATGGCCACGTCAAGCGTCCGGCCACCGTCGCCCATGGTCAGGCGCCGCTTGCCACCGAGGGCCGCTTCCATAAAGTCGATCTCGATGGCGAATTTCCGGTCGCGCCCTTTTTCAGGCACGCGGCCGCGGAAACCGCCACCGCGGAAATTGCCGAATATCTCGGAGAAAATATCCTCCGCTCCGCCGCCGCCGAAACCGGCCGTGGAGGAGGCACGGTGGCCGCCGCGAAAGCCACCCATCTTCTCCTGCCCATGCTCGTCAATCTCGCCACGGTCATACCGGGCGCGCTGTTTCTCATCGCCCAGGATATGATAGGCGGCGGAGATTTCCTTGAATTTCTCCTCCACCTTCGTGTCGCCCGGATTTGCGTCCGGGTGATGTTTCTTAGCCAGCTTGCGATAGGCGGATTTGATGTCCTGCTGGCTCGCGCCTTTTGAGATGCCAAGAATACTGTATAAGTTTTTCATCCGTTGCCATGCTGGACGTAAAAACGTCCCTTAATTCAATAAGACCCTTAGATACCAGTATATAAAACTTTTCTCTTAGGATTTAACTAATTAACCCGATCAATCTGTCTTTTTTCGAGATGTGTCAAGGTAGGTTCCAGATCGGCAAGGGCCGCGGCGGCCTCGCTGGAGCCGTTGGCTCGCGCCTTGTCCCACCAGTAATAGGCGCGGACCCGGTCCACCGGCAGGGCCACGCCCGCATTAAACAGGCTGCCGAGACGGTATTGCGCCTCTGGATTACCATCAGCCGCGAGCCGCGCCCAGATGCTGAGGGATTGCTGATACTGCTCGAGCGTATAGGCGAGATCGGCCATTTCCAGCTTTTCCGCGACGCTGAGGCCGGTCCCGGATGGCTTTGCCTGGACAGACGGCGCGGATTTTGGCGCGGGTGCCAGTGTTGCCCCTGCCGGTGCGGGGATCGCCGCTATCTCAACCGGCTTGATCGGTACCGCCGCCACTTCGGGTTTGACGGCCGGTGTTGGCGCAGGAACTGATGCCGCGGGCGGTTGTGCCGGGGCGGTTTCCACCGCGGTGGGTTTCACTTCCGGCGTAACGCTGTCCGATGCCGCTTCCGTCACCGGTGTGGATGAGATTGTTTCTGCCTGGCTTTCCGGCGGTGTCCCGCCCTGGCTTTCTGAGGATATCGCAACGGACGACTCCCCTACCTCCTGTTTCGCGACGAGAGACCGGAGGGCCTCATAAAATCCCTTTTTCTGGACGCCTTGGGAGGAGGATGCCGCAGTTGCGGTTGCGGTTGCGGTTGCAGTTCCCGTTGCCGCTGTCGGTGCAGGTGTTTCGTCCTTCGTGGTCACGGAGTCCGGTGCCTGCGGCGTCTGCAGTGTCTCCGGCGTGTCCACGGCGCTCGTCGGGGAGGCCGTCGCCGTCTCGATCGCCTTGGGAGGTTCCGTCTCCGCCGATTTGATCAAGGGTCCGCCAGCCCCCTCTTTTTCCGGTTCATCGGGCTTGTTCTGAAGATACGCCGCCAGTTCCGCCGCTTTTTTCTGGGACGCCGGATGCCCCGCCTTGGCGGCCAGGGCATACCAGCCGAGCGCTCTTTGCTCGTTCTTCTCTACGCCAAGGCCGTTTTCCAGCAACAGGGCGAGATTATACTGGGAAATCACATGCCCCTGCTGCGCCGCGCGGGCGAACCAGTTGGCGGCCTGGGCATAGTCCTGCTCGACCCCCTCGCCTTCCAGATACATGCCGGCAACATTGGCCTGCGCGCGATCGAACCCGATGGTCGCCGCCCGCTTGTACCAGGTCATCGCCTTGGTGTAATCCTGTGCGGTACCGAGACCGCGCCGGTACATATGGCCGATATTGCGCATGGCCGCCGGATCGTTATTCCGTGCCAGCGGTAGCCATTCATTGAAGGCGGTTTTATAGTCTCCGGCCTCATAGGCCGCGACACCATCGTTGAAATCCGCCCGGACGGACGGGCTTGCCCCCAAGGTAACAAGCAGCACCGCCGTCACGGCAACCGTGAATAGCTCTATTCGTCCCATTAAAAATGTTGTCCGGCCCGGCCCCCGTCATTCCAGAGAGGCCGAGGCCGCCTTCCACCTCTTAGTTCATGATCTGCCAGGAGCCATCGGGCTGCCGGCAGGCTGTTCCATAGCCTTTTTCAAGCTTGCCGCCAACTTCAATCGTCTGCTGGAATTCCCGGCAATAACGGCCGTCGGTATGATTGCCGTCGCGCACCGGCGTGATCGTGCCGGAATTACCGCTTTGAGGATTGTTCCAGGCGATCGTCTGGCCTATCGGCGCCGTTGTCGCCTTTTTCTCGGCCCGGTCAATCTGTGCGCGATCCGCCGCGTCCAGCGTCTTGCCGACTTCACTGCCGATCATCGCACCGGCAAGCGTTCCGACGCCAACCGCGACAAGTTGCCCTGTGCCCTTGCCGAACATCGAGCCAAGCAGCGCCCCGCCAATACCGCCGATTAGGGCGCCACCGGTTGTTTTAGGGTTGTTCTGGGCGTCCGCACAGCCCGCCAGAGCGAGCGCTGAGGCCAGCGCCGTGACCATCAGTAGATTTGATTTCCGCATCATTACAATCCTTGTCATCGTAAAATTCTATTCCCGACATTCTTGTCAGGCCATTCCCGTTTCCTACTATATAGGGCCCGGAACGACATTTATAGCAATAGGTCCATCACAAATCATTTCAAATGCTTTCGGGACGGCCTATCTTAAATTAAACGTCGCCGGTCGACAATTCCGTCGCAGCCGATTAAGTTTGGCAACGAAATGCGGCAAAGCAGTGGCATGCCAAGACATAACGAGTATCCGAAAATGACTGTGAAAAACTTTACCGATCTCCTGAAGGAATTCCAGGACTGGATGGCGGAAGCCGAGAAAAGCGAGCCCAACGACCCGACCGCCATGGCGCTCGCCACTGCCGACGCGGACGGCTACCCGTCGGTGCGCATGGTGCTGCTCAAGGGCGCGGACGAGCGTGGCTTTGTCTTCTATACGAATTTCGGCAGCCAGAAAGGCCGCGAACTCCTCGCCAACCCGCGCGCCGGATTATGTTTTCACTGGAAAAGTTTACGCCGCCAGATTCGCATTCAGGGCACGGTCGAGAAAGTCACGGATGCCGAGGCTGACGCCTATTTCGACAGCCGCCCGCGTGACAGCCGGATCGGGGCCTGGGCCAGCCAGCAGTCCCGCCCGATGGACGGGCGTTTTACGCTGGAGGCGGAAGTCGCCAAATATGCCGCAAAATATGCCATCGGGGCGATTCCCCGGCCCGACTACTGGTCCGGTTTTCGCGTCCTGCCCGAGCAGATGGAATTCTGGCGCGACCGGCCTTTCCGCCTGCATGAACGACGGCGCTATGAAAAGGGCGCTGGCGGTTGGACAGAGAGCATCCTTTTTCCGTAAGATGACCGGGCGTATCGCGCCCCAACTGTATAACAGAGGACCAAGATTGCTGTGACCATCGACCCGGAATTCCTGCATTCACAGAATGATGATGCCGTAAACGGGCAGCTGATGAAGCGGGCCACCTATGCCGCCGTGGGCATTGCGCTGATCCTGATCGCGATCAAGAGTTTTGCCTATTTCGCCACCAATTCCGTGGCAATGCTCTCGACCCTGGTCGATTCCATGCTCGATCTCGCGGCCTCAGCCATCAATCTGTTTGCCGTGCGCCAGTCCCTTGTGCCCGCCGACCGAGATCACCGCTTCGGCCATGGCAAGGCCGAGGCATTGGCCGGGCTTTTCCAGTCCGCGATCATCACCGGATCGGCGGTTTTTCTGCTGTTTCAGGCCGGGGAAAGGCTGCTCAACCCGAAGCCGGTTTACGCCAGCGATGTCGGTATCATTGTCATGGTGGTCTCGATCGTGCTGACAATCGGCCTCGTCCTGTACCAGCGTTACGTGATCAGCAGGACGCGTTCTGTCGCGATTTCCGCCGACTCGCTGCATTATGTCGGCGATGTGCTGATCAATGGCGGGGTGATTCTCGCGCTGATCCTGGATACAGTCTTCCATTGGCGTTTCGCCGACGGGATGTTCGGCATCCTGATTGCCCTTGTCCTGATCTTCAGCGCGTGGAAAATCATCCGCACCTCCTTCGCTGACCTGATGGATGAGGAACTCGGCGATGAGGAGCGGGAGAATATCAAGACCATTGTCCTGCAGCAGCCGGGCGTCCTCGGTATTCATGACCTGCGCACCCGCCGCTCCGGCCAGCAAGTATTCATACAGATGCATATCGACATGGACGGCAGTATCAGTCTGCGGGATGCCCACACCATTTCCGACGCCGTGGAAGCCCGGCTGATGGCGGAATATCCCGAGGCCGAGGCCATTGTGCATCAGGACCCCCTTCATATCGACAACAGCCGGAATGACGAAGACTAGACCGCATTTACCGAGTGTAATCTACAAAACCCTTTAGAATTTAGGGTCTTAATGTTACATTTAGGTGAATATTCGCAGGCTGAGGTATTCGATGCATTTTAAAAATATTCTGGTTCCCGTATCCGGCGCAAAGAACGACAGCGATGCCAAGGCTCTTGAAAGTGCCTTCAACCTCGCCCTCCGTTTTGGCGCCCATGTCAATGCGCTGCATATCAAGATCGACCCCCGATCCGCGGCTGCGTTCGTTGGCGAGGGGATGACCTCGACCATGATCGAGAGCGTGATCGAGATGGCGGAAAAGGACGGAGAGGAACGCCGGCATCGCGCCCGGGAACTGTTCAAGGATGTCTCCGGCCGCATGGGAGTCCCGGTTATCCATGATATCACCGACCGGCCAACGGCCGATGGCGCCTCTACCCGCTTCGTCGAGAAACAGGGAAATAGCGAAGATACTCTGCATAGTTACGGGCGTTTATTCGACCTGATTGTCATTTGCAAGCAAGAGGGTGAGGAACAGATCAACAACTCCCTGCTGATCAATACGGCGCTGCGCGAGACCGGTCGCCCGGTCCTGCTGCTGGACAAGGTTCTTAAAAAGGATGTCGGCATGCGGGTCGCCTTCGCCTGGAACGGATCGGTGGAATCGGCGCGGGCCCTCTCCTACTCGCTGCCCTTTTTGCAGACGGCCGAGAAAGTCATGCTGATTTCCGCCGTCGATGACCTGGACGAGGATATCCACCCGCTCGCGGTACAGCGCTATCTGACCATGTATGGGGTGCATGCGGACCGCTGCGAGATTACGGGATCGAATGGCAAGTCGACGGCCGAATCAATCCTTGCGGAAGCGGGGAAGTGCAATGCGGACCTGCTGGTGATGGGCGCCTATACGCGCAGCCGCCTGCGCCGCCTGTTCTTCGGCGCGGTCACGGAAGAAGTTCTGAATAACTGCCCGATTCCGGTCTTTATGGCGCACTAAAACGGCGGCATTTACACGGACAGGCGGATAACAGAGCATCAAAACTGCGCGATCCCGGCGACGTTGCGACCTTTTGTCCCTTGTCACGGATCGGTCGGAAACTGTATTTAGGAACACATCAGTCGATGGACCAAACACAGCTTAAGGGCGGATGATGGATTACGAGAGCATGTTCGAGCAGGCGATTGCCGCTTTGAAAGAGGAAAAGCGCTATCGGGTCTTCACCGAGCTTGGCCGTCATGCCGGAGACTTCCCCCGGGCAACACGGTATCTCGACGATGGCGCCACACAGGACATCACCATCTGGTGCTCCAACGACTATCTCGGCATGGGCCAGCATCCGGATGTGCTGAAGGCCATCAAGGACGCGACGGACCAGTTCGGCGCCGGTGCCGGCGGGACGCGCAACATTTCCGGCAATACCCGCATGATCTGCGAGCTGGAACGGGAACTGGCCGACCTGCACGGGAAAGAGTCGGCACTGGTCTTCACCTCCGGCTTTGTCTCCAACGACGCGACGCTTTCTACCCTTGGCAAGCTGCTGCCTGGCTGCGTAATCCTGTCCGATGAGCTTAACCACGCCTCGATGATCGACGGTGTGCGCCATTCGGGCTGCGAGAAGCGGATTTTCCGCCATAACGATGTGCGCGACCTGGAAGACAAGCTGAAAACCATTGACCCGAGGCGGCCGAAGGTCATCGCCTTTGAATCGGTCTATTCCATGGATGGCGACATCTCCCCGATCAAGGAATTCTGCGATCTCGCTGACAAATACAACGCCATGACCTATCTCGACGAAGTGCATGCGGTTGGCCTGTATGGCCCGCGCGGCGGCGGCGTGGCGGAGCGCGAAGGGCTGATGCACCGCCTTGATATCATCGAGGGCACGCTTGGTAAGGCGTTCGGCGTGGTCGGCGGTTTTATCACCGCCAGCAAAAATATTGTCGATGCCATTCGCTCCTACGCGTCGGGCTTCATCTTCACGACCACCCTCTCACCGGTCATGTCCGCCGGCGCGCTGGCGAGCGTGCGGCACCTGAAGTCAAGCCAGGTAGAGCGCGACCAGCATCAGGAGCGCGCGGCCACACTGAAACTTTTACTGACCGAGGCCGGGCTGCCCGTCCTGCCGTCCGTCACCCATATCGTGCCGCTGATGGTCTATGACGCCGAACTCTGCAAGCAGGCGAGCGATATGCTGCTCGACGATTACGGCCTCTATATCCAGCCCATCAACTACCCGACGGTTCCCCGCGGACAGGAACGCCTGCGCATCACGCCGACACCGTTCCATGACGACGCGATGATGGCTGAGTTGGTCAGTGCATTAAAGGATGTCTGGAACCGGCTGGACTTGCGTCAGGCCGCCTGATCAGACAAAGAAATCGGGGAGAAGGTCCTTCTCCTCCACTCCCTCGAACCGGTATTTGGAAAGATCCGTGATCCCGGCGTCTTTCAACACCTCGTCATCGATACAGAAATTCCCCGTGAATTCCCGCGATGGCTTGGTCAGGATAAGATAGGCCGCATCCGCCATGATCTCCACCTTGCGGCATTTGTTCCGCACCTCCGGACCACCGATCATATCCATGGCCGCCGTCGCAATCGCCGTCCTCGGCCAGAGCGCGTTAAAGGCGATTCCGGCCTTCTTGAACTCCTCCGCCATGCCGAGCACACAGAGACTCATGCCATATTTCGCCATGCTGTAGGCGACATGGGGCGCGAACCAGTGCGTCTCGAAGTTAAGCGGCGGGGACAGGTTCAGGACATGCGGATTGTCGGCCTTCTTAAGGTAGGGAATGGCCTTCTGGGAGCAAAGGAACGTCCCGCGGATATTGACCTGGTGCATCAGGTCATACCGTTTCATCGGGGTTTCCTGTGTTCCCGTCAGGCTGATGGCGGAGGCGTTATTGATGAGAATATCAATCCCGCCGAAGGTATCCGCCGCCTGTTTCATGGCCGCCTCGACGATCTCCTCCTCGCGCACATCGACAACGAGGGGGAGCGCCTTGCCGCCCGCCGCCTCGATGTCATCAGAGGCAGAATAGATCGTGCCTTTCAGCTTGGCATGAGGTTCCTTGGTTTTGGCGGCGATGACGACATTAGCGCCATCTGCTGCGGCGCGCTTGCCGATGGCAAGTCCGATGCCCCGGCTTGCGCCCGTGATAAAGAGTGTCTTTCCCTTCAAGTTCGCCATAACCGTCTCCCTGTTCCATGCGAGAACCGGAGCCCGTTAATTGCCTTTATAGTCGGGCTTCCGCTTCTCCTTAAAGGCAGTCACTCCCTCGACCCAATCATTACTTGACGCGCAGAAGGCAAACCCTTGCGCCTCGAGTGAGAGCTGTTCTTCCAGACTATTCCCGAGTGAGGCATTAAGCAACTGCTTCGTACGGCCAAGCGCGACCGTCGGGCCATTGGCAAGCCGTTTGGCGAGCTTCGCGGTTTCCGCCGCCAGATCCTCGGTCGGGACCACGAAATTGATAAGCCCGAGATCCTTGGCGTCCGCCGCCTTGATCCGGTCGCCGAGCATGGCAATTTCCATCGCCTTCTTCAGCCCGACAATCCGCGGCAGCATGTAGGAGCCGGAACCGTCCGGCGTCGTGCCGATCCCGATATAGGCGAGCGTGACAAAGGCGTCTTCCGAGGCAATAACCATATCGCAGGCCATCATCAGGGACAGGCCGAATCCGGCGGCACCACCGCGCACACTCGCGATGATCGGCTTCGGCATCCGCGTCATCGTGAAAATCGTCGGATGCAGGGTATGGATACGTTTTTCAAACGCTTTGCGGCGCTCTTCCGGGTCCATCTTTGCATATTCAGTGAAGGATTTCACATCACCGCCAGCCTGGAAATGCTCGCCTTCACCGCGCAGGATTATACAGCGCACGCTGTCATCATTCTCCATATCGACAAAGGCGTCATACAACCCGGACCGCATTTCCATCGACAGAGCGTTGCGCGCTTCCGGCCGGTTCAGGGTAATCGTTGCGATCCCGTCTTTCTTTTCAATCAGAAGATCTTTTGTCATATCCTTGTTTCCTTTATTGTTTTTGTTATTTACTTAAGTCTTCAGGCGACGGCCTTGTGGTGCGCGCCGCTTTTCTGGAACTTCCAGATTCCGTCCTCTCCCAGTACCCGCTCCAGCTTGCCTTCACCGACAAGATAGTGGCAATGGGCCAACCCTTCGGCAATACCCAGCCCCTTGTCTTTCTCGTCCAGTTCTCTGTCAAACAGGACCGGCAGCAGATCCATCGCTGACTGAGGGGAATCACAGGCTTGCATTAACCGGTTAAGCCTTTCCTCATGGTGTGATTGATAGAAATCAAGCTGGTTATGCAGGCCGTAAAAGACGTCATTATGGGCCGGAAGAACGAAGGTATCTTTCGGCAATTTCTTATATATTTCAATAGAATCCATGAATTTCTTCAACGGGTTGGCGAGCGGCTCCGCGGGATAGACCCCGATATGCGGCGTGATCCGCGGCAACACCTGGTCGCCGGAAATCAATATCCCGTCCGACGCCGAATAGAGGCAGGCATGTTCCGGCGAATGC
>Ga0098035_1000836_pt1 | contig 15140 bp, 8 predicted proteins | sample 3_EtaG_FD_75046 | JGI IMG/M metagenome (GOLD analysis project Ga0098035, IMG submission 75046) | Marine viral communities from the Subarctic Pacific Ocean - 3_ETSP_OMZ_AT15126 metaG | ecosystem: Environmental > Aquatic > Marine > Oceanic | place: Pacific Ocean | collected 2015-01-07
AGCCCCAGATAGGCTGCCACCTGAGGACGACGCAAATCGAAATCCACGAGAAGGGCCGTATAGTCGGTTTGTTTGGCAATACTGAGCGCCAGGTTGATCGCTACAACCGTTTTCCCGCAGGCCGGTGTTGGCGACGTGATAGCGAGAGTCCGCCAGTTATTGGCTTCCATCTTCGCGAGAACCTGTGTTCTCAAAATATCGAAGCTGATTGAATTGGGGTCTTCACTATCCAGCGTAATGATTCTGTTTTCTTCCAGATGCGCCATGTCGAGATCAACAACACGAGTCTGGTTATAAACGATCGGGCCTTCGACGATCTCCGCGTTACGAGCAGCCTTTTTTGCGGTGCTCGTATGCTCCGAAAGACCACCAGACTTTTTCTCCTTGGCCTTGGCAATGGCTTCCTTAATACGTTCCACGTCAGTCCTCTCTTAAAATGAGACCAATAGTCTATCGACAGCTACCCACACTTTGTAAAACAGATCATCCAGCGGCTGGTATAAGAAGTGCACAGCCACCAGCAACAAAGCAAACAAGACAATCGGAATGAGGAAGTACAGGAAGATTTTCATCCGATGCTGTACATTTTCCTGACGTGTGTGAATGTAAGGTATAGACACAATGGGCGGGTGCTTGAGCACTGCTTCCAGTTCAGAGGCACTATGAATTCGGCGGTCGATCAGTTCGATCAGGAAAACACAGACCACGCCGATGACAAGCGCAAGAAATCCGCCAATACCAAGAATTTTCTTCCTATCCGGGGAAACCGGTTCCGTCGGTACGATCGGCGGCTCCAGAAGGACAAAGCGTTCCGCCTTCTTCTCTTCCTCAAGATTCTGCGACAGCTGTGCCTGAGCCTGCTTGGACTCAAGTGAATTCAACTTTTCCAGCAAGTCGTTATAGGTCCGGTCCAGAACAGTCAGGCCGCGCTCGACTTGCGGGATTTCAAGAATGATTCCCTCCAGGTCCGCAATCTTCTTGCTCGTTGCGGCAATCTGGCGGCGCGTTTCCGCAATTTTATCATCCGTCGCAGCGATACGGATCTGGAGCTTCTCAACAACAGGGTTGTAGACACCGCTTGACGCGGACTGTTCCTGAGCCGCTGCCGCGAGTGCAGATGAGGTTTCCTGCTCCACCTGCTTTTCGAGAGCCGCAATGCGCTTCTTAAGCGCAATGATATCCGGGTGCGAATCCGTCAGTCGGGTGGAGGCATCCAGCAAGCTATCCTTCAAGGTAGCCAGGTTTTGTGCCAGTTCGGATTGCTCGCCGCCGCTGGCGGTAAGGCCAGACCGGGCGGAAGTCAGTTCAATCTGGAGATAGCGTTTGTCTTCTTCAAGCGCTCGCAAATCCCGGCGGAGATCGCGAATTTGCTCTTCCGACCTCTCCAGCATACTCTGGCGCAGGCCAAGATGCTCGGGCAGGGCATTTCCATATTTCTGCTTGTACGCGACAATCTCGGTTTCGATCTTGGTCAGTTCGCGGCGCACCTTGTTTGCTTCATCTGCCAGGAAAGCCGTGGCCTCGGAGGCCCGTTCGGTCCGCGTTCGCACATTCTCGCTCAGGAACAGCGTAACAAGTTCATTCGCAACGTCGGTCGCAATCTGCGGGTTCTCATGACTGAAGGCAACCAGGAAGGCAATTGTCGTATCCCCTCGCCTGCTGCCGGAAAAAGACGATGTAATAACCTCAATCCCGATTTCCTCCTGCATTTTATATACAAGCTCAGAAACCGTCATAAATTTCCGGTCTTCACCATAGACGTTGAATTTGTCGATGATTTTTAGAAGATTTTCCCGGGTCATTACCCGCTGCTGGATCATCCTGATCCGCTGATCGGGGTCGGTGTTTACTGTTGATTCAATAAGATCGGGAGAGATTTGCTGTGTTTCAACGAGAATGGTACCAAAGGACGTATAATGCGGCGGCAAAATCAAGATGACGGCTACGCTGCCCACAAGAACCAGAACAAACGGGATCAGAAAGAACAGAAACCGTCTCTTAGCGGCTGAAATGATCCGCTCAAAATTAATCGGCGAACCTTCTTCTTCGGGAAGTGTAAAATCTTGGTTCATACTAATGCTCGAATTTCTTCAATTCAGTCGATTTAATCAGTTTATTTCGGACGCCTTGTAACCCGTCCTTATGGTTAAAATTTTACAACCATCCAAGCCGATCAACAAATGCCACCTGCCTTTTTAGGCCCAAAGAGTTAAGGAATGGTTGGTAACTGATATATATTGGCAACATTGCGCTAAATTTTAAGGGTTCCTGCAACGGTCGGCACGGTCAGGCAGCGCCCTCCACGCGCAAGTCAAAATAGGAGGAAATCAATAGATCTCGCCCCCTCTTTCTCCGCATCACGAGGGTAAATGTCAAGGATTGATACGATCAGTAAGCGTTTTTATTTACAAAGCCAACAAAGACTGTCATCACCAGAATTTGCAGGTCAAAAAACAGCGACCAGTTCTCGACATAATATGTATCATAATTCACTCTGGCTTCCATTTTTTCCAGGGTGTCCGTTTCTCCGCGATAGCCCTTAACCTGCGCCCAACCGGTAATCCCCGGTTTGACCTTGTGTCGGGCAAAATATCCTTCAATCAGTTCAGAATACTCTTCATTGTGATCGATTGCATGAGGACGTGGGCCGACCAGCGACATTGTCCCGTTGACCACGTTGAACAGCTGTGGCAGCTCATCCAGGCTGGTCCGGCGGATAAATTTACCGACCCGGGTTATACGAGGATCATCTTTCGACGCCTGGACAGTCTTTTTTCTTTCCGCCCCGTCATGATACATGGAGCGGAACTTATAAATTTCAAATATCTTGTTGTTATAGCCATAGCGTTTCTGCTTGAACAACACCGGCCCCTTGCTTTCAAGCTTGATCGCAATGGCAACCGCGAGCAGGAGCGGAGAGAACAAAATCAGGGCCAGCCAACCCAGAATACGGTCTTCCAGCGCCTTCACCACGACCTTGAACCCGGACAAGGGCGAATCCACCACCTCGATCATCGGTAGGCCGCCGAAATGGTTGGGGGACGGTCGGTGTGGAAAACGAAAGCCCACCAGATCGGAGACCAAATGGACATGGGCCGGGAGTTCGCGCAGACGGCTAACAATTTCTAGCTGGCGTTCATCCGCGTTCCAGGGGAGCGCGACAATGATATCGTCGACATGATTTTCGCGGACGAACTTTATCAGGGCCTCCATATTCCCAAGCAGGGTATAGCCGGCAACCGTTGGCCCCATACGGCCAATCCGGTCATCGAAGATGCCCACGACCTTGTTGACCGCCGGTTTTTCGTTTTCAAGCTGGCGTAGAAGCTGTTCCGTCTGTTTCCCGCCACCAAGAACGACGACTTTCCGGGTACATATCCCCCGGCTAGCCAGATAGTTGATGATGATAAAGGCAACCAGCCTGTATATCAGAATGACAAAAAAGGACGCGAAGGCGAAGCTGTACATCCAGATCCGCGAATATTCCTCGGATACCTTCAACGAGAAGGCTACGGCCAAAAGCAACATAAAGGTAGTCAGGCAGACAATCGCGAGATTTGGCAGGTTGGTAAGTGGTGACAACAATGTCGAGAAGGAGTAAATCCGTGCATAATGTCCCAAAAAGAAAAATATGATCAACGCGAGAACGACCGCATACATATAGTTTTCATGGGCGATCAGGTTGCCGCCGATCACAAAATAATGGCTGAGATAGCCCGCGAGAAACAGCCAGAAAAGGTCGAGGGCCGTGAAAATCGGGGATAGTACACGCGAGGAAAGAGGGTATCCTCCACTATATGCGGAACCCTTTTCGGCAGGTATTTTTTTGCTGCTCAGTCCGCTTTCCGAAATCTTGTTCAACGAATTTCTCCGACGACAGGCGCTCGTAAATCCTGCTTCAAAACCGATATTCAAAAAATTGGTTGGTAAAGCTTGTCTCGACTGCACCCGCAGAAAATATTACTAATCATACATCTCTTGGGTGCAATTTACATCGCTTATCGTTAATTTTTCCTAAACCGCAGGCCCGTAATAATACCTATGACCCTATCTAGCCATCATAATCAAAACAGGTACCGAGTTGCGTTATTCCTTTGGGGAGCTGGCCTGGTCGCCATTACTATCTTCTCCCTTTTGCCGCCTGGCAATGAACCGTCCTTCTCAGATCTGGTCAATGACAAGGTTCGGCACTTCACTGCCTATGCGCTGCTTGCCTTGGCTGCATGCCATGCGGGCCCTAATTGGCAGCAACGGCTATTGCTGTGTATCGTGACGTTTATCGTAAGCCTCCTTATCGAAATTCTGCAACCCTTTACAGGCCGGAATTTCGAACTTTTGGACATTGTTGCAAATTTATCTGGTACCCTTGCAGGAATGGGCTTGGCTGCTCTCGCTTTCTGCTACCGTGCACGAAAATTTCGCCTCTAGCCTTGCCTCAGACTGCGGTCCCACAGCATCAAATGCACGCCGTACTGATCCTCCCTGACCTCAAGATGCGCCGCGTCAAAGGTCCAGCGCCTTGTTTCACTCGCCTTCAGTTTGCGGCCCGGACCATATTTCTCCGCTAGCGCCTTCAAAATATCAGTATCCTGATAGGTCGCGCCGGGAAGGGAAGCATCGATTTTCCAAATCCGGTGACCAGCTTCCGGCGGCGTATAGCTGACGCGATAGCGAATACGCCTGTCATTTCCGTTCTGGGGCGCAACGCAAACGAGAACAAGAACCGGACCCGTTGGTCCGTCATACCGGCTCTCTGCCGCGCACTCCGCCCTCTCTTCATTAAGGTTCGCGCTTTTCTCACCGAGTTGATAGCCGGTTTCCTGAAGTAGCGCCTCATGAAGGGACGGCACCGGTGGCGGCATGACGCAGCTGGATAACAGCACAAGCATCGCCGCAACAACGGCAAGGACAAATGACCCTTGCGCGGTCAACCGCCTTCCAAATTTTATGTCCCCCACTCGAATAACCCTCTTACGCGGCGTCCAGACCCCGCTCTTTTGTTGCCTCGACTTCCGCCAGAATATTCCGCGGATCCTCAAGCCGGCGAATCCGTGTGAACAGTTCCCCGGCCTCCCCATAGCTGCGTGCGAGCAGCTTTATCCATTGCTTCAGCCGTCCTGCCTGCCGCGGCGGATTGGCCATGCCTTCGATAAGGTCGTGATATTCCGCAAGGGTGCCAAGGATTTGTGACCAATTGAAGGCAGTCATCCCCGTCGTCTCCCCGCGTCTTTGGGCAATTTCCCGGCCAAGGCTCGGACGGGCAATAACTCCCCGACCGATCATAATATCCTCGCACCCACTCGCCTTCCGGCAGAGATCATAATCCTCTGGCGTCCAGATTTCGCCATTGGCGACAACCGGAATATCGAGCCTTTCGGCAATTGGTCGAAGATATTCCCAATGGGCTGGTGGACGATACCCCTCCATCTTCGTGCGGGCATGAATGGTAAGCTTGCCTGCGCCTGCCTCGGCGATGGCGAGAGCGTTCTCCAGCGCCAGGGATTTCTCCGCAAAGCCAAGGCGCATCTTGGCGCTGACCGGGATAGTGTCCGGTACCGCCCGGCGAACCGCAGAGACAATATCATGGAGCCGTTCCGGCCATTGTAGCAGTGTTGCCCCGGCGTCATGACGGTTCACGGTCTTGGCGGGACAGCCAAAATTGATATCGACACCCGGCGCGCCAAGTTCGGCGACAAATCCAGCATTTTCTGCCATGACATGCGTTTCACCGCCCATGATCTGCACATGTACCGGAACACCTGCCGCGGTTTTCCCGCCCTGTCTCAGCTCCGGGCAGAGCGAATAAAAAACTGAAGCCGGATAAAGATGCTGGCTGACGCGCACGAATTCGGAAACACACAGGTCAAATCCCCCGATCCGTGTCAGAATATCGCGCATATAGACATCGACTACCCCCTCCATGGGGGCCAGCGTTACCGTTGCCAAGGTCCCTTATCCTCTATTTTCCTTGTCATATTTTAATGGTAAAATAATTTTAAAGACAAAGATAGAAATCAGGGAACTGTCATAGGGGCAGTTCATCGCAAAAGGAAGACTTAATATGAGTGAATTTCTGTTCGACACAGGTGGTCCACACGGAAATGTAACGGATCTCCAGGAATTCACTGATGAGAACGCGGCTTTTGAACGGATCAGGCTTCTTTATGATGAGAATGTCGCAAAGGTAAAAAACCGCTTCACCGAATTTGAGGCCGGAGATAAAACCAGCCCCGCCGATCCGGCCTATTATCCCTATCTCGGCCTCAGTGTCGAATCCACGGACATCAACCGGACAGGCAAGCGATCCTACGGCAAGATTGACGCGGCGGGCACCTTCGGGACGACGATAACCCAACCTGAGCTTTTCGAGAGCTATTACAAGGAGCAAATACGGCTCATCCTCAAGAACCATCAGCGGCCGGTTTATGTCGGGCTGAGTATGCGCCAGATGCCCCTTCCCTTCGTGATCGAGGCGGCCTCCTCCGATGTCTCGGCCAATGATATGCCTGCATTGCAGGCCATATTCACCATGCCGGAACTTTCCAATATCAACGACAGCATCGCCAACGGCACCTATGTCCCCATTGACGGCCAGCCCCGCCCACTCGCGCTTTTCACTGCGGAACGCGTGGACTACTCTTTGGCGCGACTGGCGCATTATACCGGTACCGTGCCGGCGCATTTCCAGCGGTTCGTGCTGTTCACCAACTATCAGCGCTATGTCGATGAGTTCATCGATTACGGCAAGAAACAGGTGTTGGAAGGCGAGGAATACCGCGCTTTTGTCGAGCCGGGAAATGTCGTTACACCCAACCCGCGCCTGACGGATGCACCACCAACTGGCACGGCGCCAAACCATCTGCCGCAGATGCCCGCCTATCATCTTGTCGCTGACCGGCATATGGGCATTACCCTTGTCAATATCGGCGTCGGACCCTCTAACGCCAAGACAATCACCGATCATATTGCGGTTCTCCGGCCGCATTGCTGGTTGATGGTTGGTCATTGCGGCGGCCTGCGGCATACCCAGCGGCTCGGCGATTTTGTCCTGGCCCATGCCTATGTGCGGGAAGATCATGTGCTGGATGAGGATATCCATCCCTCCGTCCCACTTCCCGCAATCGCCGAGATCCAGGTCGCGCTGACGGAGGCCGTGGCCCGTGCCGCTGACGGATTGGGTGGCACGGCGGATATCAAGGAGCATTTTCGCACCGGAACCGTTTACACGACTGATGACCGGGACTGGGAATTACGACATAAGGAACTGGCCATCCGGTTCAACCAGACTCGCGCTATCGCTGTGGACATGGAATCCTCGACCATCGCCGCCAACGGCTTTCGCTTTCGCGTGCCCTACGGCACGCTTCTCTGCGTATCCGACAAGCCGATCCACGGGGAGATCAAACTGCCCGGAATGGCCAATAAGTTTTATGAAGATCGAACCGCCAAGCATCTGCATATCAGCATCGACACCCTGCAACAGCTTCGTCGCCAGGGCGTCGAAAGCCTGCATTCGCGCAAATTACGCAGCTTCGACGAACCGGCGTTCCGCTAGGGCTTACCGATTGGCGGAAAGATGCGGGAGGAGAAGACCTGCCAGATGTTCACATAGAGCAGGCGAAAGATCATGCCCCATGCCGTCTACCAGCTCCAGCCTTGCGCCGGGGATCAGCCGCGCCGTATCCTCACCAGCTGCGTAAGGGATGAGCGGATCATCCTTCCCGTGAATAACCAGCGTTGGCGCCGTGACGCCAGGAAGTTCAGACACCCGCGGGTTTGAGGCCATGACCGCCGCATATTGGCGCAGATATCCGGCAGGCGAGTAACTACGTGTGACGCAAAAACGGATATGTTCTTTCAGTGCATCGCGGTTCCAGCGATATCCCGGACTGCCGATCACATCATTTACCTCAAGCCCGAACTCAACCACGTCATCGATGCTCTGGCTCGTCGGTGCCGACATCAACACGGAGGTGGCCGCCGGGGTCGACGGCGGTAAATGGCGGTTCCCGCTCGACGACATGATGGAAGTGAGGGAGTGCAGCTTCTCGGGGTAAAAAATCGCCATCAGCTGCGCGATCATGCCCCCCATCGACATGCCGACCATATGCGCAGTGTCAATCTTCAGCCCGTCCATCAGGCCCGCCACATCGGCCGCCATATCACTCAAGTGATAGGGCACTGTCGGCGCTTCGCCCGCCTGAACGCGCTGCATGATGTGCGCCATGTCGGGCAGGCCCTTCTCGTCGAGTTTCTGGGACAGTCCGATATCCCGGTTATCAAAACGGATCACATGGAAATTCTGCGCCGCAATCGCTTCGCAGAAGGTCACAGGCCAATCGACCAGCTGAAACCCCAGTCCGGCAATCAGGATTACCGCTGGATCGGACGGCGTCCCGAAGGTCTCATATTCCAGCGAGAGGTTATTGCTGATGATCTTGGCCATTTTGATATCCCTCGTTTCTTATGAAAAAAGCGGACCCAAAAGATCCGCTTTTCTGTGTTTCGTCTGGACTTTTCCGTTAGCCCGCTGACTTGATCCAGTCTTCAATGGCGCTTTTCGGCGAGGCGCCGACTTTCGTCGCCGCGATCTGGCCATCCTTGAACAGCATTAGCGTCGGAATACCGCGCACGCCGTATTTCGTCGGCGTATTCGGATTCTCATCGATATTGATTTTGGCGATTTTCAGATTATCGCCCATTTCCTGGGAGATTTCGTCAAGAGCCGGGGCAATCTGCTTACAAGGACCGCACCATTCGGCCCAGAAATCGACCAGCACCAGGCCAGAACTATCCAGGACATCCTCTTTAAAAGAAGCGTCGGTGACTTTCGTAGTGGTCATAGTATCCTCATTTCAGGCAAAAAATTAAAAGCTCTCCGGCACCCCGGCGGAAACTTCTTATCCCTATAATTACGTATCCCCTGACCGATCGTCAAGTGAACAACATCACAGAAGTGCCTCCGGTAATTCCATAAGATGCGGACCTTCTGTCCAGAGAAGGGCGCATTTCACGGCTTTTCCGGGATACATGGCCATCAACGCGCGCCGGTAGAGCGACATCTGTCTTATATATAAGGCGGATACAGCCCCGATTTCCGTGGGCGAGGGCCGGTTTGTCTTGTAATCGATGATGAGAATCTCATTTTCACTGACCAGCAAACGATCTATCTGTCCGGAGAGAACCCGGCCCTCGATGACGCCGCTGATGGGGACTTCCGCCTGGCTGTTGGGTCCGAAGATCGCGGAAAAGTCCGGATCATCAATCACGTTGAGGGTTTCTCGCAGGATTTCCTCCTGCCGTGCCACATCGAGACCGTGGATCGGCCGGGCAAGCCAGGCTTTGGCGGCGCGTTCCCGCTCCGCCGGATCAATCGACGGTAAGGTTTCCAGCAACCGATGCACGAGAAGGCCGCGATGGAATCGCCGTCCCTCATCCAGTCCCAGCGGCGAAGACGCAATCGTTTCATCCTCATCACGCGATGGGACCAGTGGCCGGGGCGGGGTCGGCTCGTCGGGGGCAGGGCGATGGATCCAGCCCGGCAAGGGCACAGGCTGAGTGGGGCCCCTCTCCGGAGTGACCTGTTGCTCGGTTACGGTGCCGCTCGACCAACGGCGCGCCACCTCTCCCCAGGGGAGCTCAACCTCTTCCACCCCTTCACCGAAGGCAGGATTGATCAGCTCATACCAGCAATCCGCAGGACGACTCTTCTTCCCTTCCCAGCCGCAGATATAGAGACGATCTTCCGCCCGGGTGAGTGCGACATAGAGAAGCCGCTTCTTCTCCTCCAGCTGTCGGTCCTTTGCGAGCTGGCGGGCCTGGGCGGTCAGCGGATCGTCATTTTCGGTCTTCACCGGCCAGAGTGGAAAGGGTGCTTCCTTGTCCGTCCAGAAAATAGACGGCTGTGACCGTGTCCCCTGACAGGTATCAGGCAGGAACACTATGGGCGCCTGAAGGCCCTTCGATCCATGGACAGTCAGCACCCTCACCTCATTACGACCCTGCTCCATATCACGCTTGACCTCCGATGCGCCCGCGTCAATCCAGTGCAGGAAGGCTTGCAGGGAGCTCGCTTCCGTCCGCTGGAAATTTAGCGCAAGGGAGAGAAACTCCTCAATCGGGTCCGCCGCCTCCTGCCCGAGACGACCGAGCAGCTTCTTTCGACCGCCGAGACGTCCAAGAATATCCGCGAAAAATTCGTAAACAGGTACGAAATCCGCCCGCGCCAGCAATTCGCCAAGGAACAACCGGGCCTGATCAAAGACGGGTAATCCTGTCTTGTTGTCACGAAGGGCGCGCCACAGACTGCCCTTTCGTCCAAAGGCAAGTTCGAACAGCTGATTGTCATCGCAGCCGACGAACGGGCTTTTCAGAACAACGGCGAGGTTAAGGTCATCTTCGGGCAGCAGAACAAATCGGGCGAGGGCCAGCAGGTCCATCACGGCCAACTGCTCGGTCAAAACCATCCGGTCTGTGCCGGCTACCGGGATATCCGCGAGCTTGAGTGCGCGTACCACATGACCAAAAAAGAGGTTCCGGCTCTGCACGAGGATCATGATGTCCTTCGGCGCAATCGGCCGCCCGGTCGCACTCAATATCTCACCATTATCAAGCCAGTTCCTGATCTGCAGGGCGATATTCTTGGCAAGGCCGGCTGCCGGGTTCATGTCGAGGCTCTGGGCCATTGGCATATCCCAGGGGTCGGTCGCTTCGATTTCCGGCGGCTTCACTGTCGGCCAGATTTCCACAAGGCCCGCCTCCCCCGCCCGGCGAACCAGATGCTTGACCAGATCACCTGAAGCGGTCAGTCCCTTGCGGGCGCCTTCCGCCTCAAAAACCCTGTCCACAAGATCGAGGACACTCTCCGTAGACCGAAAGGAGAGATCGAGCGGAATATTGCGCCAGTCTTTTCTTGCGGCCTTGGCCCGCTCTTCGAACTGGCGTCGCATAACGTCAAAGGTCGCAGGATCAGCGCCCTGAAAGGAATAAATCGACTGTTTTTCATCGCCAACAACGAAAAGGGTCCGTTTCGCCTCTACCGCGCCGTCGCCGGTAAAAAACTCCTCCGCGAGCGCGGCAATCACCTGCCATTGCTCCGCACTCGTATCCTGCGCCTCGTCCACAAGAATATGCTCGATCCCGCCGTCGAGCTTATACATCACCCAGGGCGCCACACCGTCACCGGTCAGTAGATCACGGGTTTTCAGGATCAGGTCATCATAGTCAAGCCGTCCACGCCGCGCCTTTTCAGCCTCATATCTATCAACCAGCGCCAGTCCCAACCGGATCAAAGCCGAGGTTGAGGCCAGAACCCGCGCCTTCCGGGCCCTCTCAAGGACCTCCTGTAGCCGTTCCGCCTCTTTGAGCATGACATCCAGTATCTCCGGCATCGCCTCGACGACCGCATTGGTCGCCAGTCGCGCAACGATGTCCCCCTTCTGGGTAAAGAAAGCCGAAACATAATCTTCGAACAATGCAGGGCGGCGGTCAGGTTGCAAGAGCCATGGCGCCATCTTTTCAGCCTTCCTCACATCTGTAGGCGTGCCCATGAGCAGCCGGTCCACAGCGCGACGGAGGGCCGGGCCGTCGAAGGTCGTCTCCCGGCAAGCACGGGAGATGATATGTTCTTCCGTCAACTCCGCATCTATGCCGATCCGCGCTGCCAAAGCCGTAATTACCCCATTGGGCCCGCCAAACTCCGCCCGCAGGCGCAGCAAATTGCTCCGCTTGTCGCCGAGGTCTTTCAGCAGCTTGGAAAATCCTTCCTCATTCACCTTTTCACTGACCAGCCGCAGCGCAGCACCAAGAGAGGCATTCTCCGGTCTCTGGCATTCAAGCAGCGTCTCATCGCGGGCGATCTGCATAATCTCCCCGGCGCTGCGTTCATCCATTACCTCGAAATTGGGCGATAGTCGCGCCTCCAGCGGGAAGCGGCCGAGGACGGATTCACAAAAGGAATGAATAGTCTGGATTTTGAGTCCACCCGGTGCATCAAGGACGCTGGCGAACAGCCGCCGGGCCCAGATCGTTTCCCCATCCGTCGCAGGTCGTCCCATCAATTCCCGCAAGCTCTTGGCGAGGCGGGTATCATCCATCACCGACCAATCGCCAAGCATGGCGTTCAGGCGGTTTGCCATTTCCGCCGCGGCTGCCTTGGTGAACGTAATACAGAGAATTTTCTCCGGCGGTGTTCCCGCCAGCATCAACCGCAGGCTCCGTTCCACCAGGACCCGCGTCTTGCCCGACCCGGCGGACGCGGAAACCCACACGGATTTCGCGGGGTCAGCCGCCAGCTTCTGCCGCGCAATGCCGCTATTAACCAGCTCGGTTAAGCTCATTCCGGATCCTCCCCGCTCGACCATTCCTTGACCCGCGCCAGATGTTCATAATCATTGAAACGGTAGGGCAAATCCGGACGAGGACAGCTTAAATAGGGGGTCGCCTGCCGGTCAAACTGGGCAATCAGGCGAAGCAGCCCGTCATAGGCTTCCTCCGCCAGCATTTCCGGTGGTGGTGACTTCTTTCCACCTGCCGAGCGGAACTCGCCCGCCGGATCGCCCCCACTCAGCCGGATGTAGGCCAACTCCTCCACCGGTGCGGCGGCTATACCGGAGAAGCCGCTGCGGGTCAGCATCGCCGCCTCCAGCGCGAGCTGCGGCGACACACCGGTTTCCACCTCGGTGATCGAGGGTGGCGCACCGGTCTTGTAATCAATAATGGAGAGGCTGCTGTCCGTTTTAGAAATGTCGATCCGGTCGGCAGTACCGCTCAAGACAAATTCCGCATGCGGCGCCGGGATTTTTATGGTCCCCTTTACCTCTGTCTCCAGGGTCCTGAACTTTTTCCGTCGCGCCGTCTCGAAGGCGACAAACCAGTCCGCAATCCGCTCGAACCTTGGCCACCAGAAGGCCCAGACGGTGGGATAGGACAGCACATCGCCAAAGGCTTGGCGCCCGAGTTCCAGCAGCTTGTCCCGCGCATCGGGCGGCAGCACATCGGGGTAATGGTTTATGAATTGCTCTAACGCGGCATGAATGAACGTCCCCTTGTCTGCCGCAGAGGGATCGGTTGAAATGTCATCGAGCGGCGAAAGTTTCAGGATTTGCTCGGCAAATATGGAATAGGGATCCTTGATCCATTTCTCGATACGCGTAACCGAGAGTCGGCGCGGGCGCGCGGCAACGGGCGGCGTGGGGCGCGGCGCCAAGACCGGCGCCACTGCTGCGGGTTGATCAAGCTGCTGCTGCCAGTCGAAAATGGGCCTGGCGGCGCCCTTGTCCAGCGCCATTCCGAATTTTTTCAGGAAGGTCTCAAGGCGCAGCAACCAGCGGGATGGAACCGTTGGCGTGCCGTCAATCTTCTCGGCACGTGTCATAACCACTTCCGCAGCGCCGAAGGCCTGCTGGAAATCATGGGCGGAGAGGCCGATCTTCTGTTCCGGGAGCGGAAGGCCGAATTTCTCGCGCATCGGCCGGCTCATCCACGGATCACTTCCGGCATCCGGGGGCCAGCTTCCCTCATTCAGCCCGCCCAGGATGACCAGATCGGCGCGACCAAGCCGGCCTTCTATCGGGCCCCATATCTGCAATCGCGGATGCAGGCCGTATTGCGGACGCACCATGCGCCCGCGCATCAGGTTGTCAAGCAGCTCAGGCCAGCTGTTGGGATCGAACGAGTCGATCACATCGGCCGCGCGTAATAACTCAGAAATGAAGCCAGCCGCCGCGTCGCCAAAATTCCCACGCCAGAGCGCCGAGCCCTCCGCTCCAGCCGGGGTCGACAGCTTTTCTGCAAACTGGATAAAACATTTGAGGAACTCCGAAAAATCCACGTCACCATAGCTGACCATGTCTTCAAGCGGAGTCGCAAGGTCAACCAACTCCTGGAACCAGCTTTTCCCGGATTCGTCGGCTGAACTTGTAGCGAGCGCCCGGTTGATGCCGGCAAAACCGGATGCAGGGCGTGGACACCGCAGGATGGCCAGTTCCAGCGCGCGCACATGACGGCGAAACACGTCCGGTGCAACGCCTCCTGCCGCCAGCGGATGTTTGAGGGCGGCGAGAAGGGCGACCGGTTCCGCCTCACTTTCTATCAGCCGGGCGAGAAGACGCAAAAAGACGCCGGGCGGAGATTGATCAAGGCTGATGCCCGCACTGTCATCCACATCGATGTTCCAGCGGCGCAGTTCCGACCCGACCCGCCGGGAAAGGTCACGATCGGGCGTGATCAGAACCGCCGTCTTGCCATCTGTTTCCAGCGCCTCCCGCATCAGCAGGGCAATGGATTGTGCTTCGCTCTGGGCATCCAGGCAGTCCAGCTGCCGAATACCGTCGAGTGCCGCCTCTGCGGGGGTGGCGGCCTGTTGCCACCGATCACTGGTTGTGGCGGGTCGCAGGGCTTCAGTAAGCAAAGCCGCCCGCGCCGAGGTAGAGGTGCGAAATTCTTCATCAGTAAGATTCTCCACGTCCTCACGGGTAATCCCAAGCTTGTCCAGAAGCAGAGCGAGGCCATGTTGCGGATGCGCCGGATCACGCGGCAAGGTCTGCCAGCTGTCAGCATCGAGATGACGATCGAGACCGGGCAGGACAACTGTCCCGTTGGGCAGGTTGGCGACTGTTTTTAGCAGCAATGCCGTTGCCGGGATGGAACCGGTGGAGCCCACAGCGTAAATCGGCGCGACGGGGGGCATTTCCTGCCAATGGGCGACCTGCGCGCGCAGAAGCAAATCCCGGCGCAGGGCCGGATCGATCGCACCCTCCTCAGAGAGGATTGCCGGCCAGTTCAGGCTGAGGATTTCCAGAAATTCCAGCGTGATTTGCCAGTGGGCGGCATACTCGGCCGGGACCAGTTTTTTCAAATCCGCAAGGTCGAGCCCCTCTGTCTGTACTTGATCGAGAAAACGGGCGAGCGCAGTCGCGAGCCCCGCTGCCTCCGCGATGCCACCTGCATGATCACTGCGCGCCTGTATCAGGCGGCTCAATAGCAATTGCCGCCGCAGCGGATCAATCGCCGGCGGCAGGGACAGCAGTTTTTCGCCCGGACCGCCGATTCCAATGTCGCCTTCCAGCAGCAACTCGTCCTCTTCCACGTCGCCAATGGGGCGCATGCGCGGCAACATCAACGGTTTGCCCGCTGTTTCC
>Ga0098035_1000839_pt1 | contig 15128 bp, 8 predicted proteins | sample 3_EtaG_FD_75046 | JGI IMG/M metagenome (GOLD analysis project Ga0098035, IMG submission 75046) | Marine viral communities from the Subarctic Pacific Ocean - 3_ETSP_OMZ_AT15126 metaG | ecosystem: Environmental > Aquatic > Marine > Oceanic | place: Pacific Ocean | collected 2015-01-07
AAACTACCATATGTAGTTTTAGAACCTTTTCTAATTTTTGTTTTACCTGACATAAATACTATTCTAATATCCAATTCAGGATGTTGTTTTTTAATAAGAATATGTTTTTTACGATCTTCCATCGTAAACCGTCCTTTTGTTTCAACAATAATTCCATTAGGTAAGAAAAAATCTGGTGTATAATGTTTATGAATTTTAGGTACCGTATAAGCTATCTTACGTACTTCATATTCAAATGGTATTTTTCTTTCTTTAAGAAATATAGCAGTTTTAAATTCGAAACCACTTTTATAACCGTTTTGTATTGCTAATGTTTGTTGAGAAAGGGGTTTTTTCTTCTTTCCTTTTCTTGCCATTAAAACCTTTTTTAAAATAAATAATTAATAATCCCATCTAATAACAAAATTCATGTCTATATCATCTCGTTTTTGTATTGCTTGGGGTAATTTGCCTACTGCTAATAACCGTGCGCTTGAATCATATAAACCTATCATAGAAATATACGGTCGTAAAGAAGCAGTAAATTCTGGTAAAATAAATTCGCCAGGTCCGTTTGCTGTCTGTGTTGCCGTAGTAGTAGTATTTGATGGATTCGTCGATGGTTGATATGTTGCTGTAGGATTTAGTGATACATTAAATGATCCTTGTGGAATCTGTACCAATACTTTATTTTCACAAATTTTATGTGTTGATTTGTAAGTAACATTCCAACTTCCAGACATAGCTCCATGATATTGGGGCAATGGACTCGATACTATCATGTGCCCTAATTTATAAAATGTATTACCTATAACATTTGTTTGATATGCTGAACTCGATAAAAAATGATTATTTGCTAATGATGAAATATTATCCTGGGACAATGCATTTTTATAAAATCGTATTTCATCTAATGAGCCAGATAATTCACCACTCATATGTGGAGCCGGTAAAAGATCAGAACTTTCTGCTCCGAACATTACTTTTGCTTTATTGTTAACAAAAGACATCCTTCCGGTGGATCCACTATTATTTAATACACCATCAATATACATTTCAATTAATGAACCAGTTTTTTGAACTATAATATGCCGGTGACTTCCAGTAACTGCCATACTCGATGTTAGATGCCATTTCGTTGCACCAGATCTTCTACTAAAAATTAATTTTCCTGATCTTGATCCATTGGTTTGATTATATACTCTTAAGAAATATGGATATCGGGCCAATGTTTTATTTATTTCTTTTGTAATAATTGAACCTTGGCCGCCGCCGGGACTGGAGTAACTTGGTTGTCCGGGCTTCCGTTTAACTATTTGTGTTACATCCTGTACTCGTCTTTTTGAAATTATACAATTAGTAGTACTGCCAGTTACTGATTGAGATACCGGTAAATGTACCCATAAAGATATTGCAAAATCATCATTTGTTCTAAAATTTATATCTTCAAAATTGTTAGTTTTAATAAAACCATTTCCATTAAAATCGGCTTGAATGCCCGAGGATTTTAATGTATCTGTTGTTTTAATGCCTGGATTAAAAGTTACATTTTTTATAGTAGATTTAATATTTGGTTGAAATGTATTACTTTCAAATATTAGGTCATTCCGGTCTGCAACCGTTCCATAACTAGTTTTAAATCTACGAAACTCATCATTAAAACCCCAATAAGCTACTAATTTACCAGACGGTGCAAAACTAGACGTTGTAATAGCATCATCTCTTAAATTACCATTACCATCATCTCTTAACGTATAATTCCCAGCAGTTTCGTTTAAGGTAAGTGAACCAGGTTTAATTTTCTCGCCAATTTTAAAATACGGAAACGTTAAAATACTTGCTGATAAAAATAAAAATTTGGTAATGACATTTTTATCTGCTTGATCATTTTCTAATGTCTTTGTTGGATTATAAGGATGAGAATAAAATGCATGATCTACTGATTTCCATATCACTGTTTGATATGATCCATCAAAAGAATTAGTAGGATAAAATCCAGAGGCACGCATCTGCGGATCTGGTGAGTCAATAGGTGTTATACGTGAAGTATGTATTGCTTGAAATAATCCGTAACCACTGCTACTATATCCGGTGTTGTCTGCTATCCAATCTTTGTATACCTTAAAATCCGTTCGTTGAACGTTTTCTGATCGAATTGCTGCAAATACTGAAGGTTTAGGCATGCCATTTTTTGTATATTAATATTTTTAATATTCTAATTTAACTTTTATTAATGCTTCCCTGGTAAAATCTTTTAATAATGGCTTACTTAATTTTGCCACTGCTAATAATTCTCTTCGTTCGTTGTATAACCCTACTGTAGAAATATAAGATTTAGGATCAAGGAGAAAACCGGTTTGCTTAAAGTCGCCATCTGATCCGGTGACATATGATGGATTATTAGAAAGATTATATTCTGCATTTTTCACTCTTACAAAATAATGTTGAGATTTTACATTTTCTGATGATCTTGCCTGGAATCCTAATGTATCTCCTCCTTGAGTAAATAGCGCTGCGCCAGATATTGCAGTAAATAATTGAAATGCATTATTTCCATACGTATTAGATGCGGTTGCTGTTGCGAAAGAACAAGATAAATCTAACGTATCTCCATTTAATACTGCAATTCCCATCTGAGGATAAAATAATCCATAATAATGAGGAGCGGTAGAATTAAAAACTCCATTATCAATTGATCCGGAAACTATGTTATACACTTTTCCGGAAGTTCCAACGGTTGGATCTGATACAATTGAACTATCATCTATTAATCTAGTAAAATGTCCAGTTCCATCAACTCCCATAAAACCACTAGAAGTATAATTATTTGCAGGATGATTTAATACATATGCACTTCCTGATAATCGAGCTAAATTAATTTCAACATTTCCAGGATCTAATTGTTCTCGCATACGTGCTCTATTAAAGTTAACTACATAAATATTATCTGAATCAACTCCATTAAACGTGAATTTATCATCATCACGGTCAAGACATAATAATTTATATTGCGAATAAATTCCTCTAGTAGGAGTATCATTATTTTGCCCTCCTCCTATAGTTGCAGAACCACTTCCTGCTCTATTTCCATAAGCTACTGCAAATTGAGGTTCGGCACCTACAACGGTAGAACCGGATTGGAATATTTCATAATAATATTTTTTCTGAAGTGCTGTTTGTGCTGAGGAAGAAAAGAATGTAAGTAAGTTTCCAATATTGCCTGACCATAAACCTTTAGTTACTGTATCTTGTTGATTTTCTATTACATCGCCTGGTTGAAAGGTTGTAAATGTTTTTCCGTTATTAGGAATTAATAAACTTTGTTTGTATCTAGCAACTGCTCTTTGTATTTGTTCTTCAACTGACATTTGGTTCATTTTTGTTGCGGCCGCACCGGGGGTGCCTGTATTAATTGAAACTCCTGCTCCTCCACCTAGGCCAGGAGCTGATGTTCCACCTAGGCCAGGAGCTGATGTTCCTCCACTTCCGGGCGGTGGATATCCGGATGCAAGAGTTCCTCCATTCGAAGTAACATAATTTGCAGCTGCTTGGCCAGACATGGCCAATGACATCCCGGGCTGTCCTGGAATCGTTCCAACTAATATTCCATTTGTATCAAATATTTGACCTGGGGCTTGATCATCTCCAAAACGCGCCATATTCTTATTTCCTTTTATTTAATTATCTTGATGCTAATCCCACTCCAGGTGTAGTAGCTACTGATTGAATTCTAACTGTAAAGGCTTGGGATACTTGTCCACCGGTTTCATTTCCTATAATCGTAATAGTTGCTGATTTAGCAGAAATATAATTTCCGTTACCCTTAATTCCAAAAGACATTCCAGAGACAGTAACGGACTGAGCTGCTTCATTTTCTCCAATTTGTTGAGGAATAGTTGCTGCAGCTAATTGAGCTGGAGCTTGGGTTACGACTCGTATGTCAGCCACTGTTGAATCACTTAGTATTAATGTATATCCATAATTTGAATTTCCTCCGGAAAAGTTAATTGTATCTGGATTTAATATTACTTCTTCTCCATTTCCAATGGTGCCAATAGATCCGCCGGCGGATATTACCGGGATCCTACGAGTATTTTTAGGCAATGTTACTAATTTATATCGCATCATTTGAGTCTCATCAGGCAATGCTTCTATTAATGGTAAATTTTCAATAACTACACCATAATATGCTGTTCCCAATGGATGATCTGGGTTCCATAAATCATAATCAATTTCATCATCTGCTAGAGCAAATTGTGTAATATCAAATTCATTACGCCCACGAGCTAATAACTCTCTACCCTTTCTGGTTAGAATTGCATCAACTGTTATTGATGTATTATTTAAATATCCCATAATAATTATCCTTTTACTTTTTAATAAATATCACTTATATGAAAAAGTCATCGATATTATATCTTTTTTTAAAGGTTATCCTTTTTTAGTATTTAATTTTAATTTACTATTTGAGTTTTGGTCCGTGTATTTTAAAATATTTGGATTTGTAACCGTAAACGATACTACTGGTCCGTTATCAACCGTTTGTGCCGAATCAATGTTAAAATCCTCTCCTTCTAATTTACAACCATTATAATATAAATTCATTTGTCCGGCGAACTCATCATCGCGATAACAAGCATCTACTAATGATCGTGAATAATATAATCCTTTAGATTCACTTATTGTTATATCCCAACCCTTTTTATATGGAGTAGTTGCCCATGCTGCGGATGAACTATAGTGATATATTACCTTTTTCCAAATATATGATGGTCTACAATTTACTACCATTGCACCGGTGGCGGAACAAGGAGTTTCAATTTGTGCTGGATTGGACATTGGTTGAGGGATGTACATTGGTAAAGAACCAGATCCCATTATTGCAATGTCATCTACATGAAAGGTTGACGCAGAGGAGAAAGACCAAATGCCGGCGTCTAGTACGTCTGGACTTGGATTGGCAACGGCTATGGAATCATAAGTCATAACCGGAGTTGTTAAATCGTTATGGTTCCATACTGTATATTTTGCACCGTAGGCATCTGTATGAGGTTTTATTTTGAGGCGGTAGGTGTGGCCGGCACCGATGAGCCCAGATCCTTGGTTGCCATGAGAAGCAGTACCTTCATATATGTAAATATCATTGGTGTGCAGATAAAATTGAAATGCAGCGTTCTTATAAGTATAAGTTGGATTACTACCTACAGGTTTTTCACTTCTATTTCCGATGCCAATCATCATTCTAGGTTCTGAAAGTGATCCCCATACTTTTTGTATTGTAATATCTGCTATGAACTCTAATTTTCCAGCCGTACGAGACCATCCTTGTACACTTCGTAGTTCTCCATCCCAACTATCAGGTAATGATGATTGACTCATAAATAAAACACCGTTTTCTGTATATGTTCTTGTAGTTGCATTCCGATTCCATTGAGATCCGGTGCCGGAATCTACTTGAATATTATCTATAGCAAATTCATCCGCACCAGGAAGCCCAGAACCGGTTACATCTTTGGAAAAGACACCCACATCAAGTAATGAGGCACTCGACAACCCGGAGCCAAACATAGATGAAGTTGTAGCTATAGGTGTAGTCAAATCTGGGTGTTTATATAATGCATATCTTGATCCGGAGTATTCTCTAGGTTGAATCTCAATACGATATTTATCATTTGCAGCTACACCGCTGGCTTTTAAAACATAGTTGTGGGAGCCCCTATCTCGAACCGCAATTGATGTTGCATCAAAATAAAATACATGAGCTCTATGAGAATCAGTACTAACAGACAAATTAAACGCATCGATTGAATCTGCTGCATCACCAAATCCAACCATGAATTTACAATTTGTTTTTAATACACTAATATCTGCGGAAAAAATAACATCTTCATTTCTTTTGAAGCGCCGAATAGATCTTAATTCATTTCTCCAACCACTAGTATAACTAGGAGAACCACTTAAAAATAATTGTCCATTAATTGTCTGATTGCTAGTAAAATCATTTGTATACCAAGCAGATCCTGTTAACGATCCGGAATCTATTAATTTCGCTCCCGGGATTATAGATCCAGAAGGTCCTCCAAAGTCATAAATTATTTTTGGTATTCCGGAAGACGAAATTGCTGAGCCAGATACTCCTCCAAAGTCATAAGTTGCAAGTGTACCCAGTCCTGATACATATCCATCTTTATAAGCTAAATCAATTGTATTTTGATCTACACGAGATGCAGAACTCAATCTCAATAAATTTTGTATATCTGTACATTGAAATCCTGCTATTGGACTAGTACCAAGAATAGAACCAGAATGATATTGATATTCTCCACTTTCGGAAATTTTCCAATTTACCGATGATGTATATGTGAGCTCATCACCACTTGCTAAAATTGACCAATCCATTGATGACGTATATGTTGGATAATCAGCACTTGCAGTCGGTGACCAGTTTATAACCGAATCATATTTTGGTTCTGTAATTGTCGGTTGTTTATTTATTAAAACTTTAGACCGTTCTAATATATTTGGTTCTATTAAAAGGCCTGCAGCGACTTTTGATCTCGCTGGAAGTAGTTGTTTTATCTGCTGAAATAATGAAAAATCGTATAACGAAAATATTCTTATATATGCATTAACATCATTTTTGTTAGTAAACTTTTGCCAATATTCCTGAGAAAATCTTATTAATTCTGGATAGGAAGATTCAAATTCGTCTGCCGGGTTACCGATATAATTATCTAATTCAATAAACCCAATCTCATCAAAAATATCTTTATTAATTTGGTCTTGTGCCGAGTAAAATAATCCAAGCCGAGGACTATCAACTGGTGCTGTATCATATTGACTCTGTTCACCTCTAGTTACCGGACTTAATCTACGGATCAAACTATTATCTTCAAGCCTAATTTTTTCTGAATGAAGATTATCACCTCCAATACTTGGAGTATTTATATAATATTGTTCTGTTACTCTTTCATAGTTATCTCCACCGGGTGGATTTGCTTGAAAGTTACTCATTGAAGCATAAGTATTAAACCAACTTTTATCACCAGTTTGCGTTAATTGATTGGGGTGACTTGATGAAATAATTTTATAAGCGGCTAGGCTATGATCATATGCCTTTACGTTTGTACCAAATTTATATTGACGAACTAAATTATAATACGAAGACGTAGGATTTGAACCAACATAACTTGCTGGGTTAAGTGTATGTTCATCAAATGATTGCGCTGTAAGTACTTCAACCCATTCATGATATTCTTGAACCGATCCGGTGAACATGTTAGTATTAAGTTGGTGCCCTTTAAAGCTACCGGTGTTACCACCCAACAATAACCATGAACTACTTCCTGTACACCAAATATTAAATCCATCTGTTATAGTCGGAGTTAATGACAACGACGAACTATGTACTATTTGTCCGTTAACACAATCACTAGCCTTTTCAACTTTAACATATATTGGAATATTAGTACTTGAAGTATAAGGAGAAGTTGTCCAAAGTTTTACGTTCCACCAATCATTATCATATAAAGGAATATAATCTGTAGACGCACTTTGATAAGCTAATGTTGCACTGTCAGATTGAAACGAAAATCTTAAACGGCCATATTTAGTACTTCCAGATAAAGAACCGGTATATTGTAATCCTAAATCCCACATTGGATGACTAAAATTAACTGGATTATTATCGCCTTCTGTACTTGAAGAAACACAAGTCAGTAGGGGCATATCATGATAAGCACTTAATTCTGGCTGGAACCGGAATTCTACTGTATCTGGTGGTCGGTCGCCACCAATTCCTTGGCCTTTAGGTACAGCACCAGATATATCATAATACCCTCTTGGTATTTGTACATATGATCCTGTTGCTATTCGAAGTGCATATGAAAATCTATCTTCTACTAAAGCTGGTTTAGTATTAGCAACTGCAGGACCACCATATTCTCTAATACTCAATAAAGTACTTGGAATTCCGTAAGAATTCATAAGAGCTTTAATACTTCTACTTGTACCTTTTGTTTTTAATATATACGGTAAGTTATTAACTATTCTACGCCAGACTTCATATGTAAGATCTTCACTTGACTTACTAAACATTGAACCGGTGGATTGAAACGATCCACTAACATTTTTACCAAGTTTATATTGCCATAGTTGATCTGCCTGTTTTCCATTTACTAAATGTACGCCCATTGATTGAGCAATATCATATAGAAGTTCATTACTTGTACCAAGTTTAGGATGTTCTTCTTTAGTAAACGTATCTGTTAATTCTTTTATATAAGACCATAAAATATCAAAATGTTGGCCAATCATATTCACAAATAAAAGAAATTGATCATTACTTTCATCTAATTGAATAAATTCAGGTATATTTTTAAGTAGTGCATTTTGATTTTCACGATCAAAATTAGATCCGGATATCACGAACCCATTGTACCAAGCTATTCCTAATGATGATGTAGAGTGATGTAATTTCCAACCTTTATCATATCCACTTACACTACCTGTTTGAATATATTTTGGAAAGGTTGTTAAAGACCCGGTAATTCCATGCGTAAATAAACTCGACGTAGAATCGTTATAAAGCCATCTTTCAAAATTATCAAAACCTCCAATTACAATATCTTTACGCTTTTGATTAACAGTAACATTATTAATTAATGATCCGGAATCAGAACCAGAGACATTTGTGTTAAGATAATTTATCTGATCATCGTAATGTTCTATTAATTGTACTTTATAATAAAAATTCTTTACCCTTTCTTCAGCTGAACCATAATGAATGAAATTATTAAAATCTGTATAATCGATTCCTAACGCAACGCCTTGTAACGAACCACTAAAATAATTATCTATAATTTGTTGAGAAGTAGCTGTTGTAGTATCTAATAAATCTGTCCATGTTTTAAAATCTGTTTCTGTGCCTTGATTATATGTTGCTGCATCAAAATTTGGGCCACGTAATGTATTTTTTGGAGGAGCTACCGGTGGAGATTGAATAACTATATTATCCACATATGGCTTGGTAACTTCAGATGATATCCATACTCGCTGTTTTTCTGTAATTTCTTCTGGTAAAGGTTCATATAATTTTATGTATATATTTGTACCTTCAACCCAGGCATTTATGGCCTTATAAATATTATTTTGACCAAAATTTAATATAAAATAACTTAATTGTGTTTTATCAGTTAATTTTGCTGTTTTAACATAACTTTCAAATAAGGATATGGCCTGGCCAATAGTCTGCGTCCCTGATGAATTACTAGGTGACATAACTGGTTCTGTTAAAACTAGATGTACTTCATCACGGTCCGGGGAAATCTCTTTAAGGAATAAAGATTGATTTTGAGCACTTCCAACCCAATCATGATGAAAATTATATACAATTTTATATTGTCCCCTAATTAATCCTAGGTCTGTAAATGCTCCTTGTAAGTTTAACTGTAAAAATCTCCCGGATTGCGTGGTTTTAATATCAGTATCAGTAAATTGATGGTTACCGGTCATCCAAGTACCATCAGGCGAATAAACATGAAATTCTGATATATAATTATTCTGGATGTTTGCTGGATTGATTAACGAAATTTTAGGAGTGATTTGTAGTATATCCAAATCCTCTGAAGTGTATCGGAGACCTTCAGTTGGGTCTGTAGTTTCTAAAATCTGACCACTATTTGTATATTGATCTAATGCCATATTTTATGCTCCTACTGGTGGTCCGGGTGGCGGCGTTGTTGTCGGTACTCCTGGGGCACTTTCATAATATTTTTCATCACCCGGTGGATAATAATCTGTAAGCCATTCTTTATCCCATTTATCAGGCCCAGTATTTAAATATATTTGATATTCTTCTAACGTTAAAGGAGTTACATATAAACCAACATTAGTATAAGGATATGCCGATTCCCAAAATGGTGAATGGCGCTCAACTATCGGATCACTTGGATTTAAAATTTCATATGATGTTCCATGAATTGTTTTAAATACTGCATCTGCTCCACGAAGTTTATATTTGGTGCCTGAAATGACGTATGGTTCCAGCGATTCTGCAGTTTCCGGAGTAGGAAACCAAAAACCTCTTCTCTGTCCCCGGAAATTCACATCATCAATTGAATATGTATTAGCACCAGGTCCGGTATATGTATCACCATCACGATTTTTGTTGCCATATATCCATGCCGCGCCTGGGACACTAAAAGAATTGGCACTCCACCAAAGAGCTCCATTTATTGGACTACCATACCCTGTATTAACATATGGTTTACTATTTTCAGAAAAAGTTGGTACTCCATTTGTACGTGCTATAGCATCAAAAAGAATAATTGCATCTTTTCTCTGTCTGAAATAAGAAGGAATTTGTACACCGTTTATGACAGCATACTCTGCATTATTTTCAGGATGATGTTCAAGGGAGGGGCCGGGGCTCTGGGGTAATGGTCGGGTAGACCTATAATCAATTATTGGTCGCCACTTACCATTTATTAATACATATAAAGAAGTTGGCGGCGCACCGGGTTTGTATTGACCCGCATCTGGACCTGTTAAATCTCCAGGGACAAATACCATCTTTCCTTCATATTTAACTCGCATTGAATCCCAATATCCTGGTTGACCTGGATTATCAGGTGGTAATGCTTGATAACCAGTTTCTGATGGGTGGTAATCTGTCCATTCAGACCATCTTGGCCAATTAGTAGGGACAGATACGTTATTAGGAATTTTATTCCAAAAATTTACATCGTCTATTATCTGAATTGAATCATATGACGAATTTCTTTCTCTTAACAATACTTGGACATGTTTCCACCAATGATCTTGGATTGTATTTCCACTATTCCTTACAAGTCTTTGTTTTTTACCATCTATCATCCACCAAATATCCCAATTCCTCATATCCTGCCGGCCGGATGGCTTTCTAATAAATGTTCCATCAGACGGCATGAATTTAAACAACTCTTCTTCCGCGGCAGCTTGGGCTGCTTCTGCAGCTACAATTGGATCAGCAGTTACCGGTGGTGGAAAATAAGTAAATTTAGTATCTACAACATTATCAAATGATGAAAGTCCGATTTCGGTTGTAATTAACGGTACTCCTAATTTAACTTTGTCAGATGAATTTATTTGTAATTCCACTATGCCTTTAGAATTGCGAATTATATCACGATCTAATGATTCTCTGGAAATAGAATCATTGGTTATTTGTTCGGTTTGTGTATTGTCATATGGCATAACGTTACCTTATTACTTTAAAATAATATCCATTATCAAATATTTGAGTATCATTTCCACCATTTCGTTCGACTTTAAAAACAAACTTATAATATCGCTCTGGTTGAAAAGAATTTAATCGGACATTAAAATAATTTCCGGAGCTGTCACAACTTAATTTTGTATAATTTTTATCAAATGGTATTATTGTTTCTTCTGTTCTTGAATCTTTAACTGAATAGTAGGATGATGTTGGTAAGTAATCAACTGATAAATATACTGATGAAGTTGAATATACTTTTGTTGGATATTGTGACCTACCTACTATTCGAAGTTTAGCTTTTGATGATTCTTTATATTCCGGCCGTAAATTTTTAAAATATAATACAATATCTTCATCCGTTAATGCTGATAATGATCCGGTTACAAATGAACTGTCATCCCAAGCTATTTCTAGTCTAGGAACATAGATCGTATGTGTATCTCGTCCAAAAAATTTCAATTTACCAAAAACAGCACTACCGGATTCATCTCCATTAGGCCTTTTGATAATTAGTCCATTATTTGGTATTGAACCGCTTATCCATTGTTTAACAATATTCGTTACATCCATTCTTACATCGGGAGATGTGTAATTAAATGATTGAGTTGCTGCTGAGGCAGTATACCAACATCCGCCTCCTGCATTCGTAACCCAGGAACCGGTTGAATCTGCTGCAAATGAAGATGTCTGCCATCTAGTTGCTGTATCTGTATTATCACGATAATACCATGAAGCCCCATTGGTTATCTTAGGAACATCATTAGTATTACCATTGCCATTATCCCAGGATTGACTCAAAGGATATGCCGCTAATGAATATGAAACAGGTAAGTCTGTAGCATCTATAGCTCTTAAATTTAAATGGTAACTTGCATTACTACTTATTTCACCTTTTGTTATTGAAGAAGAAATTGAAGATAAGTCAAACTGCATTAAAATTCGTGAATTATATGTATTTGCCCATTTCCAACCATCAGATGAGACTTGATCTTTTGTCCATTTTGTAATTTCTAAAATAGGATCAATTCCAGTATTTTGTGTTGGTTCCTTTTCATATAATGTTGTATCTTTTTCAGGATATATAAGATAATACATTGAATTTTTCTCCTAAGTTAAAATGTTACTACTCTTCCTTTAATATCCTTATCTGGATATTTAATTTCGAATATAGCAGGGTCCATTGATGGATAAACTGTTTTATTTTTTGTCGCAGTGTTAATGTCATATACATTTCCAGAATAACCTTCGTTTGTATCAAATAAGTTTACAAATTCAAGCTCAACTACTGTTTGTACTCCTTTTATTCTATCTAATGCACTCATTAAAGTAGAAATATTAATGGGTTCATTTATTTGTTGATTATCATTATTAAAGGTATCTTTTAAATATTTTATACATCGTAATATTACTTCATTACTATTAGCATTTGGAACAGTAATTATTTCAAATTCTATCCCAATATTAATAATATAAGCAGTTTTTATATTAATTGCATCAGTCATTACCCGGAATTGAGATAAATATGTTTTTAAATTTTCTTTTAATGCACTATTTAATCCAACGAAATTTTTATTTTGATCATACCCTAATGTATAAAGATTTAATGCCAAAGGATTTGGGATTATTTGGTCTGGATTATTACTTTCTATTTGTTCATCTTGAACTATAAATGCTTTTTGAACTGCACCATATTTTGCTGGCATAGAATAACATCGCGCTATATAATCTTCCTTGGTCACAACTCTATTTTGCGAGGCAAAGGTTGCCATGGCGTCTTGTCGGATATTTTCGATATTTTGTTTTAACGCTCCGCCGGTAGCTGGTTCCGGATTATTAACGGCTACTGATGCTTGTACCTGACTCATCACTGTATTATCTAAATTTGGTGATACGGCGGTGGCAAATGATATTACATCAACAGTATTAATTGTATTTAACGCAACATTATCGGAGACTCCTTTTCCTAATGAATATTTAACCGTTAATGTTGTATTTGATGGTGCAAGACCATATGTTTTTGTATATAAAAAATTTGTCGGATCAACATTAGCAGAAACAGACCGGTCCAAATAAGATAATCCCATTCCTACATTGGTTGGATTAGGAATAATATCCTCATCCGAATCAGTACTTAATCCAGAACCAAATTGAAGTTCCATTAAACCATCCTGTCTTAATCTAGTTATAAATCTCCGCGGAACACGTTTTAAACACATCAAATAAGGTACTGTACTTCTGTGTTGTGATGTTGCGGGACTATTAAATGAAATATTTTCTACTGGATTCATAATTGTTTCTTGAGCTAAATAATCTACTTCAGTCCATGCATTACCATCTACATCTGTTACACTTACAATATCAACTACATTTGCATCAGGTAAAACAATTTTGTCATAAACTTTAGGGTCCGCAAATGCAAACGTACTAGTTTTTAATTCTCCGGATACTGCATTAACTTGCTTTTTCAAAAGATAATATGTAATATTTCCCGTATCATCCACTTCGTATACAGATATATCTGATGGACTTGCTGAACTTGAAAATTGAAAATCTACAGAATCTAATGATCTAAATTTTACAGCATTTATATTTGAAACTTCCATGTTAGTCTTTACTGAAAGTGCATATCTATAATCTGGCCGGGCGTCTGCTCCAGATCCTACTGCCGGAAGGAGTTGATATACATCTAATTTAACATTTGCTGGAGTTACTGTTTTTGGCTTATATCCATATACTTGAGATAATGTATATAAATTAGATCTTTCTTGGACTTGAGACATCAAAGATTCTCTTAATTGTGTATCTGTATAGAATGATAAAACGTCTCCTACATATGATGCCATTTCCATAAACATCATTCCAGGCGACGATTCATTAAAATCATTATAGGTATTTGGAAAATAGTTTTTTGTAAAATCTATTAAATTTTTTCGAAATTTCCCAAAATCTTTATTTAAATATTTTACATCCTTTTTAATGATTGACATTTTACATCCTTTTTATTCTATTATTCCTACTCCGCCTTGATTTACTATTATATTAATAACCTGGTTAGCTCCTTGTTCTGTTGTTCGATATGATAATTTTATTGATATCATATAACCATATCCTCCGCCTTGATTATCTGCATCCATATTAACATCTAATCCATCAATAATAATATACGGTAACCAAAATTTAATATCTTCTGATAATTGATCAGTTAATATCTCTCTCAAATTTTCCGTGTTAGGCTCAAATAAACTATCATAAATTTGAGTTCCAAATGTAGGATGCATTAGGCGCTCACCTTTACGAGTTAATAACAAATTTTTTAAATTTGAAATCGATTGTTCTTCAGTGGTATAAGATAATGTAAATGGACCACCTCCGGTAGCGGAGCCTGATAATTGATTTTGTGTTACAGATCTGCCTCCAGGAGAACTATTAAATGGTAATTTTACACCAATTGCCACATCTGGTTCTAGATCTAATGGATTATATTGATATTCAAGTCTGGCCATTAATTCTTAACCTTCTTTTTATCCATTGCTTTTATTAAATCAGAATAGTTTCGTGTAAAAGCAGTTTCTAATTCTTCTGGTAAAGCTTGTACATTTACTGGATTTCCGGAAAGGTCTGTAGATGGGGTTGCATTGGTTGATACAGTCCCTGGATTATTTTTATTCATTATATCAGAAAAATTAGGGACATTGCCTGTATCATATGAATTCATTGTCGGAAATTCTTCAAATTGTACTTGTGGTCCGGTGTCGTGCATTTCATTTCCGTCCATAGAACCAGCTGTTTCATTTAATAAATCATTTAATAAATTATTCTCAGTAAAGACCTTTTTCTTTTGTTTAGGAAGTTTTCTAGGTTGAGATTTTTGTGTCATTTTATATAAATCCAT
>Ga0098035_1000840_pt1 | contig 15115 bp, 10 predicted proteins | sample 3_EtaG_FD_75046 | JGI IMG/M metagenome (GOLD analysis project Ga0098035, IMG submission 75046) | Marine viral communities from the Subarctic Pacific Ocean - 3_ETSP_OMZ_AT15126 metaG | ecosystem: Environmental > Aquatic > Marine > Oceanic | place: Pacific Ocean | collected 2015-01-07
CAAACAGGATTGGGGCGGCATTCTTTTTTACGGCGCATTGATTACGGTCGGAGTACTTGGTGCTTTTGCCATGGCACTGCATGTTTTCAACCTTGGGGATCAGGAAGCTTTGTCAGTATCGTTCCTGACCCTTGCAACCGCACAGTTGCTGCATGTTTTCAACATGCGTGCCCGATCTTCCGGCTGGATTTTCAACGATGTTACCCGCAACCCTTTCATCTGGATTGCCTTGGGAATTTGCGTGCTCCTGATCGGGTTGACGCTTTATGTTCCCGCATTGTCCCGGCTGCTCATGATTGCCCCGCCCAGCGGAACGGGATGGCTTCTGGTGATCGGGGGAAGTCTGGTACCGCTGGTTATCGGGCAGGCCGCGAAAATATTCACCAAACCGGCAAAGCAACCTGTGTCGTCTTAAGGCCAATCACCCTACGAAACGCAATGTGCCGGATAACAGTACCCGGCACATCAATTCCCCCACAGGTATCGCCAAAGGATATATATATCAGGTCCTTACAGAAGCCCTTCAATCACCCGATCCGGCGGCGTGTGACCATCGACAAAGGTCTTGATATTGATCAGCACCTTTTCGCCCATATCGACACGTCCCTCAATGGTCGCCGACCCCATATGCGGCAACAGAACGGCGTTCTGCAATTCAAGCAGTTTCGGGTTCACGGCCGGTTCATGTTCGAACACATCAAGCCCGGCCCCGGCAATTTCACGATCGGCCAGCATCCGGGTCAATGCCGGTTCATCGACAATCTCGCCACGGGCCGTATTGACCAGAATGGCGTGCGGCTGCATCAGTTTAAGGCGACGGGCCGACAGCAGATGATAGGTTGCCGGTGTATGCGGGCAGTTGACTGACACAACATCAACATGGGCCAACATCTGATCCAGGCTTTCCCACCAGGTCGCATCGAGTTCCGCCTCGGTATCGGGATGAACACGGCGGCGGTTATGATAATGCACCGAAAGACCAAAACCTTTTGCCCGGCGGGCCAAGGCCCGGCCAATGCGCCCCATGCCGACAATGCCAAGCCGCTTGCCCCAGATGCGATGCCCCAGCATCGATGTCGGTGCCCAGCCCGTCCATTCGCCGCTGCGGATCATGCGTTCGCCTTCGGCAACACGGCGCGATACTGCAAGGATCAGCGCCATTGTCATGTCGGCGGTATCCTCGGTCAGGACATCGGGGGTGTTGGTGACGGTGATACCGCGTGACCGTGCGGTTTGCAGATCGACATGGTCAACACCCGTCCCGAAATTGGCAATCAGGCGCAAATTCGGCCCCGCATGGGCAAGAACGGCAGAATCGATTCTGTCTGTCACCGTCGGGACAAGAACATCGGCCTTTTTGACCGCCTCGATCAATTCGGCCTTGGACATCGGGACATCGTCGATGTTCAGACGTGCATCAAACAGCTCCATCATGCGGGTTTCAATCGCTTCCGGCAGTTTGCGGGTCACGATGACGAGGGGTTTTTTCTTGGTCATCTGCCGTTCCTATGCGGTCTTTTAACTCTTTTGCTGACAAGATGGGTTTCTTGCGCCAAATGCGCTCTTGCCGCAATGCAGTGATGCCACGTCACAGGGTATTAAAGCAAGAATTTTGACGTCATTTTTGTAATTTTATTTCTTAAAGAGCAAGGTTCGCCGGTTCCGAAGTTCTATTCCGGCAGCAGAAGAAAGAGCAGGGAAAACCGTCACAATGCCGCGGATCATCCGTAAATTCCTTCATACTTTTATCGCCATGGTGATCCTTGGCAGCATTGGTGCGCCGATTGTCGCCAGCGCACAGGAATCCGGCCTGCCGATTCCGCGCTTTGTTGCATTGCGGTCAGACAAGGTTCATCTGCGTTCCGGTCCCGGCCTGCGTTACCCAAAGGTCTGGATCTATCAACGCCGCAACATGCCGATGGAAGTCATTTCGGAATTTGATACCTGGCGCAAGGTGCGGGACTGGGAAGGCAGCGAAGGATGGGTGCATCAAAGTCTTTTGCTGGGATCACGTCATGTGATTGTTACCGCCGACACCATCACGCTTTATTCCGCCGCCGATGAAAATGCCCGCAAGATCGCCCTTGTTTCCAATTCGGTGATTGGCAAAATCGAAACCTGCCCGCGTTCGGTTGACTGGTGTCAGTTGCAGTTTGGCGATTTCGAAGGATGGGCACCGCGTCAGGGCTACTGGGGCATTTATGATGGGGAATATATCGAATAGGCTTTCCGACCAGTGCCTAAATCATTCAGGCTTCTATCGATACGCGGGGCGCGCTGGATTGATCAGCCCCGCCACCACCTGACAAGGTGCCGCCAATACCCGTCCCACCACCGTTGCTGTCATAGCCGCCAAACGTGCTGGACGGGACTGGATCGTTGGTATTTCTTCCTGTTGTCGGCGCGAAGTATTGCCCATCATCACGCCCGAATGGATCCGCGTTCGGATCATAGGCAAACGGATCATCGCGCTCGGTAACCGGCTCAGGTCTTGGTTGCGGTTCTGGCAGACTGATGCCACCAATCGTCACGGTCTGATCCTGCAAACGTGCCGATATTTCGCCAAGATAGCCCTGAAAAGCTTCTATGATTCCGCGCCGCACCTGATCGGCGTCGCCAGGTTCGGCCGCGGCAAGTTGCGCCTGAAGGATGTTGTTACCTGCAACCTCGGAAACCCGGCTGCGATCAGCCGCCCCGGCAATGCTTTCGCGGTCTGCCTGTAGGGATATTTCCCGGTTTGAAAGCGCTTCCTGCGCGGCATCAACACGGTCACGCGCATTGGAAACCCCGGCATCATCGGAAATGTCGATGGCAGATAGCCCGGTTGCCAATCCTTCGGTCCCGGATGCATACAGTTCAACATTCAGACGGTTGCCTGATGACGTCCCCGATCCGATCTGCAATTCAATTGTCTGATCACTGTCCAGCAGGTTTTTGCCATCATAATTGCTGCTGGTGGCGATTTCGTCGATCTGATCAAGATAATCCTGAATTTGCGCTGTGATGAACCCACGTTCGACGCGTGACAGTGATGGGTTGTTTTCAACGCTGCTGACCAGTGTATCGACTTCGTCCAAAGCAGAGCCGATCCGCGAAAGATCATCGGCGGCAACTTTAAGAAAATCATCCGCACGATCAAGCGAGCCCCGCAGGCTCCGGGATGCAGCACTGCTATTGCGAAGGGCATCGTTACTAAGGCTGGTGTTCGGGGAATTGCTGCTTTGGATGCTCTCGACGGACGCAAGCAGGCGGTTCTGCGGCGCGATGGCGCGCGCAGTGTCAGTATAGACCGGATAAGGACTACCAACTGCCTGCAATGTCGTTTCCGCACAAACAAGCCGGTTATGCAGCTACATGCTACGCCCCGGTCCGAATCACATTGATCCGAAGCCGGGCAGCCCATCCTGGAAGTCCGGCGGAAAAACCATACATAAGTATAGTGTATTTGGAACGAAATATTAAGCCAAAACAAACAACTGGAGCGTTCAATCAGGCCGATGTTTTGTTTCGATGCAGGATTGCGAACATCTCAAGATGCGATGACCACAGGAACTGATCGACCGGAACAACCCGCGTCAGTTCATACCCACCATTGCGCACCACCCTGATATCGCGGGAAAATGTCGCCGGATTGCACGACACCGCGATCACCCATTCAGGCCCGTCAATCGCAAGGTTTTCACACTGCGCCAATGCACCGGCACGTGGGGGATCAAACAGGACAAGATCAAGTCCGGACAAGTCGGCCTTATCAAGGGGACGGCGAAATAGATCGCGTTCGACAACCTTGATCGGACTCGACGATTGTCCGACGGCATATTGCAGGCTGCGCACGGCACGCGGATCGCTTTCCACCGCGACGACATTGCGGCGATCCCCCCCCAATGCAAGCGCAAAGGTAAAGCTGCCAATCCCGCAAAACAGATCCGCGACATGGCGGGCCGGGATACGTTGCAACGCCACCTTGATCGCATTGGTCAGGGATGCCTCGCCATTCCGGGTCGCCTGCAGGAAGCCCCCCGGCGGCACGGGCACATCGATGCCTTCGAAGGCAACGGTTGGGGTGCGGCGCGCCGCCACCGGTTCATCATTGGCGTCACCGACCTTCCAGCTTAGCCTTGCCAGATCAAGATTTTCGGCAAATTCGGCCAGATCCTGCCGCATATCGAGCCCCGGTTCGACACCTGCATGTATCACCACATCAAGGCCGTTATCCGCACGGGTCACAAACACTTCCTTGACGGTCTTTGCGGCATCCGGATCACATTTGCCAAGAAAGGCCGCAAAGGCATCACGGAACGCCATCAGGTCCGGATGCAGAACGGCACAGTCGGTAATGTCGATGACCGTATGGCTGAACCGGCCATGGAAACCGACATGCACACCGGTTGCCCCCACATGAACCGCAAAACCGGCCCGGCGACGGCTTGCCGGTGGTGAAATTTCGACATCTCCCACCAGTTCCTCGGCCTCGTCGGGATCAAGTCCGGCACGCTGGACCGCGGTTAATGCCTTCTGGCGTTTCCAGTTGCGATAGCTGTCATCATCAAGATGCTGAAGCGCACATCCGCCGCAGCTTTCATAGTGGCTGCACCGCGGGGCACTGGCAGGCGCACTGCGCGCAATCAGTTCGACCAGTTCCGCACCATATCCGTCACCGCGTTTTTGCCGCAGGGCCACACGCACGTCATCACCGGGCAGGACACAATCGACATAGGCAATGATGCTAGAACCATCCGGCCCCGTGATGCTTGCAATGCCGTCGCCCCGCGCGCCGATTTCGCGGATTGTCGTTGTCGCCTCGAACCCGATCAACGGATCGCGGCGCGGCGCGGATTTACGACGCCCACCGCGGGCACGGGGATTGCGGTGATGATGTTTCATGAACTCTCTCTTTGATCCGGCTTCTGCTGCACCTTGCGGGATGGCGCATCGGCATCGACATACACCAGATATGCAATCACGAACAGACCCGCACAATGCATGGCTGCCTGACAGCCCGAAATCCGCCTTTCCCAGCATCACAAGTGATCATCGGGTCAGTTGAATTTAGCCTTTATTCACTTTTGCACACGCTCAAACCCTTAAAATCGTGTAAGAATGCCCACATAAACAGCGTAGTGGATTAAATTTCGGGGCCACAAAGCGCTGGCACGCTATTTTCGACAATTGCACGAACACCATCCCGGCAATGCAATCTGTCTCATCAGGCTGAGGCGCAGAATAAAATCACGATCAACCAATGATCGTGAGACTTGGGGAAGACATGGAAGACGATAACCGGCCAACCGAAGAATCCGCAACCGAGCGCAAAACCGGCATCCGCAAGCAGGCCCTTCTTGCCAGCTTCATGACCGGCGTGCTGCTTGCCCTCGCGACTTTTCTGCTCTGGAGCAACGCGCTTCAGAATCGCGATACCATGTTGCTGTCTGCGGCCCGGATCATGTCTTCTGGCATTGCGCAGCAGGTCAAACAGATCGTCGATAACAATCTGCATGTGCTCGAAACCTTTGCCGATAACTGGCAGGACGGCCCACCTGCGGAAGAACGCGATTATCTGAGCCTCGCCACCCCGTTGCAGGCCCGTTTTCCCGCCCTTCAGGCCGTCAACTGGGTCACACCGAACTACATCATCATGTATGTCGCCCCGATCAAGGGTAATGTCCCGGCGATGGGTGCGGACCTGAAACGCCATCCGCTTGCCGGGCCGGTGCTTGATATTGCGCTCGATCAGCGCCGCACACAGATCACACCCACCCTTGAACTGCTGCAGGGCGGGCGCGGATTTGCCGTCTATACCCCGGTACTTAGCCCAGATGGGCAGATCATCGGCGTGATCAACGGTGTTATTCGTATCCGCACAATGCTGACATCGGTTATCGATGACGACGGGATCATGGGGTATTCGGTCCGTGTCCGCGAAGGCGACACCGTCCTGTTTGACCTTCAGGGCGAAGGCGACGATCCGGAGCTGGAACAGACCGCGACAGTCGATATTGCCGGTCGCCAATGGCACATTGATGTTACCGCCGACCCGACCCTTGCCAACCAGGCGATGTTCAGCCCGAAAACGGTGCTGTTTATCGGGGCGGCGATCACGATCATCATGACGATGATTGTCTTCGTGCTAGCCAACCGCCAACCGCGATCATCTGGACGCATCATCCATCACATGCGTGCGCCTGATGATATCAGCGATCTGTCGCTTGCCATCACGCGGCTGGATGGTCACCTGAAATCCATGACGCCGGAAACGGCTGATTTCTTTGACCTGCGCGAAGAAGATTACGGCTTTATCCGGTTTTACAATCTGGCACCGGAATTCCAGTCCGACGGCACGGCATCACGCCGGGCACAGGAAAAGATGCTGCTTGCGCTGAGCCGCGGGGACGAAGAACTTCGTCGCGAATGGGTTGTCCGCAGTGCCGAGGGTGTTCATGTAGTCTGCGACCTGTCGATGCGGCCATCTGTCAATCACGATGACTGCGTTGATATCACCCTGCATCACAATCCGGCTGCCAATGCATCGGTCAATCGCCTGCGCTATCTGGCAACGCATGATCCGATGACCGGCCTGCCAAACCGGGCCCTTTTTGATGACCGGCTTAATCAGGCCGTTGCCCATGCCAAACGTTATGAAAAGCTTCTGGCGGTTCTGGTGGTGGATATCGATAATTTCCGTGCCATCAATGACCGGTTCGGATCGGATATCGGCGATGAAACATTGCGCACGGTTTCCGGTCGCTTGCGCGCGACGGTTCGAGAAAAAGACAGTTGTGCGCGTTTTTCGGGCGATATGTTTGCCGTCATTGCAACCGACCTGTCCGAGGCCGAGGGGGCGGCCCTTGTCGCAGAACGAATTGTCGAGTCCATGTCCCAGCCGATCCAGGCCGGTGGCAATGATGAAATCCGCCTGCATGTAAGTGTGGGCGTTGCCCTTTACCCCAACGATGCCAGGGCACCTTCGCAATTGCTGGCCAATGCCGATGCCGCGATGTATCGCGCACAAAAATCAGCAGAGTCGTCCTATTGCTTCTTTGTCGAGACAATGAACAGCGTGATGCATGCCCGCCTGTCGATGGAAACGCAATTGCGTCGGGCGGTCGATGAAAAGCGCTTTGTTCTGGAATTCCAGCCGCGCTATCGCACATCTGACCGGACCCTTACCGGTTTTGAGGCCCTGCTGCGCTGGATCGATGAAAGCGGAAAAAGACGCCTGCCGCCTGACTTCATTGCCGTTGCCGATCGCACCGGCCTGCTGACCCCGCTGGGGCGCTGGATCATCGAAACCGCCTGCAAACAAATTGCGCAATGGCGGGACGAGGGTTACATCCCGGTTCCGGTGGCCCTGAACGTCTCAAGCCGCCAGTTTATTCAGGCCGATCTGCTTAAAAGCATTGTCGAGCTTACCAAGGCATATGAAATCGACCCGGCGATGATCGAGATCGAGGTCTCCGAAGAAATTGCCATGCGTGATCCCGAACGCGCACTTGGCCAGTTCTATCGCTTTGCCGAGGCCGGAATTGGTCTGACACTGGATCATTTTGCTGCGGCCAACACATCGCTTCGCTATCTGAAACGCTTCCCGGTGCAGCGGATCAAATTGTCCAAGGCATTGTTTAACATTGCGCTTGATGAACAGCCCGAAAACAGCATCCTGCAACCGGCCATCCGGTTGTGCAAAAGCCTTAACCGCAAAGTGGTTGCTGTCGGCGTCGAAACCGAGGATCAGCTTGCCGTCCTGCAATCCGCCGATTGCGACGAATTGCAGGGCTTCCTGCTGTCGCCACCGGTCGATGCGATTGAAACGACCGCACTGCTCAGCCATCAGAACCCGGCAGAAAAGTCACCGCCGCGAAGCTGAATTTCGCGGACTTTCAGGATGAACCACAAACGGCAAGGCCGGGTAAAATGCCCGGCCTTGCTGTTTTTTGCATTTGGCGCTGTTACAGCAGGAAGGTCGCGGCCAACCCAAGGAAGGCAAAGAAGCCAACCACATCGATAATCGTCGTCAGAAATACCGATGAAGACACCGCCGGGTCGATCCCGGCCCGTTCCAGACCAAGCGGGATCAGCGCGCCAAACAATCCGGCAAACAGCAGATTGATGATCATTGCTGCCCCGATCACACCACCAAGCATGACATCATCAAACCAGAACCACGTCACAGCCCCGGTCAGAACGGCAAAGGCAAGCCCGTTCAAACCGCACACGGCGACTTCCTTGCGGATAACACGCCAGGCGTTGGTGCTGGTCAGTTCACGTGTGGCAATCGCACGCACGGCAACGGTCAGGGTCTGGGTCCCGGCATTGCCCCCCATCGAGGCCACAATCGGCATCAGAACCGCCAGGGCAACAAGCTGCTGGATGGTTGCTTCAAACACGCCAATGACCATCGATGCCGCAATGGCGGTAAAAAGATTGACCAGCAACCAGGTAAATCGCGATCGGGTGGTATCAAAAATCGCACTTGAAAGGTCGTCTTCCTCGCCAACACCGGCAAGGCGCATCATGTCTTCTTCATATTCTTCATCGATGACGTCAACCACGTCATCGACCGTGATCACACCGACCAGTCGGCCGCTATCGTCGACAACCGGTGCCGAAATAAGGTCGCGCTGACGGAACAGGTGGGCGACGTTTTCCTGTTCCTCGGTCACGACAACCGTGCGCATGTTCTCAGAATCCATCACATCGCGGATAAGCACCGGACGATTGGTACGGATTGCACGTGAAAGCGGAACGATCCCCACCGGGCTGTATCGCGGATCAACCACGATGATGTCATAAAAATCATCCGGAAGGTTTTTCGCCGAGCGCAGGAAATCGATGGTCTGCCCGACCGACCAGTAATCCGGAATCGCCACCAGCTCGCGCTGCATGATACGACCGGCGGTATATTCCGGATAGGACAGCGCTTCTTCAACGCGGGCGCGTTCGATATCGGAAAGGGCACCCAGAAGTTCTCTCTGGTCTTCTTCTTCCAGATATTCGACAACCTCGACCACGTCATCCGAATCGAGTTCGGAAATTGCTTCGGCCACCGCCTCGGTACCAAGCAGCGAAATGACCTCTTCGCGCAGCTCGTCATCAAGTTCGGTCAGAAGTTCCGGATCGAAATCCGGACGGATCAGATCGACCAGCTTGACGCGCTGGCTACTGCTGGCCCACCCCAGAAGGTCGGCAATATCGGCAAAGTGAAGTTCGGAAATCAGTTCTTCGGCGCGCGATACATCATCGTCGCCCAGTGCATCAAGAATCTCGCGCGCATATTCAGGAGTAAGATCGACATACTCGTCACCAGACGACGTATTTTCCGCCGGACGTTCCAGTTCTTCGACCTGATCCGTCATCTGCCCCTCCCCTGATTGTGTTGCGCGCTAAGTTCGTTCCTGCACTTCAATTAAAAATGCCGTGCCGGACCAGTTGTCCGGCACGGCTGTTTCTGCGCTATCGGTCAGGCCCGGTCAAGGGCCGCGCGATAGCAATTTGCGGTTTAACTGTGTTCCTGACTGCGATTGATGGCATCAACCACCGCAATCGCACTCATATTGACAATCCCACGCACCGTGATCGACGGGCTGACCACGTGGGCCGGTTTGGCCGCACCAACCAGAATCGGGCCAACCGGCAAACCATCGCCCAGCATCTTGACCATGTTGTAGGAAATGTTCGCCGCATCAAGGGTCGGCATCACCAGAAGGTTTGCCGAGCCTTTCAACATCGAATTCGGGAAAATGCGTGACCGGATTTCTTCGGAAATCGCGGCATCGGCATGCATTTCACCCTCAACCTCAAGGTCGGGTGCCAGGGTACGGATCAGCTGCAACGCATCGCGCATCTTGCAGGCCGACTTGTTTTCATGGCTGCCAAAGTTCGAATGCGAAATCAGGGCGGCCTTCGGCGTAATCCCGAAACGCTTGACCACATCGGCCGCCATGATCGCGGTTTCCGCAACATGTTCCGGCGTCGGATCAACCGACACATAGGTATCGGTCAGGAAGAATGTCCCCTGCTTCATGATCATCATATTGACGGTCGAGAAGTCGGTAACCCCCTTCTGCACGCCGACAAGGTTCCGCACATAGCGCAGGTGACGCAGGAAACCGCCCTGGCACCCGCACAGCATCGCATCGACTTCGCCACGGCGCAGCATCAGGGCGGCAATCACGGTCGGACGGGTCCGCACGATGGAACGCGCATATTCCGGGTTGATACCACGGCGGCCCATGATGTTGTGGAAATCCTGCCAATCCTGTTCGAAATGCGGATTGTCTTCCGGATCATGGATTTCAACCTGTTCGTCGGGGATCAGGCGCAAACCAAGTTCTGCAATGCGTTCAAGGATCACATCACGACGACCGATCAGAACCGGATGACACACACCATCATCAACCAGAACCTGACAGGCCTGCAGAACACGGCGCGATTCGCCTTCGGGATAGACAACGCGTTTTTTCTGCGAACGCGCCATATCAAACACCGGCTTCATCACCAGACCGGACCGGAAGACAAAGCCTTCAAGCTGCTGACGATACGCATCGAAATCCGTGATCGGACGTTTGGCAACGCCACTATCCATTGCGGCCTTTGCCACGCGCGGCGGGATTTCAAGCATCAGGCGCGGGTCAAACGGTTTGGGAATAAGATATTCCGGCCCAAAACGCAGCTCCTGCCCGCCATAGGCAGCCGCCACAATGTCGGAAACCTCGGCAGTTGCCAGATCGGCAATGGCCTCGACCGCGGCGATTTTCATTTCCTCGTTGATCTCGGTCGCGGCAACGTCAAGCGCACCACGGAACAGGAACGGGAAACAAAGAACGTTGTTAACCTGGTTCGGATAATCCGTCCGTCCGGTCGCCATAACCGCATCCGGGCGGATTTCCTTGACCAGTTCGGGTGAAACTTCCGGGGTCGGGTTAGCCAGCGCCATGATGATCGGGCGTTCGCCCATCTTGCGCAGTTCTTCCTCGCCCATGATGTTCGGCGCCGAAAGACCAAGGAACACATCCGCACCCTCGATCACATCGCTCAGGGTCCGTGCATTGGTGTCGATGGCATATTCCGCTTTCCACGGATCCATCTCTTCCTTGCGCCCCTTGTAAACCACACCGAACCGGTCGGTTACGGTGATGTTTTCGCGCGGCAGCCCCATGGAAACCAGAAGGTTAAGGCACGCAAGTGCCGCCGCCCCGGCACCAGATGCCACAAGGCGTACCTTGCTGATATCCTTGCCAACAACCCGAAGGCCGTTGCGCACGGCTGCGGCAACGCAAATCGCCGTGCCATGCTGGTCATCGTGGAAAATCGGAATGTTGCAACGTTCGCGCAATGCCTTCTCGATAATGAAGCATTCCGGTGCCTTAATGTCTTCCAGGTTAACACCGCCAAATGTCGGCTCAAGGGCTGCAACAATATCGATGAATTTCTGTGGGTCGGTTTCATTCACTTCAAGATCGAAGACATCGATATTGGCGAATTTCTTGAACAGAACCGCCTTGCCTTCCATCACCGGCTTGGATGCCAGCGGGCCAATCGGGCCAAGGCCCAGAACCGCCGTGCCGTTGGAAATCACACCGACCAGATTGCCGCGCGCGGTATATTCGGCTGCGGTTTCAGGGTCTTTGACGATTTCCTCGCAGGCGAACGCGACACCGGGCGAATAGGCCAGCGCAAGGTCACGCTGGTTTGCAAGCGTCGTGGTTGCCGTAACGGACAGCTTCCCCGGGGTGGGATACCGGTGATAGTCCAAAGCTGCTTCGCGCAGCTTGTCATTTCTGTTTGCCATAAGAATACCTTTTAATTTCAGGTATTTGAGCCAAATTAACCGTAAATTGGTTAAATCCTGATTATTTTGTCTTTAAGTGGGGCGCACAGCGTAAAGTACTTTCAAGTCGGTTTGAAGCATTCAGTTCAAAGAACCGCCCAAACACGACAAGGGTCAGCATTGCATAATTTTCAACGCCACACCGCAACTTTCCTCGTTACCGACCAAATAGCTGTCCCGTTTCATATGGGGATCATCCGAAACGAAAAAACCCGCCATCGCTGGCGGGTTCTTTTCATGATCCTTCCCGAAGGAGGGATCCAGATAATGGTGCGGTCGAGAAGACTCGAACTTCCACGGGGGTTAGCCCACAGCGACCTCAACGCTGCGCGTCTACCAATTCCGCCACGACCGCATATGTCTTGTCTGCAAGCCCGTTGAGGTAATTTTGTGGGCTTGCCTTGGTGCGGAAAGGGAGATAGCAAAAAGGTTACCCCTGATCAAGGGCTCATTTCACTTATTTGACAGGAAAAATGCAAACCATCGCCCCTACCGCGCAAATTCCCGACTGGCGCACCGCCTCCGGGTTGGTTTCCTACCCCGAAGCGCTGGCCGAAATGGAAGCGCGCGCCGAAGCCATCCATGACGGCAAAGCCACGGAACTGGTATGGTTTCTGGAACATCCGCCGCTATATACGGCCGGAACCAGCGCGCATGTCGAAGATCTTGTCGATCCGGATCGCTTCCCCGTCTATGACGCGGGACGCGGCGGACAATATACCTATCACGGCCCCGGACAGCGCACCGTTTACCTGATGCTGGACTTAAAAAAGCGCGGTCGGGACGTTCGGGCCTATGTCCATAACCTTGAAGAATGGGTGATTCGCACCCTGGCATTGCTGGGGGTTACCGGCGAACGCCGGGATGGTCGGGTCGGTATCTGGGTTGTGCGCGATGGGGGACGCGAAGACAAGATCGCCGCCATCGGTGTGCGGGTGCGACGCTGGGTCACGTTCCATGGCATCGCGATCAATGTTCATCCCGATCTGTCGCATTTCGGCGGCATTGTCCCATGCGGCATTTCCGATCACGGGGTCACAAGCCTTGCCGATCTGGGTGTTGATATTTCTATGGCGGAACTCGATAGGCTGTTAAAACAGACCTTTGTCGATGTATTCCCCGGATTCGCAGATGAGTGACAGCCAGAACAGGGGTGCCAGAAACAGCAAAGCCAAACCGGGCAGTTCCCGGAAGATGGGCGAAAGCATCGCCGAAGTCGGCATGGCTGATGCGGAACGCGATATTCTGGCAGAACTCGACAAGGCGCTTAGCGAACATATCTCGCTTCTGCTGGGATGGTGCCGCCGCCTGACCCTGCCCGCGGGCAAACAGCCCCCCGCAACAGCCCACGACCATAGCGAAGACCACGATTGCGACTTTGGGGCATGGTATGCGCTTAATCGCCATAACAGGCTCATAGACCAGCCTGCGATGCATGCGCTTGCCACCACCCATGAACAGCTTCATGCGTCCGCCAGACGGCTTCTGGACGGCCACGAGATTGATGGCAGCGTCGACGAAGCCGAATTCGAAATGCTGTCACTGCGCGCCGAATCGTTTTTTGCCCAGCTTCGTCGGCTTGAACGGGCCTTCCGGACCGCGCGTTCCGATGTCGACCCGCTGACGGGCACCTATAACCGGCAAACCATGCTGGGCGACCTTGGCAATGAACGCGAACGTTCTGTGCGCACCGATACACCAACCGCGATTGCCCTGGTCGATCTGGATCACTTCAAAGCGGTGAATGACACACATGGCCATCAGGCCGGCGATCTGGTGCTGCAATCGGTTGCCGGCATCCTGCAATCGCATGTCCGCCCGTTCGACAAGGTCTATCGTTATGGCGGTGAAGAATTCCTGATTTGCCTGCCAAATGCCGACATGAAGCAATCCGCACGCGTTCTTGAACGCCTGCGCCGCGTTATCGAAGCATCCCCGGTGACGCTTAATGACGGTACGATTTTGCCGGTCACGGCCTCTATCGGGGCGGCCCCGATGACCAAAACCCGCACGATCGAACAGATCATCGAAAAGGCCGATCAGGCACTCTATGCAGCCAAGGAAGGCGGCCGGAACAAGGTCCGGGTCTGGCGCAATCCCGATGGCCCCAAGAATACCGGCAAAACCGACGGATCGAAATCCGACGCCTGAGTACCGCAGCCGATATCGAAAATGTGATTGTTTTTAACGACGCGATCCGGACATGGGATATCGCGTTGAATCCGCCGCATTTCTTGCGGGGCACCGCGCGATTTGCGTGTAAATCTATTTAAAAATCAAAAAATTCTACCAAAGCGCAATCTTGTCTTCACAAGATGGAAACATATCTGCAAACTATAATAATAAAAGGCAGCAGGGTCCGGCGACGGCCCCGAAAACGAGAGAGAAAACGCTGCCTATGGGAGGGAATTCGGTTCGGACAGAACGGAGGCCCCTGATGTCCACTGCGACGGATTTCGTGCCTGGCGATCCCGCCTTGATGCTGACGGTGCTCCGCGGTGCCGACGGCAACCTTGACCAAAACATCCTGCTTGAACGCATTTTATCCCTGTTTTGCACGGATGATGACGGCAATCAGATCATTGTCGAAGACTCACCCGACTTGCGACGACGCATCAGTAACGCAATTTCGCATCTGAAAATTGCCGGTCTGGTGGACACGGCAACGGATAACAGCCTGTCTATCACATCCCTTGGCCGGGCCATGATGACGGCCTATCCGATGGGGATTGATGATGGGGTATTGTGTTCGCTACCGGCCTTTCGCAATCAGATTTACGATACCAATGCCCCGGTTGTGCATGAACGGCACCTTCCCAATCCTGCTTATGGATCGGGTTTCTCGGCGGGACTAGGGTCCCATCGGTTAACCGAGAACCCCTATCCGTCCGACAGCCGCGATCATGAAGACTGGCTGATGGGCTGGGACGAAGCGCTTGATCAAAGTAAACGCGAAGCCGAAACGCTTGTAAGATAGGCAATCATTCCGGCCATGAATGCGGCCCGGCATGAAAAGCTGCGACCGGCACCATTTGGGGGAACTAAAGCGTTTTGTGTTTAATCGTTATCGGGTCTGGAATTCGGATTGGCGGCGCGGAAGAACGAAATCACGTTGTCGCTACCAGCGCCGGTGTCGGTGTCCGAAGATGCCATATCGACGTCATCGGGATTTTTCCCGCCCCCGGCAACAGCGGATTCGGTTTCATCGCCGGTTTTATCAGATTCGGTATTTTCAGACGGTTCGGAACCACCGCGATAATGGCCATCATGCTGCCTGTCGGCCTTGCG
>Ga0098035_1000845_pt1 | contig 15064 bp, 18 predicted proteins | sample 3_EtaG_FD_75046 | JGI IMG/M metagenome (GOLD analysis project Ga0098035, IMG submission 75046) | Marine viral communities from the Subarctic Pacific Ocean - 3_ETSP_OMZ_AT15126 metaG | ecosystem: Environmental > Aquatic > Marine > Oceanic | place: Pacific Ocean | collected 2015-01-07
AGCGACCAGTTGTTGCCGTAAGTGCCAGACTTGTAGGGCAGGGCGTCGGTGTGGCCACGCAGGGTCAGCTGGCCGCCGTCGGCTCCTACCGCGTCCGCAATCGCCGAGATCAGCTCGACTGCATCCGGCGTCAGCACGGTGGTGCCGAGACGGAACATCGAGAAGTCGGCATCGTCGACGAGGTCGATCCGCACACCGATCGAGGTGTCGACGAGGCGGACCTGCTTGGCCAGCTTGCGCAGCCTTTCGGTCGAACGCAGCTTTTCCTCGACAGATTGCTTGGCGCGGGCCGAGCGCTTGATCTTGGTGCCGCCCTCCTTGGGGCCGCCGGTCGCATCGCGCGGGATCGTCATGGCCTGGGTGCCGGTCTGGCCCATGGCATGTGGATAATTGTCGACGTCGGTCAGCGAAGAACCGCCCAGCAGGCCGTTGTTGGACCCGGCCGAGGATTCCTTGGTCTTGACCAGGGTCGGCGTGAAGTAGTCGGCAATGCCCTTGCGCTGCTTCTCGGTCGTCGCGCCGAGGATCCAGAGCAGGAGGAAGAAGGCCATCATCGCGGTCACGAAGTCGGCGTAGGCAACTTTCCAGGCACCGCCGTGGTGTCCGCCTTCCACCACCGTGATCTTCTTCACGATGATCGGCGGCGGCAGCTCGTTCTTGCCTCGCTTGGTGGCCACGTCAGCGTCCCCTCATCGCGTCGAGAAGTTCGGACAGGCCGGGGCGGAAGGAGTGGCCGAGACCCGAGCGGGCCGATTCCACGACCAGCGGCTGCGGCCATCCGTGAAGGCTGGCGATGACTACCTGCTTGACGGCGTGGAAGATCTGCTCGTCTTCCTCGATCACCTGCTTGAGGCGGCCGGCCATCGGCGCAACGATGCCGTAGGCGAGCAGCACGCCCATGAAGGTTCCGACGAGCGCCGAGCCGATCATGCCGCCCAGAACCGAGGGCGGCTCGTCGATCGAGCCCATCGTCTTCACCACGCCGAGAACGGCGGCGACGATGCCCAGCGCAGGCAGCGAGTCTGCGAGCGTCTGCAGCGCGTGCTGCGGCTCGTGCAGCTCGTGGAAATGCGTCTTCATCGCATTGTCCATGACGTCCTCGACGGCATGGACTTCCAGCGTGCCCGAGGAGACCACGATGAGCGTCAGGGTGTCGCAGATCAGGTGGACGAGCGCGTCGTTGGCCAGCAGCCGCGGGAACTCGGCGAAAAGCGCGGACGACTTGGGTTCGTTGACGTGGCTTTCCAGCGCAACCGGACCTTCGGTGCGCAGGATCTTCATCAGGCGCGTGGTCAGGATGATCGCGTCGATGTGATCCTGCTTGTTGTGCTTGGGCCCCTTGAAGACCTTGGCCATGCCGCTGCCGAGCGCCTTGAGCTGGTGCATCGAGTTGCCGGTAACGATAGCGCCCACAGCGGCGCCGCCGATGATCAGCATCTCATGCGGGATCGCGTGCATGACCGGTCCCAGCGCGCCGCCGGTGAGGGCGAAGCCGCCGAATACCATGACCAGCAAGATCACGACGCCGACGATTGCAAACATGTTTGGAAGTCCCCCTGAAAAGTAGAAACCCGGTCCTGTCCCGTTGGACCGGGGGCAAGCGTCAGCTCAGATTGTTGAACAGCGATAGATTGGCGAGCTTGGTGAAGCTGGCCTGGCTGGCTTCCAGCACCAGCAGCGCTTCCTGCAGCGAAGCCGCGGTGGATGCGATGTCGGTCGCGCCGATGTCGGTCTCCTCGGTGGAGCGAAGCTGCGATAGGTTGGTGCGGCGATCGGTGGTCAGCTCGATCCAGGCAAGGCGGGTGCCGACCACGGTCTGTCCGGTCGTGAGCGAGTCGAGGCCGGCCTTGAGCGCATCCAGACCGTCATTGGCGGCACCGGCCGGATCGGCGGCCGCACCCTGAAGCGCAGCCCCGAGATTTTTCACGACCGACAGCAGGTCCGTCGGCGTACCGCCCACAGAGAAGTTGAGGAATTCCGGTCCGGTCAGCGAACGGGCGACCGTCTGGCCTTCGCCGAGCGGAAGGGTCCCCGAGGAAGGCGTGCCGACATAGACGGGATTGCCCGAGGCATCGAGCGCATAGGCGTCGCCGGAGCTTTCGCCGCCGAACAGGGCATGGCCGTTCGAATCGCGCGCATTGGCGAGGGTCATCAGGGTCGAATAGATCGAGTCCAGTTCGCGGCCGATGGAGGCGCGCTGGTCGCTTGAGATCGAATCGCTGGCCGCCTGGGTGGCGAGTTCCTGCGCACGGATCAGCGCATCCGACATGTCGGAAAGCGCGGCGTCGGCAAGGCTCAGGTCGGCATTGGCGCGCTGCGAGTTGGACTTGTCGATGTTGGAAAGCGATTCCAACCGCGAGAGCGAGCGCAGGCGCGAGGCCGCGACCGGATCGTCGGACGAGCGCGAGAGCTTGCTGCCGCTGGAGAGCTGGCCCTGCAGCGTCTCGGTCTGCGCGCGCAAGTCCTTCAGGTTGGCGCGGGACCGTTCGAAGAAGGCACTGGTGCTGGTGGAAACGATCGCCATGTCAGCCTCACCTGATGTTCAGGATGGAATCGAAGATGTCGCTTGCGACCTGCATGACGCGGCCGTTGGCCTGGAAAGCCTGCTGGTAGCGCACGAGGTTCACCGCTTCTTCGTCGAGGTCGACGCCGGCCTGCGCCTGGAGCGCGACCTTGGCGGTGCTTGCGATGGATTCCAGGGCGTCGCGCGTGACCGTGCGGCCGGCGACGGCGCTGGAAATGGTAAAGAGCAGGGTGTCCATTTCGCCGGCCGGATCGGCGGCGTCGAGGGCGCTGCGAAGGTCAGTCAGGTTGGCGGGGTCGCGGCTGTTCGCTGCCGATCCGGCAGGGGACGTCGCGATCGCGCTGCCATTGGTGGCGATCATCGCCATGTCGCCGGCGCCGGTACCCGAAAACAGCGGCTGGCCGGCATTGCCGTTGAGGTCGGCGCCATTGGCCTGTGCGGTGTTGACGACGTCGACGATCTTGGCGGCCAGCGTGTCTAGCTGGCTGCGGGTGTCGGCAAGCTGGGTGAGGGCCTGGCTCTGGCCGGCGAGCGCGCCCGAGCTGATCGAGGCGGCCGCGCCGTCCAGAGTAAAGGATATGGTGCCGTCGGCGGCCGTCGCCATCGCCAGCGTCGCTGTGGTGCCGCCCGAGACCAGCGTCTGCCCGGCTGTGCCGCCGATGGTGACGCTGACGGTCTTGTCCGGATTGTAGCTGGCGCTGACGTTGGCGACCTTGCTCATCTGCTCAAGCAGCGAGTCGCGCTGGTCGAGCAGCGTTGTCTGGTCGCTCGACTGGTCCGACGCGCGTGAGAGGCGCAGGTTGACGCGGGCCAGTTCGCCGGCGAGCCGGTTGACCTCGTCGACGCCGTCCTGGGCTTCGAATTGCAGTCCCTTGCCGACCGCATCGAGGCTGGAAGACGCGACGTTGAAGGTTTCCGAAAGGGTCCGTCCCTGCTCCAGCACGGCGGCTCGCAGCGAACCGTCGGTGGGGTCGGACAGAAGCTGCTGAAGGCTGCCTTCGAAGGCGACGATGGCGTCATAGACGCCGGTCTGTTCGACGGAGCTCTCGATGTTTTCCAGGCCCTGGACTTCCGCGCTCGCGCGGGCGGCATCGGCGCCGGTGCGGCGCACTTCGGCCTGGCGGAAGACGTCGGCATTGCGCACGACCCCATTTACCCGAACGCCTGCGAGGTTGACCGCCGTCGGGGCCGAGCTGACCGAGTTCGCAGCGAGTTCGGACACGCTGATCGTGCGGCGGACATAGCCCTCCGACGACGCGTTGGCGATATTCTGCGCGGTCAGGTCCAGTGCGGTGCGGGCCGCCGCAGCGCCGGACTTGGCAATCGAGAGGAGGTCTGCGCCCATGGTTTACCTTTGCGCCTTTTCTTGCGCCGCGACGTCGGCTTCTGGCGTGGTCTCTGCAGGCAAGAACCGTGCCATCTGCGCCTCGATGATCGAGGCCATGCCGAGCGTGCCGGATTCGGCGGTGACATCGGCGAAGTGCTCGTCCTGAAGCTGTCGGAATGTGTCCATCGCCTGGCTGCCGAAGACGTCCTCGCCGCCAAAGTCGGTCTTGCGGGCGGCGGCCAGCATCTGGCGCACGAAGATGGCTTCGAACTGCTTGGCCGTCGTGTGCAGCTTCTCGCGGTCGCTGCCCTGCGCGTTGACGGTCAGGCCCGGGGTGGAAGGCAGGATGACGCTCATATCACCACCATCTCGGCCTTGAGCGCGCCGGCCTGCTTGAGCGCCTCGAGGATCGCCACGAGGTCAGAAGGGGTGACGCCCAGCATGTTGAGGGCATCGACGACCGAGGACAGCGAGGCACCAGGCTTGAACATCGCGACCGAACGCTTTTCCTCGTCGGTCGTGATCGTGCTGTTCTGCTCGACGGCGGTCTGGCCGCGGCTGAACGGCGCGGGCTGCACGACTGTCGGGTCCTCGTCGACGCGCACGGTCAGCTTGCCGTGGCTGATCGCGGCGGGCGAGAGGCGCACCGCATTGTTGATCACGACGGTCCCGGTGCGGCTGTTGACGATGACGCGCGCGGCGGTTTCCGCCGGTTCGACCTCGATCATCTCGATCGCGGCCATGACGCTGGCCCGGGTGTCGGACTGCGGCGGCAGGCGCAGGGCGAGGGTGACGCCGTCCTCGACCGAGGCGGTGCCCGGCAGGCGGCGGTTGATCGCGTCGCGCACGCGCGAGGCCGTGAGGAAGTCGGCGTTGAACAGGTTCCAGCGCAGCAGGGGATCGCTGTCGAAGCCGGTGGCGACCGCACGTTCGACGCTGGCGCCATCGGCGATGCGGCCCACGGTCGGAATGTTGACGGTGACGTTCGAGCCGTCCTTGCCCGAAATGCCGAGCCCGCCGACCGCCAGGTTGCCCTGGGCCATCGCGTAGATCTGGCCGTCCGCGCCGTAGAGCGGGGTCATGATCAGCGCGCCGCCGCGCAGCGACTTGGCCTTGCCGATCGTCGAGACGGTCACGTCGATGCGCTGGCCCGGCTTGGCGAAGGCGGGCAGGTCGGCCGTGATCATCACTGCGGCGGCATTCTTGAGACCGGGCGAGACGCCGGGCGGCAGGGTCAGGCCCATGCGGCCCGAAACGCCCTTCATCGCCTGCGTCAGGTATTCCAGGTTGTCGTCGCCGGTGCCGGGCAGGCCGACGACTATGCCGTAGCCGGTCAGCTGGTTGGAGCGCACGCCCTGGAACTGGCCGAGGTCGCGTACGCGTTCGGCGCTGGCGATGCCCGGGGGCAGCGCGGTCATCGCTGCGGCAAGGACGAGCAGGATTTTGCGGATCATCTCGGCCTCCCTCAGAACGGCGAAATCATGTTGAAGAACTTGCCCAGCCAGCCCTGGCGGCTGGCGCGCTGGAGCGAGCCCTTGCCCGAATATTCGATCTTCGCATCTGCCACGCGGCTGGAGAGGATCGAGTTTTCCTCGTCGACGTCGGCCAGGCGAACGATGCCGGAGAACCGGACCCATTCATCACCCTGGCTGAGCAGCATCTGCTTTTCCCCTTTGACCAGCGCGGTGCCGTTTGGCCGCACTTCGGCGATCGTGACGGAAAGCGTCGAGGCGAGCGAACTCGTCTGGGCCGCATTTCCCTGACCATTGAACGACGAAGAGCTGCTGGCTTTAAGCGCATCGGGGTTTAAAAATGACAGCGGCCCGGCCGTGGGCGGGGTGATCGAGGCGCCTCCGCCCTTCTGGCTCTTGGAACTGACGGCCTTGGACGCCGTCGTTGTCTCGATCAGGACGATGGTCAGCGGATCGCCGATCCGGCGCGCACGGTTGCCTTCGTAAAGTGCGGCATAGCCGGTCGAGGCATTGAAGATGCCGCCGGTCGGCGCGCTTGGCGCTGCGGGCTGGGCCAGGGGCAAGGTCGGCTCGAAGCCCGAAGGCTTGTGCTTCTTGGCATAGGCCGGCGCGCCGCCGAGTGCCGCAAGGGCGGCGACTGTGGCGATGGCCGAAACGATGGTCTTGCGCGTCATGGCGATCACAGCGTCTGGTTGGCGTTCTGCAACATCTGGTCGACGGCCGAGATCATCTTGGAGTTGATCTCGTAGGCGCGCTGGGTTTCGATCATGTCGACCAGCTCCTCGACGATGTTGACGTTGGAAGCCTCGAGCATCCCCTGCCGGATCTGGCCGCGGCCGTTTTCGCCGGGAACGCCGATCTGCGCTGGGCCGCTGGCCGCGGTCTCGAGCATGAAGTTGTCCGAGGAAGCCTGCAGGCCGCCCGGGTTGGTGAAGCTGGCGACCGTGATCTGGCCGAGCTGCGTCGGGTCCGACTGGCCGGCGATCTGCGCCGAGACGGTGCCGTCGGTCGAGATGGTGATCGACGTGGCATTGTCCGGGACGGTGATCGAGGGCTGCAGCGCGTAACCTTGCGAGGTCACCAGCTGGCCTTCGGACGAACGGGTGAAGTTGCCCGCGCGGGTATAGCCGAGCTGGCCACCGGGAAGCTGGACCTGGAAATAACCCGTGCCGTCGAGCGCGAGGTCGAGGTTGTTGCCGGTCGTCTCCAGCGAGCCTTGCGTTTCCATGCGCGTGGTCGACTGGATGGCAACGCCGGTGCCCAGATTCAGGCCGGTGGCGTAAGTGGTCTCGGTCGATGAGTCCGCCCCGGCCACGCGCGCGTCCTGGTAGGCCAGCGTCGCGAAGTTGGCGCGGTCGCGCTTGAACGCGGTGGTACCGACGTTGGCGAGGTTGTTGGCGATCACGCGCATGCGCTGGTCTTGGGCTTCGAGACCGGTGCGGGCGACCTGGAGTGCTGAGCTAGGCATGGTTTCTTACTCCTCAGGAATCGATGCGCATGAGACGCGCGCCGCCTTCGTCGAGCTGCTTGGCGGTGTCGACGAGCTTGGTACGCATGTCGAAAAGGCGCTGGGCCGAGATCATCTCGACCAGCACTTCGGATGCGTTCACGTTTGACTGTTCAAGGGCCTCGGGGGTCAGCCGGGCGTTCTCGTCGACCGGCAGAACGCCGCCGCCGCGCACGCGGAACTGGCCGGCGAGGTCCTTCTCGATCTGCGATCCGGTGGTGCTGACCAGCTTGAGGCGGTCGAGGCGGACCGGCGGGTCCTGGGGCGTTGCCGGGTCCTTGACCAGCACGCCGCCGTCGGGCGCGATGGTGACGATCGAGCCGGGCGGGACCGTGACCGGGCCGTTGTCGCCCAGGACGGGCAGGCCCTCGCCGTTCTCGATCACGCCGGTGACCGAGACCGAGAGGTCGCCGCGGCGGGTATAGGCCTCGCCGCCGTCGTAGGCCTGGACCGCGAGCATGGCATCGCCGTCGAGCGCGACGTCGAGCGGATTGCCGGTCGAGGTGACCGAGCCTTCCTTCATCGATGCGCCGCGCACTTCGGTGCTGGTCATCGCGCGCGCTTCCAGCTGCGGGCCTTCCAGCGTCATCGGCGTCGCCTGGATGATTTCCTTGCGAAAGCCGATCGTCTGGGCATTGGCCATGTTGCTTGCGATCACGCGCTCGCGCGTCATCGAGGCATTCATGCCGGAAACGGCGGTATAGATCAGCCGGTCCATGGGGTCAGGTCCTCGTCAGGGTTTGCTACTGCTGGCTTCAGGTCCGCAGGTTGATGATGGTCTGCGAGATCTGGGTGGCGGTATCGACGGCCTTGGCATTGGCTTGGAAGTTGCGCTGCGCGGTGATCAGCGAGACCAGTTCCTCGGCGATGTCGACGTTGGAACGCTCGATTGCACCGGAGAGCAGTTCGCCATAGAGACCGCCGCCCGCTTGGCCGTAGTTGGCAGCGCCCGAGACGCCGGTGGCTTCCCAGCTGGCATTGCCGACCTGCTTGAGACCGGTGGGAGAGATGAAGGAGGCCATCGCGACGACGCCGAGCGTGGCGTTCGAACCGTCGGCGTAAGTGGCGACGACGTTGCCGTTCACGCCGATCGTGACACCGGCGAATTCCGAACCGGCTGCGTTGGTCTGCGGGATCTGTACGTCCTGCAGGGTGGTGGTCGAAGTGATCGCGCCGGTGGCGTCGACCGGGAAGGCCTGCAGGCGCGAACCCACGGCATTCTGGACATAGCCCTGGCCGTCGACGTTGAACGAGCCGGCGCGGGTGTACTGGGTCTCACCCGAGATCGGCGAGACGACGGTGAAGAAGCCTTCGCCGTTGATCGCGATGTCCAGCGCATTGCCGGTCTGCTCGACCGCGCCCAGCGAGAAGTTCTGGGTGATTGACGAGACGCGCGCGCCGATGCCGACGGTCAGCTTCGGGTCCGAAAAGGCCGAGGAGGAGACGATGTCCGCGAAGGCGGTATCGCTCTTCTTGAAGCCGCTGGTCTCGGCGTTGGCGATGTTGTTCGAGATGACGTTGAGGTCGGTCTGGGCGTTCTTGAGGCCGGTAAGCGAAGTGTAGAAAGACATGGCGTTGGTCTCCAGGAATGCGGTGTCAGGCGCTGGCCGAGCTGTCGGTCGCCTGCGAAGCGGCTACTTGCTGTGCGAGCGAGGTCAGGGCCTCGTTGGTCGAAGTCTGGGCCGTCACGAGCGTGTCGAGCTTCGAGGAAATCGTGCTCAGCGTGTCGGACATCTCGGTCGTGCTCGAGAGCTGCGAGAACTGCGCCATCTGCGCGAGCATTTCCTTCTGGTCGACCGGGTTGGTCGGGTCCTGCTGCTGCATCTGCGCGAGCATCAGCTTGAGGAAATCGCCGGAATTGAGCGAAGCGAGCGAAGTCTTGTTGGTCGACGAGGTGCTCGTCGACGCGCTTGTCGAATTTACGGAACTGACGGTCATTTGAGCCTCATCGTGTCGAGCATGAGTTGCTTGGCGGTGGAAAGGGCCTCGACCATGTTCTGGTACTGGCGCGAGGCCTCGAGCATCTCGACCATCTCGGCGTTCTCATCGACGGGAGCGGCCCAGACATCGCCGTTTTCATCGGCGAGCGGGTGGTCGGGATTGTGTTCGCGCACCGCTGCGGCCTGTTCACGCACCACACCCTGCACCTGAACGGTGGCAAGGCCGCTGGCGCGATCGAGGTCCTCGGCGAAGACGGCGCGGATCGGCTTGTAGGCATCCGCCTCGCTGCCCGACACGGTGCCGGCATTGGCGAGGTTGGAAGCGGCGGCGTTCATGCGCACGAGCTGGGCGGACATGCCGCGCTGTGCGACGTCGAAGATGGTAAAGGGCTGACCGGCCATCCTATTCACCTCTCAGTGCGCGTTTGACGTTGTCGACGCGCGAGCGGATGAACTCGAGCGTGGTGGCGTAGCCGACGGCGTTTTCCGAAAAGGCGAGCTGCTCGTTCTGCAGCTCCACCGTATTGCCGTCGAGCGAGGGCATCACCGGAATGCGGTATTGCGTGGCGCTCTGGGCTGCGCTCTCGATATCGGCGCCGTTGCTTGCGGACTTCAGCGCCGCGGCAAAATCGATGTCGCGCGCCTTGTAGCCCGGGGTCCCGGCATTCGCGATGTTCGAGGCGATCACGCCCATGCGCTCGGAGCGAAGCTCGAGCGCCTTGGCGTGAATTCCGAACAGGTCCTGCGGCATTTGTCCTGGCTCCAGGTTTAATCTCCCCGGTTATTCGCAAGGACCGTGCCAGTTTCATGGATTGCCGCGGATTTCCGGGCTTTTGCCGCTCTCTTGCCGGAGGCGGCAGGGCAAGGCGGCAAGGCTTTGCCGGATGGCGGCAAAAAGGATCCGCCAAGCCCCTGAAATTCCCGCATTGCCGTCCGTTCTATCCTGCACGAAGGAGATGCAGCTTCATGCAGGTCGACAATCTGTTCGATGCCACCAGCGCCCTGATCGTTGTGGGCGGTACGATCGCGGCGACGGTCATGCGCTGCGGCCTGCGGGACACGCGCACGGCGTTCGCATCGCTTGGCGGCCTGTTCGGCAAGCGTTTCGATGCTGCCCGCGCCCGCGCCGAACTGGCCGGGCACGTGCGGGAAATGCAGACTGACGGGGTTATCCGCACGGCACCGCATCATTTCGGCGATGCGGAATTCGACGAGGCGACCGATGCCTTGATCGGAACCCGTTCGATCAGCGCCCTGCAGGCGGCCCATGTCGCCCACAAACGCCGCCGCGTGGTGCGCAATCGCCGCGCCGTGCGTACCTTCAACCAGGCGGCAGACCTCTCGCCGGTTTTCGGACTTGCCGGCACGCTTGTCTCGCTCAGCCAGTTGCCCGGCGGCGCGGAAGGGGCCGGAGATTTCACCACTGCAATCTCGATGGCCGTGCTGACGACGCTCTATGGGCTGCTGCTGGGCAACATCGTCTTCGCTCCGCTTGCGCGCGTCGTGGCCCGGGTGGGCGCGAAGGAAGAGCGTGAGCGCCAGAAAGTGCTCGATTGGCTGGAGGGCCAGCTCGTTTCCGCCTTGCCGGCCCATGCGCGCCCTGCGGCCATGGAAAAGGCCGTGGCGTCCATTGCCGCGCGCGGCTCACGCGCGTGAGCGGGCGCGCCTCGGTCGGTTGGCAAACCGCGCTGGCCGACCTTTCCCTGATCCTGTTCATGGTAACGGCCGCCGCGGTGAGCCGGCAGCCGCCCGAAGCCTTCGCCAAGGCCGGAAAGGTTGCGGCGCAGGCTGGCAGCGGAGCAGCGGTTTCGCCGCAGTCCGAGCCGCTCGCCGTCTATGTCGATGCGCCGGGTGCGCCGCCGCTTTCGCAGTGGCTGGCGCAGCAGGCCGTCGATCCGCGCCAGCAGCTCACGATCACCGCGCATTACGGAGAGGCCCCCGAGGCGCAGGCCCGCGCGATGGCCGAAGCCACGCGCCTGCTCGAGCAAGCGGGGCGGGCAGGCCACGCCGCACGTATCGTCGTCGAGCCCGGGCAGGGACCATCGCGCGTCGTCATTGCTTACGATGCGCCGCTGGTGAACGATGAGGGCAGGGCGGCTGCGCAAGTCAGCCTCTCGTCGCGCGGGACGCAGAAAAATGCGCCGGAAGTGGCACGGAAATTGCAGGAGTCGGGCCAAAGTTAAAGCTACAGGATACCCTGAAGATGACGACTGGCCTTGTCCTCGCTGCCGCCGCGGCAGCTTCCGCCCTTGCCGGCTTTGCCGATCTCGAAGCGATCGACCGACAGGTTGCCGGCTTTACCGGAGCGCCGATCGGCGCGGTCGGCGGGGCCATGACGGGTGTCGACCGCCGTTTGCGCCTGCAGCCTTGCCGCAGCGGACTGGCGCTGTCCTGGCGCACGACGATGCATGACAGCGTCGTCGTCCAGTGCGGCGATGCCAACGGCTGGCGAATTTTCGTGCCGGTGCGCCAGGCCGCTCCGGTTGCCGCCGCTCCCGTGGCCAATGCGGTCAATCGCGGCGATGCGGTCGCGATCTCGATTTCCGGTGACGGCTTTTCCGTCTCGCAACCGGGCGAGGCTCTCGATGCAGGTGCCGTGGGCGACTGGATCAGGGTGCGCCCGGTAACCGGCACCCGCACACGTGCCGAACCGATGCGGGGCCGCATCGAACGGCCGGGCGTGGTATCCATTCCCTTGCCCTGAACAAAAACTTTCGGTTTGCCCTTAGTAGCTTGCGGCTCATTTCGAAATTTTTTGCCCCGGGCCTTAAATGAACCTTAGCCCCGCCGTTTTAAGCTGCAGGAACTTTCAAGGAGCGGCATCATGCCACCTATCGAAGTGGGACCTGCACGCGCAATTACCGCGATCAGTGCCAGGCTGGCCCGCACGGCGGGCAAAGACTCCCTGCCCGGCGCGAACGGCGCTGCGGCAGTCAGTAAAACTGCGCCGACCGACAAGCAGGCGGCGATTGCCGCCGGTGCGGCGGTGGAGACGACCGAGGCGCTCGATCCGAGCGCGCCGCCGGTCAATACCGAACGCGTGAAGCAGATCCGCAAGGCCGTGGAATCGGGGACCTATCCCCTCGTTCCCGCCGAAATTGCGGACGCCATGATTGCAGCCGGCGTGCTGCTGAGGAGCGGCAAGTGATTACCAGGACTGAACTTCGTGACACCCTGCGGCAGATGCTTGCCGTGCTGGAAAGCGAACGGCAGGCTCTTGCCGGTCTCGACCTCGACGCGATCGTCGGTGCGACCAACGACAAGGACCGCCTGTGCGGTACCCTTGGCGGCGTCGACGGCATCGAGCTCGACGACGAGTGCCGCAGCCTGATCGATACGGCCAAGCGCCTCAACGAGGTGAACCGGCAGGTCCGCAATATCATTGCCGCCAATGTCACGACGCGTCTCAACGCCATCGTCGGCAGTCCGCAGGTCTATAACGCAACGCCGCGCTATGCGCAGGCAGTGGGCCGCAACTGACATTTGCCTTTCCCGGCAGGAGCCGTTTGGCACGGTTCTTGCTGAAACACTCCCGGTTAGATTTTCGACCGGGAGCCGGAATTGAGCGATGCACCAGGTATCGGTGGGGTAGGAAGCCCGAATGGCGGCGGCACTCGCGTGCAGGCCGCCATTGCGCGTGCCGCTGCCGCCACCGGCGTCGACTTCAAGTACCTGATGGCCCAGGCCAAGCTCGAGTCCAGCATGGACCCGGGCGCCAGGGCGTCGACATCCAGCGCCGCCGGCCTCTATCAGTTCACCCAGGGCACCTGGGTCGAAACGCTCGACCGCCATGCCGATCGCCATGGCCTCGACTGGGTCGGTTCCGCGATTGACGGTGGGCGGATCACCGATCCCACGATGCGCGCGCAGATCATGTCGCTGCGCTACGATCCCGACACTTCGGCGATGATGGCTGCCGAACTGGCCAGCGACAACCGCGCCGAGCTGACCGGCGTGCTGGGCCGCGAGCCGGATTCGTCCGAGCTATATCTCGCCCACTTCCTCGGCATTTCCGGGGCCAGCCAGTTCCTGTCGGCCCTCGATACCAATCCATCGCAGAGCGCGGCCTCGATCCTGCCCAAGGCGGCAGCGGCCAATCGCGGCATCTTTTACGACGGCGGCGCACCGCGCAGCGTCGGCGGGGTGATGGATCTCATCCGCGGCAAGGTGTCGCAGGCGATGAACGGCGAAGCGCCGGCGCATTGGGCGACGATGTCGACCAATGCGCAGCTCGCGGCAGCACCGGCTGCACCGCAATCGCACCTGGGGCCAATCGCCCGCGAATTCCATGCCGGACTGGGCGAGGCGCCGCAGATGGCGACGCGCTCCATGTCCGCAACTCTCCAAGGCACATTCGGTTCGGGCTCGGGGGCGGATGCCGCCCCGGCGCATGTCCGCAACGCCTACGCCAAGCTTGCGAGGTTCGGACTGTGAATCTGTTCAAACGCGTTTCGGACCCCGGGTCGCTGGCGTTGCCGGCCGGTATCCTCACGCTCATCGTGCTGATGATCGTGCCGGTCCCGGCCATCGTCCTCGACATCTCCTTCGTCATGAACATCGCGCTTTCGGTGGCGATCCTGATGGCGGCGATGAACGCGGACAAGCCGCTGGACTTCTCCTCGTTCCCGTCGGTCCTGCTCTTCGCCACCTTGCTGCGCCTGGCGCTCAACGTCGCCTCGACGCGCGTCGTGCTGGTCCACGGACACGAGGGCGAGGCGGCCGCTGGCAAGGTCATCGAATCCTTCGGCGCCTTCCTGATCGGCGGTAATTTCGCCGTCGGTATCTTCGTCTTCCTGATCCTGATGATCATCAACCTGGTCGTGGTGACCAAGGGCGCGGGACGCGTGTCGGAAGTTTCGGCACGTTTCACCCTCGACGCCTTGCCGGGCAAGCAGATGGCGATCGACGCCGACCTTGCCGCCGGACTGCTCACCGCAGACGAGGCCAAGGCCCGCCGCCGCGAAGTGTCCACCGAGGCGGACTTCTACGGCTCGATGGACGGTTCGTCGAAGTTCGTGAAGGGCGACGCGATTGCCGCGCTGCTGATTCTGGGTGTGAACATCATTGCCGGCTTCTGCCTCGGCATGATCAGCCACGGGCTGTCTGCCGGAGAGGCCGCGCAGACGTACATCACCCTGGCCATCGGCGACGCGCTGGTCGCGCAGGTTCCCTCGCTTCTGCTGTCGATTGCCGCTGCGGTCATCGTCACCCGCGTTGCCGATACCCGCGACCTTGCCGGCCAGATCGGCGGCCAGTTTGCCGATCCCGGCACCTGGTTGCCGGTTGCCGTCGTGCTTGGTGCGATGGGCATGATCCCGGCGATGCCGCAGTCGATCTTCCTGCCTGCATCGGGTCTCGCCTTCTGGTTGTGGTATGCGCTCAAGAAGCGGCGCGACCGCCCGGTGGTGGTGGCCGAGCCGATGCCCGAACCCGTCGATCCGGCGAAGATCGAGCTGGAGGAAGTCTCCGACCACACGCTTGTCACCATCGAGCTGGGCTATGGACTCGTCCAGCTGGTGGACGACCGCAAGGGTTCACCGCTTGTCCAGCGCGTCACCGGCGTGCGCAAGCAACTCAGCCAGGCGTTCGGCTTCATCGTGCCGCAGTTCCGGGTGCGCGACGCGCTCGACATGCCGCCGCACGAATATCGCATCATGCTGGGCGGGGTGAACCTGGGCGGCGCCATGATCCGCGCCGACAAGGTGCTGGCTATCGATGCCGGCGAAGTGCGGCCCAACCACACGCTCAAGGGCGAGGCGACGCGCGATCCCAGCTTCGGCTGCCCGGCGCTGTGGATCGACCCGGCCCAGCGCGACCATGCCACGGCAGAGGGCTTCCTTACCGTCGATGCCGGCACCGTCATCGCCACGCACCTCAACCAGCTCCTGTCGGAACGTCCGCAGGACATGCTCGGTCCCGACCAGGTCAAGGACTTGCTGGAATCGCTCAAGGAACATGCCTCGGGCCTTGTCGAGACGATCCATCCCCAGCCGCTCACGCTGGCTGCGATCACCCGCCTGCTGCGCTCGCTGCTGGAAGATCACATCCCGATCTCGCATCCCTTGCCGATCCTGCAGAGCCTCAGCCGCGCGGTGCAGCAGACGGTCGATCACGACCGGCTGGTGGAACTGCTGCGGGCCGATCTGGGCGCCCTGATCGTCGGGCGCATCTGCCCGCCGCACGAACGCCTGCCGGTCCTGACGCTCGACGCCGGGCTCGAATCCGCCATCGTCCAGGGGATGCAGGACCCGGTCACCGGTCAGCCGGTGATCGAACCCGACCTCGCCCGCATGA
>Ga0098035_1000846_pt1 | contig 15063 bp, 10 predicted proteins | sample 3_EtaG_FD_75046 | JGI IMG/M metagenome (GOLD analysis project Ga0098035, IMG submission 75046) | Marine viral communities from the Subarctic Pacific Ocean - 3_ETSP_OMZ_AT15126 metaG | ecosystem: Environmental > Aquatic > Marine > Oceanic | place: Pacific Ocean | collected 2015-01-07
ATGACGGAGGGCGCAAGCGCAGATTCTGTTGTTAATAGTGATATTTTCTTGGGCGCCCAATATGATTCTAGATCATATGGTTTTCAGGGCACATCAAAACGTGGAATCATCTATGGCCCCGCTACAAGATTCTTTGATTATAAAACTCTTGATTCTTCCGGCAATGCTACATTATCCGCTAGCGGCTGGCCGTATTGTGAACAAAATGATCCAGCATTTGCTCCTTACACACCTCCGTATTTTTATGGTAAATCAACTGTCGACCTAACTTATAAAAATACAGTAGACGATACACCTACACCGAATTTAGCAACAATATTTGGTAATATTACTGCTTCTTATTCAAATGATTTAGGTTTAATTCCCACGGGATCGTATTATACAGCTTCAAACGCGTCCAACGACGGCGCCCCCTGGCGATCCGTAATCAGCGCATCCTCGCCGGCCATGCAAACAATGATGCAAATATCTTCTTCATTAAATCTATTCGGCTTAACAAACGATTTATTAAAAACAACTGCACCCGATGGAACAATAATAAGCCAAGCAGATCCGGAAGATCCAACATCATTAGAGCGCTGGGTTATTTCAACAAAATATGAATGTCCTGTATTAAATTTTAATCAGCATACTGATGATACAAAGGCAAGAGGAATGTGGAACGGCTATGGAAATATTCCAGATTATTCTTCCGAGGGTATTAGGATCACGTTAAGAGAAACAGATCCTGCTGCATTATATGGGGCACAAAATTTGACTTCTGGTTCATTATTACAAAAATTCTTTGGTGACAGCCAGGCAGCCCCAGTTGGCCAATTACCAAATGATCTTGAAAAATCAATTTCAGAATGTATCGTCGCAATTCCTTTCTTGCCTGGAAATAATGGAAGCAACGCCACCGCGGCCATGTATAATTGTTATTATTCATCAGACGATGATAAATTCTTTTTCCCAATTTCTAAAGCTCCTATTTCTAATTTAGCTGGCGGAGGCGCATCTTCCGGGAACCTTTCAGAATTTAAAGAGTCCGCTACTGCATTAATGGAGAAAATGAAAAGATTTGTTTTCCCTCCTCGCTATGATTTTGTTAATAATACGGAACCAGCAATTCCTCCTTTCACTATGTTTACTTTTGAATTTAAACACAACTTTACAAGACAAGAATTGGCAGATATTTGGCAAGGTGTTATGCCGGATATATCAACAAGAGTCGTACCAGAAACAACTACATTAAATATTCCAGTCGCTCCGGGCGAATTAATGGGCGAAGTTTTCAAGGATATAACAAAAAAAGAAAAATCAGATCTTGTAACTGCTACCGTTGTCAAAAATTTAAGATGGATGATCTTCAAAGTCAAACAGCGCGCCAGAAATGTTTATGCGAATGTAACGGAAGACATAACAGATAATCTCGTAGGAATAGCCGCCGGCGGAAAATTTTATGTTGAAAGTGATCATAACTATAGTTATAATTGGCCTTATGATTTTTGCTCATTAGTTGAATTGGCTAAATTTGAGGCCGGCGTGGAGATTAAGAAATAATGGAATTTTTTGATAGAAAAGAAGATGTTATCGATATCCAGATCACTCCTCTGGGTAAGAGACTACTTCAACTTGGCCAATTCAAACCAAAATTTTATGCATTTTATGATAATGATATTTTATACGATGGAAAATACGCCGGCAAAACAGAAATACAAAATGAAATTCACGAAAGAATAAAAGAGGTTCCAAGATTAAAACAGCAAACTTATTTTTATTCTGCAGAGGGAAAAATTAATAGCAGTACAACTGATTCTGACTTAATGACTTATAATGAAAATCTTTTTCAAAACAAAGGCTTAACAGGAATGCAAACTCTATCTTCTGAATATAACATTCAAAAGGAAGAAACTAAACAACGTCAATTTGGAATGTTTGGTCCTTTAGGAAATATGTCTTTTCAATCTATTTCTGTTCCATCTTGGAATATCGATTTTTTTCAAGCAGGATTAACCGGATCGACGACGATCGCCACTGGCAGTAATAGTGAAAGAATTCCTAATTTAGATTGCGATATCAAATATAAATTTAAAATAGATCAAATTGACCCCCAACGTTTACAAAACCCTCAAGACGATGATGAATTATTAGAAATAGAAGACCAACTGTTCATTTCTACAACACCAATTACTGAAGATGGTACATTTTTGACTGTAAAACCGGACGCATTATTTATAAAAGCAACGGAAAACAATACTAATTTTTTAAATGAAAATTTTGATATTGAAATATTTCGTATAGGATCTCAAGGAGAGGAACAACAATTATTTTTTGAATCAGAAGATTCTTCTTTTATTGGCACTCCCTTAAGTGTAGAATACTGGTTTGATATCCTGGTTGATTCAGAAATTCCGGATGAAGTATATTGTGAACAAGTGAAATCAGAGAAGTTAGAAACTACATATACAGATCGATTTATATTTGATTGTGGTGATCTGGTTGACGAAAACATCGCGATCGATCAAATATACACCATACCAGATGATGAAACGGAGGCTTGTGATTGATGGCGAATAAGACACTAGCGATATCAAATTTATTCAATCCAGTCTCTCAAAAAGTAATTATTCAACGAATTTTGCTTGAATCTGGAGCTGCGTACGAAAGTAAATTTACAAAAGATCCACATTTTGTCATGCCAGACGAGTTTCAGTCTTCATCAACATACATCCAATCTCAGGCCCAGAAGCAGCTCGAAAAAGCAATGCGCGTTTCTCTAACTTTATCTATTCAAGGATTTAAAAAAAGAAATTTAAAAAATGATCCTTTAAGGAATATATTTGATAATCTTGATATGATGAGCATGTATAATGTAACAATATATGAGATTACTAAAGCAAAATTAGATCAGATCCATACGGCCGTCGCGACCGGTATGGGCAACGTAGGGAACAGTCCCACAATACAAGATGTGTACCAATTTATATCAGGTCCGGACACAACTGGAAAAACATTTAATCTTCTAGAAGAAATAACATCAGCCACCAATTCTTCAGAAGCTGATTTATCGCGATTTGAAAGCAGAACAGCCAATGGATCAACTGTTTATGATTTTCCAATTCGAGTAGAACCATATGGATATTTAAGTAAAAATCTAGAATTTTTAGCTTATATGGTCGTAGTTGAAATTGATTCAAGTCTTTTAATTGAGCATATCAAAACTACAATCGGCGGACATTCTGATTTTGAATTACCAAATGATGTAACAGAATATCTTGAAAATTTTAATTCTGATATATCTAATAAAAATATTTCTCTTGATGTTGTCTTTAATAAGAGTGGCTTGAATAATTATGGATCACTTCTTCAGAGAACAGATAACAAACAATTTTGGTTTGGTTCATATCATCAAATGAGCGACGGCACTTTGATGACCGGTAATAAGCATAATGATTTATCTATGGACGCAAAAGATCGCAATGTCATTCTATCATCCGTTTTATTACCTAACACAAAAATCGTTGATTTAAGAGATGATGAGGAAATTGAAAAAGTATTTTTAAAAGAGTTATATGAAATAGAAAGTATCAATACTTTGATAAGATCAGGCCAACGAAACAAACAACTTAAAATTGAATTACCAGAGAAATTTTCTGATTCTTATATGTCTAAAGAGTCGAGCGGCACCCACTCATATTTATTTAGATTAGATAAAATTAAGATTTTATTAAGTAATTCTTTGTTGGGCGGAATTGCACAAAATTTAAAAAAAGGATTATCGGGTACCAGTGGCCAAGGCGCGGGGAACAAAGCAAGAAAAATTATTAATAATGTTCTTGATAATACTAGCACTAAATATCTTAAAATCTTCAGAAAAAGAATTCAAGTTGATAAGTTTGGATTTAATCGAGTTGGTACGTTAAGTCCAAATCAAGAAAGTTTTATGTATACAATATTGGATGCCGATATCGAGAATTCATATTCGGATGATATCTCTAAAGAAATTGCATCGTATTCCTTGGGCAAAGCGTCAGGAGTTTATAAGCTTGAAAACTTTAATTTTTTAAGTTCTACTAAAGAAAAGCAATATTTATTTTTCTCGTTTAAAGATCCTGAACTGGCAGCCATAAAAGAAGGAAACTATGCGTATTCTTATGAGCTGGTTGTAGAAGACGGAATATTGAAAACGTTAACAGAGAAGCTGCAGCAGCTGATGTATTCCCAAAACAATGTTATGGCATATGCCAAGCTTGTTAACAGTAATCTAAAAAAATATTATAATGAGAACTTAGATATATTTAGATCTAAAGTTATTTTAGAAGATCCGGATCTTATGGATATAGGAAATTACTTAGATAATACGCTGAAGCATATGGCAGACATAATAGAATTATTTGATTTAACAAAAAACACGGATCCTTTTGTTGATAAATTGTACAGGATTTCAAATCCTACATCTGGAAATTATCAGGGTTTATTAAAATTTATAGCTATATCTGAAACGTTTATTAGCAAAATTCAAAAAATATCCGGAGTATATACTGGGCTAGAAACACATCTAGATTTTTCTGTATCCACTAATCAGAAAGTTTCTAATGAACTTCGAAGTACAATTAAGATAAATGAAACATTTCCAGATATAGCTAGTTTAGATCAGCGGGGCATTGGATACGAATTTGTATTAACAAGTTTAGCAAAAGCCACTGCTGATGTAGCTAATTCTGTCGCGACACAACAAATCCCTGCAGAGACTTTTAAAAATATGGCCGGCTCTCAGTTTAAGAAATATTTTATAGAAGATGACGCGAACACCAGTCTTTTAGGTAATAAAAATAGTGAAAATAAATTAAGATATTTTACTCCTACACAGGTTCATGTTTTGCCTAATCTATATAATATAACTGGCCCCACTGTTGGCGCCCTCGTGGGTGCAGGCGGCCCGCCTGACCCTTCCACCGCTGATTTTAATTATTATAAGCCAATTATCTTAGATATACTAGAATATTATTTTGATAAATCGAACAATAGTTATTCATCGGAGATAAGAAGCAACATTAGAAGATTAATAAATATTGCCGGCAAGTATGGTTTTGCAGTCAGCGACACTCTTTTCGAACAAATAAAATCCCCAGATAGTTCGGAAGGCGCCTTTTATTCAGATTCATCTGAGTCTGGAAAACCACAAGAACAATCTAGTGGAACTTCCAACATGTCCGGACTGAGTTTTCCCCCCTTGGGGGACCCTATAGCTGAATACGAAGATACTAATTTTTCTTTGGAGATTAATCTTAATATTGAAAACTTTTTATTTGGTATGCTAAGCAATATAATATTAGGAAACGAAGGTCATCTGCCTTTAAAATATGAAGATTTGGCTCAAGGAGACCAAAGTGTCGGCGCCGGCTCGACCATGTCAGATTTAGTCGGCTCTTACGAATTGCCATTGCCTCTGCAATCTTTATTTATAGAATATAATATTGCTAGCACTCTCATCGATTTAAGAAAGTATATGAAGAAAACAAATATACCATTTGATGTTATTAAGGAATTTCCGTTAAGTCTTTCAACATTTGGATGGTGGTGGTTTAATTATTCGAATATTGTTGAGGTTCGTTATATCAGGAGGTATGAGAATCGATCAGATAATCCTATATGGGAACCATTAACGACCACAGCGTGGAATAACACTGTTGGGGATGGTCAACGAATTATTTGTAAGCTTTTCAGATATGAAAACAAAAATATGGGTATAATTAATAAAAATAAATTTTTAGATTTGCCAATATTCAACGAATATTTTATTATTGATCCCGAAACACTGGTAATGGTGAAATCAGAAGGGCCCCCGGAACAAAATAATAATAATCCGGTTAAGCAACAATTAGATTTAGTTGAAGCTGTGTTTGGCCAAGACGCCCATCGTGATTTGAACACAGATTCCTCGGCGCGCCAAAATGATTTAGCAGAAGATCTAGGTTCTAAAAAATTAGTACAACTTTTGGTAACAGAACAACTGTCTAATCTGGACCTACGTAATAGTTCTCTTGCCGTTACTGGCCGCGGCGTCTCTTCTGTGGCCTCCACAAACGACTTGAATTCGAATGCGTTGACTGCCGTAGATACTTCAACCTATACGCCCCCTCCACCAGAATCTGATGATGCTGGTCCTGGCCCGGGCATCAATCCATATAAATTTTAAGATTATAATCAATAATATTAAAGGATCTAATTATTTAAAGAGTATATAATATGCCGATAGTAAAAGAAAAAAAGTTTGGTGGTGAATCATTCGTTGGTTATAAAACACTCTTTGTAAACAGCAAAGAAACACAACGATTATCACAAAAGCAAGGTCTACCGCCGGTTGCACCTTTAAAAGCAGCCAATGATTTTCATAATACACTCCCTGCTCCTCCAACAAGCTTGACAGACGGAGATATTTTATTTAGTGATTTATTGAGATATAATTTAGGTAAATTCTTCTGGAGAAATCCCAAACAACAAGAGCCAATAAATTATAAATTTGTAGATTCGCAGATCTATTTTAGTTCGGCCCCCCCTATTTCTGATGAAGGAGGAGGAACTATATGGTCTAGATTTAATTTCTATCCTTCTGTTAGGCTTCAAATGGGTGCCCATCCGGGCGACCCACCTGATGGAATTATAGGAGCGTACGGCGTGCTGCCCATCACGCCATCAGAAGATTTAGAAAATTTGAAGTTTGGCAGTGAAACTTTTATAAGACTTGCGTGGGGTGGGGTGAACCAGACGGCCTGGCTGACCGCGGGCCCATTATACATAGACCTCAACAAAGCTTACCCAACCCCCGGCCCGGGCGATTTTGCCCTCGGCCTATGGAATAAATATCTATTATCTGGCAAAGATTCACAGAATGGTATAAGCCCTCAATATTTAGGACTTGGAGAGGCAATGGTAACCTCCGGAGAAGGAGCAGCACAACAATCAGATACTGGCAACTTTGAATACTCAGACCACGCCTTTTCTTTTGCTCATCCGTATGGCTTAAACAAACGCGATGATTTGGGAAGTGTAAAAGTTTTTTATGCAGATGTTGAAGCAAGTTACATTTTTCATCAAGAAATTTATGAAAAAGGCCTTGGATATCTTAGAGATACAGAACAGGCCGACGGCATATTAACAGAATTATATTTACCTAATTTTAATGTGATCTTGGAAGAAACTAAGACTCTCGTAACGGAAACTCAAATTGATTTAGGTTTGGCCATGGCAGTTGAAAAAGAAGCAATAACCACAAATCATAATTATTTAATTCATAGTACTTTGAATGGAAGAGTACCAATTAATATTTTAAGGCCCTTGGAAACACAAGGTAAAAAATATGATGAAGTAAAAACGCCATCCGGAAATCAATATTTGGACGAATGGGGCTCTGTAATCATGAAATCTCCAACACAAATATTTGAAGATGTAGATCTGCAGAATGCTGCTCAAAAGTTTCGAAATGTTATTTATCCTCTTGATGCCTTAAAAAATAATGATATTAATATTTCAAAAGCATCGTTTCCATTTTATAATGAAATTAATTTTAACACCGATACTTCAAATAAAATGGCTGATATTTTAAGGAATTCAAAATTATTTGATGCGTTAGTTTTAGACTATATTAGCCAAATGAATATTGCCGGTTCAAGAACACAAGATATTGATTTTCATTCTTATCAAGAATTATTATTATCTGCTGCAGCTGCGGAAGAAGGGAAGAAAACGAGTTTTAACGAACAATTTTTACCGCTTAATCAAAATGGAAATAAATACAAAACTTATAATTTTGATGCATTTGCGATGCAAATTAAAAATTTAAATAGCACAAATTCATTAATGCAGAGTATCTCTGCAGCACAGGCAGCTACAATTTCTGTTTCTGGAGAAGATTTTTCTGATCAAAATATTGATTTATTTCAAGCAGATCCATTATCACAATTGATATATAAGATGACATTTCTATCAACATATTCCAGTTTTGTTAAAGAGAATCTTAGGACTTATAGAGATATTGTGCAAGGCGTATTGGCATACAACGAAACTTTATTTTATCGTATTGAAAAAAGAAATAACCAGGGTAACGTAATACAAAATTTTTATGTTTTAAATGATTCGGAATTAGATGAAGTTAATCTTATTGATACACAAATCAAATATGGTGTTGATTATACTTATCAAATATTTGCCGTACAATTTGTAGTTGGAAACGACTATCATTATGAAAAAGGGCCCCCGTCGGTCAGCGCGGACAGCAATCCTTTTGAATTTAACAATAAATATCATTTTAGTTTATTCGCAGCTACTTCACAATCAGTTAGATTAATTGAGGTGCCATATGTTCAGCCGGCCGCTGTAAGAGTTCAAGAAGCTCCTCCGGTTCCTCCAAACATTAATTTTGTTCCTTATCGTGGCATTGACAACCAAGTTTTAATTACATTTAATACTGGTGTCGATGAGTATTACGATAAGTACATTCCAGTGTTACCACATGATGCAGATTTGATAGAACAGACCTCTATTGTTAATTCAAAAGGACAAACTCTTTTTAAGTCCGAGGGCGACGCTACTAGCTTTGAGATGTTCAGAATTTCAGAAAGGCAGCTGCCTGACGGACCTAAATCATATCTAGATTTTGGCATGCCAAATTTAACAAAAAGAGTAACTTTAACTCGCGACTTTGGAGATCCGACTTATATTGATAATGTTATACCGAATACAAAATATTGGTATACATTCAGAACAAACGACGGAAAACATAGTATAAAAGATTTAGCTCCGGACTTCTCTAATCCAACGGTGGTTTATGAAATTCAACTAATTAACAGCGAAGGTGCTGTTTATCTAATTCTTAATACTTATGATGTTAATTTCTTTAATCAACAAAAACTAATTTTAGAAAAACAAAAAACAAAATCAATGAGAAAATATTTGCATCTGCAGCCTTCTTTTGATCAAACAATCCTCAACACGGATGTAACAGATTTTTACAAGCCGGCTATATTGCCATCGATGAAAAAATATGTGGAAGAAAATTTAAATGAGAATGTTTCTAATATTAAATTAGGATATTCAAAAGAATCTGTTTTTGGAAATCTAGATAACACAACAAACAACAAATTCAAAGTGAGACTTACTTCAAAGAAAACAGGAAGAAAACTTGACATCTTTTTGCGTTTCAAAAAACCAACATTAGAAAAATAATTAATATTAAACAAGAAAGACTAATTAAAGTAGTAAACTATTTATGTTAGAATTCTTTATAATTTGGAGAACTTAAATGGGATTTTTAGACAACTCAGGCGACATTATTTTAGACGCCGTATTAACAGACCTCGGCCGCGAAAGGCTAGCAAGAGGTGATGGATCTTTCAAGATTACAAAATTTGCTGCAGCTGACGATGAAATTGATTATGGTAAATATAACAAAAATCATGCGTCCGGATCAGCATATTTTGATTTAGATATTTTGACAACACCGGTCCTGGAAGCATTTACAAATAATATTGGATCTGTCAAGCATAAACTAATGACGATACCTCGTAATAATTTGCTTTATTTACCGGTAATTAAACTAGCAAATGGAGTTAGTGGACAAGATGCTGGAATGTGGGCGGGGACTACGTCACCGGTCAGCACGAATCTTTATTTGGTTACTGTTGACAACGATACTTCAATGGATGTCAATGATAGTGATTCTGAAAAATTATATCAAAAAACTGGAGTTATTCGCGGCGACGGCGCCTCTTCCGGCGACGGTATGGGCAACACGCAAATTGTTACAGACCAAGGCTTGGACACTTCAAAGATTCCAAGCACCTTCACATTAGACTCAGATTTAATAGAAAACCAATACATTATCGAAATCGACGATCGCTTAGGAAAAATTGCCGGCCCGCTGAACGGAAACGGCAGCGCCCCATCATTGGCCAACGCTAATTTCATTGATGATGACAGAGTTGCTAGTTATTACCTATCTAAAACAAGTAATTCAGATTATTTTGGTAATCTGGAGCCGGCAAATACTAACGATGGTAATAATAATCCTGCTGTTTGTGCAGTCGCCGGCCCTCGCGGAACTCGTTTAAAATTTACTATTAGAGCTTCTTTAGAGTTAAATACTAGCACTAGTTTATTTAGCAGACTTGGAAGTACATATACTATCACTAACCATGGTACATTTTATTATGTTGATTCAACAGTAAGAATCACTGGTGTAACAACTGGTTATAGATTAGATATTCCAATTAGATTTATTAAACTTCAATCAACATAGGATATAAAAATGGCAAGCACTTTTAAAACATTTCTAAATAACGACAAAACAACAACAAGAACCTTATTACACGAAGCAATTCCAATTACGGGAACAATTATGTCGGGCACATATGGGCTCGGCGCTTTTGGTGTGGGAGCAGAATCAAATATTAAAAATTATTCTCATGGTATGTTTCAGTCTGTTTATGACTATCCTTACTTAAGTTCATCAGCAAATCATATTCTCGATATATCAGTTGGCTATGCTGCGGCGTCAAGCTTATCCGGCGGCGCCTCACAGGACGCTACTCAAAGAAAAAACAAGATCAACATGTATAATCAAATGGCTCAAGTTTTGATGGGCCATGATCATACAGGCAGCATTCAGAGATTTGATATTGATGGAAATCTAGCAGACGGCGCCGGCAAAATGAATGAAGTTATTTTTATTAATTTTGCTCGTCTTTTAAATAAAGATGAAATCAAAAAAGGATCTTTTAAATTAGATTTAGGTGTAGCTTCTTGTTTTTCTGGCTCTGATGTATCCATGGGTGCCCAAGTTAGATTAAATGATAGTGGCAGTACTGATAGTTACTTTGTTAATTCACCAACCGGTGAATATGGCATTTTACATGCTTCAAATCTTGTTGGAACGCCCATAAAAGATGGGCCGACAAAAACTACTACTGCTGCAGGCTTAATTTTTTATCAAGCTGGTATTGCAGTTATAACCGGATCTATATTTTTAAGTGGCTCTGAGTTAGGTATTTCTGGATCTGCTTTGGAGAGCGTCACAGAAGTTCAAATGGATCTCGCTGGGTTAAATATCAATAATGTGCTCACTGCTTCTACTATTTCTGGAGCATGCGATGATATCCGACATAGAATTTCAAATCTACAATTTAACAATACAACCGAGTTAAATTCAACAATTTATTTCTGTCGTCTCAACAATAACGAATTTAACTATTCTTCCAATCCAACATACTTATCATCTAGCCAGATTGTTACCAAAGTAGTATCAACTGATTTGCCTGTCTCTTACGTAACCACAATGGGACTATATTCAGCAGACAATGAACTGTTGGCAACTGCAAAGTTATCGGAGCCTTTACGCAAGGATCCATCGAATGAATTGACAGTCAGAGTTAGATTAGATTATTAAGGTGCTATAACATGCCTTATTATGAATTTGAAAAACATGATTTATTTGATAATACCATTGAATTAAATCCGGATTGTAATTTCTTTATTTATGGTCTCAAGGCTTATTATAAAAATCTAGATCAATTAATCGGCAACTCTAATACACCCTCGGGCCACATCAATTTATTTGAATTGAATGTTAACCGCGCCGCAGATAATTTAATTTATCCTTTTTTACCGAAAGGTTCTTCGTTAGAAAACTTTCGCTCGATTAGTACTAGTGAATATAACGCAGCCGACGCGGGCACTTTGTTGACTGGTAGTTATCCACTAACCGCGTCAATAACAACAAATGTATATGATACTTCTACCACTCGTACATACATCGATGCATTAAAAAATGTTTTAAATTATTATAATTACAAAAGTCAACATTATGCTTTTTCTTCTTCGCTTGGGGACAAAGGAACACAACGCCTGACACTTATTGATCTTCCTTCTATCTTTTATGGAAGCAAAATTAAAAAAGGATCAGTCGACCTTCGATTTTATTTATCTGGCTCCTTGCTGGCCCAATTAACTGATAAAAATAGAAATGGAGAATTACTTCAATCGTCAGGCTCAATTTCTGCAAACGATGATAAGGTTGCGGGAGTGGTTCTTTATAACGAAGGCTTGATTGTCTTAACGGGATCATGGGATTTAAACGCTGTGCATACTGCAAAATATGTTGATGACGGCGGATCCTCAGTTGCTCCTCGTTGGAATGCCTTTGGCAGAAAAACCGAAGAAACAGTTTCCTCAAGTTACTCAGTTAATGTTAGAGGTGTACAAGAAACAAATATGATTACAATGTTTGCGCATGCAATTCCAGGAGAATTGAATTATTCTCCAAATCCAACATATGCTAGTTTCAGTGGCTCAACTTCCAGCGCACTCAAATTTGTAACATCTTCTGCAAATTATCATGAGCCTTCCGGAGTTAAACTGGTTAACACTATCAGCAGTTCATATGCAAATTACAATGAAAAATTTCAAAAACAAACTTTTATTTCGAAGATTGGTATCTACGACGAAAATAGAAATTTGATTGCAATTGCAAAGTTAGCTCAACCGGTTCGGAAACGTGAAAATGATAATTACACATTTAAACTTAAGCTAGATTACTGATATAATTAAAGAATGATCCTAGGTTTAGATATTAGCACGAGCATAACTGGCGTAACAGTTCTTAGCAACGACGGAAAAGTTGTTTTCAATGAAGCTTGGGACTTCCGAAATAAAAAATATTTTCCAACACTTTTTGAAAAAGGTTTTGAAATTAAAGAATTATTTTATGAACTCAAGAAAGAATATGATATTACTTCGGTTTATATTGAACAATCACTTCAATCATTTCGATCTGGCTTTTCATCGGCAAAGACATTGTCTACATTATCTCGCTTTAACGGAATTGTTTCGTGGCTATCTTATGAAGTATTCGAATTAATACCAGAATATATCGCAGCGACCTCCGCAAGAAAAAAATGTGGCATCAAAATTCCAAAAGGTGTCAAAGCAAAACAAGTCGTTATACAATATGTCCTTGACAATGTACCCTCTGTTCTTATAGAATATACTAAGTATGGCAATCCAAAACCGCACTGTTTTGATAAAGCAGACAGCTGGGTGATTGCAGAAGCAGGGTATAGATGTCAGACGGAAAAAAGCGCTCAATCTTAAGAAATGTTTTAGGATATTATCATCAAGCTGGAGATGAACTTCTCTTCGCTTGTCCAAAATGTAATCATCACAAAAATAAACTTTCAGTTAATGTTGAACGTGATGTCTTCAAATGCTGGGTTTGTGAATATGCCGGCCGCTCTATCTATCGTTTGGTTCGTCGTTATGGAAATTACAAAGAGCGAAAGCAGTGGGCACAGTTCACACAACAAATCGATGTTTCAACTCTCGCTGAAGTTTTATTGCAAGGCGATAAATTTGTTGAAGAAGAACAAGTCCTTGATTTACCAAAAGAATTTGTATCTCTTGCTAATAAAAAACTTCCAAGAACTTCTCTATATCCTTTGAATTATTTGGAAACCCGCGGCATTTTTAAACAAGATATTATTAAATGGAAGATTGGATATTGTGACTCCGGAGATTTTGGATCTAGAATCGTTGTACCCTCTTTTGGCTTAACTGGAAAAGCAAATTTCTTTATTGCCAGAAATTATGGAGATGATTGGAGAAAATATAAAAATCCACAAGCCAGCAAAGATATCATTTTCAACGAGTTGTATCTTGACTTTGACGAAGATCTGATTTTGGTCGAGGGTGTTTTTGATGCAATTAAAGCTGGGGAAAACGCTGTTCCAATTCTTGGTTCAACTTTGAGGGAACATTCAAAATTATTCCAAGAGATCGTGAAAAACGACACACCAGTTTATATTGCTCTGGATCCAGATGTCGATAGAAAAACCTTAAAGATTATAAAACTTTTGCTGGAATATGATATTGAAGTTCACAAAGTTGATATTTTACCCTATAATGATGTAGGAGAAATGTCGAGGGAACAATTCTTAAAGAGAAAAGAAGAGGCAACATTTATCAAATCATATGACTATTTAATTAATGAGTTACTTAACTTACGGGGGTGAACTGGTATCGACTGAGTATTGAAAATTTAATGTGCAAGGCTGTGATGAGTGAAGGCACAGTATAAAACACTCAAAATTTAAACGCAAACGATAACGTTAGCTTTGATTACGCCCTAGCGGCATAATCATGGGGAGTAACAATGCCTTATTAACCAAAGACTGTTCCGCCAACGGTGCCCTTCGGGGAGAGGTGGTCAAGTGGTTTTTTCAAGTGGGGCCCATGGGACAAACTTGGTAGTGCGCTCAATGAGAAGTTTGTCAGAGTTCAAATAATTGACTAACCTTGTGAATGACATTAAATTAGAAGTGCGGCAGGACTCGACGTTCGAATCGTCGACATCTCCACCAACTATTAATATCATAGATAATGCTATAGACTACTTAATATTAGAGGATTAAAATGAAGATCACAAAACAAAAACTAAACAAAATTATTAATGAAGAATTACAGCGCCACCATATTTTACAAGAAGCAAGCCGTGCTGTCTTGGTTGAAAATAATAATCCAACTTTAAAAAAAGTTTTGAGAGAACGCTTTGAAAAATTAGGCGGCTATTACTTTGAAGCCATCGAAGATGGTGATAAGGAATTAGCAAAGACTTTACAAGAAGAGATGAATAGAATTTTTGAGGATCTGACAACGTAATGGGATAATAGTAGAATTAATTTTTTATGCTTTAATATTCACATTTGGTTTACCAAATGACTTATATATCTTATACTTTATAAAATGATGTTCTGGCTCTGCTTTCTTTTATGTTTAAATATTTGGACACTTTATGTAATATCAATAGTCTTTAAGATGGGTAAATCAGAAACGAATGAGGACTTATTTAAAAAGAATAAAGATCCCAACACTGATATTGAGGAAGAACAATGAGAAAAGAGAACAAGCACAAATATGAGATCGAAGATCCGGATAGGGGGATGGCACGCAAAAATAACTGGAACCAAGAGAAAACGACATATATTGGTAACCTGGGCGAAATTGCTGCGTGTGAATATCTTGGAATCCCAT
>Ga0098035_1000848_pt1 | contig 15052 bp, 13 predicted proteins | sample 3_EtaG_FD_75046 | JGI IMG/M metagenome (GOLD analysis project Ga0098035, IMG submission 75046) | Marine viral communities from the Subarctic Pacific Ocean - 3_ETSP_OMZ_AT15126 metaG | ecosystem: Environmental > Aquatic > Marine > Oceanic | place: Pacific Ocean | collected 2015-01-07
AACCGACATTTTCCAGGCGGTATCATCTCCCTCCTGGCGCGTGGTGATGGTCATTCGGCTCACTGAAGCGATTGAGGGGATAGCCTCCCCGCGGAATCCCAGATTCTGGATGAAAACAAGATCATCATCGGGCAGCTTCGAGGTGGCGTGCCGTTCGAAGCAGAGCTCCAACTCTTCGGCACTCATGCCGCTTCCATTATCCGTCACGGTGATCAGGGAGCGGCCACCGTCTCGCATGACGACATCAATCCGGGTAGCGCCCGCATCGATTGCATTTTCCACCAGTTCCTTGACGGCGGAAGCGGGGCGCTCAACCACTTCACCGGCGGCGATCTGATTGACGATATTATCGGGCAGGCGTCTTAAAGGCATAGTCGATCCATCAGGAATTTTCAGAGAGACCTTAGCAAAATAGGAAGGGCCGGCCTAGAGTTCCCTGCCTAATTCTTTTCGGCGCCCTTGCCTTTCTCCTCAAGGTTTTCCGGCTTGCCGGCAACGACGACAATCAGCCTATCCGGATCAAGGAGTTTTTGTGCAACGCGCTTGATATCGTCCTGTGTCACGGCATTTATCAGGTTGGGGCGATCATTCAGATAATCGATCGGAAGATTGCTGAACTGCATGGCGACCAGGATATCGGCAATGCGGTCATTGGATGACAGGCTAAGCGGGAAGGAACCATTGAGATAGGTTTTTGCCGCGGCGAGCTCCTCCTCTGTTACGCCGTTTTCGCGAATACGCAGAAGTTCGGCCTCAACCAGATCAAGGGCCTCCTTGACGGAGCTATTGCTGGTTCCAAATCCACCCATTTGCAGGCCGGCGGCTTTCATCGGATAGAGATAGCTATATACAGAGTAGACCAGCCCCCGCTTCTCGCGAATCTCTTCGGTAAGGCGGGACTGAAAGCTTCCGCCGCCCAGAATATAATTCAGCACATAGGCCGCATAGTAATCGGGATCATCCCGTTTCACGCCCTGCCCACCGAAGACAACAACACTCTGCGGGATATCCTGCGGAATTATTTTAACGGCGGCTTCTGATAGCGGGGCCGTCTGCGGGATCGCGGCAATCTCCGCCTTAGCCGGCAGGTCACTGAAGGTTTTGTCAAGGAGCGGCCCGAGCTCTTCCGCCGTGATATCGCCGACGACGCCGATCAGCATATTATCCCTACCGATCCGCGTCCGGGCAAAGGCGGCAAGATCCTCACGGGTTATCGCTGCCATTGTGTCCATTTTGCCTTCAGACGGCTGGGCGTAGGGATGATCCCCGAAAGCGAGTTCAAACCAGGCGCGTCCGGCCAGACTATCGGGATCTGAGAGTTTCCGGTCAAGTGACGACAGAATTTGACCGCGAATACGTTCTACAGGCTCCTCATCGAAACGTGGATCCGTAATGGCAGTGCCGAAAAGACGAAATGCCTCGTCTGTATTTTCGCTTAAAGTCTTGAGGCTTCCTGAAAAGCTATCCTTGCTGGCATCAAATCCGAGTTGAATGGCCAAATCAGAGAGGCGCTCCTGAAAGGCCTTGCTATCAAGCTCTCCTGCCCCCTCATCCATTGTAGAGGATACGAGATAGGCTAGTCCTGCCTTATCCGCGGGATCGAGACTTGCCCCGCCCCGCCACGCAACATTCATGCTGACAATCGGGATAGAAGGCTCTTCCACCAGCCAGGCCTTGATACCGCCGGGACTGGTTACCTCAGTCACCTCTACCGCCCTTGCTGGCAAGCTGAACAGAAGGAGGAATACAATGGTCAAAGCGGCTGTGATCGGACGATGAACGTGAAACATGATTACTTCCTCAACTCTTCGCTGGTTCGGGCAAGAGACGTCCGACAACGGATTGCCGCTCATCGAAAAGCGCCTTGGCCGCGACTTGAATTTCTGCCGCTGTCACCTTGGAAATATGCATTGGCCAGTTGACTATATTCTCGATCGTCTCCCCGCTGGCGAGGGAGGACCCCAAGATATTCGCCGCTCCGCGAATACTGTCCCGCGCGTAGATCGCATCCGCAAGGAGCTTTTTCTTCGCACGGGTTAACTCCTTTTCTGTCACCCCGTTTTTTACAATGTCCTCAATGGTCGCCTGAACTGCCGTTTCTATGTCTTCCAGGCTATGGTCCGGAGTCGGGCTGCCATATAGAACGAAAGTTGATTTGTCATAGGAGCCGGATTGATAATAGGCGCCTGCATTCGTCGCAATTTTTTTTTCAACGACCAAGTCGTTATAGAGGCGGCTGGTCACCCCGCCTCCCAGAATCTGGCTTAGAACTTCCAGCGCCCGGACATTTTCTTGATCCTCGCTTCGAGCCGACGGAGCAAGGTAACTCTGGCGCCAGGACGGCTGTCGAACGCGTTTGTCGCTCATCTCAATGACTCGCTTGGCGAGTTGCGGGGGTTCCTGCACACGTTCGCGTTTGGGGATTTCCCGCGCCGGGATCGGGCCATAATATTGTTCAGCTAGCTCAAAGACCTCCTCCGCATTGACATCACCCGCGACGACGAGGATCGCATTATTCGGCGCGTAATAAGTTTTGTACCAGTCCAGCGCATCTTCGGTGGTCAGATTCTCAATCTCATGCCGCCACCCAATGACCGGCGTGCCGTAAGGATGGGCAAGAAACTGCGCCGCATCGAACTGCTCCCCGAAAAGTGCGGCCGGATTATTGTCTGTGCGTTGGGACCGCTCCTCCAGAACGACTTTAAGTTCCGGCGCGACGATATCATCCGTTAATACAAGATTGGTCATGCGGTCCGCCTCCATCTCCATGAAAAGCGGCAGCTTGTCCACACTGACATTCTGGAAATAGGCGGTATAGTCCTGTGACGTAAAGGCATTTTCCTGACCGCCGTTCTCCGCAACAATTTCCGAGAATTCACCCGGCTGTAACGTCTTCGTTCCCTTGAACATCAGATGCTCCAGAAAATGCGCAATGCCGGACTTTAGCGGTTTTTCATCAGCCGCCCCAACCTTGTACCACACCATATGAGTCACGACGGGAGCACGGTGATCTTCCAGCACGACGACTTGCAGGCCGTTATCAAGCGTTGTCACCTTCGGATCGAACAAGGTTGGTATAGTCTCTTCAGCAAAAAGTCTCGTCGGACTGGTTGCGAAAATTATGCAGAGAGTTAGGGAAATAATGAATAGCGGTCGTATCGGGCCCATAGGCTGCCTCCGGTCGCATTATAACTGTTATCCTAAAATAAAGGATGAAGTGTCCTGATTTACAAGACTATACAGCCATTATTTATGAAGAAGATACCGTAAGGACGCAACGGCGGTCGAGCAAATCGGTCTAACCACGCAGGTCAGTTAAACAACCCTTCCAGGAGCGCCCGTTTGCGCCGCTCGATGATCGGAGTTTCCGGCCCGGCCGCCGGGCTTTCGCCAAGCGCCGCGTTCTCCTGCAGTCGCTTCTTCTCTTTTGCCGGATCTACAACCGTGCCGAAAGGCGGCTGTTCCTGCCAGAACATGATTTTTTCCATGAAGGTTTCGTCATTTTCTGCGAGAACCGCGGTTTCCGTATCCACAATTTGGCGGATATTCGGGTCAACATTTTCGGCACCCGCCTGCCGCAGGAGGGCAAGTTCACCCGTAGTGACACCCGCCGCGACCGCATCACTATGGGTCACGGGCGCCGTGTTAGTCTGGTTGCCTAGAAGGGCGGCTTTTGCGCTATTTTCCGCCAGTACGTCTTGCGGTCCCTTCTGTCCGGGCGCAGGAGGACGAAGCGAGAAATCCGGCGGGATAATCAGCGGCGCCTTGGTAATGACCGTAAATTCGTCCGGCCCTTCCTTCTTTCCGATGCCAAGCGCCTGCTTCGTGCCTTCACAGCCCGTCAACAGAACTGCAGACAGCAGGACCAGCCCGGTCAAAATTCTCCCACTACGCATGATATTGAAACCTTCCCTCATGCCGACAATTTATCGGATTTACGCCCCTGAAACAAGCTTTCAAGCAATATTACAACCACGCCGACTACAATCGCCATATCCGCAACGTTAAAGGCGGGCCAGCGCATGAAGATCAGGTCAAAATCGAAGAAATCCGCAACCGCCCCAAACCTGATGCGGTCAACGATATTGCCGATCGCACCGCCCAGCACCAACCCAAGGCCTATAGATAGCATCCGGTTTGCGGCTTTTCTAAGCCAGAAAAACACGACAACGGAAATAACGGCGGCAACAGCAACCAAAATCCACCGCACATTGTCACCGGCAAACATGCCGAAACTTACGCCTCTATTCCAAACCATCACGAGATTAAAGAAGCTCGTCACTTCAATGCCCCCCGGATGGCGGGCCATCAGGTCAATCAGATAATGTTTGCTGACCTGATCAACGGCGATGATGACCGCTGCGATGGCAAGCCCGAGACGGAGCATATTGTTCACGCCTCGACTTCTACCGGTAGTGACACCACCACATCGGCGCAGCGATGGCAGAGGTCATTATAAGTCTCATGGGTTCCCACCTCATCGAGGATTTTCCAGCAACGCTGGCATTTTTCCCCGTCGGCAAGAGCCGGGACAACGGCAACACCACTGACATCCTCGAGAGTGAAGGCTTCCGCCGGTGCCGCGTCTGTTGACAGGCTCACTCCGGAAGTGATGCAGATATCGGCGAGATCGAGACCCTCAAGCAACGCCTTATAATCCGCGCTCACATAGACGGTTGGGGCGGCCTGCAGGCTGGAGCCAATCCGTTTTTCCCGACGCTCGATTTCCAGCGCGCCCGTCACTACACGACGGAAACTACGCACTTTCGACCACCGGTCATGCAAGGCCTGATTGCGCCAATCTTTTGGAATTTCCGGGAACTGGCGAAGGTGAACGCTGCTATCCTCGCCGGGATAGCGCGTCAGCCATGTCTCTTCTGCCGTAAAGACCAGCATCGGAGCGAGCCATGCAGTGAGGCAATGGAACAGCTGATCCAGAACGGTCCGCGCAGCGCGACGACGTATATCATTCGCCCCGTCGCAATAAAGAACGTCTTTGCGGATATCGAAATAAAAGGCCGATAATTCCAGCGTGCAGAAATTATGGATCGCCGTAAAGACACGACTAAATTCATACTCATTGCAGTTCTCTCGAATGAGCTCATCCAACACTGAAAGCCGGTGTAAAACCCACTGCTCCAATTCCGGCATTTCAGAATAATCGAGCCGCTCACTTTCCACCCAGCCTTCAAGATTGCCAAGGATGAAACGAAGCGTATTGCGAAGGCGGCGGTAGCTGTCGACCTGCCCCTTCACGATTTCATTGCCGATACGCATATCTTCTGAGTAATCCGATGCCACGACCCAGAGACGCAGGATATCTGCGCCATTCTGTTCAATGATCTTTTGCGGCGCGACGACATTACCGAGGGACTTGGACATCTTGCGTCCTTGCCCATCCATGACGAAACCATGGGTCAGCACAGCCTCATACGGCGCGCGTCCGCGCGTACCGCAGGATTCCAGCAGTGACGAATGGAACCAGCCGCGATGCTGGTCGGTGCCTTCAAGATAGAGCGATGCAGGCCATTGCAATTCCGGTCGCGCCTCCAGCGTGAAGGCGTGTGTGCAGCCGGAATCAAACCAGACATCGAGGATATCTTTTGCCATCTCATAGTCATCGGCATTGTAGTCCGGCTCAAGAAACCGTTCTGCCGGGGAATCGAACCAAGCGTCGGCCCCTTCCGCTTCCATGATCTCGAGAATACGGGCATTGATCTTTTCATCACGCAATAACTCACCGGTCTCCTTATGGGTAAAGACCGTGATGGGCACGCCCCAGGCGCGTTGCCGCGAGAGAACCCAGTCCGGTCGACCGGAAATCATGGCATGGATGCGGTTCCGCCCTGACGCCGGATACCATTTGGTATCATCGATCGCCTTGAGCGCTTTCGCCCGCAGGTCGTTCGTCTCCATCGAGATGAACCACTGGCTGGTATTGCGGAAAATCAAGGGTGCCTTTGACCGCCAGGAGTGCGGATAGGAATGTACCAGTTTGCCTCGCTTCAACAATGCGCCGACTTTTTCAAGCTCATCGGCTACGCCCTCGTTGCATTTATAGACATGCTGACCCGCGAACATCGGCACATGTTCGTAGAACGTGCCGTCCTCATCCACCGTATGCGGCACTTCAATGCCATGAACCATGCCGACTTCATAGTCTTCCTGGCCATGTCCTGGCGCGGTATGAACGAAGCCGGTACCGGCGTCTACCGTCACATGGTCTCCATCGATCAGCGGAACATCAAAATCATATCCCTGGCCATTGAAAGGATGCAGGCAGACGACCCCCTTGAAGGCATCTCCCTTGCCGCGCCATATAACATCCGCGGCGGCAATGCCAGCTTCCTTCTTGACTTCCTCGAGCAATTCAGTCGCAACGAACAGCTTCTCGCCAACAACGGCAAGCGATCCTTCTGCCACCTCACTCACTTCGATCCCGACATACTCCATGTCCGGGCCATAGGAGATTGCGCGGTTGCCCGGCATGGTCCAGGGGGTCGTTGTCCAGATAACGATGGACGCACCCATAAATTCGTCGGGACCTGATTTTACGGGGAAACGCACATGGATCGTAGTCGAGGTATGATCGTGATATTCAAGCTCGGCCTCGGCAAGCGCCGTTTTTTCAACTGGCGACCACATGACCGGCTTTGATCCGCGATAAAGCCCTCCGTTCATCAGGAACTTCAGCAGTTCCCGAACGATTTGTGCTTCCGCATCGAAACTCATGGTCAGATAGGGCCGTTCCCAGTCGCCAATGACGCCAAGGCGCTTGAATTCCTCTTTCTGGACACCGACCCAGTGAGCCGCAAAATCCCGGCATTCTTTACGGAACTCGACAACAGGAACCTGATCCTTGTCCTTCCCGGCTTTACGGTATTTTTCCTCGATTTTCCACTCGATGGGGAGGCCATGACAATCCCAGCCCGGGACATAATGTGCATTCTTGCCCATCATCTGCTGGGAACGGCTGATAACGTCTTTCAGGATCTTGTTCATCGCGTGACCGATATGCAGATTACCATTTGCATAGGGAGGGCCATCATGAAGAATGAATTTTTCGCGGTCCTTTGACTGTTCCCGCTGACGGCCGAACAGGTCCATCGTCTCCCAGCGTTCCAATAGTCCGGGTTCCTTCGCCGGAAGGCCAGCCTTCATCGGGAAATCCGTACGAGGTAAAAATAGCGTCGATTTATAGTCAGTGCTCATCGGGGCAAACTGATCCTAACAGTATCTCAATTTATTGGTATATCACTCGCGGCGGCGCGCCGCATTTTATTGGCCTTACCCTGATCATCAGGTGTGAACCTTTGTTACCCGGCCTTACTTAACAAAGGCCGGGCTTATAATTCGATCGCGGGTAATACCCCGCCCGAGGAAACAAGCCGTATGCATCCATAATTCTGTCATGGCAGGTGTTTTATCAACTCCATGCTCTGCTGTCGAGAAATCAAAGACTAAAAGCTCCAAAAACAAGCGAATTTTACCGCAATAAACACTGTCAGTCCGCTTTTTCAGGCAAAAGATACATCCCGAGAAAGGCGGGCAACCGTTTAAGCGCATCCGCACGGGCAGCAGGATAAGGACCGATTACCGGGATAACCCCTGTCATTGTCTTGTATTGAGGAAGCGTTCTTGTGATTTCCCCCGGCATATCAAAGCCGTGATAGGCGTTTGGATATAGGACAATTGACACCGGATTTCCACGCTTGCGCGCCGCCTCGATAAAACTCTCGCAGGGTTCCGGGCGCGTCCAGTTGTCTGCCTGTCCCTGAAGCACCATCAAGGGGATCTTGGTTGACCAGCTCTGGGGTGCGACCTTCGTGAAGGGTTTGGACTGTAACTTGTCATTACAAAGCGCCGGATAGAACGCCGCCGCGGCAACAAAGTCATGACGCGGAGCGGGTACGGGCCGCGCGATACTCCCGCTTACCACCGTCAGAAGAACAATACCACCCCCCTGTGACCAGCCGACCAGGCCAACCCTGCCCGGCAAGATAAAATCCTGCGACTGGAGATATTCGAGGGCGCCATAGGCATCGAAAGGACGTTCGCGATACATCCGCATACGTTTTTCCCGGTCTCCGCAGGTCACACCAAGATTACGAGAACCCGCGCTATCAACTGTCAGGGTCGCAAACCCCTGGTCATTAAGCTCCTTCGCCCAACTGGAATACATCTGCGAGATGCCCCCACACCCGTGCATCAGGACTACCGCTGGAAACGGGCCCCGTCCCTCCGGTTTCCCTAAATATGCGGTTAAGCGGGTATTTCCATCGAGATTGGGAAAAGTAACAACGTCATAGGCATGCGCCGGACTTACGGTAAGCAGAAAAAGAAACAAGCCACGAAACAGGAGAGAAAGGTGGCTAGCTATGGACTTTCTTATCCGCATATTTGGTTTGCCGATTATTGTGGTTAGAGAGAATCTTCCGAGCCTTTTTGACGTCTTCTGCGATCTGCTCGGTCAGTTCCTCTATCCCGGCGAATTTCATTTCCGGCCGGATATAATCAACAAAGGCGACGCGCAAGCTCTGGTCATAAAGATCGCCGGACCAGTCCATGAGATGAACCTCAAGAAGAACATCCTTTTTATCAAAGGTCGGGCGCATACCAAAATTTGCGACGCCATCTATCCAATCGACATGGGTTCCCCGGTGCAACCCGACCCGGACCGCATAGACGCCCAGCTTCGGGTGATGATACCCGACCAGCGGTATATTTGCGGTCGGAAATCCGATTGTACGGCCGCGCTTGTCTCCTTCGATAACCGGTCCCTCGATTTCCCACCAATGGCCAAGCAATGTCGCGGCCTTTCCGGGCTCCCCCGCCTTCAGACATTCGCGGATTGCCGTGGACGAAAATATAACGGTGCCTTCACCGACCGGTTCAACCACCGTCACGCCGAAGCCGTATTTTTTGCCAAGTTCCGCGAGAACGACTGTCGTTCCCTGTCGTTTGTGGCCAAAAATAAAATCATAGCCGACGACTACATGGGCAACATTATATCCCTCAACCAGCACATCCCGGACAAAATCTTCGGCCGATTTCTGGGAGAAAGCCAGATTGAATTCAAGAGCCACCATGACATCAATCCCCAGCCACTTCAGATGAGCCGCCTTTGTATCAAGGGTCGACAATCGAAACGGTGGTGCATCAGGGGCAAAGAATTCCCGCGAATGCGGCTCGAATGTCAATACGCCGGCGGCCAACCCCTTCCTGTCTGCAATTTCCTGCGCTTCCGCAATTACGGCCTGATGACCGCGATGAACGCCATCGAAATTCCCGATAGCCAGCACAAGCCCGCGGCATTCTTCAGGAACATTATGGTAATCGCGTAGGATGCGCATCGACTGAATTCCGTATTGCTTTCGTTAATCTTAAGGACGACGTGATACCATCAAAGTCGCCTCACCATCCAGCACAACGGTCTCCCCGATGGTACAAACACAGTCAAATGTGACCCGTTTGCCATTTATCTCTCGCAGCGTCGCCCGCGCCACAACTGTATCTCCGATACAGACTGGCGCCTTGAAATTCAGGTTCTGGCTCATGTATATCGCCCCAGGGCCCGGTAGCTTGGTTCCAAACACCGTTGAAAGAAGACCCGCAGACAGCATTCCATGGGCAATGCGTTCCTTGAAAATTGTCTTCTCAGCAAATTCAGCATTGAGGTGAACCGGGTTTGTATCTCCCGAAATGCCCGCATACATGACAATATCAGATTCAGTTATGGTCTTGGCGTAAAGCTCCGTCATGCCGACTTTCAGATCTTCCAGAAAATAGCCGTGCAAATCTTCATAAACTGACATTCGGTTCCTGCTCTTTCATGTCCGGGGTAGGTCGAGCTATATAGAAGGAAAAAACGTGCTGCCGCAAGCATTGTGACAAGTTCGCCCGTCAAGATTCAGCCTATAGGCTCCGTTTTGACAAAACCCCGTGTGAATTAACCATTTTTTCAGGTTCCGATCCTAATCTCCAACTTAAAGGTTAATGCGGAGTCTTAACCCACACCCTGACCGGAACAAATTTTTTAGGAAAGTAAGAGGACATTTCCATGGCTGTCGATATGAATATGTCGATCCTCATCGTTGATGATTACAAAACAATGTTGCGCATTATCCGCAATCTTCTCAAGCAACTCGGCTTTAATGCGGTTGACGAAGCAGCCGACGGTTCCGCCGCGCTTTCTAAAATGCGTACCAAGAAATACGGCCTTGTGATTTCCGACTGGAACATGGAACCGATGACGGGATATCAGTTGCTGAAGGAAGTCCGCGCCGACGAAACCCTGAAGAGCACGCCCTTTATTATGATCACGGCAGAATCCAAGACCGATAATGTGGTTGCCGCGAAGAAAGCCGGAGTGAATAACTATATCGTCAAGCCGTTTAACGCGGCGACTCTGAAAACAAAAATATCCTCGGTCCTTGGTGAATTTTAATGCCTGATACGGAAGAGGTCATTCAACTGAGAAAGGCGATTGCATCGCTTCATCAGGATTGTCAGGACCTCGCGAATTTTATCATGGCGGCCAGGTCGGAAATTGCCCAGATCCGGCCAAATGATCTCAAGCAGGAAAAATTGCCCCGCGCCGGCAAGGAACTGGACGCGATTGTGGAAGCCACGGAAACTGCGACCAACCAGATTATGACTGCGACCGAAAAGATCATGTCTGCGAAAGTGACGGACGCCGACGTTGTCAATGACGCCTGCATGGAAATTTTCGAGGCCTGTTCCTTTCAGGACATCACGGGCCAACGGATCAGCAAGGTGGTCAACACCCTAAACTATATCGAGGACTATCTCGCGCGCCTCACCAAGGCATGGGGGCATCAGACGGATAGCGCTGCCGAGTTAGAGACCGGCTTCGATGATGACAGCAAACTCCTAAACGGGCCGGCCCTTGCCGGAGAAGGCGTCAATCAGGGTGATATCGATACGCTTTTTAATGAAGCCGGAACCGGATCACAAGTGGACGCTAATACACAGGACGAAGCTGACAAGGGCACAAGAAACAAGGCACAAGACGAAATAGACGCCCTGTTCGACTGACAAACAAGCTCAGTTGCCCTGCCAGACCATGTGTCCCATCACGTACGTTGGTGAGAATTGATGAACCCGCGTGATCTCATCTATCTGCGCGGTCGTTGGTAATTGACCGTCCTTCAAACCCCAGTCGTCTGCATGAATACCGCCACTTACCAACACGCTGTCAATGCCACAGCCGTTGGCGCCCTTTATGTCGGTTCTCATACTGTCCCCGATGGCAAGAATTCTTGAGGGTTCCGATACCTGCAACTTTTCCATTGCCTGCCGATAAACCTCGGGATAGGGCTTCCCGAAAAGCTCGACCCGGCCGCCCAACTCCTCGTAGAGCGCCGCAATCGCGCCGGCGCAATAATGCGATGTCACCCCTCGCATCACGGTCAAGTCCGGATTGGCGCAAAGCATCGGCAGGTCATGTTTAAGGGCGTCCTGCAAGATTTCACGGTAGTTTTCCGGTGTTTCAGTCTGGTCATCAACCAGCCCGGTGCAGATCAAAAAATCTGCGTCACCAATTGACGAAACCTTCTGATAGTCAAGGCCATCCTCCAGCCCCTTATCACGAGCGGCCCCAATCTGGTAGAAGGCCGTACCGGTATTGTTTAAAAAGGGGTGATCGCGACTCGCCAACACCTCACGCGTTATATCGCCCGAAGTCAGAATATGGTCATAACGTTTCCGCGCCACGCCCATATTTTCGAGGAAGTCGACAACATACCCGTTGGTACGGGGCGCGTTCGAGAGCAGGATGATCGGTTTACCGCCCTCCCGCAGCCGATCCATGCAATCCAGTACCCCGGGATAAGGATGGTGACCATTATGCACGACGCCCCAAAGATCCAGAATAAAAGCGTCATAATTCGGCGCGACTCCGGAGAGGCCGGAAATAATCTTGAAAGACATTAGGAAAATCCTGTTAATTTACGGATTGCGGTGGGCGCGGCACGCCAAAAAGGAACCCCTGACCAAAACCGACTTCCACATCAAGCAGGCCAATCACGGTATCCTCGTCTTCAACCATGCTCGCGATCAATTCAATATTTTCACGCAGCAGGGCCTCCCGCAGATCATCGGGATGGATATCCATCGGCAAGCCGGGACGACCGGGAAGCAGTTCCGCAGCGGCAACCTTGAGATACCGGAAATGCCGTTTTCCGAGTTCGCCAAAGTCGAAATCAAGTCGTTGCACATGATCTACGGAAAATGAGAAGCCCATTTTAGCGAGCGTCACCAGCCCCTTCTGGATCACTTCCGATGCGTTATCAATATCATCCTGCGCAAACTCCAGAATCAGGCTTTCGCTCAAATCCTTGTTTTGGTCCAGGAACTCAACGCACTGCCGGAAAAACGCCGTATCGTTCAGTGTTCGGGCGGAGACATTCACGAAAAAGCCGATGTCGGCATTACGCTGACGAACCCGACGGATCAACTGGACGCAGCGAATGAGCAGCAAATTGTCTATCGTCCCGATAAGGCCGGCACTTTCCGCAACGGCAAGATATTGTCCCGGTGTGATCACCTCACCCTGGGGCCCACGAATGCGCGAGAATGCCTCGTAAAATAGGGTGCGGCGTTGGGGCAAGCGGACAATCGGTTGAAGGTAAAGATCAACCTTGTTTTCCTGCAGACCTGAGCGCACGATTTCCAGTATCGCCGCGTCCTGAGAATGACTTTCCTCAGCCGGACCCTTGCTGTTACGTGCCGGCTCGACCTTCTCCGTCGGCTCTTCGGAAACCTCCTCATCCACAGATAGGATTATTTCCTCTTCCTCTGCCTTTTTAGGTGCAGGATCCGCTGAAAGTTGTTTCAGCAGCTTGCGCAGAATCTGCATTTCAGCGGCAAAGCTGTCCATGTTGCCGTCTTTACCGGCGAGGCGCCCGAGAATGTTATCGAAGCGGTCAAGACCGGATTCCGCCATATCGAGATCGCTGCGCATTTTCAGCAGGTCACGCTGAAATCGTGCGCGCTCCACATGCCGCATGATAAAATCATGGATCAGGGCACAAAGCAGGAAAAAGACACCTCCCGCCCAGTATCCGGCGATTGGATCAACCCCCTGAACATAAACCGGTGTTTGCACAGCGATAACCACTGCCGTCAAGGCATAGGCAATAATAATTACGCTATGGTAGAGCACGCGACAAAAATCCCCCGTAAGTTACAAGGCGCCAGTTTAGTCAAAAATTACAAATTGGGAAGTCAATCTCTGCTTGAACGCCTAAAAACATCTATTAGCGGCGCATCATGTATTGATATAATCTTTTATTCCCTATTCGAAAATTCAAGCAAAGAAGAATGAAAATGAACCGATTACAGGACAAGGTAACCATTATTACAGGCGGAACCAGCGGGATTGGACTTCGCACCGTTGAGGTCTTTGCAGAGGAAGGAGCGACAGTCGTCTTTTCCGGCCGGCGGGAGATGGAAGGCAAGGCGATTGCCGACCGGTTGGGTGACAAGGTGCATTTCGTCCGGGCGGATGCCAGCGTGGAGGCCGACATGGCATCGCTCATCACCGGAACAGCGGAGGAGTTCGGCAAGCTAGACTGCATCTTCAACAATGCCGGCGGACCAGCCCCCGTCGGGAGTATCGAAACCGTCGATTTCGAAAAATCGATGGCGGCCATGACGCTGCTTTTCGGCGGCGTACTCCTCGGGATAAAGCATGCGGCGCCGATCATGAAGAAACAGGGATTTGGCAGTATCATCAATAACGGCAGTATCGCTGGCCATCTCGCTGGTTACTCAACCTCAATGGTCTACAGCAGCGCAAAGGCAGCAGTTTTGCAACTGACGCGAAGTGCCGCAATGGAAATGGGGGAAAGCAACGTCCGGGTCAACTCGATTTCCCCCGGTGCTATCGCAACCGGCATATTCGGCAAGGCACTCGGTCTTAAGGGTCAGGCGGCGGAAGATACGGCGAAGGTCGCCGGAGAGGTATTATCGCAGGCGCAACCCATTCGACGGGCGGGGATTCCCGATGACATTGCCAAAGCCGCACTATTCTTGGCGTCGGACGATTCCACCTTCGTCAATGCCGCTGACATCCTTGTTGACGGCGGCATGATTGGCGGCCGTCACTGGTCCGTCCATCAGGAAAGCGTTCGTAATCTTGGAAAGGCCTTTACGGGCTAAAATCAGCCTTCTTCGAGACGCCCAATGGCAAGGAATTTGCGGCGGCGCTCTTCCCGGAGCTCGCCCGGTTCCTTGCCCACAAGGGACGCAAGTTCTTCTTCAATCGCATCTCCCAGCGCATCAATCGCGGCTGGCACGTCACGCTGCGCGCCGCCGACCGGCTCTTCCACAATTCGATCGATAACCTTGAGTTTCAAAAGGTCCTGCGCCGTGACTTTCATGGCGGTCGCCGCCTCCTGCGCCTTGTCGCGTGTCTTCCACAAGATTGCCGCGCAGCCCTCAGGTGAAATCACCGAGTAGATTGCATGGGCAAACATTAGGACTCGATTGGCGCTTGCCAGCGCTACCGCGCCGCCACTGCCTCCCTCACCGACAATTGACGCGATCATGGGCACGCGCACATCAAGGCTGACCTCGATAGAGCGGGCAATTGCCTCCGCCTGACCGCGCTCCTCCGCCCCGATACCGGGATAGGCGCCGGACGTATCAATAAAAGTCAGGATGGGAAGCGAAAAATGGTCCGCCAGTTTCATCAGGCGTTGCGCCTTACGATATCCTTCGGGTCGTGCCATACCAAAATTATGACGCAGGCGGGTCTCCGTATCCTTGCCTTTTTCCGTACCAATCACAACAACACTGCGCCCACGAAACCGGCCCATACCCCCGACAATCGCCTTGTCGTCCGCAAAGGCCCTATCCCCCGCAAGAGGCGTGAATTCCTCGATCAGCTGAGCCGTGATATCACTCAGTTTCGGCCGGTCTACATGGCGGGCCACTTGCGTTTTCTGCCAAGGGGTCAGCTTTGAGTAAGTTTGCTCAAGCTGGTGCAGCGCCTTTTGACGGAGTTTGGCAATATCTTCTTTGATCT